>ENA-OPIQ01000196-OPIQ01000196.1-human-gut-metagenome-genome-assembly--contig:-NODE-196-length-17582-cov-1.763108_pt1 | contig 17582 bp, 14 predicted proteins | sample MGYA00241397_ERZ501640 | MGnify/ENA primary metagenome ERZ501640 (study PRJEB25962, sample SAMEA2042294) | human gut metagenome | biome: human gut; feature: human-associated habitat; material: faeces...
AAGTACTTCCATGACCTGTATAGTTGACTACCAACATTCCCCTGTTAAATAACTGCAAGAGGCATTTCGTAGCATCAGGATAAGTTTCTCCGGTAGCGGAAGACTCACGATGGAAAGCATCGGCATAGATCCGGTTGACAAGCAGGGAAGGATAATTCCTTTCGGTGTAGCTCGCCAATATCTCAGATTGAGAAACGTGCAAGTTCTTATCTCCGTCGTCAGCCACATAGCAGACGGTATGCTTCCACGGGCCTGCTTGTTTATTCTCCATATAGGCAATAGTCTTATCTACAGCAGCTTTTGCCTCGGCAGCTGTGCGAACGGGAAAACGCCCGATGCCAATATCCAGCATGGCGGCCGTAAGATCACCGCCTTCTTCATCATCAAGAAAACCGAAATAATCGTCAGTTACATAGGAAGAAGTCTCTTCCAAAGAAGTTTCCGATTGGTAAGACAGCAGAAAGTTTTCAGGCCGGTAACTCTTCCAGGAAGAAGTCAACATACGATTATCGTAACTGCAATCTCCGAAGAATAACAAGTATTTGGGACGTTCAGCTTCATTCGGGAAGCGATCATACAACATCTTCATCAGACGGCGATAAGCCGTTCCATCTGGTGTACCGGAGGAAAACTCATTGTAGATTTGCGGAGCGGTAAGGACAAGGACGGACAATCCGTCTTTCTCACGATGGGCTTGTGCCAGTCGTTCCGCCTGTGCCAGCAGGTCTTTCCGGTCGGGAGCAATGATAATCATATCCGTAGCTTCCAGAGAATGCAGATTCTGGTTCGCAACCCCACCTACGTTTTCCACTGTATCAAAGCCTCCCGCTTCGGGAGTGATGGCAACAAACTCACGCAACTCTCCTGCGGGAATGGTAAATGTATAGGTGCCATTGGCAAAACTGCCTTCTATTCTACCAATGTTTGCAGGATTGGTGACATCCCACACAACAGTAGAAGCTGTGGCACCGGAAAGAACGAACGTTGTCTCCTTATGAATGGAAGCCAAAGAGCGAAAAGTAAGATAAGGAGTGTTCAACGTAAGTGCACGCATGTAGTTTAAGGCAATGTAATCCAGACGCCCCGATGTACCCGAAGGGCGGGTATGGGTGATGGTTACAACCGTATTTTCCGACTTAGTCCCTTGCCAGGAAGCATTTATCGTTGCAGAAGTAGCTCTGGTATAATATTGATTATCGGAATCAATGGATGCCAGTGTGATATTGCCTTTCGGTTCACCATTCACTGAAACAGAGTAGCTGGTAGACGCATCAATGGAGCGGGCGGCAAAGACAGTAGTCAACCATCCGGCAGCTTCCGGCACAATGCCCGGCAAGTTCAATGTATAACTTTTCGTATTTCCGGCCACATAGTCATAATCTTCATAAAGCTGCCTGCCGGTACCTGCCCAACTATATGCATCTTTTTCATAGATAGCAAAGGAATTGAAAGTCGTCAATCTGTTGGCCGAAGTCTCTTTCAACGAAGAGAAAATTTCAGTTTCCATTTCCGGAATATCCTCCCGATCAGTCAGGAAGTAATACCCTTCATCAGAGTAAAAGTTGCGCTCGCGAACAAAGTAAGTATTTTGGCTGTCCGGTGTCCAGGATACAGTGCCACGACCATAAAACAACACACCATCTGACAAACGCAACAAAGGAACTTCGGGCAAGTCAGCTGCCGGATGTTCATTGAAACGTTGGGACAGCAAATAACCGCCATAACCAAATACGCGGACTTTTTCGGGTATTGAGAATCCCATCTTTTTCAATTCGGCATTCGTGATTTTAAAGACTCCGGTATTTCTCACACTTATCTTCGTCCAACGGCCGGAAGCAAGAAGTGATGTTGTACAATCCTTTAGAGATACTTCGGATAAAGTTGTTTTCAGATTTCGGGTAGCTGTTTCCTCCCCTATTCTATCTTTCTTAAGAAAAGAATTCACGGATAGTTTGAAAGAATTCAGCCGTTGATAACTTCCTTCACGAAAAACAATAGGAACAAAGCTTATGGAGAGAAAACCACGATGTGCGGAAACTTTAATGAAAGAGTTTATCTGTGGAGATGCCGGCAAGCCTTCCCGGAAAGCCACATTTTCATTGGGTAGCTGACGTAAACTGTCGAGTCGCATCTCTAATGCCGCCACCTCACTCCGGTTTAACTTCTGATATTCCGGAAACTCTATTTCCACCTGATAGGTGAAGGCACGGAAGTCTTTCCCCAAAGGGAGTTCACGCGTCACTACGGGAAGCGTTTGTGCAGAAGACAATTCCTGCCAGTTCAGCGTAATGAATTCCTGCGCTGAAACCGGAAGAAGAAAAGCGATAAAGCAACAAAGCAACCAGCAACGTTTGATAAACATATCGTAATAAATTGACTCAACGAATATAAAAGTCGAGCAACTTATCTTCTCCGAGGTATCCTTCCAAATGCTGTCCTATCTGTACCGGACCTACGCCTGCGGGAGTTCCCGTAAACAACAGGTCGCCTATTTTCAGCGTCATAAAGCGGCTGACATATGCAATGATCTCATCCACTTTGAAAAGCATATCCGAGGTATTGCCATGCTGCACTTCCTTGCCGTCTATTTCCAGACGGAAATCAAGCCGCTGCAAATCGCCTCCTGCCTGCTCCAAAGGAACAAAAGTTCCGATAGCTGCCGAATGATCGAACCCTTTGCAAAGTTCCCAGGGATTACCCGCTTCACGGAACTTACGTTGCAAGTCGCGTGCCGTAAAGTCGATGCCTACAGTCACTGCGTCATAATAACGATTGGCAAAGCGCGGCGCAATGTTTTTTCCCAAACGGCAGATACGTACCACCACCTCAGTTTCGTAATGAACCTCATCCGAAAAATCGGGAATAAAGAAAGGCTTTCCGTCTTTCAATATAGCCGAGTCGGGCTTCATGAAGATAACCGGCTCTTTATTAACTAACGTATGCCCCAGCTCTTTATTGTGCAGTGCATAGTTCATTCCGACAGCAATAATCTTCATTATTCGATTTCGTTAAAATTCAGGCGGTTGAACATCACCGCCAAATGAGCATATAGAGAAGGATTCTGAACAACTATATTTTCCGGCACACGGATACGGAACGGGGTAAAGTTCCATACAGCTTTGATGCCACCCGCTATCATGGTATCCGTAATGCATTGGGCTATCTCGATAGGTACAGTCAGCACACCGATGTTCACATCATATTCGCGCATCTTCTGCTCGAATTCACTGGAATGGAAGATCGGTATTCCGTTCAACGTAGTGCCTACCAATTCCGGGGTCACATCAAATGCTGCTACAATTTCCAGCCCGAAGTGCTTCAAACCGGAGTCGCGCAACAATGCACCACCCAGGCTACCTACTCCAAACAGAAATGCTTTATGCATATCGGTAAATCCGAGGAAGTCTTCCAGTACAGCTATCAGCGTATCGACTTCGTAGCCTACACGCGTACGCCCGGAGATGTTGACATACGACAAATCCTTGGCTATCTGTGAAGCATCTATATTGATTTCTTTAGATATCTGTGTAGAAGAGACGTACCGTTCGCCCCGCTGCTTGAGCAGCTTAACATTCGACAAGTACCACGGCAACCTGCGCAAAGTAGGCTCCGGCACTTTCATGCTATCCTTATATTGAATTGCCTGGTTCGTGGTCATTTTCTTCATTTCTTTCGGTTACGGGTGGACAAAAATACGCTTTTTTTGGAAAAGAATACTCCAACAGAAGAAAGTTAACATAATTTCCACAAAAGTTTTACTTGTCAGCAAAGAGGGATAACGGCAAACTAAGGGAAACTCCCACCGAATGGAACTTCAGGCAATCGAAACCGGCAAAGACTCCTATCCGTGCCATATCGGAAAACCCAATCGAATATCCAATCTCCGTATAGGGGCGCCCACCATATATCACGATGGAACGAAGATGCAAAGCTTCATCAAATGCTTTTCTTGACAGAAAAGGAAGATGTTTCAAAAGCAGATATGGAGTATACCAGGAGACATTAGCCTGTGCCCAGCGGGTATTAGTGGACAAAACGTAGTTGTCCACTAAACTAAACCCGGTATCGAAAGAACGTTCCGTAACCAATATGCGGGTAGAAGCGAAATGTTTAAAGTCGGGGAACTGAAGATTCTTTGCATCAAAGAATGAACCTGCATTCACTGACCAATGCAGGCGATTGAACATTCCGAATTCGATTTTCTGTTTAGCTGAGAACTGCATCAGGTGGTACGAGGTAAGATAACGGCTTCCGCTCATAGGGAAAGCTCTGTCATATTTCAAGGCAAATGTAGGATAACGGGAAGCTTCATACACTTTTTTACCTTGCGACATGTAATAGTAGTGAGCCGGAGTGTACTCCAACTCAAAAGAAGCTTTCAGGATATCATTCTCCGGCATTGGTCGGAAAGCAGTGTTTTCCGGAATATTCGGTTCGGCATCTCTTTTGAACCAACTTTTATGGATATGGTTATCCAGCATCTTCCTGCGTTGCCAGGAAAGTGAGGAAGAAAAAAGTAATCCGTTAGCCGGCTCTATCGCATGGTCAACTGTGAAGAAGGTATTCTCGTAAAGCTTCAGATGGTTATGACCGAACAGCGAGCTGGACATACTGTTAATCAAACGGGATTCTCCACTTTCCGAATTATAATCAGCGGACAGAAGACCTCCGGAAAGAGATAAATAACCACGGTTCCGGGGAGCATAATCCAATGTCAGTTCTCCTTGTCCAATCCAGTTTTTGCGGGCAGTGGTATAATAGAAAGAAGGCACAAAACGCAGTGTAGAAGATTCTGATAACTTCACTCCTGTCTTTAGCTTAACTCCTAACCAGAAGCCATCCACAAAATTATATTCGGGAATATAAGCGGAAAGACCAGGTAAAGTTAACCATGCATTTTTATTGGAAGTTCTGAAAGTCTTTCCCCACATAATGGTATTCAGTACTTGCCCGACCGCTGTTTTCTTCTCGGATTTTTCTCCGGGTGACAAATCTTTCAGCGCAATCTTTTCTTCTTTATATTGATAACTCTGCACTTCTTCCAATCGCAACGGCACACTACGGATAGTGGTCCAATAAAGAGAATCCCGCTTATCGGCAAGCGAATCAACCTGAGTATCTTTGCGTCCGATCCGTGCCGGACGTTCAAATTTATGTTTCTTTGGTTGCGCTACTGCATTGGCAGTTACAGGTTTTGTCGTTTTATCCGTACTGGTCTCCGGCTGGATATCCGTTTTTACCTCTCTATAGTGTATTGCTGCCAGATAAGAAGCCTCTGCCTTGAAACCCATTATATCAATGGTAGAAGAGGTCGTAATAGAAACCGGCAGAAAAACAGAAGACTGTACTTCCTTGCAAGTGATCTTAATCTTTGCTTTCAACCCGGTAGCGCGAACATTGACATCAGCAGCTGATATACACCATAAATCTTCTACAATGAACAGGTCCCCTTCCAGCAAACGGTTATCGTCTTTCTTGGGAATCACACGGATCTTATTTATCATTTGTCCTTCTTCCACAAAGCAAGCGTCAAGTTTGAAACGATAGTACGAGAAAGCATTTTTATTTAACGGGGAAACTTTACCGAAAAGCTCGGGGGTATAGAGATTAATCGTAGTTATACCCATGTCCACCCCTATTTCTTCTGGAAAAGAGTTCTTATTGGCTAATACCTTATTATTCCAGACATTGGGGGCAGTAAAGTTCACAATCTGCTGTTGCTCCAAGACAAACAGCTTTCCAAGCCATTCTTTTGCATTTTTCCGCACCTCTTTGGATAGTTTCAGGACAGCGGGAATAGCGGTCCCTTTACCGGTTCCCTTCAGATACGTGCCGGCAGTGTAGCTTTTTATCTGAGTGCGATAATAAGGAGCACGTGCTATCGCTTTACGCATCACTGCATAGGCCGGATCTTCATTTCCCTTGGTGATGTTTACTTCCGGCAGGCTATAGGTACGTTCGGCAAGCACTATATCCTTCTCATGATCACGATTCAGCATTTGAAAAGTAAAGGTCTGGGATATGAATCCTAAAGAAGAAACCTCACAGGTATATTGTCCGGCAGATAATTTCGTTTGAAACCGCCCATGCTCATCGGTAGTTAAACCTGACTTCATTTCTCTCAGATAGAGAGCGGCATAAGGAACCGGCTTTCCGTCAGTATCTGTAACAGTACCCTTGAAAGATTGTGCAAAAGATAGTATAGTAACCAAAGACAATAGGAATAGCCAGATGATTCTTTTCATGTTTCGTATATTTGAAGCTAAATAGCGTTTTCTATTAGACGACAAAAGTCCAAAAAGATTGCAAAGTTCCACGCAAAATATTACTTTTGGTTCTTAAAACAGAACGAATATGAAGAATAATGATTGGAAAGAACGGTTGAATGTTGTTTATTCTACCAATCCGGACTATAGTTATGAAATGGAAGATGATGGGGAACAGGTTACCCCGGAAGCTTCCAGGCAGAAGTTGCGTGTTCAATTGGATCGCAAGAATCGAGGAGGAAAAGTAGTCACACTTGTCACGGGTTTCGTAGGTACGGAAAATGACCTGAAGGAGTTAGGTAAATTACTGAAGTCTAAATGTGGTGTAGGTGGAAGTGCCAAAGACGGAGAAATCATCGTACAGGGAGATTTCAAACAGAAAGTACTGGAACTACTTAAGAAAGAAGGATATACGCAGACTAAACCGGTCGGATAATCCAGTCCATCTGTTTTCAGTAGGTATATCACTTCTTTCAAAAACAGCAAATATGCATAAAAAAACGACCGCTACGGAAACTCCGTGCGGTCGTTTTTTTATATATATTGAGTTGAATTATTCAGCTTTCAAAGTGAAACGCTTGAAGTCTACAATCTTCAATTCAGGGTCAGCTGCTGCCAACACTTCTCTTACGGTCTTCTTAGAGTCCATGATATTTTCTTGGTTCAGCAAGCAAACTTCTTTCAAAAACTTAGCCAAACGACCTTTAGCAATGTTCTGAATCATTTGTTCGGGCAGATGTGCAGCCTTCTCAGCAGAAACAGTAGCAATGATTTCTTTTGCTTTTGCTATATCTTCAGCTGTAATCCAACCTTTAGCCATGTTGCTCTCCATGTGATCTTCGCTGTCCACGTGAGTCGGGTTGATACCTGCTTTCTTCAAAGCAGCCTCAACAGCCTTCTGTACCTGTTCTGCTTTGGTCTTCTCGATAGCAACTTCAATTTCTTTCTGCTTCACTTCTTCAGAAACACCATCCTCGTCAATTGCAATCGGGTTCATGGCAGCAATCTGCATAGCCACTTCCTTAGCCAACTGCTCTTCAACTTCTTTATTGAAAGCAACGATAGTGCAGAGACCATTTCTATTCATATGATTGTAAACAACAGTACTTGCACCCTCTACAGTCATGTAGCCGTCAAGTTCCATTTTCTCACCTGTAATACCGCTACGGTCAGTCACTGCATCCTGTACAGTACCGTTACCCATCGGCAATGCTTTCACTTCATCCAAAGTTTTGCAGTTGTTAGCTACAGCAAGATCAAGAATATCCTGAGTCAATTTTATGAAATCAGCATTCTGAGCTACGAAGTCAGTTTCACACTTCAAAGCAATGACAACGGCATAGTCACCAGTAGTCTTAGCCAAAACGCAACCTTCAGAAGCATCACGTTCTGAACGCTTAGCAGCAACAGCTTGTCCTTTCTTACGGATAATTTCCATTGCCTTGTCGAAATCGCCTTCAGCTTCCGTCAATGCATTCTTACAGTCCATCATACCTGCTCCGGTCATTTTACGGAGTTTGGTAATATCAGCCATTGTTCCAGCCATAATATATTTTCTTTTTATAATTAATATTCTAAATGATAAAATGGTAAGATGATAGGATGGTAAGACGATATTATCATCTTATCATTTTACCATCTTACCATTCAATTATGATTAAGCCTCTTCGTCTTCCTTCAGGAAAGCAGCAGCTTTAGCTGCATTGATTGCTTCCTCGTCAGATTTGTCGAGTCTTGCTTTTGTAGCTTTCTTCTTGCCTTTATTGGCAGGAGCTTCACCAGCTGCTTCCATGTCTACTTTTTCAGCTTTTCTTTCTTCCAAACCTTCCTGCATAGCAGCGCAGCAAGCATCCAGAATTACTTCTATTGATTTAGTAGCATCATCATTAGCCGGGATAACGAAATCAATGTTAGAAGGATCAGAGTTCGTATCAACGATACCGAATACGGGGATACCCAAACGGTTAGCTTCGCGAACTGCAATATTTTCTTTCATAACATCAATAACGAACAGTGCAGACGGCAGACGAGTCAGGTCAGCAATAGAACCCAAAGTCTTGTCCAACTTAGCACGTTGACGTGAAATCTGCAGTACTTCTCTCTTAGACAGATTAGAATACGTACCGTCATTCGTCAATTTATCGATGGTAGCCATCTTCTTAACAGCCTTGCGGATTGTGGGGAAATTAGTTAACATACCGCCCGGCCAGCGCTCGATTACATAAGGCATATTTACAGAAGCAGCTTTCTCAGCTACTACTTGTTTAGCTTGTTTCTTAGTAGCAACAAACAGGACTTTCTTACCTGATTTTGCGATTTGTTTCAGTGCATCAGCAGCTTCATCTACTTTAGCAACTGTTTTATGGAGGTCAATGATATGGATACCATTGCGTTCCATGAAAATATAAGGAGCCATTGAGGGATTCCACTTTCTCTTAAGGTGTCCGAAGTGGCAACCGGCTTCCAATAATGTATCGAAATTAGTTCTAGACATTTTGTTATTCTTTAAATCGTTTACTTTCTTTTTTGTTTATCTCAACCAACCATCGGGTAGTCCGCTACCAAGTAGAGTCCCGCTGGTTTAGATACTAAACGCTTCTTAACCAGTTCCAAGTAAAACCGGATATTAACGTTTACTGAACTGGAATCTACGACGTGCTTTGGGCTGACCCGGTTTCTTACGTTCTACAGAACGAGAGTCACGTGTCATGAAGCCTTCTGAACGAAGAGCCGTTTTATCTTCAGGGTTGATTTTAACCAGCGCACGAGCGATAGCCAGACGCAAAGCCTGTGACTGTCCTGTAAAACCACCACCGTAAAGATTTACTTTGATATCATATTTTTCAGCAGCCTCTAGCTTGTTCAATGGTTGTTTTACAACATACTGAAGAATAGTTGATGGAAAGTACTCTGCAAGGTCTCTCTTGTTAATAGTAATCTTTCCTGTACCTTCGCTTACGAACACGCGTGCTACAGCGCGTTTACGTCTGCCTAATGCATTTACTACTTCCATTCTTTATTATTTAAGTGAGTTTATATCAATTGATTTCGGAGTCTGAGCCTCATGTTTGTGTTCACTACCAGCGTAAACATACAAATTGCCCAGCAACTGTGCTCCCAGACGATTTTTAGGAAGCATACCCTTTACTACTCTCTTCAACAGTTTTTCTTCACCGTTAGGTTTCTTCATCAACTGAGCAGGAGTCATTTCTCTCTGACCACCGGGATAACCTGTATAGCGCAAGTAAACCTTGTCGTTCCACTTGTTTCCGGTAAATTTCACTTTGTCTGCATTAATGATAATAACATTATCACCGCAGTCAGCATGAGGGGTAAAGTCTGGTTTGTACTTTCCTCTCAACAGTTTCGCAACTTTCGAACCGAGACGGCCTACGACCTGATCGGTTGCGTCGACAACAACCCATTCTTTATGAGCTGTTTCTTTGTTTGCAGAAATGGTCTTGTAACTTAAAGTATCCACTCTTAAATTCTTTTTTAAATGTTAACTACTAAAAAACAATTCTTCTCAGCGTTTCTAACCGTTCCCGGACAAAGAACTATTAACACGCTAAGAATTAATCCTTTATAAACTTTTGATAATAATCGGCTTGCAAAGGTACGGCTTTTCTTTGAACTGACAAATAAATTAAGATATTTTTTCCTCTTGCTATTCGCATACAAAAGGCTGATATAACCACATCTAGGCTTTGAATAACGGACTAAAAAACATAGGGAAGAGATTTTGATTCTTCCCTATACATATACAGTTATTCATTCTATTTTCAACGATTCCAGCCACTCTCCATCTCAGAGCAAGTACACACAGCCACAGATGCCGCATTGTTTCCACTGGACTGACGAAGCTTTAAAAGTTCAGTTGCTGAGATCCGGACTACTTTTCCATCGGGACGACCATAACACAATGTCCCTTCGCGCCGTGCAGTTTCCTCTATCAACCGCTGTTCCGCTAGTTCTAAACCATAACGCAACTTCGCACTTAATTCCTTATATTCTTCTTCAGTTGACATAACTTCTGATTTTAGTAAAAAGTTCTTGATTATAGATATGGGCCTCATCTCCCAAACGGAAGGCGTCCGCCACAATAACACGCGGTGTGCAGCTATTGTCCGCAAGCATCCAATAATCCACGCAAGGCATATAAATACGGAAAAAGTTTTCCAACCCCGAACGATAACGACGACGGATAATGGGAGCAGGCACATCATGCCCTCCATTGGCAACACGCTGTTTCACTCGCTCTATAGCCAATTCAGGCGAATTCAGCCAAAAATAAATAAGGCTGACACTATATCCTTGATTTTGTGCCTGCTGGATAAGATTGATATAAGAACGGGTGGACAATGTGGTTTCAACAGAAAAGCTAACTCCGGCCGACAGTAACTCTCCGATACGTTTCAGCATCAGTCGCCCGGCTTCGATAGCCACACTTGAGGGGTTAAAAGGAGAAAGTCCCTTAGCGATTTCATCGGCATTGACAAATTCGCGGCACTCTAAAATTTCGGGTAATACCGTGTACGAAGCGGTCGTTTTACCGGCTCCGTTACACCCCGCTATTATATAAAGTTTAGACATTAATCTCCTTTTCTATTTCTGTTATTGGCGACAAAGTTAACGATTATTTCCAATCTTTGTTCTTGAAAAGGCATAAAAGTGATGAAGAATAGCACATTTTTTGAAATTCTGTGCAAATTAAGAAGAGATTACAGGAGTTTTACCTTATATTTAAGCAACCTGCAAACAGGTAGCAGTTACTCATTACATCATTTTATTGAAGAAAATTAGTACATAAGCATCTTTCATTTAAGTATCCAAACAAGTAATCATATAAATAGGACACATATCCCACCATAATAGCAAGTACACTTGTTTCGTCAGACAAATATCATGTATAAAATAAATAGGGCCACACTTTCAAAAAATGAAAGCGTAGCCCGAAAAATGACTATTCTTTGTTTATAAACAAAGATTCAAACTTATCTGACCAAATCCTTTGGATAAACAGGAGGCATTTTCACTCGTTTCCAAGTTTCATAATACCAGGAATTGATTTCATTTCCATCCTTATCCGTTTTCACAAAAAACTTCAGCACCATGACATCTCCCCCCTTCATCTCAAATTCCAAAATATTATCCACACCTACCAATTGTGGAAGATGCAAGTTTTTCTCCACATGCTCTGTATAAGCATTAGGAGCAGTCTGCCGATAGGTACCGGAACCAATAATAATAGCTCCATGATTAGGAATCATGGTCATATTGGTAAACTTGCCGTCATCAGACAAAATTTTAAAAGAATTACTTGGTTTCAACTCACCCGGTACCTGAGGAGTCCCTGATACATAAAAGCACATCTGCCAAATTCCTTTCAAGTTGACAGGGGTTACATCCGATTTTTCCTGTCCCACTACACGCGAAGTACCGATAAGCAAGAATGCTATCATCAGTAGGAATAATTTTTTCCGTTTCATAGTTGTATATATTTAGTTAACAAATTGCGTAATGTGGATATACAAAATTAGAAATTTTTTTCAAACTTCCTGCTTTTTAAATAACTTTTTTACAGTTAAATACAAAAAAAATCCTGCTCTATGTTATAGGGCAGGATTTTTTGAATTATTATTTCCAACAATTAGAATTCAGCATTACGCGGAGTACGTGGGAAAGGTATCACATCACGAATATTGGTCATACCGGTAACAAACAGCAACAGCCGCTCAAAACCAAGTCCAAAACCAGAATGAGGACATGAACCAAACTTACGGGTATCCAGATACCACCACATATCCTTCATCGGAATTTCCAATTCCTGGATACGGGTCATCAGTTTGTCATAATCAGCCTCACGTTCAGAACCACCTATTATCTCGCCAATCTTCGGAAATAAGACATCCATTGCACGGACAGTCTTGCCATCCTCATTCTGCTTCATATAGAATGCCTTGATTTCTTTCGGATAATCTGTCAGGATTACAGGACGTTTAAAGTGCTCTTCCACCAAATAACGTTCGTGTTCAGAGGCTAAGTCTACTCCCCAATATACCGGGAATTCAAATTTATGACCTTTTGCTACAGCTTCCTCCAGTATCTTGATACCTTCCGTATAAGGCAGACGGACAAATTCCTCCTTCAGCACGCCCTGCAAACGTTCTATCAATCCCTTATCGAACATGTCGTTCAAAAACTTCACATCATCATAGCAGTTGTCAAGCGCCCACTGTACACAATATTTAATAAAGTCTTCGGCCAAATCCATATTATCAGTAATATCATTGAACGCAACCTCAGGTTCAATCATCCAAAACTCAGCCAAGTGACGCGGCGTATTAGAATTCTCCGCACGGAATGTAGGACCAAATGTATAAATAGCCCCCAAAGCAGTAGCAGCCAATTCACCTTCCAACTGTCCAGATACCGTCAAACTGGCTTGTTTGCCAAAGAAATCATCATCATAAATAATCGCTCCGTTTTCATCCTTCTTCAAATCATAAAGGTTCTTGGTAGTAACTTGGAACATCTGTCCCGCACCTTCACAATCAGACGCTGTGATAATAGGTGTATGAAAATAGAAAAAACCACGTTCATGGAAGAACTTATGGATAGCGATAGCCATGTTGTGGCGGATGCGGAATACAGCTCCAAATGTATTGGTACGGGGACGCAAGTGAGCGATCTCACGAAGAAACTCCATCGTATGACCTTTCTTCTGTAACGGATAAGTGTTATCACAAGTACCTAATACTTCGATTCCACGCGCTTGAACTTCGGCTGCCTGACCAGAGCCAATGGATTCGGTCAACTCACCGTTCACACTGATACATGCACCGGTGGTGATCTGCTTCAACATTTCTTCGTCAAAGTTTGCCAAATCAACAACAATCTGCACATTATTTATTGTAGAACCGTCATTCAGGGCGATAAAATTTACCTGTTTGCTACCGCGGCGGGTACGAACCCAACCTTTTACATTGACCATCGCACCAAAATCACGGCACTTCAGCAGGTCAACAATCTTTGTTCTACTAATTTTTTCCATTGTTTTGTCTCTTTATTGTTTATTATTCAAATGAGCCCATGCGGAGCATGTTCACTTCTTGTTCAGTCAGGTAACGCCAGTCACCGCGGCGCAAACCTTTTTTAGTCAGACCAGCAAAATAAACGCGGTCCAGCTTGATCACCTTATATCCCAAGGATTCAAAAATACGACGCACAATACGGTTCTTTCCGGAATGGATTTCAATACCGACTTGTGATTTGTCTGTTTCCGATGCATAGCTGATGGCATCTGCATGAATCTCTCCATCATCCAATGTCACACCTGCTGCAATTTGGTCAAGATCTGCCTTGGTTACATTCTTATCACAATATACATGATAAATCTTCTTCTTCAAATACTTAGGATGAGTCAGCTTGGAAGCCAAATCACCATCGTTAGTTAACAATAACACACCGGTAGTATTACGATCTAAACGCCCAACAGGATAAATACGCTCCTTACAAGCACCTTTCACAAAATCCATTACAGTCTTACGTTCCTGAGGATCATCAGAAGTAGTCACACAATCCTTCGGTTTATTCAACAAAATATAAGTTTTGCGTTCAATACTTACCGGTTCGTCATGGAACTTCACTTCGTCAGTACGCTTGATTTTAGTACCTAATTCGGTTACCACTTCACCATTTACACTGACTACACCTGCTGTAATAAACTCATCAGCCTCACGACGGGAACATATACCTGCATTAGCCAAGAATTTGTTCAGACGAATCGGCTCATTTGGATCGGTCAATATATCTTTATATTCAATCTGTTTCTTCAGACTATACTTTGCATTCGGGTTATAATCAGCTGTACGGGGACGATAGGGACGATTGTATCCACCACCTTGATTATAACCACCGGTACGAGGACGATAAGGACGGTCACCGCCTTGATTATAACCGCCGGTACGAGGACGCGGAGTGTAAGAACGCTGTTCACCCCCTTCACCGTTGTTAAAACGGGGACGCGGAGTATAAGGACGCTGCTCACCCCCTTCGCGATTATAGTTTGTGCGGGGACGATATTGACGCTCACCACCTTCCTCACTATTATTAAAACGAGGGCGCGGAGTATACGGACGCTGCTCGCCACCTTCACGATTATAATTTGTACGAGGACGGTATGAACGTTGGTCTCCTCCATCCTCACTGTTAGGATTAAAGCGGGGACGTTGCGGACGGTCTCCGTTATTGTTATAGCGATTATAGGAAGGACGGTCACCGTTGTTATAAGAAGAACGGTAGGGACGGTCTCCACCTTCGCGATTATAGCTGTTCGTACGAGGACGATAAGGACGCTGTTCGCCGTCGTTGTTGTATCTGTTGTAATTACTGTCTCTGTTATAAGACTTATAACCACCATCACGGCTTACATTCTGGTTTTCTTCATTTGCAGCACCTTCTTGTCTGCTTTCATTTTCTGTACTCATGGTTTTCCTTTTATTTTTTAATTAATGTATAACGCCCTCTCGGGCTTTTTGGATTAAAATCTAACTAACTATTTTTTAAATACCTGTATAATTATGCGGTGTAATTACCCGCAGTTCCTTTTTAATGTCTTCGCTTACATTTAGTGTTTCTATAAATTCTTTAATAGACTCTTCTGTGATAGCCTGGTTTGTACGGGTCAAAGCTTTCAATGCCTCATACGGATGAGGATAGGCTTCGCGGCGCAGAATTGTCTGGATAGCTTCCGCCACCACACTCCAACAATTATCCAAGTCGGCATAGATTGCTTTCTCATTCAGCAACAGTTTGCGCAGACCTTTCAACGAACTTTGGATAGCAATCACAATGTGACCGAAAGGTACACCGACGTTACGCAACACAGTAGAGTCTGTCAAGTCACGTTGCAAGCGGGAAACAGGCAACTTAGAAGAAAGGTGTTCCAAAATAGCATTTGCCATACCTAGATTACCTTCAGCATTTTCGAAATCAATAGGATTCACCTTATGCGGCATGGCACTGGAACCTACTTCACCCGCTTTAATCTTCTGCTTGAAATATTCCATAGAGATGTACTGCCAGAAGTCGCGGTTCATGTCAATCATAATGGTATTGATGCGTTTCATCGCATCAAAAATGGCTCCCAGATTATCATAATTAGAGATCTGAGTAGTATATTCCTCACGTTCCAATCCCAGCTTTCCTGCTACAAACTTATTACCGAATTCTTTCCAGTCATATTCGGGATAAGCTACATGATGCGCATTGTAGTTACCCGTCGCACCACCGAATTTAGCTGTGACAGGACAAGCTTTCAATACAGCCAGCTGACGATTCAGACGATAAACGAAAACCATGATTTCTTTACCCAAGCGAGTCGGAGAAGCAGGCTGTCCATGTGTTTTTGCCAACATAGGGATATTTGCCCATTCTTCAGCGTATGTAGTCAACTGGGCAATCAGCTCTTCAATTTGCGGATAGTATACTTGTTCCAATGCCTCCTTTATAGACAAAGGTACAGAGGTATTGTTTATGTCCTGTGATGTCAATCCGAAATGAATAAACTCTTTGCATTCCTCCATTCCGCCCAACTTATCGAATTCTTCTTTGATGAAATATTCTACAGCCTTTACATCGTGGTTTGTTACACTTTCTATCTCTTTAATACGCTGTGCGTCAGCCTCTGAAAAGTTCTTATAAATAGCGCGCAATGCATCAAAACGTGCATGATCAAAGTCTTTCAGCTGTGGCAACGGTAGTTCACACAGAGTGATAAAGTATTCAATTTCTACCTGCACACGGTACTTGATGAGTGCAAATTCAGAAAAATAAGAGGCCAAAGCTCCCGCTTTTCCTCTGTATCGACCGTCAATAGGTGATATTGCCGTGAGTAAATCGAGCTCCATATTATATTCTTTGATAATTATCAGACTGCAAAATTAATTCTTTTTCTTGAGTTTAACGGTCTGAAGATGCATAAAGTTTGCGAAAATGAAGATTTATTTCACAAATCCCTTTTTAGTCCATTTCAGACTATTCCAACGCTGTACAAAGATAATACCACGAAGATTTTCATCCAGCACAAATGCACACCACATACCTACCAGTCCCCATCCCCAATGAATACCGAACAAGAAACCACAACCTACGGCAACACTCCACTGAACAACAAATCCTACATAAAACGGATAATTCACATCACCCGTTGCACGTAAAGCATTCGTCGCATAAATATTAATAGCCCGGCCCACTTCCAAAATCACATCAATAAACAGGATAATAGTACCCAAACGGATAATTTCCGGATTATCCGTCAGCCAGCTAAACAAAGTATGCCCCATCAAAGCCCAGATACAGGATAAAACTAAAGAAACCAAAATAGAAATACGCATCACATATTTGCCCAACAGATAAGCTGCATGAAGTTTCCTCTCACCTACCAAATGACCAATACAGATGGCTCCGCCTTGTGCCATGGCAATAGCAAACAAATAAACGAACATCACTATATTCACCACATAGGTACGAGTAGCCAGCGCTTCATTCCCCAACATATTAATAAAATAGGTCAATACTACCTGAGAGAAACTGTAGGACATATTTTCTCCGGCCGAAGGGACTCCGATTTTCAACAGGTTTTTCAGCTCGACAAACGGGAAGGGGCGAAAATAGGATAACGGAAATCTGGGAATATGTTTACGGAAAAGAATCACAAAAAGTATCACCATAGATACCCCTCGGGCAAATGCAGTAGAAATAGCAGCACCTTCCACTCCCAAAGCCGGCATACCGAACTTACCAAAAATCAGCGAATAGTTACCAATGATATTCAGAATATTTACAACTACCGTTACCATCATGGGATAAACTGCTTTATTGGCACTGCGCAAAGAGGCAGAAATAGTCAGAGATATGGCTTGAAAAAAAGCGAATGCCCCTACTATCTCCATGTAACTCACTCCATATTCCATCAGTTCGGAACGAAGCCCCATCATGGACAACAGGAAAGTGGCTCCATAGTGTAAAATGGCACTAACGAATAAACCGAACGCCAGATTGAGTATCAATGATACTCCCACCACCTGCACCATATTCTTGTGCATTCTTGCTCCCAAATATTGCGAACAGAGTACGGAAGTTCCTATATTGATCACCTCAAATATCAGGAAAGCAAACATAATGAGCTGGTTGACCACCCCTACAGCAGCCACACTATTGTCTGAATACTGACTCAGCATCACGGTATCCACTGCACCCAGCATCATAATCAGTAATGTTTCAATGAAAATAGGAGCAGCCAATTTTGCCAGA
>ENA-OPIQ01000202-OPIQ01000202.1-human-gut-metagenome-genome-assembly--contig:-NODE-202-length-17241-cov-4.545211_pt1 | contig 17241 bp, 31 predicted proteins | sample MGYA00241397_ERZ501640 | MGnify/ENA primary metagenome ERZ501640 (study PRJEB25962, sample SAMEA2042294) | human gut metagenome | biome: human gut; feature: human-associated habitat; material: faeces...
CCTCAACCACCAGCCGTGGCAGCACCATAATCACCAGCCGTGGCAGCACCATAATCACCAGCCGTAGCAGGTTTTCCCGGTTCCGCATTACACTCGTTAGTACACCGTTCCTTGACATAAGATACAGCTGCTTTCACAAGCCCCCTTATATCAAGCTCAGCACCTATTCTAATTTTTGAAGAACAAACCTTGTCACTTTCTGAATCGTCTATTTTACCACTCTGCTCAACCTCACAAAACCTTGACCGGGCTGGCGCATAGTAACCAAAAACATCCAGAGGATAAGGACATGCATGAAAACCTTTTTCACATGCCTTTATGTCGCCTGTTTCTTCATACTCCTTACCTACCTCATACTTAAATCCTCTACAAGATAAATCCTTATCAAATGCTTTATAAGCCTTTATTTTCTGTTCCATGATATTGTTTAGGTATTTATATACGTTTATACACATACATATTGACGCTTCACTGCCCCGACTACTGCCGACCACTCCACGTCCTCAACCCCTTCTACCAAGGGTGATATTAGTCCGAACCGTTTGATGTTCACCGAAGCGAGAATGTCACGATCATTGTGCCTTCCGCATTTCGGGCAAACCCATTCACGGTCACTTAGTTTCAATTCACTATTAACGTATCCGCATATACACGTCTTGGAACTTGCTTCAAAACGTCCGATACGTATAAGGTTGCGTCCATACCATTCGCACTTGTATTCAAGCTGTCGGAAAAACTCGCTCCATGAAACGGATGATATGGATTTTGCAAGACAGTGGTTTTTCAACATACCCTTTACATTCAAATCCTCAATGATTATCGTTTGGTTTTCACGGACAATCTTTGATGTGACTTGATGCAGGAAATTGTTGCGTTGGTTGGAAACCTTCTCATACTGTCTTGCCAGGATTTTTCTTGCCCGTTCTCTTCGGTTGGAACCTTTCTTTGTCTTTGAGAATCTTCTTTGCAACACCTTTAGTCTTGCTTCCGATTTCTCAAGATATTTGGGATTGGCATACACATCACCGTTTGAACATACTGCAAAATCCTTTATACCGACATCTATACCGATAGACGTATCATATCTAACAGCAGGCTTTACAGGTATTTCCTTTCCATCGTCAACAAGGACAGAAATGAAATATTTACCTGTTGGTGTCTTGCTTACCGTAACAGAGCATACTTTACCGTCAAACTTCCTGTTCGGAAAGAATTTAACCCATCCGATCTTTGGAAGTCTTACCTTATTGTTGTCAAGGTCAACAGACACTGAATTTATAGCCTTGTATGACTGCCTGCTGTAATGCTTCGCCTTGAAATTTGGAAACCCTGCCTTTTCACGGAAGAACTTCACGAACGCGCTGTCCATATTTCTTATGGATTGTTGCAGGCACTCGTTTGATACTTCCGAAAGCCATTCCTTCCCATCTTCCTTTTTAAGTTCTGTAAGCATCTTAGCCAGTTCAACCCATCCTATCTTCGTCTTGTCACGCTGATACGCTTCTATACGTTTACTGAGCATATAGTTATATACAAACCTACAACACCCGAAAGATTTGTTGAAGAAAACAATCTGCTCAGGAGTAGGATTAAGTCTATATTTATATGCTCGTTTCATATTGCAAATATAAGTATAAATTAAATTATGACATAAACAATTTAGTTAAATGGTGTTTAATCGGTTATAAATGCCTTTCGTTATTTTGATATTTCGATAATTCCACGCCTCTCGCATTCTTCGAGTAAATTCATATCCTCCTTTTTTTATAAGAGCACCTGTATTACGATTCACGCTCACATAAGGCTCAAACCCAAGTCGTTTTGAATTAATTCCGTTTTATCTTCATAAATTTACTTGCGTTCGCTTTTCAGTTAATATACTTTTTCTTTTATCTATCAACCGCAAATGCTTGCAATTAATATAACCTTTATTCACTTTAGTTCCATCAAGTTTCCTAATATCAAAGGAGCCATTCCTACCCCACAGAACTGTTTAATCACTGACCTTAGAGCAAGGAGCTTGAGCAAATACCCCTTGGTAACTATATATTCTCTCCTAACGATTAGTCTAATCAACCTGGGCTTTTAACCTAATGGGTAGTTGACCGGTTAAAATATTTTTAGTTTTATTTGATACGCTTGCAGTAATATATCTGTTAGTCGTTCTTATATCAGAATGACCAGCCATAGACTTTAACTCTGCTTCTGGTATTCCCATATTAGCCCATCTTGTAATAGCTGTTCTACGTCCTGTATGTGTCTTGATGAACTGATATTTCGGTCCTTTCATAAGTACATTAGCCCGTCTTACAAATACCTGCTTGTTTATACCTGCCCTACATCCAAGGGTTGGTAGAACTTCGTTCATTGTTGTCTTTAAGGAAGATTCTATGTTGTATTTATCGAACGATCTAACCTCTTTTATCATTTCTATAATCTTGAAAGGTACGGGAACCTCAACGTTCTTACCTGTCTTTTTTGATATATACGAAATAACATTTCCTTCCATCATAGAATCTTTCAATCTGAAAATATCGGAATATCTCATGGCAGTATAGCATTGTATCAGAAACAATTTCTTTACAATTTTTTCCGTAACGTCAAATGGCTCAACATTCCAGAATAGTTCTATTTCTTCCTCCGTAAGAGATATATTTGAAGGAGATTTTACGTTCAGTGAGATAATATAATCATTGATATATTTGCTCATCTCTTTTGATTCGGACAATATTCTTTTAAGCATTAAAAGATATGCCTTTTGGGATGATTCGCTTATCTTTCTCTTTGATTTTATAACATTGATCATATCATCTATCATGTCACGATTGACAGGCTTTTCAACGGACGGGACTTCCTTGAACGTAGGAATGGCATCATCAAAATCATACTCGTCATAAAGCTGATTGGTAAGATATGGCATTATATGTTTTGATAATGCTTCAAATCTTACCTTTCCGCTTCTTGTCTTTGTATTATTCAACTTTTCTATCAATACGCCTACAGTCATAATTGAAGGGCTATATTCGTTCTGAATTGTTTCAAGTCTGTTTTTTAAATCCTCAATCAACCTGTTCTGTGATTCTATCGTCTTGTTTAACCTATCTATTGTTTCAGCGAGAATCTGAATTGTTCTTTCTTTATCTTCCATGTCTTATATATTTTTGTTGCAAAAATAATAAAACTGTATATTCGATAGGTTAAACGATAGTTATCAACTCTTAAAAATGTTTACTACGCCCATTAATTTATAATCTCCCTCTTCATTAATGATACATATAGGAGCATTATTCTCAGGATTAGTGTATGCCAATGTGACATAATCCCCAGGAAATACCTTCAATGCGTTAATCATCTTTTCAATGTTCAGATTGCAATCAAAACGCCCTTGACAATATCCTTCAATTCCGACATTTTCCGATATTTTATACCCTGCATCATTTGTGTATGTTATATCCATTTTATTATCTCCCTCCCTGCAAACAAAATGTGATATGTTATACACATCTGACATTACCTTTATTCTTGAAAGGGAATCTATCAAGTCGCTAGTTCTTGCTTTAATAAAGTAATTAAAGTTTGATTTTATATTGTTTACCAATGGTGTGTAGTTTACAAACTTAACCTCCATCAGCGTACAATTAAAGACAGAACCGAAATCCCCATAATATATAGACATCACCCTTTCATCATCAGATACAGAAACAGTTACATTTTCTTCTGACAACATTTCAAGAAAGGATAACGCTTCCTTTACCGAAGTAGGCATTACATTTATGCACAAGTCCTTTGATATATCCGGCTGACATTCTATAACATCTCTTACAAATACAATCCTATCGGACGAACATATATCAATGCAATTATTGGAACAAATAAAATTTATCCCCACTCCACTAAGGCTGGTCACAACGTCACTGATATCATTAAATCCTATGTTCCTTTTTAATGCTCTATACAGATCATTCCTGTTCACGTTGACCCTTATCCCGGTACCACGCTTACCTATTTTAATATCAGGATAAGATTCCACATCTTCTGCAAAGAAAGACGCTTCACTGCCATTGTAAGAGAATATTATATCCTTATCATATATCTTTACCGTAACAATGGAATCCTTTACTGTTTTGAGCAACTTTACAAGTCTTATTCCGTCTACTGCAAACTCCTGTCCGTCATTACAGTCTGAATCAACAACTGGAATAATCAAACGCATCTCATTAAGGTTATTGTATGAAGTAACCTCTATTGAATTTTCTGATGATACATATTTAAAACGGAAACATTTCAATATCGTCAAGCCTGTATCGGAAAGGCAGGCTTTGGCTGAGTTTAACGTTGAATATAAAACTTTTCTATCAAAAACTATTTTATTCATAAATGTCAAATTTAAATGTATTCAATCCAAGAAAAATGTTCTCTTTTATCAAGGTAATCCATGTCGTTCTCGTTATCATAGGCTTCCTTCTCAAACGATATATTCTTATACGCATTACCTTTTTGTGTAAGCCTGTACAGCCATTCCAAAATATACAAAATGTAAAACGGAACATACAAAAGCTCTTTCATTTGTTTTGTATGAATCGCTTCGTGATTGTAATCTCTTTCACGCATCGTACATCCTTTTCTTACAAAAATAACCCCAAACAAATTTATACACTTGTACCCCTTGAATGGGATGATTTTATTATATATAACTTTCATTAAAACAGTTCTTTAATTATTTTTTCAAAACTTACTTTTGTAGTGCTGTTACGTAAACAGTAATCTTTAACCTGCAATGTATTCGACATTATAGGCTGACCACGCTCGATAGCGTCAAGTATATTCCACAACATTTCCTTAGACCATACGAAATATCCTCTAAAGAAATATGTAGCCATCACATCAGCCTGTTCTATTATATGATTACGGTCATGGTTACTGTCAGGCATTTTAAGTTCTATGCCATATATCTTACCGTCATGTATATAAGCAAGGTCAGGCATACTTTTCTTTGCCCCTAGAGCACGGAACTCAGCCGACTTGTTACCACTTACAGCAGGATGGAGAAGTTCGGAAAAGAATGCTACAAGCAATCCCCTGCATCCTTTACCTTCCTTCTCGTTCCTGTAACTAACTACTATATCTTTCTGCATTTTCTTTTCTTCCGCAGACCGTTTTTCCTCAGCCATGATAAAAAAAATTGTATTTGGCAAAGGTATCACGAAATGGGATATATGAGAAAAATAAAAGGTTAAAGTTTGTTATCAACCATCTCAAATCCTTCACACATATCATGTCCGCTGTTTCTTATCTTCATGGCAACGTTTTTTTTCAAACCAAGGAATATAGCAGACATATCCAACAAACAAACCGTCCACAATAACCGTATATCTATGCTTGCAGCGACAGCAGCAATACTCTCCGTTCCTGCAAGACTTTGTATTGCTATTTTGCAAGATCATCCAAAGAAATGTTTTCTGACAAGAAATCGTCCGTACATTATTTCACCACATCATCGAACCGCAAATCGCAATACTCGTCAATCCAGTCACCTATGAAATATAGTTTGTTACTTCCTGCAATAAATTTTTTCCCATGATTAAATGTTTAAGTATTGTTTTATTTCTTTTTCTAACTTGTCCAATGTACTGTTTACCAATCCATCCCACTCTTTTTCATATACAGGAATATTCCTTTTTACTGTAGAGTGAAAAGAGATTTGATTCCCTAAAGGAAGATCAAAATATACAATAAAAGAAACTCTTTTCCCCTTATCCTCTGAGCGCCCAAAAGATAACTTACTTTCGTTATATATTTCGATAAGTTTGTCAATCAAATCTTCTTTCTTTGCATACATCTTTTCTGAGTAGGGAAATGGAGCGTCTTTAGCCTTTATGTTGTAATCTTGTATCTCCAATGCAACACGGTAAATTTTAGCCGTAAAATCTCCTTGTTTTATCTTTTTATTAAGCATTAATTTTACCTTTCTTGTACCTATGCCGCACATATTTTCACGTTTTAATTTTAGCATGGCTATCAATTTCCTGTTTTTCTCCAAGGCTTCTTCCTTTGCTTCCCTTTGTCTTTTACAATCTTCTATTACGGAAACATAATTTTCTTTTATCCCGAAAACGTCCATTCCGCCAAAACAAAATGTTTCAATATCTAATATTGTATTCTTTTCCATTCCAAGAAAATCTATAAGCCTTTTGTCTATGCCAAAAATATTCGTGTAATGTCTAAGATGTGACACGCAAACAATATATTCCGGGTTATGGGAACATTCAATCTCATCAAACACTTCCCAAGGATTAAAGTTATTTTTCATAATGTTATTTTCTTGTTTCTTTGAATATAACCCCATATAAACTTGCTGGAATATCCGCATTCTTTCATGGCTTTACGAAAATCAGTTTCCGTATTTCTGATATACAACTGCCGTATCGCCCAATAAGTATTGTATCCTTTAAGTTCCGCATACTGGAAAAATTGAGTAGGCGTCATTTGCTCAAACTTTAAATCTCCTACTAGTTCTTGTAGTTCCGCCATTCTTATTTCCTTTTCGGTTGGATATACATATCCGCAGAAAGGGCATTCCGAAGCGGTTATGGCAATATATTTACCACACTGTTTACCCTCTTTCACTCCTTGTATCCCTTCACATTTTCCCTTGTTATGCCATAAAGCCCATTGACGTTCTTTCTCAAACTTGCCGAGCCGTGATATGTTACCACCGAAGTCTAGGAGAAATGCTTCCGTCTTGTTTGGGTGAAGTCGGATAGCCCTGCCGGTTGCCTGGATATAGAACTGAACGGATTGTGTAGCACGGTTTAATATGCAAACCTCTATACTTGTTTCATCGTATCCCGTAGACAATATGCCACTGTTGCATATAACGGTGAATTTATCGTCATGGAAATCCTTGATAAGCTGTTCTCTGTTTCCTGTAAGATGCTTGTATTTTTCATATAATGCCAACTCATCAGGTTTGTTCTTGTCTATGCCTGATATGAGAAATTTTGCATGAATGCCAGCTTCATTAAACTCAGCGCACATCCTTATCGCATTTGCCTGTGTGGCATCAAAACATATTGCCTTCTTCATCGGGCAGATACGCATATAGTTTTCAATCACCCCCTTGTACTGTACAGACTTGTTGAACACTGCTCCCATCTGCCTGCTATCGAAGTCACCTGTACGATAATCGGTATTAACCTTAGACAAGTCGGGTGCATCAACCGTAAACGTTCTCAACCTGGTTATGTTTCCCCGGTCCATCATATCCTGTATCTGGGCAGTTTCTACAATCTCTTCATAGTTCATGCCAAGCTGCCTTTGGTTCCCACTTCTCATCGGAGTTCCTGTAAGACCTACTACATACTTGTCATCAAGCAAACCAGATTCAAAGAGAAAGTCCGCATCAGAGGTGTGCCCTTCGTCTATTAGGCAGAGAGATACACTCTTAACCCATTCAACCCATTCGGGCTTTTCAATCCTTCTACGGAGAGTTTGAGCCATTGCTGATACTACTAGACCTTTAGGTATGTTCCTGTGCTTAGGAGAGATGTATTCAGCCTGTATGCCAACTCTTTCCAACGTTCCCCCTGTCTGTGCCATAAGTTCAGATCTGTGGGATACGATAAGCACCTTATTCCCCTTTTCGACAGCACCTTTAGCCATAAAACTCATTATGACCGTTTTGCCGTAACTTACACAGGCTGAGAATATGACGTGTTTATGATTAGTCAGGGCATTTCTCAGACGGGTTATCCCCACCTCTTGGTAATCCCTTAGCTTTATTTCGTTTGTACTCATCTTCTTGTATCATTCTTTCAAGTTCGTTTTTCAATGCAATCACAAAAGCCATACACTCTTCTCCTTCAAACTGCTTGACAAACTGCCTGGCGGCATCTTCGTAATCAGGAACACATTCCTTTTTGAAGTATTCCTCATTGTCTTGAAGAACCATCCAATCCTCGAAGTGATGGTTTGGTTTTTTCTTAAATATATGCAGCAAAATGACAGTATCACTATTTAGTTTGATCAGCTTCCTGTCGTAGTTTCCAAATTCGTCAACGTAATCCGTATTCATCTTCGTAAAACAATTTAAAGTTTCTCCATCTATGCCCGTTTTTCCCCTTACAGAAAGAACTGCATGAGCGTTGTGGCATACCTAATTTCCTCTCACAGTCACAACAGGCTTCAAAGCATAGGAATCTGTTCGTGCCATCCTCTATCGCAATGACAGCCCTTGTATTGTTTCTATGGCCGAGATAAGAACCGTTTTCCTTTCGTTTCTTTATGAGTTCCTTCATAATAACTCTTTTCTTTTCACGTTCCTCATCCGATACTTTCCTTCCTTTCTTGAATCCATAATTATGGCCTTTTACGAACCTTCCTTTTTCGTCACGGTAAGATATTGGATAATCTATCCATAATTCGCTAATTGCTGGCATTGAAATCTAACTTTAGTTTTACAATTTCATCACTCATGGCATGTACTCTTTTCAGCCATGCCATTTTCCATGCTTCTTTTCCTATGCCATATATACGATATATATCATCTCCTGCATCATCAAATTTGATAGGAGTGCAGCTTATTGACTTACATTTCGTTCCGTCCATAAGTTCAACGTCACCTCCATTGAGCATGATAAAGTTGATATTGTTTTCTATGGCAAGATAGGGGATGATTATTTCATCCCCACGATTAGGTTTGTTGTGCTTGATTAATGTAGTCATGGCAATTTAGACAATAATTCTTCTTGAATAACCTATATCATTTTGGCATTCTACTTTTTGGGCTAATGCCTTATAATCAACGTGTTCAATAAATTATCTTATTTTTGTGTAAACTCTGCAATTACCTGTTACATATTTGAAACACCAACAAAGTCATTTATTTTGCTTATTGGGTATTTTTTCGTATCCCGTTCGTTGAATGAAAGATAAGATAGAGCCATTTGTAACTTATCCTCCATCCTGTCTATATCATCTTTATAATCGCTTCTGTCAAGTTCCCAATACAAAAGCCTTGACGGATCATTAACTGGGCGTAAATCAAATGGATCATCATCAGATTTACCGTCATATACGATATAATACATTTTATCCACATCGGGATGGGAAAGGAAATGAGACATTAGCTGCCAATAGTATTCCTCTATCGCCTGTTCTTTTGTTGCTTCTCTCAAATATTCAATTTTACTTTCAGAAGTAAAGCATTTCACTTCGGCTATATAAGATAATTTACCATTGACATCAAATCCATACCCATCGGGAGAATCGCCATATCCATCATAGATATTATCGACAAAAACAATTTCGTCAAAATCATCCGCACAGGACATTAGTCTGGAGAACGTGTTATGGTTAAAACATTCTATAGCGTCTTTTTCATGATCCTTTCCCCACTCCATGTCATAAGTGGATATATGTCGGCATGGTTTGTTCAACCTTCTTTCCCTTGCAACCTGATAAAGATAAGAAATAGCTGTATCTCCGAAAGGAACATCAACTGTCTTTCTCTTCACACCCTGTTTTTTTGCAATCTCTAGTTCGGAAGGTGTCATTTCCCTTCTCCCAGAAACCATAAGTTTTCCAATGGCGGAAGAGGTGATTTTACCACACCTCTTCATAAGCCATAATTTTTCTTTTTCTTCTGCTTCCATTATTTTTTAACTGCTTCGTTAAACAATTTCATAGCTTCAGCGTCCACATCATAGCTTGCCGTGATGTATCCAATGTCGCATTTTCCACTTTTCAATGCTTCCAATGCAGCATTGAATTTATCAGAGTTCACTGTCATTTTCTCTTTCTGTGGTGGTGGCGGAACATCACGCCCTATACGCAATCCGTAGACCTTTCCTCCATCGCTTGGGTCACGTGTCAGTTCCTTGCATAATATGACACGGAAATCACGGATGGTTTCAGGATAATCAGTTTGAGCCAGCTTAGTAAGGCGTTTGCGGTTCGTACTGTTCAATAGCATAGGTTTAGGAACAAGGTTTGTTTCTTTAAAGTAAGCAATCCATGATGGTTTCTTACTACCTTGTACCTTTGCATTCTCATCCCATACGATATGGGATATTGTAGCAATGATAGACTGACCGTTAGGGAGTATCTCTACTCCCACATAATCAGATTGACTTCCAGTTCTCCAATGATGGAGAACTTTGTTTTGTTGTTCGTTAGGCATAATTATTGGATATTACTTGTTGAAACTATAGTTGCACTCCCTGTCTTATCTACAATTACATTTTTATCACCTATAACAGCTTCCGTCTTGTCGCCACTAGGAAACTCTGGTAAATATTTATTATCTTCCTCATATAGATAAACATCCATGATAGCGGTTTCGGCTACGGATGCAATCACGTAGTCTGCCATTGTACCTTTCATTCCTTCGTCCAGTTTCTTTACAGCATCTCGAAGGTCGGAAGCCTGTACCAGTACAGTAGTGGAAGTCTTTTTCTCCGCTCCGCTTTTTTCGTCTAGCGTAATGAAGAACAGCTTGCACTTAAACCATCGGTCGGCTGCATCTTCCTCAGATGAGAATAGTTCGCTGTAGTTGGCTCGTTTGATGTCCGAAACAGTGAACTCTCCACTAATAAACGGTGTCATTTCAGATATAATACGTGCTTCTGCCTCAGTAAAGCTAAGCGCATCCACCAAAAATTGTTCCGTTACTTTCTTGTTTACACCATTTTCCATTATCTTTTCGTAACGGATTTTGCATTCAAAAAAATTCATCATAATAATTAAAGTTTAAATTCTTTTTATTTCCATATTTTATTTATCACATAATTTCATAAAACACATCCATATCGTCTTACTTTGTCTACCAGTTGTATGTCCAAATAGAGGTTTGAAAGGAATAACAGACAAAACATCTGATGCTTTTATCTCGCTTTCATTCCATTTGAAGATAAGTGTACCATTCGGTTTTAATACCCTCATGCACTCCTTGAAACCTTCATGAATAATACTTTTCCAATCATCAGGCAACTTGCCATATTTTTTTGCCATCCATGAATTTTCTCCAAGTGTTTTCAGGTGCGGTGGATCAAATACAACTTGATAGAAAGAATTATCTTCAAATGGTAAATTAGTAAAATCTGCGATAATATCAGGTTTTACCTCTATAGTCCTTATCTTGTCCCTATCTTTGGCCGTAAGTGTTTCTGAACGTTTGTCAACAAATAACACATTAGGATTTTGTTTATCAAACCAAAACATACGACTACCACAACAAGCATCCAATATTAATTTATCGTTTTTCATTTATTTGCAAAAATAATCGTTATTAAATTTTTCATTAATAATTATTTACTTACTGTTATTTATGTGTGGATCACATGTATGAGGGGCGTGACAGAATCGAACTGTCCTCCTCTACAATGCTGCGCATCACATTAGTCACACCAGCCAAACGCCCCATTTTCGCCCGCCCTATTTATGAATATAGGGCGGGCATGTAAATAAATACACTTAATCAAAATTAAAATTATCTTCATAGTCCGGTTCTTCATCCGGCAGGTCATTACCGAAGTCCATAGGAATAAACCAATCTGAAATATAGTCTTGCATAATCATTCCTCCTTTATATTTTTTATACCATCTTCAAGCATTTCAGATAAACAAGTTCCTCCATTGTAAAACTGCATTATATAACTGTAAGTTCCGTCATTGTTTGGAGTAAGGATTGATATATCCTCTGTGTTTTCTTCTTCATTATCTTCAATTATTTCCCAAAGAGTGCCATCAACTTCAATCACAATAGATGGATATGGATCTGTTAATAATGCTTCCTTATAGGATTTATAGCATTCGTCTAAACCTATTCCAATAGACTTACATTTTTTCTCGCACCATTCTTCAATGGTATAATTTCCTAAATCAACTTTTCTTATCTTACCGATATGTCTTTCCATTTCGCTCATACATCCTCCTTTTCCTTGTCCTGTTTAAAATATTCATAATTAATTTCTCCATTGACAATCATATCCATAATTTCCTCATCAGAAGAGGAAGCTATTTTCATCATAAACTGATCTCTTTTCACCTTTTCTATATCTTCATTCTCATCAGATTTTTTAACCTTCTTAGCTTTACGAGCCATGTATGATTTTGCATTTTTAGCTATGTTTAAGGCGTATTCTGAATCGTATAAAGACATCATGGACTGAATATATATTCCATTGATCCTGTCAAATATTTCCTGTTGTGGAAGACAAAGGAAACTTGCTGCATTTTCTCCCATGTATACCTTTATCTGCCACATGGTTTTTATATTTATTATGTGAATATATCCATCTTTAATTATATCTTTGAGAATATAAAAGTCACCTACAATATATCCTTCGTCTATTTCTTTCTTTTTCATGATTTTATAATTTGTATTTTTCCAAAACAAGAATCATTTTATGATCTTCAATGGCTGATTTTATGGTATCATCAATCATCTTGTTGTGCGTTTCTGAATCTATATCCAAATCGGAAATTTTATACCCATTATCTAGCTTGTTTTGAATACTGAAATAATAATTTCTTATTGTAAGAACATTTTTATGTATTTCCTCTCGTGTCATTTTCTCGGTAAAAATTTATTTTTAACAAATGATAAAAGCATAATGGTTATCTCGTCAGCATACTTGGCAAAATCGTCCTGATATTCCTCATCCACATTGTTATCCATCCACATAATTTGATTCTTTGCCATAGTACCTACCTTTTCAAGTGTTTCAAACATTTGAAGGCTAGACCCTGGAAGTACCTTCTTTAGCATTTCATTAAGCTCAATAGAGGATGAATGTATAATATCAGCACAGAAAGCAATAGCATTAATATACATCATCCAATCAGTTTTTTCATCATCTGACATCTTTTTGATAATCTCCATACCTCTCACATACTTACCGTCAGGATAAGCCTTTATATATGCTTCTTGGAACTCCTTTATCTTGGCTGTTACGCGAGAACATTCAACCATACGACCTTTCTTGATAAGATCGTTCTGCTGCTTGCGTAATTTCTTCATTTCCTCTTCTCTCTCACACTCCTGTATTAACAAATGTCTTTCCATTATCCTCAATGATTTTTATTAGTTCTTTGAATTGATCTGCAATAATCTCTAGTTTACCCTGTATCTTCTGATTAACATTCCCATCCTTATAAGCACTCTGAAACCCTTCATAACGTGAATCAATGCTAGAATAGCAGAATGAATCAGATGTAATGTTAACCATCGTATTATCACCGTCTATAAACGGCTCTGGTATATCCACTTTTATCATCATAGAAGACCAAAATAATTATCAAGTTTTTTAATAGTATCATCCTCATCGTTCAGAACATACTCAATTACTTCACGTCCTGAAAGTGCTATTCTCAACTTCTTGACACTTTGTGGATTGGTATGTCCGTTAGAGTAATTGTTATATTTAACAATCTCCCATCCTTTAATTGAAGACAGCATCCTCCGTTTGCCACACAAATTTATGGCTTTTGGAACAAAATCTTTTTCTTTCTTGTCCATAATCAATCGTTTTTAAACTTTTTAAACATCTCATCTCCCAAAACACTACTAATGAACATTGTTAGTTCAACTTCCCACTCGTCTTTTTTATCTTTAACAAATGGATAAGTAAGCTGATGCCATTCATGGTAATCAAACAGCTTCATGCGAAGTGGGAAATAGTCAAACAGCTTCTTGTTTCCGTAAAACACACGAATATGATTACTTTTTAACTCTGTGTAGGACAAATCATAATAATCTAATATCTCATAAAATTTGTCCATTGGCGTAAAATTACACTTCATTTGATATATTCTTTTAGTTGTTTATGCAACGATTTCATATACTCTATTATTGTATCCACATTAGGATCTGAAAAGTCCACATCTTTTATGCTTTTCAACTTTATCCCATACACTGAAACAACAATAACTTCTATGATGTTATACTCCCTATCTTCAAAGTATAATACATCTTTAATGCTAGATGTATTAATGATGGGAAAGTCACCAACTTTTATTAAAGATTTATGTTTATCTAGCGTTGTTGGTGCTATATCGTTTTCCGCAAAATCGAAAAACATATTCTCATCATCTCCGCAATCTACTGTTTCAAGAAACATACGAATAACATCCCACTCTGATTTCACGTGAAAGGTATTATCAGATTTATTTATGAAAAGACCATCACGTATACCCTCCAACGCTTTTTCAGAGGCGGTGTATCCTAATTGTTCAAGCCTTATTCTTATATCGTTTGAATCTTTTCTAATCAATACCTTCATGGGGAATATTCCGTTTAATTACTATTGTCAATTTCTTCGGGATGTCAACATGTACACCGTTTTTATTGTCAACTAATATATATCTTTCCCCGGTATCACAAAACATGGAATCATCTTTTACGAAAGGTATTTTCTTTCCGTCATACCCAACAATAAAGCAGTTTTTGAAAATTTCTAGTATAATCATGATCTTTGTTTTAATGGTTAATAAAATCGGGGGAACGCCTTCCCCCTAAATTTTCGTTATAGATGTGTCAGCTTCTACACTTAAACACAATGCAAATATATAATATGTTTTTATAATACAATACACTTTTTTATATACATAATATTCATTAACTTTGTGAAACAATTAAATACTCATTATCATGGCAAAGAAAGTTGTTAAAGTAAATGTAAAATCTCCCAAGGTAACATCAAACAAGAAAGCTGCTCCCATAAAAATCAAGATAGGTATGAAGGATACAGGAGGATTGCAACCGACAGGAAAAAATAAATTATAACCTACAACAATTTCTAAAACCATTAGTTATTGACTGATATTTATTAACTTTTCTATCTCCATATCTTTGATGTAAATACAATGCTATAAAGAAACATACAGTGATAAAACCTATCGATATATACGAATAGAACATAGTATGTCTTACATCCTCAAACACCACATTGTTAAATACAATATCCAATATTGCATATATGAACATCTCAATAACAAATACTCTATGATATATACAAAATAAAAATACTTTTGACAACACATAGAACAAAATTGCATTGAACAGTTTTGCATTAAAGAATATAGTAAGATATTTATCTGAAAATGGAGTTGCATATTGAATATACTCCAACGTGTTTCCATCATAATATTCAATAATATCTCCTGTGTCAACAGAATGAATAACCTCACATTGATGTACAAGTAATGCAAGGCAGAATAATATAGGATAACACCTTACTACCCAAATAAGAAATATCCTATAGAAATTGTTTAAACTTTCTTCTAATCTTTTGTCTTTCATTTTACCCTCCTAGCCAAATCTCTAATAATTTCTTCTCTCGTCCTGCCATTAAGCATATCATGGTCAAGCATGGCACATCCTACTTTCATACATCCATCTGAAATATATTGCTGCACACGTTCATTTACCAAATAATCTACACCAAGCATATCCAATTTGGATAATCCTTTTACATCATTGCTTCTACTTAGCACAAAACCGCCTACCGTTCTCCAGATGCGTCGGTATTGGCTTATTCCATCCTTTACAGGCATGATAATGTCGTTTTCAAATAAAGGTTTCCCATTCATATCAAACACTCCTGTAAACCATTCTACAATGCAATAATCGCTTTCCCTGACACGACCATAAGCATCTATGGACATATCATCAAAAAGAAGTTCATATCGTCCAGTTGCCCCATTAAATATACGGAGTAATGGGAAATCAACACTATTATTATCCATTTCTTTTCAATTCATTCAAAAAACATACATCTCTTACGAAATTTTCCCCGATTGACTTCTTGCTTTCAATAATATGCTCTACAAGCGTTATACACTCCTTTCTTATCTCTTCGGTTTCATTATAACCGCAAGCGTTGTCAACCAGTCTTTCGATGTTTGATTTGGGTTTAGAAAGTTGTTCATAGAGAACTTTCAACCGCAAGTAACAAAAATCAATTGTCGCTATTCGTTCTATTGTTTCCATTTTTTTTAATTATGTCAAGACATTCCTTTATCCCATCATCAAAACCATGCTTGTACCCCTTAGCGTATTCTCCAATGTTATACACCGCCATTGCAAATACAAACAGGATGATACCTAAAGCCTTATGCCAACCAGGAAGGGATATGGAAAACGGCTTAAATGTAATTGTTAGATCGCCAACCCATAATAGGGCGATAATACATATAATTGTAAATATAATTGTTTTCATAATCATATAAGTTTTAATGCTTCCTGTAAACCTGCTTCCAGTGCTTCCTCGTAGGTGACATATACTTTATAGCCATTCCCTTTGTTTATTTCGTTCTCCATCCAGTCGCTTTCTTCTGTTGGAACATTGAAATCACAAAAAGAAAGCTTCCATCTTTTTCCAATAACAGGTTCTACATATACATACACACCTCTTATTTCACGTAGCCACTTTTGGGCAACGGATTGAGTAGGATGGGAGCATACTTTTATTGGTAACTCGCTATTTGTTCTATTAGTACCATATTGTCTACCATCTTCAATATTCATAGCAATCATACATGGTTCATTAAACCCTTTCTCTTTCAGCAGCTTCGCTGTTTCTAATGTTACAAATTCTTCCTGTATCATACACTAAAATATTTTCGGTTCTTCTTTGTATGGAGATTTAACTTCGATAGTCGTGTTTACGGTAACTCTATCTTTGTAATATCCGCTTGCTCTAATCAAAAAAAATCCGTTTTCAAATCTAACATTCGTGATATCGCTATAGCATCCGTCTTTGACTATCATTACCTCTCTATTTATATCTTGCGCAGTAAGCAACAAATGCGCTAAATCCCGTATTGTCATTTTATTTATTTTTTAATCTTATTATGTCAAATCATTCATTATTATTCTCCTTTACACTCTTCACAATGTAATTTATAAGCATGGGCAAACATCCCTAACGTAACAGGATCAAAGTGAAAATCTGCCTGTTTATCTTCTATGACAACTGAAACACATAATTGGCCGTTGCAAAAGTCAATATATGCCTCACCACCTCCATCCCCTCTAATGGAAAAGGTTTGTGTCTGTACACTATCCATGATTCTCCTCCTTTAGTCTTTTAATTAGGGCATCAGCGCAATTAAGCGAATATTTAGCGACTGCCTCAGAATTAATACCATTCTCGTTTGCTATAACAACTTTAATAATGTCTTTTGCCAATTCGTATCTACGCTGTTCCCAGTCGATAGCTGAAAAATCAAGTTCGCATT
>ENA-OPIQ01000220-OPIQ01000220.1-human-gut-metagenome-genome-assembly--contig:-NODE-220-length-16407-cov-1.727006_pt1 | contig 16407 bp, 10 predicted proteins | sample MGYA00241397_ERZ501640 | MGnify/ENA primary metagenome ERZ501640 (study PRJEB25962, sample SAMEA2042294) | human gut metagenome | biome: human gut; feature: human-associated habitat; material: faeces...
TCGGATAAATTGATTTCACTTATACTGTATTTATAACAAAAAAGCAGTCTTGACTTTTCAAGACTGCTTTTTTGTTATAATTGTAATTCAATTCCCTCAATCAAAAAGTACGGTTCTTATTTAGGTCTATAACCATACATTAATGCGGCATTAATTTCAATAGCCCTCATATATTCTTTGAAAATTTTTTTTACTCTTTTCATCCTGCTATCCTTTTTTAAAACATTAAAAACTAATCTTTTGTACCTTTTACTTTGTATCGTACCCCCAAGCACGGAGGGCGTCATTTCCCATATCTTTGAGACCTGCTTTGATGATCTCTTTCAATTTCTTCATAATGTTATCCTTTCTTTGATTAAAAAAATAGGGTTATTTTCTTACTTAATCCCTATACCCCAAGCTCTTACTTCGTTTTCACCCATTAGAGCAAGGGCTTTCTTAAAAATACTTTTTACCTTTTTCATAATCTCGTTATCCTTTCTTTTTATGTTTTACAACACAAAATTATACTGTTTTGTTCTAGATTGTACTCTGATAAAGATAAAATGTATGCGAAAATGGCAAATTCTTGATGCAGGTCAAGAATTTGCCATTTTTGATTAAAAAACTATTTCAGAAGCCTAGCTTCTTAAATTCATTTTCAAAATTAGGTGTAAATATTTCTTTTCCAATATTGCTCCTGATCTCTTCTAGTGACCAAAAACGGCCGCCATCCAGTTCCTCGCTGGGAATAATGGGACCGTCATAAGTGGTTTTATGCGAGAATACCAATTCTTTTTCCCGGGTGGATTCGAATACATAGCTAGTCAGTAATTCGGGAGTAAAGTCGGTGATGCCCAGTTCTTCTTTTACTTCACGTTTCAAGGCTGTTTCCACACTTTCACCCAAATCTATGTGTCCGCCTACGGCTGTGTCCCATTTGCCTGGCTGAATATCTTTCCAGTCAGGACGCCTTTGCAAATAGAGTTCGCCTTTACTGTTGAATACATGCAAGTGGACTACCGGATGTAGCAATTTACTTCCATTATGACATTCTCCACGGGTTGCAGCTCCTGTTATGTTTCCTTGTTCATCTACTATAGGAAACATTTCTTCTTTATTATCATAATTCATCTTCGCTATTTTTTGTTACTGCAAAGATATGAATTCGGACTCGGATTATATGGATCTTATAGTTTTTAATAGTAAAAAGGGATGTGAAATCTTTATAATCCGATTCCGAAATGCCGTTTAATAATTTACTTGATGCCGTTTTAAAAAAGCTACTGTTTTATGTATTTCCTTATACATCACAATATCTTCTTTTATAAAAGGTACCTCGTTGCGGTAGGTGGCGAGAAACTTCTCAATAAACGGTGAACTACGGAGCGGACGGCGGAAATCTATACCTTGTGCGGCGTTCATCAATTCGATGGCAAGTATATGTTCCAGATTATCCATCACTTTGTAGAGCTTGGTGGCGGCGTTGGCTCCCATACTTACATGGTCTTCCTGTCCGTTGCTGGATACTATAGAGTCGCTACTGGCGGCATAACAGTACATTTTATTCTGGCTTACCATGCTGGCAGCCGCATATTGGGGAATCATGAAACCGGAGTTAAGTCCCGGATTGGCAACTAGAAATTCGGGCAATCCGCGAAGTCCCATAATGAGTTGTGCCACACGCCGTTCGGATATGTTTCCCAGTTCGGCCATAGCAATGGCAAGATAATCATATACCAATGCCAGGGGCTGTCCGTGGAAGTTGCCACCTGAAATGATAAGGTCTTCATCGGGGAAGATAGTGGGATTATCGGTAACTGAATTTATCTCGGTCAACAGTACTGAAGCTACGTGGTTGATGGCATCTTTGGTTGCACCATGAACTTGTGGGATGCAACGGAATGAATAGGGGTCTTGTACGTGTTGTTTGGGCTGTACGATGATTTCACTGCCTTCCAGCATTCTTCGGAATGCGGCTCCGGTTTCTATCTGGCCTTTATGCGGACGCATTTGTTGGATACAATCCATGAACGGATCGATGCGGCCGTCAAAGGCTTCCAGGGAGATGGCGGCAATGAGGTCGGCTTTCTTGGAAAGACGGAAGGCTTTGAGTATGGCATACACTCCGTTGGCACTCATAAACTGGGTACCATTGAGCAGAGCCAGTCCTTCTTTGCTTTTCAATTTGACTGGTTCCCAACCAAACTCATCAAGCACGCTGATAGCTTCGCAGCGTTTGCCTTTATAATACACATCGCCTACGCCGATCAACGGAAGGAAGAGATTGGCGAGCGGGGCAAGATCTCCTGAGGCTCCCAATGAACCGCGGTCATAGACAATGGGCATTACATCGTTATTGAAAAAGTCGATAATTCGCTGTACAGTGATGACTTGTACGCCACTGTGTCCCAAAGAAAGAGCATGAGCTTTTAATAAAAACATCAGCTTCACAATGACATGGGGCATTTCTGCGCCTACACTGCAAGCGTGGCTTTTTACCAGGTTCTCTTGCAAAGTACTCAGTTCATCGGAAGAAATATTACGGTTGCACAGGCTGCCGAATCCTGTAGTGATGCCATAGAGAGGGACATCGGATTCCTTGATCTTTCTGTCCAGGTAATCCCGGCATTTCTGAATCCGGTCTTTAGCTTCGGGAGCCAGTTCCAATTTCAGATTTTCATTAATAATACGTTCGATGATGTCAAAAGTGAGGTCACCCGAACCTATTTGATATACATTCTTCATGGTCTGATTCTTTTTTTAACCGCGGAGGTTGGGATTAAAACATGGTTTTCACATAGTCCAGTATTTTCTGTTCTTCGGCAATGGTCGTCTGTTCTATCATATCGGCCTCTTCGCTCATCTCTTTGACGAATTTTTCGTCTTTGATAGAAGTGAGGTTGATACGTACATTCAGCAAGGCTCCCAGAATGGCAGTCCGGGCACACATCATGGACACGCAGGCATCGGTTACAGCGTTGCTGTTCCCTTTTCTGGCTACCACATCAATCATGGGCAGAATGGAGTGGACGGTACGTGCCACCTCCATAGGCACTTGGGCGGCATATTTGCTTTCCTTCTGTATGGTTTCACTGCGGATAGCCTTTTCTTCATCCGTTTCTTTTGGAAGTTTGAATGCGGAGAAAACACGGTCGTATGCTTCTGAATCACGGTCTACATCGGTTATCAGCTGGCGGGTGAGTTCTTCGAAACGAACAGAAAGATCTTCCATAATTTCGTTCACTTCTACATATTTCTTGCGGCCTATGGTAAGATTGGCTACCATAGCTGCCAGTGAGGTGGCAAGGGCTCCATTGAGTGCTGAAACACTGCCGCCACCGGGGACAGGATCATTACTGAGTACTTTATTGATAAATTCTTTGATGGTAAGTTCTGTTAACATGGCTATTAGTATTTAATTGGTTAATTTGAATTTAGAATACGTCCTCCTTTGATGGTCAGCTTGACTGCGTTCATACCTGTATAATAAGGTAATATATGGGGGGTGTCGGTTCCCAGTAAAACAAAGTCTCCCTGTTTTCCGGCTTCTATGCTTCCGATGCGGGCGGCGCGTCCGAGAGCTGCCGTTCAGTGTGATGGCTGTGATAGCCTCTGCAACGGTCAGTTTCATATAGATGCAGGCTAGAGCAAAAGTCAGCGGGATGGAACCGGAGAAACAACTGCCTGGATTTAGATCGGTGGCAAGGGCTACGGCACAGCCGCTGTCTATCATTTTCCTGCCACGGGCGTAGGGCTCTTTTAGTGTAAAGGCAGTTAGTGGCAATAGAGTGGCTACTACATTATTTTGTGCCAAAGCTTTTATGCCTTCATCGGATGCTTGCAACAGATGGTCGGCGCTGAGGGCCTTCAATTCTCCTGCCAGTTCTGCTCCTCCAAAGCTGACAATTTCATCAGCGTGCAACTTGGCACCGAAGCCTAGAGCTTGCGCAGCTTTCAATAACTTTCGAGACTGATCTACAGTGAATACCCCTTTTTCACAGAAAATATCGCAATTTTCGGCCAATTGTTTCTGATGAATCATGGGCAACATTTCGTTAATCAGAAAATCAATATATGCGTCACTTCGCCCTTTGTATTCTTCGGGTAAGGCGTGAGCACCTAAAAAAGTGGTGGCAATATCTACTTTCCGGTCGGGACATTCATTGATAACTTGCATGACACTGAGTTGTTTCAGTTCTGTATCACGATCCAGACCATATCCGCTTTTTCCTTCCACAGTGGTGACCCCCATCCGGCTCATGGTATCCAGAAACCATTCGGCTTTATGTTTCAGTTCTTCAAAGGAGGCTTCCCGGGTGGCACGTACAGTATTGATAATGCCTCCGCCACGTTCCATGATGCTCATATAACTGTCGCCGTTGAGCCGCCAGATGAATTCGTCGGGGCGAAATCCTCCGAAAACCAAATGGGTATGAGAGTCAACGAATCCTGGCAACAATACATTCCCTCTGGCGTCAAGTACTTTATAGCCGGGCTTTTCATGGCTTATACGGTTTTCGCCAACATAGGTAATAATACCGTCGGTTATTCTTACCGTTCCGCAAGGAATGTTGAGAAGTTCGTTCATGGCTTCTCCTTTCCGGGCGGTTCTGCCTTGCGGAGTAACGATGTGGGCATTGATGATAATCAAGTTGTTGCTCATAACTTTGTTCTTGTTTATTCCATGATACGTGCTTCCAGCACTTGTTGCATGGAGAAGTTTTCCAATCCCAGATAGTAAGAGGCAGTGTCTATCAAGGCCTCCATAGGAACAAGTCCTACGATTTCGCTGCCGATGATGCTTACTCCGTAGCGTTTGGCTTCAAAACGTACCATTTCGAATGCCCGGTAGATAGCGGTTTTACTATAGTCGGTGAGATTCATGGATACCTGAGTGATACCCCGATCCTTCAGTTCCACGCCCATGGCCTTGCAATAGCGCAGTCCGCCACCGATAAAACGGATTTTCTTGGCAATGTCATGCGCTATTTCTAGGCTGGGAGTATTGAGATTTATATTGTAGGCAACTAAGGGCATACGGGCTCCGATGGCTACAGTTCCAGCAGTGGGGTGACGTTCCGCAGGACCAAAATCGGGATGCCATTCGGGTTGGTGAATCTTTTCCTTCATTCCTTCGAATTCTCCTTTACGGATGACAGCAAGATTTTCACGATGTGGTGCACTAGCTGATTTTTCATATAAGAATACAGGGAGATTATATTGAGAGGCCACCCGTTGTCCCACTTCTTTGGACACCGCTATAGCATCTTCCATGGTACATCCTTTGATGGGAATGAATGGAACTACATCTACAGCTCCCATACGGGGGTGCTGTCCTTGGTGATGGTTCAGGTCAATTAGTTCTACTGCTATACCGATAGCTTCTATCACAGCTTCTTTCAAGGCGTCCGGTTCTCCAACGACGGTAACTACCAGCCGGTTGTGGTCTTCATCGTTACTATAATCCAATAATTTTACGCCTGCCTTGGTACGAAACAGAGATACAATCTCGTCTATTTTTTGTAAGTCACGTCCTTCGCTGAAGTTGGGGACGCATTCCATAATTTTTGTCCAGTTCATAATATCACTTATTTAATTCCTTTATCTTTTAATATTTTATTGATTAATGAGTCTTCTGCTAGATGCGGCAGGGTGATATGATAACCATCGGCATGGCTTTCGTTGAACTCCGCCGAAGTTTCCATGGCATGAGGGTTGCGTGCCCACGAACGGCGTGCCACTCCTCCCATTACATCCCATAACATGGATGAGCGGAGAATACGGTCTACCCGTTCACTGCCGTCGCATACCATTCCGAATCCGCCATTGATGGCTTTACCTATACCTACACCACCTCCATTGTGCAAAGCGACAAGGCTCATGCCCCGGGCACAATTTCCGGCAAAGCATTGCACAGCCATATCTGCCATTACATTGCTGCCGTCCTTGATATTGGAAGTTTCCCGGAAAGGAGAGTCGGTACCGCTTACATCGTGGTGGTCACGTCCCAACATGATAGGACCTACCTCGCCCCGGCGTACCATTTCATTGAAACGCAGTGCGATATTCATACGTCCCAGTGCGTCTTGATACAGAATTCGTGCTTGGGTCCCTACCACCAGGTTATTTTTTTCGGCGTCGCGAATCCATATCCAGTTGTCCATATCCTGTCCGCGGCGATCTTTAGGGATACACTCCATAGCAGCATGGTCGGTCTTTATCAAATCTTCCTTTTTTCCGCTCAGGCATACCCAGCGGAAGGGGCCGTAACCATAATCGAAAAGTTGGGGTCCCATGATATCCTCTACATAGGACGGCCAGATGAATCCATCCTTCTCGTCTGTTCCATTGCGTGAGATTTCTTTCACTCCAGCGTCATAAATCGCTTTCATGAAAGAATTGCCATAATCGAAGAAATAAGTGCCCCGTGCCACCAGTTCCTTGATAACATGGAAATGGCGGCGCAAAGTTTCGTCCACCATTTTATCAAAAGTTTCTCTGTCTTCTTTCAGCATACGGGTACGTTCTTCGAATGAGATACCTGCAGGACAATAACCGCCTTCGTAAACGGCATGGCAGGAAGTCTGGTCACTGAGAAGTTCGATGTGGATGTTGTGATGTAGCGCATACTCCAACAGATTGACTACATTGCCATGGTAGGCTATGGAGCAGGGGATTCGTCGGGCCATGGCATCGGTAGCCAGCCGGTAGGCTTCAGACAAATCGGATGTGATATGCTGTACCCACCCTTGGCGGTGGCGGGTTTCTATGCGTGAATAATCTACTTCGGCTATGATGGCCACTGCTCCGGCTATCTCTGCCGCTTTGGGTTGTGCGCCACTCATTCCGCCTAATCCGGAGGATACGAAAAGATGTCCGTTCAGGTTGCCGTCCTGAGGGATTCCTAATTTCATGCGGCCGGCATTTAATAAGGTGTTGAATGTGCCGTGCACGATTCCTTGGGGACCGATGTACATCCAGCCTCCGGCCGTCATCTGTCCATAATTGGCTACTCCCATCTGCGCGGCGATTTCCCAGTCTTTCTGGTTGTCGAACATGCCTACCATCATGGAGTTGGTGATGATGACACGGGGAGCTTCGGGATGTGATTGGAATAAGCCCAAAGGATGGCCGCTTTCTACCACTAGGGTCTGTTCATTGGTCATTATCTCCAGATACTGCTTGATAAGCCGGTATTGCATCCAGTTCTGACAAACTTGTCCGGTTTCGCCGTATGTCACCAGTTCGTAAGGATAGAGGGCGATATCAAATGAAAGGTTGTTGTCTATCATGACTTGGAATGCTTTCCCTTCGATGCAATTCCCTTTGTATTCGTCAATGGGCTTTGCTTTCAAATCACCTTCGGGCCGGAAACGGTAACCGTATATTTTGCCCCTGGTAAGTAATTCGTCCGTCAATTCGGGAGCGAGTTGCTCATGCAGTTCCACAGGAATGTACCGCAATGCATTCCTCAACGCCGTTTCCGTTTGGGCGGGTGTCAAGCGGTAGCCCCGGTCGGGAGCGCGGCGGATGCCTTCCGTGAATGTAGGATAGGCAGGTAAGTCATTGGATAAAGTGATAGTCATAGTATGTAAGTGTTTTGTCACAAAGATAGCAAAACTACTGGAATACTATAAGTTTGAGGATATGTTTAGTGACATAAAGTTATATAAACTCAGTATAATATATTGTTGATTTTTAGAAATACAGCGATGGCATGTGCTATGGGAGGCTCTCCGGATTTGTTTTAAGTAAAATAATTATTATTCAATACTATAGAATAGTGATAATTGTCGCTTACAGGTATAGTATCTTCATAGTATACAGGTTTAGTCTTTATACATTTGGAGAACACGCTGTGCCATTTCTTTCATTTCTTGACGTAAGGTAACCGGAGCCATTACCTCAACGCTATCGCCAAAGGAACGTAGAAGTGAACGTAATTCATAGTTGTCTTGTACTTTCAGTCGAACCTCCCATTTGCCGTCGGCTTGTTTGCTGTTTAGCACAGATTGAGACTCATGCAGCGGCTTTGTTGTAATGTAATTCCACGCCTGGTCGGTAACGTGCAAAATGACATTTTCCACGGGGGCGCCTTCAACTACGGAAACACCGACCACGTCACTAAAGAACTCTTCAAAATCAAAGTCATTGTCCAGAGGCTCAAAGGTTCGGGTCGTTTCCTTTATTCCTTCAATCCGGTCTATCGCATAGTTGGACATTTTATCGAAGTCTTTGCGTTTCGCCACCAAGAACCAGCGATTATTGTACTGTTTCAAGTGATAGGGGCTCACCACAACTGTTCTGACATCTTTACCGAATGGATGGTAATTTATTTCTATTACTTTCTTTGCTACAATAGCTTCGAATATGGGCTTGTACCATTTGTCTATACCTGTAAGGTATTGGTTGTGCTGGAAACTGACTGCCTTTTGAGTCTCACTGCCTAGTTTTGAAGTGGTATAAAGTTTCTTTTCCAGGTCATCCAGCCAGTCGAACTGAGGAACACCTTCAAAGCGTTTCATGATGGCGGCGGCTTCGAGTATACAATCCATTTCTTCTTGGGAAGGACCGGATTCGGCCATAGTCTTTGAACCGACTGCATAGCGGTAATATTTTTTATGGCCGTCTTGGATTCTGTCGATAATGACTCCGTACATCAATTCCATATCGTTCATATCGTCAAAGATTTGACGACGCTGTACTCCTTCGGCACCTTTTGAACCGCTATCACCATTCTGTCGTTCAAGTGCCATACGGCAGGCCTCGATGAGGTCGTTCATGTAGTATTTTCTGGTTCTGCTGCTAAAGCATTTGTCTAAAGCTCTGTATCGAGCCATCGCGTTTTTATTTGTTGCCATCGCCTTCTGTTTTATGACTGTTTTTTATTTTGGTACAAAGTAAAATAGCAACTGTGCATTCTTGCCGCACAGCTACTATAAATTTCACTTTTCCATGCGGAATAACACCCTGTCTGTCATGGCATAAAGTTTTCAATGTCTTCTGTCCGGATTAGTCTTTCTGGTTTATTCGTTATGTCTGGTTTCGTCTATGATTTCGCCGAATTTCTCTGCGGTTTCCTTGATGTCGGTGAACTCAGATCGTTTCATGCCGCTTAAGCCGGTACTTGTCCATTCGCTGAGGTCATCAGCAAAAACACCTTTGTTCATACGGTCCAGATAGTTTGCGGATAAACCGTCAGGCATATTTTTCAGATCCATCATGCCGATACGTTGTACAAAGTATGCATAATCGCCGTCGATGATGATGTTCTTGTGCGCTGCCATCTTATAGATTGACATCCAATGACGCTTTTTGGTGAATAGCGGAGTGTAACTTTGCGCTTTCAGAATGCTGCGTTTCAAAAGGTCCATCTTCTCTTCTTCGTTCATCTTGTTAATAGGACACTCTGCCACCTTTTGGACAGGCTCATCCTCTTCGGAATTATCCCTGCTGTAAGTATCCATTTCGTAAGAGGCTGCAGGAGCTGAAGGATACATAACAGGAACGGTGACTCCCGAATTGTCAAGTTCACAACCTGCCATTTCCAAGTCTGTAATGCTGACCATTACGGCATAGATATACATGCTGACCACCATGTGGATGGCTGGAGCAACCTCTGCATCGGGGAGTTCCGGAGCATGGTGAACGTTCTCGTTTCTCCACTTTGAAATACACTTGTAGTAGGTTTCAAAAGTGTTCAATTTCGGATTTTTGCCATGATTATAGTAGAGGTTATCTATTTCATGGAAAGTCTTTACAATGGCCACCCAACCGTCTGCACCTTTTGTAGACATAAATTGTTCTCCCTCTTTCAGGTAATAGAGTTTGCGGAGGAATGCCTCATACTTGGGCAACAATGCTGCGAATATCACTTTCAAGTCTACCGGCTCGTTCTCACCACGATAGAACTTGTTCAATTGATTTGGAATCATGGTGTTCAGACCATCCAAGTTTTTCACAGTATGGGTCTTCAAGATGGCGAAAAGACAATCGAGCACTTCTTCAAGTTCACGATAGCCGTGTCCGCAGAGTTCACTGAAAGTATCTTCTAGTTTCTCAAACATCACATCTTTAAGCAACTCCTCATTATATTCAAGCACGTTACTTGTATGGAAACTTTGCCCCAGGAAGGTTACCAGCATGTTTAAGAATTCCTCATTGAATGCTTGGTTGCTGTTGAGCAGTTTCTTCAAGTTGATATACTTGCCTAACTGTGTTGCGACTTTTTTGTTGAACTCCTTTTCTACCATCTTCAACAGGCTGGAACGAGAGTTTTCTGCGCTGAATGCCTGCTTTATGTTGGGGTCATTTCTCAACTGGCGCAGCAACTCAAGGATGATCTGGTCATTTTCGTTAAGAAAACCTTCATAAGGCTCGTTCATCATGTGGATGAGATGATCGAGATGATCAAACTCCTTCTCCCCGCCGCTAATGCCAGCAGTACTTGGAGGCGTCAGTTCACCATCTTCTCCTTCTAATGTGATACAGCCCTGTTCTGCCAGCTGGATACGATACTTGTCGAGGTCAATCTTTTCCAAGATGTCCAGTGGCAAAGTCTCCTTAGTATAAGGCAGGTATTTGTAGTAGAGCTTGCAGAACATGTAGAAACGTTCCAAGTCAGGATCAAGGAATTTCATTAACTGAGCAAGCAATCCGTACTGGCGGATGTAACGGTTCACTTCCTTGCGGATGAGTTCCTGTTCCTCTTCAGGTAACGGTTTCACATATTCGTTTACCAGTTGTCCTAAGATAGATGGAATGCCGGCTATCTGTTGTTCATCTCCGCAGAGCAATAAGGTTACCACCTTATCTATATCGTTCTGTGTAAAGAGTTTCCTGCGCTCGATGTCATTCTTATATTCATAGATGTTCGACGGGTTATAGTTTCCTTGCAACCAGGTCGTATCATAGTAGGGCTCGAATGCAGCCTTTATGTCTTCGTGTTTGTTTACGAAGTCGATAATCAGGGTATCTTGCTTGTCGGGATGGCAGCGGTTCAAACGACTCAGCGTTTGGATGCACTGCACACCGCCTAGCTTTCTGTCTACAAACATAGTATGGAGTAAAGGCTGGTCGAATCCGGTCTGGAACTTGTCGGCTACGACTAAGAACCTTTGATTAGGCTGTTTGAATTCAACGGCAATGCCGTTGTCTTTGATTCCGAAGCCGTTTATTTTCTCCTCTGTATATTTGTTGCCATTGATTTCTACTTCACCACTGAATGCCACAAGTGCTTTTATCTCGCCATTGTATTTCTCTTTCAACCGGCGTGTGATGGCTTGGTGGAACAATATGGCGTTGGCGCGGCTGGAAGTCACTACAATGGCTTTGGCCTGCCCTTTCATCTTTTGGGCAGAGTGCTGCATGAAGTAGTCTACCATCATATTGGCTTTGTAGTTGATGACGTATGGGTGCTGGTTCACATATTGCATCATCAAACGGAGTGCGTTCTGCTTTTCGTATTCAGGTGTGTCTTCAGGAAGGTCTATCTTGCTTACCAGCTCAAACATGGTCTGGAAGGTGGTATAGTTTTTCAGCACGTCAAGGATAAAGCCTTCCTCGATGGCTTGTTTCATGGAATAGGTGTCGAATGCCTTTCCGTTACGGCCATAGAGTGCAAAAGTCTGTGACTTTGGTGTGGCTGTGAAAGCAAAGTAACTGATATGGCCGCTATTGATGCTGCGGGCAGCTTGCAGTTCGGCCAACATTTGGTCTTGCATATTGTTCTCGGCTTCACGGCTCTCAATTCCAAACTCTTCTACTGTTTCGCGAAGTTCATTCTTGTCGGTGAGAACTTGACGCACATTGTGCGATGCTTGCTTGCCAAAGGCTGTATGCGCTTCGTCTATGATGACAGCGAAGTGTGAACCGGCAGCCTCCTTCAACTTAGGTAATGCAAAGCTGAACTTTTGTTCCGTGGAGATGATGATGCGGTGACCGCCTTCTGCTAATGCCTTTGCCAGATTACGTGAACCTTTGCGGATGTCTTTCACAGTACCGGCTACTTCTTCCATTCCCTTTATTTCATCGGCAATGTTCCGGTCGAGCACAATACGGTCGGTAATCATAATAACCGAATCGAATACCGGGGTGTTGTCTACATTCTGAAGGTTTGCCAGTTGGAAGGCCAGCCATGACATGCTCTTTGTTTTGCCTGAACCTGCTGAGTGCTGCACGAGATAGGTTTGCCCTACACCTTTCTCGCGCACGTCGCTAATGATGTTGCGTACGCAACGCAACTGGTGATAACGGGGGAATATATAGAACGGTTCACCCTTCTTAGGTGTAATGTGTTTAATGAAATGCTGAATGAGATTTAGTAAAGAATCAGCTTGCAGCACCTCTTTCCACATATAGCAGGTCGGATAATCTCCTTCTACTTGTGGATTCACCGTTTCCTTGTTGAATGGGAGGAAGCGTGTATTATCGCCGGCCAACTGGGTGGTCATCATCACCCGGTTGTTATCCATGGCGAAATGGACCAGGCAGGTGCGAAGCATACGGTTCTGCGGGTGGCGGTTGGTCTGATATTGGTGCATGGCGTTTACCACAGTCTGACCGGTAGCTTCGTTCTTCAGTTCCAGAGTAATGATAGGCAGACCGTTTAACAGAATGCAGAGGTCGAGTTCGTTATCCTTATCGAAGCCCTGCGTGCTGTACTTCATCTGGCGAACCACGCTGAAGATATTTTTCTTGTAGAGGTGGTCAGCATCATCATCATCAAGGGTCATCTTCGGTTTGAAAGCTGCCAACCGGATGCGTCGGCCTTGCAGCATGAAGCCATTCTTCAACAGTGACAGCAAACTTTCACCACGATTAATTTTCGTGTTGATAGTTTCAATCACAATGTTGAGCGCATCTTGTTCGTCTGCGAAACTTTGAGTGATAAGTTTCTGCCACATAGGTTGCTCGCGCAAAAATTGTAAAAGCATATCTGAGTCCACCAACTTTTGAATATTGAAATCCTTTGGTGTGCGTTGATTGTACATCTTGCTTCCTGCAAGGTATTCTGCTATGTGTTTCTCAAAGAGAGTTTCGTTTAGTAGTTCAAACATATCGGTTCATATTTTTCGTTTTATGATTGCAAAGCTCGTATATAACCGTGCAGTGTTTCTGCACAATTTACTCTTCTATTGCATTTTCTATGTCTTCAATACTTGGCAGTTTCTCTGCCAGTGTCTTTTTCAGTACTTCATCAAGTTCATAGGTTGCTATTCCCAACGGTCGGTCGATGCCTTCAAAAGCCCATTTAACCACCGTCTCGTTTTTCGACTTGCATACCAGCAGTCCTATACTGGGGTTGTCATTGTCATCTTTCAAAAGATGGTCTGCCGCCGACACATAGAAGTTGAGTTTACCGGCAAATTCAGGCTCAAATTTCACGACTTTTAGTTCAAGCACGACATAGCATTTCAGCTTTGTATGATAGAATACCATATCCGGAAAGTAGCTGGTTCCACCAGGCATGCGAAGTTCCATCTGACTTCCAACGTATGCAAAACCTGTACCTAATTCCAGCAGAAACCGACGGATATTGTGTTCTAAGGCTTCTTCAAGCATGTGCTCATTGTATGGTTCTCGCAATGTGAGGAAATCGAAGTTATAAGGGCCTTTCAATATTTCTTGTGCCAGTTCATCTTGTGGTTGTGGCAACTTGTCGTTGAAATTGGTCTGCGCTTTTCCTCGTTTTTCATAAAGACTTGCTTTCTGCATATTCATCAGCGTGGCGCGACTCCAGTTGCCGGCAATCACTTCGTTTATATAGAATAATGCTTCGTTCACAGTCTTACTCTTTGCCATGATTTCAATGTGATGTCCCCAAGGCACAAGAGCGAATTTTTGTGGCATGGATAATTCGTCAACAAGTTGTTGGCAAATTGACTCATCATCGCTTGTATAGAATCTGAACCACTGTGCCGCATACCGCAAGTTGGTGTATGATAATCCTTTCATACCAGGAAACTCATCTCGCAAATCAAAGCTGAGCTGTTGCAAAACACCACTTCCCCATGCTTGTTCCGCTTTCATCTTTACAATGTCACGACCTAAGCTCCAATAGAACTCCAGCAGCGTGCTGTTTACTTTGATGGCGGCTTTTATCTGACTGTTTCGCAAACGAGATTTGATATCGGCAAACCATTGCTTATATTCTGCGGTTATAGCAAATTTATCTCGCTTTACGAAATGAGGTTCTTCTTCTTTATTGCTTGTTTTCATGGTCTTATGCTTTATGTGTCAGCTTACTTTTATCTTGCCTGTCACTACGTTGGTAATGAGGCTTTGTTTCAGTTCTTGAAGATAAGCAATTTTTTTCTTTTGGGTAGCGATAATGTGGTCAATCTTTGAACATTTTGTATCAAGGTAGGTGGCGATTTGTTGTTGCTCGGAAAGAGGAGGTATTGGAATCTTTGTTTTATTCATATCACCCATTGTAATGTGCATCATTGTACTTCCATGCATATCGCTCATTTTTTGATTTGTCACTGCTCTTAATAAATAATATGAATACATTTTATCCATTGATGTAGCCAGTTGCACTTTCCATATATGGTAATGATATATTGTTTTTGCTTCATTCCAAATATATGGGCCAACTGAAGCTGACCAAGCATATAGTAAATCATCCTTATCACAATACTTATCGGGTTCTAGTTCCATATTTGAATAGTACCACGAATCATTTGTGAAGAAGTTTCCAACACGAAGTACCTTGTATTTTCCACTTGGTAGCAATTCGTTTTGTGAATACGCACGTCCGTTTATAAGTCTTAAGAAGAAACGTAAACAGGCGATGTCCCAGTGCATAGGAATATTACCAATCCAGTTTACACCACTGTCTTTTAGTGGCGTATTTGGATTCAATCCCCGTGTCACGGCACGAGTGATAAGTGATTGTTTAAGTTCACCAAGATATTCTATTTTCTTTTCTGCCTTAGCAATCATCTTGTCAATCTTCTCGGTCTTGACATCAACGTAGGAGGCAATGGATTGCTGTTCGGATAACGGAGGAACAGGGACTTTTAATTTTCTGATTATATCTTGGCTTATATTAGGTTGTCCACCTCCAAATGATGATAATAGTAATTCTTCTTTAGCTATGATAAATGAATAAAAAGTATACTTTGGGCATATTCTTTTAGATGGTACAATTATACAACAGGCTTGATTGGTTGCTGTCTCTATATCAAGTAAACCAACTTTACCAATTGTTGCTCCATACATTGCAATCACAACAGAATGAATAGGATAGAACTTCATTTTGCATTCATCTACAGCTTTTGGGGTTATTTTCTTACTTGTTTCAGTTATCAATCCATTATTTAAATCACCTGTTTGAAGCCAGTTGAGACCTTTTTCTGAATAATAGTCTTCACGCGAGGATAATGGCGTTGTACCACTTCCTATTATTGGATGTACACGTGATATCTTTATCGCCTCCCAATGATTGGGTATTTCTCCAATCCATTTCACTCCACTATCTTTATAAGCATCATATTTCTTCATCATCCCTCTTTTTAATCATTCAACAATGAAGATAATTCCTGTTCTTCATCTTCTTCAAGTGCCCGAATATCCGCAAGGATATCCTCTACTGAGCGTAGCGGCTGATATTCATAAAACAGTTTTGAAATAGGGAACTCGCAACCTATCTTATCTTTCTCTCTATCCATCCATGCGTCAGGAGCAAAGCGAAGGACTTCGTTTTGAAAATACTCTTGAATATCCGTCTTGAATGGAATCGATTCATAGTCACGCAAATTAGTGTCAGCGACCAAGTCGCTGTTATCATCAAGTGGTATGACATGAACCTCGGGGGCAGTTTCAGACACTTCACCAAAGAAGGTGCGACAATCTTTGATAAGTTTTGCGGTAGTCTTTATCTTTTTTGACTCCAAGTAAGCAAAGAACTCAGCATCGGTGCGCTCTGTATCAATATCGTCCAACGCAATGATGTTTGCCAAAGCTTCGCTCTGTTTCTTTTCATCGAGCGCAGCATATTTTGTCTTCACATCCTTGTATATAAGACGGAGAGGACGTTCAACGGTAATATAAGTATAGAAGAAATCATCCTTATCCATAAGTTTTGCATTGTCGCAAGTCTCAAAAGCATGGTAGATACGACCTATTTCACTTCGACCGTAATCGCTGACCAAGACATTTTTCATACCGAGGTTCTTGCGCATAGGCTGTACGTACTCGTCTTTAGCTGCATTTATCAGTAGCACTTTATTCTTGTGGCTTTCGGGCTTTTTGTTATCAAATATCCAAAGGTAGGTAGCGATACCTGTGCCATAGAACAAACCGCCGGGCAAAGCAATGATAGCGTCAAGTAAATCATTGTCAAGCATGTGCTTGCGAATATTGCTCCAGCCGGAACCTGCACCACCGTTAAACAATGGTGAGCCATTAGAGAGAATGCCT
>ENA-OPIQ01000231-OPIQ01000231.1-human-gut-metagenome-genome-assembly--contig:-NODE-231-length-15781-cov-1.361376_pt1 | contig 15781 bp, 10 predicted proteins | sample MGYA00241397_ERZ501640 | MGnify/ENA primary metagenome ERZ501640 (study PRJEB25962, sample SAMEA2042294) | human gut metagenome | biome: human gut; feature: human-associated habitat; material: faeces...
AGACTTCGGAGAAACAGGCGGAACAGCCGCAATGTTGTCCTAATTGCGGGACACCTTGTCACAGTGGTGATAAATTCTGTGAAGAATGTGGCATGGCGCTTAAAGGAACTTCATGTGTGCGTTGTAACTCTCCTGTTCAGCCTAATTGGGAAATATGCCCTCATTGCGGACAAGGGCTTCATGCAGAATTGTGCTCATTCTGCGGTGCCTCGATGGAAGCGGATGATTTCTTCTGTCCTGATTGTGGTAATCCTCGCACAGGGATTATCTGTCCTGACTGCAATACCCTTAATTTCCGCAGTTTTTGCCGAAAATGTAATCGTCCTCTGAATGAGATGGCAATGCAGGAAATGCAGAAGGCGAAGAAAGACCCCGTCTTTCAGGAAATGCTGGCATTGGCGCAGGAACTTGCCGATTTGGAAGAACAAATACTGAATACTGTCTCTGAAGAATTTCCGGTGGGGGAACCGGAACTGCCCCCTGTAGAATTGAGTGAAGCCGATAAGAAACTGATACAACAATATAAAGATCTCTTTTCAGGAAGCGGTTCTCTTGAAGGAATGCAGGTTGCCAGACCTGAACCGAAAGTGGAGGAACCTGTTCAAACTCGTCCGAAGATACAACTGAATGTGAAGAAGGTAGATCTTGACGAAGCAAAGCAATCTTATAAAGAGAAACTGGAAGAGATGAAGTTACTGATGGAGAAACTTCGTCCGGAAGGAGATATGACGCCACAGATGCAGCGGAATTACTATTCGGCAAGGAAATTGCCTGTTTTGCGGAAATCCGTAACAAAAGCGCCTGTTTGCTGGATATGTAACCTCTGCGGTTGCCACCATAGTCACCCAAGTGAGTGTGCCCAGCCGGAACTGGGGGGTACTTGGGTATATGAAGATGTGGTGACTGTTACAAAAACCTTTGAGTATCAGGATGATTGATCCTTCAGGGTGCCTTGCCGGATTGGCTAATCTTAAAACTATATAGAATTATGAGCGACTTGAGAGACAGTGATAAAACACTGCGTCCCGGTAGTGCGGACGGTGATAAAACTTTGCGCCCTGCCCTGAAAGCCGAGAAAACCCTTCGCCCTGGTGAAGAAGAAAAAACTCTTCGCCCGGAAGATGATAGTAAGAAGACCTTGCGCCCTGGTGTAGCTAACATTGACAAAACTCTGTATCCCGGTGGAATGGAGGATAAGACGTTGCGTCCGGTTTCGTCAGATGATGCGACCTTACGTGCCGAACAGCAAAAGGCGATTGAGGCTATCACTCGCCAGCATGATACGGAATATCTTATTAAAGGACTGAATTACAGGGTTATAAAGGTAATCTCGGATGGGACGGGAGAAGCTCAGATCTTTCTGGTGGAAAGTAAGGGAAAGCAGTACGTACTAAAGCTCTATTATGTTGGTATTGAGCCGCCTCCTAATCATCAGATACTTGAAATTATAAGACAAACTCCGCGCTCGGGATTATTAGTGGATATCATAGATCATGGTCAGTGGGATAATCCGCGTGTTTCCGGTGAATTGAGGCATTATGAAGTAATGACTTACTGTAAAGGAGGCTCTTTGGATAAAATAAATCTGAAAGGAGACGAAAGAAGGCTTTGTGAAATTGCTAAACAAGCTGCTGCCGCCATTGATTTCTGCCATAAGCATGGGTTTATTCATCGGGATATAAAGCCGGGTAATTTCTTTTTTGCCGATGAGAATCAGAATCAGGTACTGCTGGGCGATTTTGGTATTTCGGTAAGATGCGATCAGAATGGAGTTGCCCGTACGGACCAGGCTCGTACCCGCATTTATGCAGCTCCCGAAATGTATTATACGGTTCCCGGTGAGAATCGGGTGGAGATTGATACGAAGAGCGATTTTTACTCTCTTGGTATGGTTTTGCTCTGTCTGTGGATGGGCGAGAAAGAGTTTAAAGAAAGAGAATTTGAACTGATGAAGCGTAAACGCACGGGGGATTTGCCTTTTCCTGCGGATTTATCGGGACGAACGCTGCAATTAATAAAAGCATTGACTGCACCTCAGCCGGAAAAACGTTGTGGATTTACCGAAATCGTTCGTTGGGCTCGGGGAGAGGATGTATTCAGTGATTTTGTCGGGCAGGAAAGTAAACGTCGTTTCAGTATTATTTTTAATGCCGGAAAGAATCAGATAGCACATTCACCCGAACAATTGGCTGATTTTATGCGACAGGATCAGAATCTTGCCATAAAATATCTCTATACCGGTAAGCTTACTAAATGGCTGAATGATAATCAGCGGCCGGAATTGGTTTCGGAAATCGAAGATATTGTGGAAAAGCGCTATCCGAAAGACCAGACTGCAGGGCTGTATGCCGCCTGTTATACGCTCAATGTGGATATGCCCTATTATGATGTCAAGGGACGTCCGCGGACTACCGCCGAAGAAATAGCGCAATCTCTCATTGAGAATTTCAACACTTACCAGACTACCTTGGCGAATGCGAACGATCCCCTGTTTCTCTTTTTTAATGCGCACGATCTGAAGCGGCTTACGGATAATGCAGCTCCCTTGTTTAATAAAAAAGGTCGCCAAAGGGAGGCTTTATGGCGTTTGATCTATGAACTTGATCCTTCACGTCCTTATGAATTGATCGATGAAAAGGGGAATTTGGGGCGTTGTAATACACCGGAAGAAGTTCTTCATTATGCTTATAATCATATGTTGAGTGCCGACTCGTGGAATGATTTGGCAGAAGAGTCTTTCCTGATATGGTTGGCAGGCCGTGATAAAGGATTGGTAGGGAAGATACGTACTCAATTGAAAGGCTTCAGTACATCGGATGCTGCGGTAACTTACGGTGTACTTTATAATTTGAGTCCTAAAGTTTCCTTCACCCTGCAAATGGACGAGACAGCAAATAATTATTATTTCACACATACTCAAATAGCCCAATTCATCAATCAACAGTTGATGGTTTACAAGAATACACCGAAGAATGATCCGGATCATGAATATGCCGATTATATTCTCGGTATGCTCTCAAGTCTGAAAGGTTCGCGGCTCTATTTCTATCTGAAGTCTAAGGGTGTGTATGAGGATAAGATTGAATGGATAAATTATTGCTTTGAACTGAAATCCAAAGATAATCTCCGGAAAGCAGGTCCTTACAACTGGATAATAGCTACTTTCAAGATGATCAAGGGATTGAGTGCTTTACCTTATTATTACTTCAAGGATAGTGATAAGAGTATAACCGATTTGGACGGATTGAGGTCCATTCCATCGAAAGAAGTTAAGGCAGAACTGGAGAGTGGATATTTGAGAGACTGGCTTACTACTTTCTTTCAGGAGAATCCGTTGAAGAATCTTTCTCCCAAATTCGCATACGAGCAGGAAACGGTGAAATATCTCGAATTCATCGAAAAAATAGATAGTAAAGATACAGATGTTTCCAATTTCCGTATTGCCACCAATTTTGTGAATAAGAACCTGCGGAAAGTGCGTTTACGTTGTAGGACGCTGACGGTGATGCGTGTCTTGCTGGGAATACTGTGTTTCATTCCTATTTTGGCTTTTGCGGTTGCATTATGCTTCTACGGGCTTCCGTTCACAGAAAACCCGTTGTCCGGTTTCTCTGTCGGTTCCATTGTGACGATGGGTATCATCTTCGGTATTCTTATTTTTGTAACTTCTGATTTTGAGAATCTTATCGGAAGTGCTATTTTAGGTTTTATTGTGGGGGCAATTATCTATTATACAGTCTATTTTGTGCTGGATCTCATCATGCCCTATGCTCATTATGTACTGGCTGGACTTTTGCTCCTACTGGCTTATTATCTGATGAAAAGCTGTTATTTCAAGCTTCCGGTTGAGCGGAGGTTGCATGATCATTTGCTGAATCCCGGTTTTGAGGAAACAGGCTTGGAGCCATTGCATTTTGCTTTTAAGGCGAGTGTGGGGACACACTTTGAGTCTTCTATTGGCGGTGAATCGGCACAATATGCTAAATATCTGAAAGATTGTATCCGTAAGTTTTCTTATCGTGCTGTACTTTCCATGGTGGTGGTAGGTTGGCTGGCCTATTTGTTTGTGCAATATACTCCGGCATTCGGACTGGATGCCTCCCGTTTTCTGCAAAACGATGGAAAGCTTAAAGAACTGGTAGGTACATGGGAGGGTACGTTTGAAGGGCGTAATGCTACGCTGAACATAACGACAGCAAACTCGGAAGGCTTGAAAGCTACCATACATGTGCAATATACGAATCTGACCAACGAAGCATTGACGGGCACTGTGAATACCGTTACGAATACTATCCATTTTGACGATGTATACAAGAACGGTACTCTCGACGGGCAGTATAACGGTACGTTCACCGGCGATGGAATGGATGCTTTTGAAGGTACTTATGAGAATTATACGACCAAAAAACAAGTGAACTTCAGTTTCAAAAAAGCGAAAGCAGATGTAGAGAACTGATAAATGAAGATGACTATGAATTGTCCGAAATGTAATAAGCCGAACCGTGAAAAGGCTGTTTTCTGCAAATGGTGTGGTACCAATGTGGTTACTAAAGCTACCGAACCGCTGCGTGAGTTGGTGGGGATGGAAACCGTCAAGAACCAGTTGCAGGATTTGGTAAATACTTGTGAGTCGCTTGCTTTGCGTGCACAGCGTAGTGGCATTTCCATTCGTCTGGGCATGGACATGATTATTACGGGAAATACCGGAACCGGTAAAACCAAACTGGCAGGAGTATTGCAAAAACTATTGTATTCCAGTGGTATTATCAAGAAGCCTGCCATGAAAGTAGTGGATGCAGTGGATTATGAGGAGTTTGCCAAAGAGTGGGAAAAGAATACCGCCGATCTGAAAGGGGGGATTCTTTGCATTGAAAATGTGCAGAAGCTTTTGCCTTCGGGTGCAGCCAATGATATCAATAAGCTTGATAAGCTGTTCAGTTGTATGGATAAGTGGAACAATGATCCGATAGTCATTCTTTCCGGGCTTTCATCGGCCTTTAAAGAGTTTCTGGTATCCAATCCTGATGTGCGCAATCGCTTTGAGTATTACTTCGATCTGAAAGATTTCAGTATGGAGGAACTGAAGCAGCTTTGTATCCATGAACTCAAAAAACGTTATGGGATTGCATTGAGTGAGGAAGCGGATGCTAAATTGGAGCGTGTGTTTAAGAATGAGATGCGACAGAAATCAGATGATTTCGGAAATGGGCATTTGGCTGTGAAAAAGGCGGCTGATATCTTTGCCAATACTATTAAGCGCGATCCGAATGCATCGGTTGCCATTCCTGAGGATATTCCCGGTAAAGAGTTCCGGCAGAAGAGTTATGAGGAGATCATGGCAGAGCTGGATGAGTTTGTCGGTATCGATGAAATCAAGGCAACGGTGCAGAAAATCATTAATAAGATAGATTTTGAACGGGAACGGAAAGGTGCCGGAGCAAAGCGGGAGGTCAAAGATCATTTTCTGTTCCTTGGCAATCCGGGGACGGGAAAGACAACAATTGCCCGCATCTTTGCTGATATCCTGAATTCTCTGGAAGTGCTGCCCATCGGTCAGTTGGTGGAAGTTTCGCGAAAGGAGCTGGTTGCGGGATATGTAGGTCAGACGGCCTTGGCAGTGGAAAAATATGTGGATATGGCTATGGGCGGAGTACTATTCATTGACGAAGCCTATACATTGAAGCAAGGTGATAATGACCAGTTCGGCCAGGAGGCAATTGATACGTTGCTGAAACTGGTAGAAGATCGTCGCGGGCAGTTTGTGGCTATTGCTGCCGGATATACAAAAGAGATGGGAGAATTTCTGAGTTCCAACTCGGGGATGGCCTCCCGTTTCAATGAAACGGTGACTTTCCGCGACTATAAAGCCGATGAATTGACGGAAATCTTCCGCCGACAGGTGAAGAAAGAGCATCTGACCCTGGATGAAGAGGCCGAGGCATTTATCCGTAATTACTTCTCGAAGATGTACCTGACCCGTACACGCAATTTCGGTAATGCCCGTGAGGTACGGAACGCAATGGATCGTGCAATCAAGAATCAGGGAGTCCGGTTGCTGGAACTGAAGGGTACACCGGATTATGATGCGTCTATGGTGCATGTACTGACGCGTGCCGATATTGAAGGTGAAGAAAGCAAAAATATCAAGAGTCTGGACGTTGTACTTGCTGAATTGAATGAATTCGTCGGTATGGACAGCGTAAAATCAGAGAAACGTGCTTTGGCGAACAAGATAGCCATGGACAAGGAAATGATGGAAATGGGTATTGCTGACGCTGAGGTGACTCCTGTACACATTGTGCTGACGGGTAATCCGGGGACAGGTAAGACCACCATCGCCTGTAAGTTGGGAGAGGTCTTTAAAGCCATCGGTCTGCTGCCTACCGATAAAGTCGTGGAAAAGGAGCGTAAACATCTGATAAGTACGTATCAGAATGAGACGGCCAAACTTGTGGATAAGGCTTGTGACGAAGCAATGGGTGGTATTCTTTTTATAGATGAAGCCTATGCTCTGATGCCTATCAGTGCGGGTGGAAGTAAGGATCAGACTGGAGTGGAAGCCGTGGAGGCACTAATGACCCGAATGGTGAAGGATGCCGGGAAATTTGTGGTTATCTGTGCCGGTTATCGCGCTGAAATGGAGGAGTTTGTCAATAATGCCAATCCGGGCTTCCGGCGCCGGTTTAGTAATTTTCTGCATATCGAGGACTACTCGGCAGACCAGTTGATTTGTATTTATCGTTCTCTTATCAGGAAGAAAGGGAATATACTGACACCGGATGCAGAAGAGATGCTGATTAAGTTAGTCGATGAAATGGTGACATCGAAAGATGAGAACTTTGGAAATGCAGGGGAAATGGTGAAACTCTTTGAGAAAACCAAAGCCCGCCGTGCCAATCGGCTGGCACAATTACATGCCGGAGGACAGACCTTGACTCGCGAAATGTACCTGACCATCGAGGCGGAGGATATTCCGTATGATCCGCCAAAGATGATCGATGAAGAAGAGTGTATGGCTGAATTGAACCAATTGATCGGATTATCCAGCGTGAAACGTGAAGTGAAGGAGATTGCCGATTATATCAAAGTGGAGCGTGCTAAGGCGGAAGCTATGGGTAAGAAATTCCAGGGTGTAGTGGATCACTATCTCTTTGTCGGTAATCCGGGAACGGGAAAGACTACTGTGGCGCGTATCATGGGAAATATTTTCTACTCATTGGGTGTATTGCCCAGCAATCGTTTGTTGGAAGTAACCCGTAAGGATTTGGTAGAAGGCTATGTGGGGCAGACTGCCACTAAAACGGCACGGGTTGTGAAGCGTGCGGTGGGCGGTGTGTTCTTTATTGACGAAGCTTATTCACTGATGGGCGATAACTTCGGGCAGGAGGCTACGAATACCATTTTGCCGATGTTACTTGATTATAAGGGGAAGATGGTTTGCATTGCTGCCGGGTATCCGCGTGAGATCCGGCAATGGATTGATACGAATTCCGGTTTGGAATCTCGCTTTACCAAGGTGATTCATTTTGAGGACTATAATCCCGATGAATTGGCGCAAATTTTTAGGATGAAGGTGAAAAAGGATAAGCTCACACTGACTCCTGAAGCAGAAAATGCCATGCGTGTTTACTTCACGGATTTATATAATCGTCGTGAACGTAATTTTGCCAATGCCCGTGAAGTGAATAATTATTTCGATCGGGTGAAAAAGAATCAGAGTTCCCGTCTTCGTCACGAAATGGAGCGTCCTGACTTTGATCCGGCAAGTTACAGTATATTGTTGCCTGAGGATATGGGATAATTGAATCACTAATCGTTAATTACTAAAGAAATGAGTACATTAGTCAACTGCCCCAAGTGCAGAGTTGAAATAGAAAGTGATAGTTACTATTGCGATCAATGTGGTGTTGAACTGTATATTTGCCCTCAATGCCATGTGTTTGGAAAGGGGAAACGATGCACGCAATGCGGTCAGCCGTTAGTATCCGCTGCAAATCAAGTGGTGTCACCTGTGCATCCTTCGACTTCTTCCGTGAATTCCTCGGCTTCTTCTGTGAGTCCGGCTCCCTTTGAGCCTGAAAAGACAATGCGTCCGGGAGTATCCGTACCTCCACTTCCTGTACGCTTGGTTTGTTCTGCCGCAGGCATTCGTTTAGGTTTGGGAAATGGTGCGGTGATTGGGCGTAGAAAGGGTGATTATGTATCTGCATTCGCTTCTCAGGGATATGTTTCCGGTACCCATGCCCGCTTACAGAAGAGCACCTCCGGACAATGGGAAATAGTGGATCTGGATTCTACCAATGGTACGTTTGTAAACGGTAACCGTCTTTCGCCGAATGTACCTGCGGTGTTTAGCATCGGAGATATCGTTCGTATAGCCAATCTTGATTTTAAGGTTGAATAGATTTGGATGGAATAGAGATCATTTTAATCGTAGGTTGTAATCATTAAATCGCAAAATTACCTTATGTTATTATTGAAATGTCAGCTTGCCAGTGATATGGGGTGCATACGTACCAATAATGAAGACATGATACTTTTCAATGGAGGACTTTATCGTGACGAAACATACGAACAGAAGTTTGAACTCATTCCTCAGGCTCGATTTACGGCTTTTGTAGCGGATGGTATGGGGGGACACGAAGGTGGAGAATTTGCCAGTGAGTTGGCTACCCAGGCATTCGACCGTTTTATTACCGATCTTCCTTCCGATCTTTCCCATGAGGTACTGTCCGGCGAGATAAAGAATTGGGTGAATGAAACTCATGCTCTGATAACAAACAAGGGCGTTGAACTTCCTCAATACGAGGGAATGGGAACCACTTTTGTAGGCATGTTCAGTTATGAAGAGCGCATCTATATGGTGAATATTGGAGACAGTCGCCTGTATCGTTATCGTGGCGGTATTCTGAAACAACTTTCGTCGGACCATTCTATGCGGGAGCTGACCGGAGATATGACTACTCCATCCAACGTAATATATAACTCTTTGGGTGCCGGAACATCTGCTTTTGCCGATTTCACCGAATTAACCGGTCAATTATTGGATGAAGATCTCTTTTTGATTTGTTCCGATGGTTTAAGTGATATGCTTACAGATGATCAGATTGAAGAAGTTCTTCATCAAGAACCTACTGCAATCAATCTGATAGAAGCTGCAAAGGCGGCAGGTGGTAGAGATAATGTGAGTGTTGTGCTTCTGCGGGTAACAGAATAGAAAGAGGTAGCGGATCAAATGAACAATGTAGGTTTATGAGTCAGCTTTTTTTGAAATATATATTGCTATTTCTCTATATTTTGATTTTCTTTGCTGTCAGATAACCGAATATTTTAAAGTAAAAGTGAAGATGCAGTTTCCATTTATCTATCTGATCGTTTTCTGTTTACTCGTGATTCTTTTTCTGGTCTGGTATATTCAGCGGACAAAGCAGCGGAAGAAGTTTCTTGAACAGGAGCATAAATACGATCAGGCTTTATTGGAAGTACATGCGATAGAGACTGAGTATTATATTTCTTTATTGAGGGATAAACAAGAAGAAACTCAAAAACTGCTTTCTCAGAAAGAAAATGAAATCAGAAAATTGGCCGATGAAAAGGCGCAATTATGCAATGTGATCTTTAAAGAGACATCCATTTATAAAACGATAGAACGGCTTAGCCGTCAAGACAAAACTAAAAACAAACAGGATTTACGTATTTTATTGGAAAATGAGCAGAAGAAACTTCGTTCTACTATTATGGAGATATACAAGGACTATATAGAGTATCTGCACCAAACCTATCCTAAATATACGGAAGACGATTGTCTATTTTCATGTCTCTCAATTTGTGGGTTAGATGATTTTACCATTGCTCTTTGCTTTGGGAATGTCAATAAGCAAATTGTGGCTCAAAGGAGGCATCGGATAAAATTGAAGGTTGCTAATTAGCCTGCTTTTTGAAGATTGTTATTACTTCTCTTTGTAAGTAAGTGATAAATAACTAATTGTGAAAATTAGATGTTATCACTTATATTCTCTTTTTATGCTTTTATGTCACTAACTTTGTCACATTACGAATCGGGATAAATGTGAAAGGCATATGGGTGAACGCATTACTATTAGTTTTTATCCGGCGGAAAAGCCTAAGAGGAAAAAAGGATTTTTTGCTCGCTTATTAGAATGCATAAAAAGATGGATTAAGAGACTTCTGAGTTTTAGTTAACATATTTAATAACTTCTTCAAAACGCATTATTATGGATACAAATTTATTGTCGATGTCGCAGCAATTCTCCGGGCTGCCAATGGAAAGCTTAATCGGAGGTCCTTTGAATGCAGCCGCTAAGGCGAATTCTGCAATGGCTCTTACGCAAACGATGTTTATGTTGGACACTTGCTTCAAAAAAAAGAATATTGGTGAGAGCGGAAAACCGCCTGTTTATAATTATGAGCCTATCATGATTGATATGGTATTAACTAGAAGTGTCATAACTCAGGGTATGGATACTACTAAAGGAATTCCTCAGGCCAGTACTAAGTTTACTCTACCTTTATTGACAATCCTGCCAATTAATTCATTGGCTGTGGAAACCGTGGATATTAACTTTGAGATGGAAGTAAAATCAAGCTTTTCAGAAGATGACAATCAAGCAAAAGAATCTGAGACTAAAGGTGAAGGTAGTTTTGAAACTAAAATAGGTTGGGGGCTGCTAAGTACAACTATTAAAGGTTCGGCCAGTTATTCTTCAAAAGATTCTTCGAGCCATAATACGCATTATGAGAAGAGCAATTCTGCCAAGTATACGGTAAATGTACATGCAGGTCAATTGCCGCTTCCTAAAGGAGTAAACACTATTATCGAAGCATTTACGCAAGCAATTCAGCCTATAGAATTGACGCCTGCGAAGACACCTGAAGGAGGAAATACTGGAAATGGAGATGCTGGAGGAGATGCAACGACTTAATGATAAAATTCCAGCTTTCGGAGAAATCTAATATTAAGTAGAAATAAACGATTATGTCTGAAAACGAGCAAGGTACATTCAAACCTCAATTTGGGGCAGAACTTAACATTGAATCAATCATTGGCGCACCTTTGGTGGCGGCCTCGAAAGCCAATGTTATGATGCTGACCGGGCAGGCTCAGTTCTTGCTTGATTATTGCTTCACAAAAGAGGAGGGAAGCAACTTGCGACAACCTCTTATGATAGAGATGGTACTGAGCCAGCCGGTTGTTGATCATACGAAACAACCCACTGATCCGGGATACATCTCTATCAACAAAATGGCTTTTCAGGTTCCTTTACTGTGCTTATTGCCTTTAAATTCTCTTGCAATAGATAAGATCAATGTGGACTTTGATCTGGAAATCACATCGGTGGGTTCTTATGATTATAAATCGCAAGTAAATGCGGATGTGCAGCTTGTAGAGAAGAAGGCGGTTCTGAATGGAAGAATTGCTCCGGCCAAACAGGAATATAAGAAAAACTCCCGTGAACAATATGATAGTACTTTGTCGAGCCGTCTTAAAGTGAATATACATGCGGGCAGATTACCTTTGCCTAAAGGAGTATTGACTTTACTTGATTTGTATACAAAATCGATACAGCCCATACAAAAGATAGATAAACAGTCGGAAAAAGAAGAATAGAAGTATGATAGATCAATATATCCCATGTCCGGTATGTAGGACTCAAATACCCATTGATTTGCATTTGCTAATTCAAGGTGTGCAATTCTCATGCCCTAATTGTCAAGCGGCGATTGGGTTGGCGTCGGAAAGTCGCTCAGTAGTGAGTGAGGCGGTCGACAACTTTGAAAAGTTGAAGAAGATGGCACCTCAGAAAAAGTAAAATAGCATAGTGTCGAATCATAAAACTCATCGATATGATTAGCTTTAAATTGTTTGTAGAGGCTATCCATCATGCCATTGTAAGTGCCAGCGACTCACTGATGGATAAGAATGAAGGTTTGCTGGATAAGTATTTTGAAAAGCCTGTTGACAAGGTGGGGAAAGATAAAGGGGCATTGGTTCCGAAGATAGTGCAACTTGAATATCCCGCTTTGGATGATACCGGAGCAGTTACTACTACAACAGTTCAGGTCCCTTTAATCACATTGGTACCTGTTACGGCTTCTAAAATAGAGAAGGCTACTGTTACGGCAGAATTTGCCTTGGAAGTTATAAACGATGAACTACAGATCAGCTTCCCTAATAAAAAAATATCAGAAAATGCTACGGTGGGAAAATTGGAGATTGTTATTTCACCACAAGAATTAACGGATGGGTTGGAATTGATTATCGAGGGATATGCAAATGCTTTGAAACGACAGATTACCTGACAGAAAAGGAGCTTTTCTTGAGAATTAAGTCTTTGCAAGGTGTTAACCTCTTGTTTTTTATAATTTCCCATCTTCTTTATTTTTTGCTATTGGATCTCACAAATTGGTATGTTTTTCTCGTGTATCTTTCTATCTTAGCGAATAAATGGAAAGATTATTGCATTTATTGAGTCAATTGCGTTATTCTGAAAATAAATTTGTAGCTAACTTTGCTTCCAAACATTAAATAGAGTTACATACCATGAAAAAATTATTCATCTCGTTATTTTTAGTAGCGTTTTTTATTTTGGAGAGTTCGGCTCAATGGAAACCGGCCGGAGATAGAATAAAGACAAAGTGGGCAGAACAGATCAATCCTTCCGATGTATTGCCCGAGTATCCAAGGCCCATCATGCAGCGTAATGACTGGAAAAACCTGAATGGTTTGTGGGATTATGCTATTATTGATAAAGGTGGACGCATTCCAACGGATTTTGAAGGCCAAATTCTCGTACCTTTTGCTGTAGAATCGTCTTTGTCCGGAGTAGGAAAAAGAGTGAACGAAAATCAGGAAGTAATCTATCAGCGGAGCTTTGAGATACCTTCAGCCTGGAGAGGAAAACAGGTTTTGCTACATTTTGGTGCCGTTGACTGGAAAACCGATGTATGGGTGAACGATATTAAGGTTGGAAGTCATACCGGAGGATTTACTCCATTCTCCTTTGATATAACTCCTGCTTTGTCGGCTAAAGGTAACAACCGTCTGGTTGTAAAGGTTTGGGACCCTACGGACAGAGGCCCTCAACCACGTGGTAAGCAAGTCAGCAGACCGGAAGGCATCTGGTACACTCCTGTAACAGGTATCTGGCAAACTGTATGGCTGGAACCTGTTGCTGGTAAACATATTGAGAATCTTCGTATTACTCCTGATATTGACCGTCATCTGTTAACGGTAAAAGCTGAACTGAACACCAACAGCACATCAGACTTCGTGGAGGTGAATGTGTATGATGGTAATCAATTAATTGCTGCCGGTAAGAGTATTAATGGGGAACCTGTAGAAGTGGCAATGCCTGAAAATGCAAAACTGTGGAGCCCTGATTCTCCTTTTCTCTATACTTTGAAAGTTATTTTAAAAGAGGGGAATAAGATTGTGGATAAGGTGGATAGCTATGCGGCCATGCGTAAATATTCCACTCGCAGGGATGCCAATGGTATCGTACGTTTGGAACTGAATAATGAAGCGCTGTTCCAGTTTGGCCCGCTTGATCAAGGTTGGTGGCCTGACGGTCTGTATACGGCTCCTACGGATGAAGCTTTGCTGTACGACATTCAGAAGACAAAAGATTTTGGTTATAATATGATCCGTAAACATATTAAAGTAGAGCCTGCCCGTTGGTATACATATTGCGACCAGCTTGGAATTATTGTGTGGCAAGACATGCCGAGTGGTGACCGCAACCCGCAATGGCAGAACCGGAAGTACTTTGATGGTACGGAAATGAAGCGTTCAGCCGAATCAGAAGCTTATTATCGCAAAGAATGGAAAGAAATAATGGACTGTCTGTATTCTTATCCTTGCATTGGTACCTGGGTGCCATTTAATGAGGCTTGGGGACAGTTTAAGACCGTTGAAATTGCTGAATGGACGAAACAATATGATCCGACCCGTTTGGTGAATCCAGCAAGTGGCGGTAATCATTATACTTGTGGTGATATGCTTGACCTGCATAATTATCCGGCACCTGAGATGTACTTGTATGATGCTCAGCGTGCAACTGTTTTGGGTGAATACGGTGGTATCGGTCTTGTTCTGAAGGATCATATCTGGGAGCCGAACCGTAACTGGGGTTATGTTCAGTTTAATTCTTCCAAAGAAGCTACGGATGAATATGTGAAGTATGCCGATATGCTGTATAAGATGGTAGACAGAGGATTCTCCGCAGCTGTTTATACACAGACTACTGACGTGGAAGTGGAAGTGAATGGCCTGATGACCTATGACCGTAAGGTTATTAAACTGGATGAAAAGCGTGCTAAAGAAATAAATACACGTATCTGTAATTCGTTGAAAAAGTAATCTTCCGGGAAGGAGGAGGTTATGAACCGAATGATTATAAAGCTTTTCTTTTATTTGTGCATATTGACGGCGTTGCCGTCATATGCACAAAATGCTGTTCATTACTATTTTAAGACAATGGACATCCGGAACGGTCTCTCACAAAATACGGTATATCAGATTTTGCAGGACAGGAAAGGCTTTATGTGGTTTGGGACTAAAGACGGTCTGAACCGTTATGATGGTCTATCTTACCGCGTATACAAAAAGGAAAATTCCGGTTTAGGCAAGAATTTCATTACTGCACTTTATGAAGACCATGAAGGGAATATCTGGATAGGGACGGATGGAGGAGTCTTTATCTATAATCCGGTGCTTGATTCTTTCACAGCTTTCAATCAGACAAGTGATAAAGGTACTGTCATTAAAGACTTCGTAACCATGATTGGAAGCGATGAATACGATAATATTTGGATATCGGTGGAGAATCAGGGCTTGTTTTGCTACAACCATGAGAAAAGGTTACGGAATTATCTGCATGATTCGGGCATGTCCAATGTAGCTCGTTTCTGGCTTAACGAAAGTACCTGCTGGTTGGCTTTGTATGCTGACAATCTTTACTACACAAAGGATAATTTTGAAAGTCCGCTACAACCTTTTAAGGATGCAGATGGCAATGAGATATTTAAAGGAGATATCATTAACTGGCATGTCAGTGGGCCGCACAATTGCGTTTATATAGCTTCGGTTAACGGATTGACTGAGATAAACTTTACCACCGGCAAAACTCGCAGATTGTTGAACGCTTATGTACGCGTATTGCAATTCAAATCCGATGATGAGCTGTGGGTAGGTACGGAATCTGGTCTGTATATATACAATCTGGCAAATGATAAGGTGACACATCTGTCGGTTCCTGATCAGGATGATTCTTATGCATTGTCGGATAACGCCATTTATTCACTGTGCCGTGACAAGGAAAATGGTATGTGGATAGGTTCATATTTCGGTGGTGTGAACTATTATCCATATCAATGGACTTATTTTGAGAAATTCTATCCAAGAGATGATCTCAGGCACTTCGGGCGTCGGGTACGAGAAATATGCGAAAGCAATGACGGTACGTTGTGGATAGGTACCGAAGATAAGGGATTATTCAATTATGACCCTGCAAACGGTAAAATAGTGCCTTTTGATCATCCTGCCATTTACAAAAATGTTCATGCACTTTGTCTGGATGGAGATGATCTATGGGTGGGCACTTTTTCCGGTGGATTAAACCGGGTGAATTTGCATACCAGGCAAGTGAAGCATTATTCCAGAGGTAAAACTCAGAACTCTATGTCCGCTAATGATGCTTTTACCATTTGCAAAACCACTACAGGCGATGTCTGGATCGGTACAACGGCCGGTCTGCTGAAA
>ENA-OPIQ01000248-OPIQ01000248.1-human-gut-metagenome-genome-assembly--contig:-NODE-248-length-15221-cov-1.803772_pt1 | contig 15221 bp, 7 predicted proteins | sample MGYA00241397_ERZ501640 | MGnify/ENA primary metagenome ERZ501640 (study PRJEB25962, sample SAMEA2042294) | human gut metagenome | biome: human gut; feature: human-associated habitat; material: faeces...
CAAGATATTGCCGGAATGCAGAAAGGTATGTTTTATCATCCATTCCCAGACGCTCCGCAAGGTTTTCAGAATATACAAAACCAATATCATATATTTTTTCATCCGCAGAAACATCAAATACACAGTGCTTGGCATCTTCTTTCAAAAATTCTCTGCAGCAGTCATACAGCTCTCTTTGAAAATTCCGCAGGTCTTTATCGCTCTGTTCTTCCAGATTGTTCGGCTGTTCTTTCTGAATCTCCACATAACGGATTCCCTGCGTATCTTTCATGTGTTTTTTTACGTAATTAAGATTGACATCATCGTATTTTCCATGGATTAAAGAGATCAGATGTCTCGAAAAATAGGCATGTTCCATTTCCTCATGTGCCTTTGATTCCTGTCTCTCCCGGTCTGATAATGCACGAACCTTATGCAACAGTTTTAACAGGGTTTCCCGGTCAACAGGTTTTAACAGATATTCCGTACATTTATTCTGCATGGCACGCCTTGCGTAATCAAACTCCGCATAACCGCTCAGAATAACAAAATACGCATCCGATATTTCTTCCCTTCGTATCTGCTCCAGTAATTCCAGACCTGTCATACCAGGCATCCGGATATCTGCTATGATAAGATCCACTTTTTCTTTTTTCAAATATTCCAGTGCTTCCAGACCGTTTTCTGCCGTCGCAGCAATTTCAAATCCTTCTTTTTCCCAGTCTATGATGACCTTAATTCCCTGCAGGATAAAGGGTTCATCATCAACCAACAGTACTTTTAACATTTTTCTCCTCCCTGCTCTACACTACATATACTCCAGGGGCATCCAGATTGTTATCAGTGTACCCACCCCTTCTTCTCCATCCAGATCGATCTTCACTTTATTTTCCGATACCATTTTCAATCTTAAACATGCATTGACAATTCCTACCCTTCCTTTCTTTTTCAGCATCTCAATGTCTGCGTTTCTCATGTTTTCCAGAAGTTCCTGCCTTTTGCCTTCTTCCATTCCGTTCCCAGTATCTTCTATTTCCATGCAGATCAGCTCGTTTTGTTCATATACTCTTACAAAAATCCAGCCTGGAGACGCTTTACTTTCAATTCCATGCACACATGCATTTTCTACGAATGTTACCAGCGTAAGTTTTGGAACCTTTCTTTTTCTGCATTCTTCATCAATCTCAATCTGATAACTCAGTCTTTCTCCGAAACGATATTTCTGGAGTGCCAGATACGCCTTTACAAATTCCACTTCCTGTTCAATCGTCACAGAGTCCTCGCCCCATTCGACATACTGTCTTTGCATGACAGCCAGTTTTTCAACCATATCCGCTGTTTCATTCTCATTTTTCAAAATGCTGTGCATGCGGATGCTCTCAAGTGCATTAAACAGAAAATGAGGATTAATCTGGCTGTGAAGGGCAAGAAGTTCTGCATTTTTGCGGCTGACAAGCATCTCCTGCTCTACGAGTTTGTTTTTATAAACTGTCTGAATCAGCTCATTTGTCCTGGCCGCCATTCGATTGTAGCTTCGAACCATACTTCCGATTTCATCTTTTCCGCCTTCATGACGCATCGGTACAAGCTGTTCGGAATCCACGCTTTTAAACACTTCATTCAGCTCCGTAATACGTTTTGTGAACGAATGATTCAGGATATGTACAAAAAAGAATGGCAGAATCGCATTAATCAGGATCAGAAGCAGAATACTCGGTAAATTATGAGCAATATTCGCAATCGCGTTCTCCCCCGTACGTCTGACATACACCTCAAGTTCCGTACCATACAGATTGACCGTCTGATGATATCCCTTCTTTATTTTATCATCCAGTTCTTCAAAGTCTGAACCTGTGCTTCCATGTTTCGTATTGGAAAGTACAATCTGATTCTCCTCACAGATCAAAACTTCGTTGTCAAAATTCATTTTCTGAAGCGTACGCATCATGTTCCCATAGTCAAATTCCAACTGCAGCATTTTTTCCTGATCTCCTGAAAAAAAATCGAGTTTTTGAAGAAATACCACCTTGCGTTCCTCTGCCGTTCCGGATCTGTTTTTGTCATAGACAAAGAAAAAACCTTTTGTTTCCCCACTCTGGTTCAGTTTCTGATACGCCTGCGTTTCTTTCAGATCCTCTATATTACCTACTTTTCCTCCCTTCACAATGGTGTCATTGTTCGTATACATCGTAAATACAATCTGATTCATTCCCAGCAGATTTTCTAACAAAGTATCCTTGAAAAACTCCTGGTATTCCATGATATACTGAGCAGAGGTATCATATTTTCTGGATAGAAAATCATCAATATATCTGCTGGTATAGATCGTTTTTGCCATTTCTCCTGCATTATTTACCACGCTGCTGATGTTGTAGCTTACCGCATTTGCAATGTTGGTCATATCATGTTTCTGCTTTTCCATCTCGGAATTTCTTATGATTAAAAAAACCACGCTGTCCGTAATGATCAGCGGAAGCAGTACGCAAAAAATATATAAAATGTATAATTTCTTTTTGACCGTAAAGTCATCCATCCGTTTTTCAATTTTTTGAAGCAACTCTTTCATTCTCAGAACCTCTCACGTGAATCAGGGAGCAGACACTGCCTGCTCCCTTCTGGATTTTCCAATGTCATCTTTCACACAGTTATCTTATCATATCCAGATTTAGATTGGAATTCTGTTTTCAGTTCTCTTCTTTCAATTTTTTCTCTTGTGATCTCTGTTTTACTGTATTATGATAATATCAAATTTACAGCAGTCCTCCGGAGGCAATATTATGATTGAACATTTAGACGGGATTCACGAAACCGTAACGTATAAAGAGAACAGCAGTCTGCGGCTTTTTGTAAACACAGACTGCGAGGACTATCCCATTCACTGGCATACTCCCATGGAAATCATTATGCCTCTGGAAGGGACTTATACGGTTTTCCTCGGGGATAAACCTGTTCTTCTTCAGGAGGGCGACATTATTTTCATCTGCCCTGGGATCCTTCACTCTCTTGTGGCACCGGAAAACGGAAAACGAATTATTCTGCAGATTGAATGGTCGGTTGTGTCAAAAATCCGCGATCTCAATTCCATCCTCGCGCTGATTTCCCCGGTTCTCACTCTTACTCCTCAGACCGCTCCTGACATCTATTCCGATATTTATCATCTTATCTGCCAGATTCTTTCGGAATATGAAGAGGATTCCTTTCTTTCGGAAGCTGTTATCTATGCGCGCATGCTTGATATTCTTTCTCTGATCGGCAGATACCAGGCCTTTGCATCCTGCCGTTTTGATGCCGGACCGCAAAAGCAGAAAGAATATCTGGATCGTTTTCTTTCCATCTGCAATTATATTGATGAACACTGCACGGAAGATCTTTCCCTTGACCAGGTTGCAAAAACAGCAGGCTTCAGCAAATACCACTTTACCAGACTGTTTAAGCAGTTTACAAATACCACCTATTACAAATACCTTAATCGCAAAAGAATTGATCATGCCATGCTGCTCTTATCCGATCCCGATATTCCTGTCACGGAAGCAGCACTTCAGTCTGGTTTCTCCAGTCTTTCCACCTTTCTTCGCGTCTTCCGTTCTGTCAAACAATGTACGCCTACGGAATTCCGCGATATGTATATTTATCCGGAAAAATTGCAGAAAAATCCCTAATTCCTGCTGCTACAGGTAAACCATGCAAAGTCTGCATGGTTTTTGCTTTCCATTCCATTAGAAGAAGCATACATGCCGATGGTACATCCGACAAAACCACCTGCCTCTTCTGTTGTGTACGGAAGAAGACTGATTTCCTCTGCCGCACATTCCCAGCCATTTTCTGACGCAATCCATACTTTTGCCGTCTGATCATGGCATTGCAGGCGTATTTTCAGCAGTTGTTCCGTCTCTCCTGGCAGTAAAACTTCTGCTGCTTTCGTTTCTGTTCCTTTGATACACGTTACAACACGAAAAACTTTCTGTTCCTGCTTTTTTGCGATTTCCATCCTCAGATGATTCTCATGATTCTGGTAAAGAACCAGACCTGCCGTTTCCTTCTCGTTTTCCGGCACAAAGAAAACTCCTGTTTCCGCTTCAAAGCGATAGCTTTTCTGCCGTAATCCAAGATAGGAGCAATAGGCTGCTTCTGCAATACTTTCTTTTCGGGGATACAACCGCAGCATTCCCTCTTTTTCTTTCAGCGAATAAATGGTTTCATCACACCCGCCAATTCCAATCAGTCTCTGATCCAACTCTTTATCCCAGAAATGAATCTGATCACATTTTGTAACTTCCTGTGCAAAGCGATATTCTTCCATTGGGATTTCCACCTGTTCTTCCAGATGTCCCACTCCAGGCGCAATGACCGGCCATCCATTTTCCCATATCACTTTAGCAAGAAATGTCTCTCTGCCCATACTGCTGTGTTTTCTGCACGGCCGTGAAGCAAGCATTACTACATACCAGTTTCCATGTCCATCATCTACAAGATCTCCATGGCCTGCATAAATCACCGGATAATCCATTCCCAGATTGCGATGTGTAAAAATGGGGTTCCTCGGGCATCCTTCAAACCACTGAAACAGTTTTCTGCTTCTGGCAACTGAGATACTGTGTTCCGGACCTGTACCGCCCTCTGCATGCATCAGGTAATAATATTCTCCGATTTTGTAAATATGCGGCCCTTCCGGCCAGATGCAGTCTTTTACCGCACCTTTCCAGATTGCCATGCTTTCTCCTGTCAGTTTCATGGTGTTCAGATCAAGTTCCTGTACCCAGATTTCCCAGTCCCCATTATATCGCACACCTTCCGGGTTTGGTCTTGTTCCGCAGTAATAGCACTTTCCATCTTCATCAAAAAACAGGCTTGGATCAATTCCTGCTGCTTCTTCACCAAGGTAATATGGATCTGACCACGGGCCTTCCGGATTTTTCGCTGTAACGATAAAATTTCCACCGTAGCTTACATTTGTTGTTATCATATAAAATAATCCTTCATGATAACGAATCGTCGGTGCAAAAATACCTCTTGAGATTTCACTTCCCTCTACTGGAAGCTGCTCCTTCCGGTTCAGAATATTTCCGATCTGTTCCCAGTGTGCCAGATCTCTGCTGTGAAAAATCGGAACTCCCGGGGCATAAACAAAACTTGAATTTACAATATAGTAATCATCCCCCGCCCTGCAAATCGACGGATCCGGATAAAAACCGGATAAAATTGGATTATTTGCCGTTACCATAACTTTCTCCTTTACTGTACATACCCGAATCCAAGAATCGTAAACTGTTTATTCCTGTCTTCTTCTGGTATTGTAATTCTCACGATATGTTTCTTACTCTCTTCCTCCTGGAAAAGAATGACCGCATTGCAATGCAGCCAGTTATTGATATGCGGATCCGCTGTCATACAGTATCCTCCATCTACGGAAATCTCTGCTTTTCCCGTATAAATTTCACCGGAATCTTTAAAAACAAGAAGCAGACTTCTGCAGGTTATCGTCATTTCGAAATAGTTTTTATCGGAATTGGTGCCATCATACATCCAGTTATACGGGAACTGCGGCACAGGTGTAAGTTCTGCATCCATTTCGACACTCTGCAGTTCCCTGTCCACGGCTGTAAATCCACCTTCATCAATTTCGGCTCCTCTGTATCCATCTTTTCGATCCAGCAGACGAACTGTTTCAAAACTCTTTCCGATTGCGGGTGGCTCGCTCATGCATTCTTTCAGTCGTTCTTCCGCCTTCATCTGTCTTTCCAGTGTTTCAACCCCACATTGATTCCTGAGATCGCATTGTTCAAACAAATACTGCAGACAGTCCGCCATAATCGTGTGCCCCATATTGTTTGGATGAAACATATCATAAAAAAACTGATTTTTTGTCAGAACCCGTCCCCGTCCTTTTGGCATCTGAAACTGCGGGCTTACGGCATCCCGTATACTGACCATCGGAAGATCATAGCGGTATCCCACCGGTTTCAGGCGTTCCTGAAGATTCCAGTCATTTGCAAAAACAGAAAACAGAAGCACTACAGCAGGCTTCCAGGGAAGATTCAGCACTTTACGTACAAGGCTTTCATAGCAGTCCCCCTTTGTTTCATCCCCTTCATCATTAACAGCAAATTCGATCACTACAAGATCCGGCTGTTCCTCTCTGCGCAGAACATCTCTGTCAAAACGGATCATTCCCAGTTCCGAAGGGGTGCCTCCCACTCCTGCTTTTATCAATCTGACATTATCCTGTGCTGCAAAGCGCTTCTGAAATAATTTGCAGGACTGATAGGCGTAACATTTTGTATGGATCGGAATTGCTCCCGCCCCCTGCGTGATAGATCCGCCGATATATGCAAGCGTAACTTCTTTTCCGTCTCTGGCTTTTTCAATTACTCTCTGTATCCGGCAGGTATTTCCGAAATTCATCAGAGATCTTTGTATCATTTCCCTGTATTCTTCCGAACGGACATCTATTTTTTCTTCTGCGGTTTCTTTCGGTGCATCATATCCATCATTTAAATAAAGTCTTACACTTGCTTTTCCCAGCAATTCCGGTATCTGAAAGATAAATTTTATCTGCCCCGGAATATCATCATCTTCTGTCCATGTATAATCGGACAGATCTATTTTTCTCTCCATTCCATCTCCGGGCAGTTTGGTTTTCAGATTCGTTCCCCCTCCATAGAGATCCTTTTTTCCATACATCTGAAACACAAATTCAACAGACTCTCTGGGATCATCCAGTTCCACAGAGATTCCGATGCTGTGTACCAGTTTTCGAAATCCTTCTACGTTCTCCAGTAAGGCCAGTTCCTCCTGATCTGTGATATTTCCGGCAATCTGTGCACTGTTGATCAGTCTTCCGTCACTCTCATACACGAACTGGATTCCGGTTCCATCTTCCTGTTTTGATCCAAAAATTTCTTTGTCCTTTAAAATATAAAAATAGGGTCTCATTTTTTCCGGATCTCTTGGCGCCTTCGGTCCTTCCATCCTTATTATTCCTCCTGCTTTTCCTATGTTAACTCAAGATAACTCCATTGTAACAGAACTCCAGGTGCTGTACACCGGGAGAAACTATAGGAAACCTTCCTGCAAAATATATGATTTTATTACCGATAGATCCGGTAATTTCCTGACAAAGCAAGCATTGCAAAAAGATACAGAAAATTATCATAATACCGTCTCTCGCCTGTCCGAAGCGGTGTATTCCAGAAACGTCTTACACATTTCTCTGCATACGGTCCGTCTGCGGCAAGTGAGGCCTGTGCATTTACCGCAATAATTGCCGTCGGATGAAGTGCTTTTTCTTCCAGCCTGGTGCCGTCAGTCAGAAATACCCCATCCCAGTGTTCCGCCTGTTCTTCACAGTAAAATTGCTGCAGCTTATTGGCATTTTCCGTCTGCCAGGGATCCGCGTCAAACCAGAGATGATCCATTCCGATATTGGCAATCGTACGATACGCATCGCTGTAGTACCAGTCATGACGGCCGAAAATCTCCTGATGCTGTGCATGCGGTGTTCCGTCATAATCTGCATATTCCGCAGATAATCCGGTTCGGAAGTGACATGCCGTGTGAAGATATTTTCGGCTTGCGTCCGCTGCCTTTTTCCAGAATTCATGATCGCAGGGATCTGCCCACAACGCAAACAGCTCATAAAAGTGCGGCAGATGATAGGATGGATCACTGAACTCAAAAGAGGTAACAAATTTGATCAGATGATTTTCCGGATTCCACATCGGCTCTCCTGGATGCCCTGGCTCTCCCTTATGGACACATTCCCGTAAAATTGCTCTTGCCTCGCTGCTGTAATCGAAAATGCCTTCTCCATCTCCCCATCTCTTTGAAGCAAAAAAGAGCGCCATTGCAAAATATTCTTCTCCATCCGGTGCCGGTCCGTCCGCGTTTCTTGTACCATCGACAGCACACGACCAGGCAAAATAATTTTTTCCCGGACCATCCTCGATATACATATACGTCCGTACCCATTTCCATAAACGGTCAAATTCTTTTTTCCGGTTCATCTGGACGCACACCATCATTCCATATGACATGCCCTCCGTTCTGACATCATGATTTCCGGTGTCCTCCATGTATCCCATGTCCGCACCTGCTTCATGATAGAAACGCTCTTCTTCACTCCCATAAAAGATTGTTTCAAATGTTTCTTTCACTCTTTTTTCAATTTCCTCTTCGGAATATCCACACTCTTTAAAAATATTGCGGTATACTCCTGTTTCATATGCTCCTGCCATATTTTATTTTTCCTCCTGTCTGCCGTGATACGTTTCTGCCGGTCCAAGATAACTTTCTTCCGGCTTTTCCCCCATCGGATAAATCACGATTTTTTCGAGAACGAAGCCGGGTGTCACATGATAGACCCGAAGTGTATTGAACCCTGCTCTGCATTTTATCGAAACTGTTTGTCTTCGAATCTGACTCAGAACACCTTCTGCCCATTTCTCTGCCTGATCACCGACCTGATAATCTTTCTCCACTGCGTTTACGGTTTCTGTCATCTCTTCATTTATCCTGACCGCATAAAGAAGTTGATTCTCTCTGGTAACCGGATTGGATGGCTGCATATAGAATTCTGCTTCATATGTTCCGCTTTCTTCCAAAACAAATTGATACTCCAGATACGGCGCATCCTGTCCCGGAACTGTGCAGGCATCGGATGGAAATGCCTTCATCGCTGAATTCGTCTTTCCATATCCCTGCAGATTTTCAAATTTTACCTGTCTGTCTTTGTAATTTCCAGGAACAGAATTTACATAATGTGCCGCTTCGATGCTGAGATACCCCATTGTATCCACAAATACATTTTTCTTATCCTGTAGATTTCCTGTATAAACCGGCACTGTAATCTCACATTTTCCTTCCGGTGTTGCAATCTCGAGCGAATCCTGAATAGTATCCTGGTTCGTTTCCGGTAATCTCTGTTTTATCAAGGTAAGATTCAGCCGCACTTTCTTCTGGCTCACGCCATCCAGCCATCCTTCCATCGGCTCCACAGACAGCCAGCCCGGTTTTTTCAGAACTTTGTACTCTGCCTTTAAATCACTCCGGCTATATAGGGTGACGGATGCTCTGGTACAGTCCGGATTTAAGAAATCCTTTAATTTCATCGTGTTATCCAGCCACGGGCTTCCTTCCGCATGCTGCGCCGTGCCGTCTGCTGCCACAAGGATGGATCTTTTCTTTAATGGTATGACCCGCATAACGACTGGATTCCTGCATTCATCTTCATTCCAGTGTGTAAATCCAATATGCTGTGACATTCCCATTCCATACCATCTTCCCTGATCCATCTGATGATACATTTCCACAGCTTTTCGATCCTGTTCCATGCATCTTTCCACTTCATCCACATAATCATTGGCACAGACCGCACCAAGATTAGCATAATAATGATTCCAGCCTGCAAGAATCTGCATCTTCACAAGATTCATTGTCCCAAATGCCGGATAATATACAAGCGCGATAAATGCGGACAGATTCTGCGGATTCGTTTTTTCAATTGTTTCATATACGTCCTGCAGTTTTTTCAAAAGCTGCTCTGCTTCTTCGAAGATCCTGCTGCTTTCCTTTTCCTGCACCGGATGATACGTCTCCGGGTTCAGTGCTTCCGGCCTTCTTCTGTGGATGATTTTTGTGTACTGCTCTAAAATGTCTGCAATAGTGTCCTGTGTCTCTTCTTCCACAGAACCGAATTGCTGTCTCACCCACTTTCTGGTGTACTCCTGCGTGCAGTTAAGCGCCCTGCTTCCCCAGCGATCAAAGTCATACGCCATGTCCAGAAAAAAGCTCAGTGGAAATTCCTGTGTGGCGATGTCTCCGACATTTACCATCCAGAGTTCCCGCACACCAAAATCGTATGCCATACTCATCTGCTCCCAGATTTTCGGCAGATAAGAACTGTTGATCCACTCATAGGAAACCGGCCATCCGTGGTAGTCCAGATGATAATACATACCATAGCCGCCTGCGTGTTTTCGCATCTCTTCTGTTGGAAGTGTCCGGAGATTTCCATAGTTATCATCACAGAGCATCAGAATCACATCCTCTAACTCCTCTGCTCCCATCAGTCCCTTTGTTTTTTCATCTCCATAGAAAAATTCTTCTACTTCTTTGTATAAGGCTATCATACGCGGAACCCTGGTCAGATCAGGATTGACATGTTCCTGAATCAGTTTTTTCTGCGTTTTCAGTACATCCCGCAGCAATTGAATATTATCTTCCAGTGTTGCATTCTTTCCCATGATCGCAGTATCCGCTTCTCCACGCATGCCGACGGTGATCACATTTTCAAACTTTCCGCTTCTTTTCAGTCCATCTTCCCAGAATTTTGTAATCCCCTCTCTGTTTGTTCTGAAATTCCAGGCATCTCCGTAAACAGAATTCTTTCCCCTAAGATATTTGTATTCTTCCCCCTGCCTTAAGCACGGCTCATGATGTGACATTCCCATAATAATTCCGTATTCATCTGCAAGCTCTGCGTTTAAGAGACCCGGTCCATCATCTGCAAATCTTGCGCTCCACATAGCCGGCCAGAGATAATTTCCTTTTAATCTGAGTAAAAGTTCAAATACATGATCATAAGCTTTTGCATTAAAGCCGCCAAAATTATGATTGCACCAGTTTCCAAATGCCGGCCATTCATCATTAATAAAAAATCCCCGGTATCTGACGGATGGCTCTTTGCTGATACAGGCCATGTCTTCCCTCAGTTCTATCTTTTCCTGCTTTGGCGGCATCAGTCCGCACCAGTCGACAAACGGTGAGACTCCCAGCATTTCCGATAAATGAAAAAGGCCATAAATCGTTCCTCTTTTGTCGCTCCCGGCAATTACAAGAAGGTTCGATTTTGTCCTGTTTTTTATTTCAGGAAAAATCCATGCATAGCATTCTCTCTTTTGTTCCAGCTCTTTTAATTCCGCACTCCCGGCTTCTTCCAGCTTTTTCAGGAAGCTGCTTTTTCCTTTCGTCGCGGCAATGATCGTCCAGTCCTCCCCGCTGCTTTCCAGTGTTTCCGGTATCTCTTTTTCTACCAGAATCTGCGGTTTCTTTCCCGATACAAGTTCCACATCGTGTGCTACCTTTTCCGTAACTCTGATTACGCCCGGAAAGGCACTTTGCTCCAGACAAATTCTCATAGGATTCCCTCCCGTATTTTATAAAAAGCCCCCATCTGTTTACTGGTTATCACCATTGTAAACAAATAGGGGCCTTCGGACTATTTAGTTCTTGTCATTCAATATGCAAAAATTGCTATTCTTTTTGTTCATTCGTTGATTGAGCTCTTTCTGTAAATCCTCAAAATAGCTCTGTGGATCGCATGCGTTGTATGCTTCCATATAGGAATTCCATGTTTCTTCAAAATTCTGTGCCAGAATCACCTGCGGAAGCCACCGGTGTTTTACTTCATCCATCCGTTCCAGTGTCTGTCCTGCCTGTGTATTTGATGTCAGTGAATTGGTATACGAATACATGGGATACCACACTCCCGGCGCATCATTTCTCCCAAGCATATCTACATAGTTTGTTACTCCATACGCCTCAAAACATTCCTGTATATCCCAGGGCTGGCTTTTCCAGAATTCTGCCGGTTGATTTTCCGGCGAAAATGCATTGATTCCATCTGACAGCATTCCTTCACTCCTTGGAAAATAGGAATATGTACAAAAATGCGTCTTTTTCAGTTTCTGATCATTTACCCTTACGCCCTGCTCCTCATTCAGATAAAATATTCCGTTTTCGTCTATCGAATAATCCAGATTTTCTTCTCCCCAGAAACGTAATTTCGTAATCTCCGGATCAAGGAGGTTATTTACAAACTGCATTGCCCCTTCCGGGTCTTCACAGGAAATGGTAATAGAAAGTCCTGACGCGGTATCCAGCTCTGCTGATCTTGCCGTATGCCACTGATTCTTTACTTTTTTGTCTATTGTTATCGGAAGTGGCACATAATCACATCCATAACTGCGCAGATTTCCGGAATCATACGCTGTCTGTATGGCATAATAAAACTGCCATCTTTGATCTACCATGCCAAGAACAGCACCTGTGGATAGTTTGTCCAGATATTCTTCATAAGTATCCAGAAATGTTTCCGGGCTGATCATTCCTTTTTTGTATTCTTCATTTAATTTCTGATAGTATCTTTTGGCTGTCGGTGTTGTATTATAGTCAATGACCTGCAGTGTATCTGGATCTACGATGCAGCTCCCATCATTCGGATATCCATCCAGAAATTGAGGAACATTCTCCAGACAAAAGTATCTCCAGTCATCGCATAAAATAGCAAACGGAATATTCGGTGTTCCATTTTCCAGGCAGGGATTTGCTTCCTGATACCGTTCCAGAAGATCAAAATATTCATCCACCGTCGTGATTTCCGGATAGTCTGCCCATTTCAAAACTCTTGTCTGAATCCAGAAAGCTTCTCCGCTGTGGATTACTTCCGTGTCCTGTCCCTGTGAAACTCCGAATTGTGGAATCCAGTAGATATGTCCGTCTGCCTGCCGAAACAGGTCCCACTGTTCCTCTGTCAGATAATTTTTTATATTGGGATAATTGTCCCAGTATTCGTCAATGGGAATCAGTGCTCCTGCATCATATAATTTACTTTCGCCGGAAATAAAATCCGGATACTCGCCGGCTGCAATATAAGCATTCAGTGCATTATCCTTTGTCTGTCCTTTCAGCCATGTTTCTTCACAATCGGCTCCGATCTGTTCAGCGATCTTCTTTTTCATATCATTATCCGAAGTGATCTCTTCCCCTGTTGTTGAAAAAAAGGCCGTATAATGACGGATCTGATTTCTGCTGTTCTGGCTCTGGTACAGGAGAGCAGCTATTCCAGCTATCATCAGACTCCCTGCCAGTAATAATATTGTTGTTTTTTTCTTCATTCTTTTCCCCTGTCTCATTTCCTCTTTCTATTTGTTATAATAAGCACCTGATATTCTGCAATAATACTTGCTAAAAATAACACCTAGGCCTCTGGCTTAGATATTGTCATTATTGTTTTTATTTTATTGCTTTCTACTTCTTGCACACCAAGGGCAGCCCCATGTTAGCCACTTCAATTAAATAAGCAAGCTAAAACCTATAATAAAAAGAGCCCGACGCATCAGGCTCTTTCAAGGTGTTGTCCGAAGACGGCCACCGCAATTCATAACTATAATGTACCACACAGGGTGAAATCCTGCAAGAAATTTTAAGAGTTATATGTTTTTCCTTTCAGCAGTTCTGCCGCAAGTGCCTCATTGATATCATCGGACAGATTGTTTTCCTCCGGTTTGCCGAAATATGTTTCCATTGCACGGCTTAAGGTATCAAACGCACCGGAAATGACCTACTGGAATGGTACAGACATCGAATATTCTGGATCCAGGAACGCAACGTCTGCCTGTGCAAAAATGATCTTACAGCAGTTGGAAACCAAACCGCCCTGTTTTATTCGTGGATCTTTCTGATATTGCACATTTTAACAAATTCCGGATCAAAATGCTTGACCGCAGTTCCCTGATAGCCAAGATCCAGTGAACTGATTTTCTGCATCTCCTCTTCAGTCAGTGTAAAATCCCATATCTGGAAATTCTCTTCGATTCTCGCTTTGTGAACCGATTTCGGAATGACCACAACGCCGCGCTGCACATTCCAGCGCAGAACAACCTGTCCTACGGTCTTTCCGTGTGCGGCAGCGATTTCTTTTACCATCTCGTTGTCAAACGGATTGTGGCGTCCTCCGCCGAGCGGTGCCCATGCCTCCGGCACGATCTGGTACTCTTCCATGACTTTTAATGCAGACTCCTGTGCGAAGTACGGATGCATTTCAATCTGGTTTACCATCGGACGGATCGCTACCGTTTCCAGTTTACGGTATCCTGCCATGAAATCACCTGCAGGCTGATGGATAAACATCAGATCGATGTAGTCGGTTCCAAGCAGTTCCAGACTCTTTTCTACGGTTCCTTCTGTCAGATACTGGCTTGCCCAGATTTTGGTGGAGATGAAAATGTCCTCTCTTGCCACACCGGATCTTTTGATTCCGCGTCCGACCGCGCGCTCATTCATGTAAGCCTGTGCAGTGTCGATCATGCGGTATCCGCAGGCTAATGCGTCCCCAACCGCCTGCTCTGCCTGATCTGGTGTCATCATAAAGGTTCCGATTCCCACTGCCGGAATCTGCACCTGATTGCTTAATGTAAAGTTCATCATCATAACCTCCCTGTTTTATTTTGATGTGTGATATTTTGTTATTTCCCTGTCTTTGTAGCTTTAGCTTATCACCCGGGAGTTGCTACCGGTCAAGGACTTTTTTAAAAAAATTTCTAAAATCTAATCGTTCATTCCTATTTCGTATCGACTGAAATATTTACAAAAACGTCATATCATGAATTCCGTTGTCCATGATATGACGTTTTTCCTCTCAGCATTCGGTTTTCTATCTTTTTATCTTTTCAATCCTGCACTCATGTTCTTTCGTCTTTTTATTGTAGTTAATTCCCACCAGAAGAATATTTCCTGTATATTCCAGAATAGAATCCGGATATTTTTTATCCCAGATCTGCTCTATGGCAGTATCTGTGCTTTTGTTCCACTTAAGTTCTACCAGCAGCGCCGGATAACTTGTTCTGTATTCCGGTTTCGGAAGATAAACAAAATCTGCAAAACCGCGTCCGGTCGGTAGCTCTCTTACGGGTTGGAAATAATACTGCATAGAGCTTAAATATGCTATCGTAAGCACGCTGCTCAGGGAATTTTCATCATTATATTGGATCACCGAACTGTACTCCTGATGAATTCGCTCTATCCCATCTGCTACCGCTTTTTCATCCATATCCAGGGTTGCATCCAGCAAATCTGCGGATTCCTTCTGAAAAGTAATCATTTCATTCCATTTATTGCGTTTCACCGCATTGTTTAATTCATGTCTGATTTCCTCATTTGGAATAAAAACCTGCTCCCTGTCCTGATCGTAAGCCAGATATCCCAAGTGGATCAGATACGTCAGTACATCATCCCGGTTGGCGAAGCTTACGGTATCATTCTGGAAAGATGTCACATCCACATCCACGGCGGCCCCCGACATCATTTCTATAATTGCCGCCCGCAGTCCGTCGAAATTCATGTTAATCAGTGGCACGATTGCTTCATAGCTGCCGGTATTGGACCAGTAGCTTTTATATTTTCCATTCAGCATCAGGCTGACAACGGCTTTTGGATTATATACCTGATACCCTTCCAGAGAATAT
>ENA-OPIQ01000261-OPIQ01000261.1-human-gut-metagenome-genome-assembly--contig:-NODE-261-length-14842-cov-1.434165_pt1 | contig 14842 bp, 10 predicted proteins | sample MGYA00241397_ERZ501640 | MGnify/ENA primary metagenome ERZ501640 (study PRJEB25962, sample SAMEA2042294) | human gut metagenome | biome: human gut; feature: human-associated habitat; material: faeces...
GAAAGAGCATTATAAAAAAATTCTGCTCCACTATTTTACAGGCAGCAAAATTGAGAAGATATATTGATATATTTGTATGTATTTGGAGTAAGTAATGAGACTTGAAGATTTTAATTATGTTCTCCCTAAGGAACTGATTGCTCAACAGCCGGCAGAACCGCGTGATTCGTGCCGGCTTCTTATGGTGGATAAAAAAACGGGGGAATGGCAGCATCGTCGATTTGGAGATATTCTTGATGAAATAAAACCGGGAGACGTGTTTGTATTCAATAACACGAAAGTTATTCCTGCCCGATTATTTGGCAGGCGCAGGGAAACCGGCGGAAGAGTGGAAGCACTTCTTTTGACACCGAAAGGAAATGATGTCTGGGAAATTCTTGTAAATCCGGGTCGTAAAGCATTGCCGGGTCAGGAAATAGAATTTTCAGAAAATTTCTCATGTACTGTTATTGATAAGACGGAATTTGGCGGCCGATTGGTAAAGTTTCATTATTCCGGTGATTTTGATAATTGGCTGGATCAGCTGGGAGAAATGCCGACGCCGCCTTATATCCATAAAAAGCTGGAGAATAAAGATGAATACCAGACGGTATATGCGAAGTTTAAGGGCTCTGCCGCCGCACCGACAGCAGGGCTTCATTTTACTCCTGAGCTTCTGGAAAAAATGAAAGACAAAGGGGCAGAACTTCTTTTTGTGACACTCCACGTGGGAATAGGAACTTTTCGACCAGTTGCGGAAGAGAATATTGAGGATCACGAAATGCATCGGGAATGGTATACTATTGAAAAAGAAACAGCACAAAAAGTAAATGAGGCTAAAGAAGAAGGCCGACGGATCATTGCTGTGGGTACGACTTCTGTCAGAACTTTGGAGTCGGCGGGGCAAACAGGAAGAGTAGAGGCCGGCAGCAGCTGGACACAGCTTTATATCTATCCCGGATATCAGTGGCATGTGGTAGATGCTATTGTGACAAATTTCCACCTGCCGGAATCAACTCTGATTATGATGATGGCATCTTTTGCCGGGAGAGAACATATTTTGGCTGCTTATGAAGAAGCTGTCCGCCAAAAGTACAGGTTCTTTTCTTTTGGAGATGCCATGTTTTTGCGCTAAGAGGTCTAAATGGTTGTCAATTATGAGTTAGTCGCAGAGGATAGAAAGACTGGCGCTCGTGCCGGTTTATTACATACGCCGCACGGAGTATTTAAAACGCCTATGTTTATGCCGGTCGGAACTCAGGCTACAGTAAAAACGGTAACACCTGAAGAACTGGAAGAGATGGGAGCGCAAGTTATTCTTTCCAATACATACCATCTTTTTTTGCGGCCGGGGACAGAATTGATTCATGAAGCGGGCGAACTACACCAATTTATGAATTGGAATAAAGGAATATTGACCGATAGCGGCGGCTTTCAGGTTTTCAGCCTGGGGGCGATGAGAAAGATTACGGAAGAAGGCGTTTATTTCCGTTCTTTTTTAGATGGTTCTAAACAATTTTTATCCCCTGAAATATCTATAAAAGCGCAGGAAGAGTTGGGGAGTGATATTGCCATGGCTTTTGATGAATGCATTCCTTATCCGGCAGATTATGAATATGCAAGGCAATCGACAGAGAGGACGACACGCTGGGCGGAACGATGCATCAAAGCACATCAACGGACTGACAGAGGCATGTTTGGCATTATACAGGGCGGCATGTATAAAGATTTACGAAAACAAAGTGCCATGGAAATATCTTCGCTTCCTTTTGATGGAGTGGCTATCGGCGGATTATCCGTAGGAGAACCTCATGATTTGATGTATGACATTTTAGAAGAAACGACTCAATGGATGCCGAAAGGAAAAGCAAGATACCTTATGGGCGTAGGAACGCCGGACTGTCTGGTGGAAGGTGTGGCACGCGGAGTAGATATGTTTGACTGCGTTTTTCCGACTCGTGTGGCTCGCAACGGAATGGCAATGATCCATACGGGACGTATGAACATGAAAAATAAACAATACGAAAGAGATTTTCACCCGATAGAAGAAAGCTGCGGCTGTTATACTTGTCAAAACTATACGAGAGCTTATATCAGACATTTATACAAATCAGAAGAGTTATTGGCATTTCGATTGGTAACGATTCATAATCTCTATTTTCTGCTTCAATTTATGCGTGACATGCGTGAAGCCATTGTAGAAGGAAAATTTTCTGAATTCCGAGAGTATTTTATGGAACAGTATAAGCGATGATGATATGAAAATTCTGTTTTATCGTAAAAGAAGAAATGATTGAAGTTGATGATATTTATTGCAAGTTATGACGATTATAAGAATTTGAGATGAATACGTGGTTCAGGGTAAAGACAACCAAAGACTGCTGTGGTAAAATAAACCATATGATACTTGGAGGTGAATATAGTGGAAGATGTAGTAAATATTCTGGGAATGTTTTGGCCATTTTTGATTTTAATTGCTATTTTTTACTTTTTTATGTATCGTCCCCAAAAGAAGTTGCAGTTGGAGCGCGGGCGTTTTCTCCTCTCTTTGAAGAAGGGGGATCATGTAGTGACTTCCGGTGGCGTTCATGGAATTATTAAAGTATTGCGTGATAAATATGTAGAACTTGAAATCGCACCTAAGGTTGTAATCAAGGTTGAAAAAACAGCAATTCATCATGGTGATGTTGAGCTGATTGATGCTGAAACGGCAAAAAAAGCTGGCGCAGCAGTAGTTGGTGCGCCAGCAGAAAATCCGGAAGAAACTGATCGGCTTTCTAAACAGAAAAAAACGACAGATATTGAGACCGTAGAAGAAGTTGTTGAGGTTGACAGCGCTGCTGAAGAAGGTACAGAGATTGTAGAGGAAGTTATTGAAGTCGATGAAAATGGTAATGAAATCAGCAGGGAAAAGAAATAAATGATCATGGAAGAGCCTCTTCTTATTTATAAGAAAAAGGAACTTCGGAAAAAGATGCTCGCCTTAAGGCGGGCTCTTTCTACTGATGAAACGGCAATGTGTTTGCGGGCAAATATCGTTTCTCTGCCGCAATATAAACAGGCCAACCGCATTATGGCTTTTTTAGCCATGAGGGGGGAGTCAAATCTGGATCCATTAATTGAACAGGCTTTGGCGGATGAAAAGGAAATATATATTCCTGTTTGTCTACCTGAAAGACAGATGGGAGCCGGGCGGCTTTTTTCCATGTCCGGCTTTACAAAAGGACCTCTTGGGTTAAGGAATCTTCCTGCACCTTATACAATGATTGCACCAGAAAATTTAGATTTAGTGCTTGTTCCTGCGGTTGCCTGTGGAGTAGACGGAACCCGTTTGGGGATGGGAGCAGGATATTATGACAGATATCTCGAAAGAGTCTCCCTTGAAAAACGTGTGTCTGTTTTATGGGATTTCCAGGTGATGGATTCTGTCCCTAATGGAATTTATGATAAATATATCTCAAAAATAGTTACAGAAAAACGTATCATTATTACGAAAAGGGGATGAAGTTTTGGAAAAGAAGAGGGCAAGCTCGCTCCGCATGGGAAAATTGCTGCAGTTTTTTGTCGTTATCGGTGTAATTATCGGCATTTTTGCCGCATCCATCGGATGGTTAGCAGGAAATATACGGCAGGGGCTCGATCTTCAGGGCGGGACGCATATCATTATGCAGGCGGAAGATACTGAGCAGAACAAGGTGACTACTGAGTCTATTGTTCAAGTTATTAATATTATGCAAAAGCGCGTCAATGAAATGGGGTTGACAGAGCCTATCATCCAACGGGAAGGCGCAAATCGTATTATTATTGAACTTCCGGGGGAAAGGGATCCGCAGAAAGCTATCGAAACTATCGGAAAAACAGCTGTTCTTGAATTTAGAGATGAAGAGGGGAATGTTTGTCTTACCGGGGAAGACCTGAAAGATGCGAGAGAACAGATCGGACAGAATCGAGAACCTCTTGTTGCCTTACAATTTAGTAAAGAAGGGGGAGATAAATTTGCGAAGCTTACTGCAGCCAATATCGGCCGGAATGTAGGGGTTTATATGGATGGGGGTTTACTTACGAATCCTGTTGTCAATGATGCAATTACAGGTGGATCCGCAGTTATTACCGGACAAAGGACATTAGAAGAGGCTAAAGATCTGGCGATTCTTCTTCGCAGCGGTGCACTGCCTGTTAAAGTATCGGTGCTTGAAGTTCGTACGGTAGGTCCGTCTTTAGGGCAGGATTCGAAAGACAAGTCGGTAGTAGCCTTTGCAATTGGACTTTCCCTTGTTGTATTTTTTATGCTTGCAGTATACCGTATATCGGGGTTTGTAGCAGATACGGCGCTTCTTGTTTATGTATTGATACTGCTGGGCATACTTTATGTGCTCCATGCAACATTGACACTGCCCAGCATCGCAGGGATTATTTTGTCGATCGGTATGGCTGTGGATGCGAATGTATTGATTTTTGAAAGATTTAAAGAAGAAATTGCATCCGGAAAACTTTTGCGGCTGGCGGTGCAGTCTGGGTTTAAACGTGCTTTTGTTACAATTTTTGATGCGAATATGACAGTAATTATTACATCATGCATTTTATTTTTCTTGGGAAGTGCGACGGTTAAAGGCTTTGCGTTTTCATTGGGTCTTGGCGTGGCAGTTTCTATGTTTACCGCTATTACGGTCAGCCGTACTTTGCTGATGCTTCTGATTAACGCGAACTGGATTCATAACCCCTGGTGGTTTGGTGGCAAAAAGGGGGATGAAGCTAATGTTTAAAAATTTTGATGTTATTGCAAAGAGAAAGCTTTGGTTTTCTGTTTCCGGTTTGTTGGTACTGCTTTCTATCATGTCTATTATTATGTTCCGGTTTAACTGGGGCATTGATTTTACCGGTGGAACAATTCTTGAATTGGGGTTCAGTCAAAATGTGACCGTAGAACAAGTTCGAAATGGGATTCGGGAAGATGGATTGGAAACGGCGGTTATCCAGCTCTCCGGGTCTATAGATGGGGAATCGGGAAATGATGTTATTATTCGCACGAGAAACCTGAGCGCAAATGAGTCACAGGCCATAATCGACCATATCAATACCAAAGTAGGTACGGCAGAAGTAAAACGTATTGAGACGGTAGGCGCGGTTATTGGATCAGAAGTAACCAAAAATACACTTTTAAATGTTCTGTTATCTTTTGGCGCTATGATTTTATATATGACAATCCGTTTTGAGCATAGGATTGCATTTGCAGCGATTGTTGCCATCGTTCATGATATTTTGATGGTGCTTGGCGTATTTGCCTTTTTCCATTTGGAAGTGGATGCGTCTTTCCTGGCGGCTATTTTAACGGTTTTAGGTTATTCCATGAATGAGTCGGTTGTTATCTTTGACCGCATTAGGGAAGCAATTCATACTCACAGGCGGACGGACAGTTTTGCTATTTTAGCTAATGACTCTATTCATCAGACCATCCGCCGCTCTATGTACACACTGATTACCACATTATTTTGTGTTACTTCCCTTTATCTTTTTGGTGGAGATACTACAAAGAACTTTGCTTTGGTCATGCTTGTCGGATTTATTTCAGGCGCTTATTCTTCCGTCTGCGTAGCTACATCCATTTGGGTAACCTGGCATGAACATGTCAGAAGCAGCAGAAATAGAGCGGAAGCATGATTTTAGAATCATAATAAAATATTAAGATCCTTCTCTGTCTTATACAGCAGGAGGATCTTTTCATATGGAGCGCTTGTCCGCACAGCTTTAGTAAGATGGGCATTGTCTTGAAAATTCGGTTGATGGAGAAAAAGTAAGGACCGGAGTCCATCTGCTTGATTTGATGGTGATATTTTATTTCTAAATAAATGTCGTATAAAACTATTTTATTAGAGAATGATTTATAGATTATAGAATATTCTGTCAAAAACATTCGCATTTGTATATAATAATAAGTAAGGAACAATATATGATTCGATCATATTATTAAAAATAAAGGTTGAGATTCTCATGAAAAAAATTGCTTTTTATGGAAAGGGCGGTATTGGCAAATCCACAACTGCGTCGAATGTTTCTGCCGCGTTAAGTCTGATGGGGAAAAAAGTCTGCCAAATCGGTTGTGACCCGAAGAATGACTCGACCCGGTTGCTTTTGGGGCACATATGTAAAGAAACTATTTTGGATAAGGTTCGGGCTTGTGAGATTGAGGATATTAAAGCGGAAGATATAGTCCATGCCGGATTTAACGGGATTACCTGTGTAGAAACCGGCGGACCTGAGCCCGGAGTAGGTTGTGCCGGAAGGGGGATTATCGTATCTTTACAGCTGTTGGACAAACTGAATGCACTGCCTTCTGTCGATTTAACCTTGTATGATGTACTTGGTGATGTGGTATGCGGGGGGTTCGCAATGCCCATAAGGGAAGGATATGCGTCTGATATCTATATCGTGTCTTCAGGTGAATTAATGTCTCTTTATGCAGCTAATAATATAGCCAAAGGTGTGCGGCGGTTTGGTATGCGGGGGAATGTAAGACTCGCAGGGATTATTGGCAACAGCAGGAACACACCCAACGAAAAGAAGTTGCTCACGGAATTTGCTAAGCGTTTAAATACAAAGTTGGTATCTTTCGTACCGCGCGACAGAATTGTGAATATTTCTGAAAATTCGAAACAGACTGTGCTTCAGTATGCACCGGATTCAGCGCAGGCGGATATATACAGAAAATTAGCGAATGATATTTGGATGAATGAAGAGTTATCTGTACCGACACCAATAACGTTTGAGGAATTAGAAAAGCTGGTAGATATTTATGGAACCGAGAACTAAGTGGCTTCTTTCTAAAAATAGGTCCTGCAGCTGTACTATGTCGGGCGTATGGAGGGCGGTTGCATGCTGCCGGGGATGTGCAGTAATTTTTCACAGTCCCATGGGGTGTGTCCATGTGGCAGAGACGATGGATCTGGGATCGCATTACCGGATTCTTGCTGACGGCAGACAGGAAAATATGGAATGTGTGCCTCTTGTTTCCTCAAATATACGGGAAAAAGACAGTATCTTCGGTGGAACAGGCCGACTTCGGCAGAGTATTTCGTATGTTATGGAAACATATCATCCGGAATGTCTTTTTATTGCGACTTCTTGTGTGGCAGGAGTTATTGGAGATGATGCAGAGTCAGAATCGGCAGATGCGGAAATGAGGTACGGGATTCCGGTTATCTGTATTCCTTATGCGGGCTTTCTTGGCGGTGAGTATTCAGAGGGGTATTATAAGACGGCGGAAACGATCATAGAGCGCTTTTTTAGACCCTGTGAGCACGTACCTAATAGGATTCTGCTCTTAGGAGACCAAATGGGGCCCGAAGGGCAGTATGTGACCGAGGTGAAACGCCTTCTCTCCTTACTCGGATTGGAGGTACAGGGGCAGTTTCCCGGCTATCTTCCTTTTTCCGAATGGGCGAATGCTCCTGCTGCTGAATTGGCTATCGTGCTGGGAACAACGGGACAATCAGATCGTATGAATGGAATGGCTGATCTGTTAGAAAAGAAATTTGGGATTCATGCCGTTAAAGATATGTATCCGATTGGTTGGGAAAATACTTGTAAATGGATTCTTGAAATAGGACGGCTTCATAAAAACGTAGAAAAGGCAAAAGTGATTATAGAGGAAGAAAAGAAGAGAATAGATTCTTATGTGAAATCGATTCTGCATATCACAAAAGGTAAAAAGGCAGTCATCGGTATTGGCCGCGGTACGCACTGGTATAATCCGTCAGATACAATTTCCGCCCTGCGGCAGTTGGAAATGCGTATTGAGGCGGTAATTCTTTATGATAATTTAACTGATAAGGAAAAAGCGGAATATCGCCATCGGATTGGAAAAGAGGAGTCAATTCCAGTCTATGACGGGCGAGACGGACAGGAGTTGATAGATGCTGCCGATATACTTTTGACGACGAATGAAATTGTCAGCACGAAAACGAAACAATTTTTTATACCTATGGTACCGATGGTTGGTACAAATGGAGAAATTATGATATTTCGGGCATTATACCGACTGCTTTGCCGATATGGGAATAAGGGGGGGATAGCCTATGCAACAATCTGAGTGGGAAAATTCCTGTCATCGGATAGGAACTTGTGCGTTAACCGGTTCCGCTGCATTGTTTGCATCAATTCCCGGCAGCTATGTCATAGTGAATGGTCCGCTATGGTGCTACTTTTATGCGATGAAATATATTGATGACAGTATGCCCGGCGCAGCGGAAAGATTTTATTGCACGCAGCCGGATCAGAATTCATTGGTTTATGGAACGGAGAAGGATCTGATTAATGGATTTGAATACTTGAAAAAAAATGGAAATCCGGAGCGGCTATTTGTTCAAAATAATTGCAGTATAAGTCTTGTAGGTGATGATATTGAGGGGATTGCGGCTAAAAGCCATCTGCCGTGGCCCATATATGGAATAGACAGCGGGGGACTTCACGGGAGCTTTGCGGGCGGGTTCTCAAGGGCCTTATCTCTGCTGGTGCAGCAGATGAACCCTTTAAAAAAATCTGACGGTGTCAACGTGCTTGGACTTTCTTCCGTTTATCTGCGCGGAAAAGCTGATGCCATTGAAATTAGACGTTTGCTGGAGTTATGCGATATACATGTAGTGTCCATGCCCGGTGTGGGAGATTCCTGGGAAAATATTATGAAAGCTCCGGAAGCGGCATTGAATATAGTGGTAAGGAATGAACTGGCGTTAAAAGCAGCAGAAGACATGAAATCCCGATTCGATATCCCCTATATTTCTGTGGGGCTTCCCTATGGGATGGAAGGGACTTTGCGATGGTTGAATAGAATCGCAGAAGCAGTAAATTCGGCTTCTTTGAAAGCAGCAGAAATGGAAATCAGATGCAGACAGAAAAGGCTTCTTCATTTTGGAAATAATATGAAATCCATGTGGGGAACGCTTTGGTTCGACCGCATTCTTTTTTCGGCACCACCGGAAGAGAGTCTGGGTATTGCAGAAGCGTTGCGGGGGGAATGGGCGGACACAGAACATTTGACTGTTCATTTGCAGGCAGATACCTGCTCCAAAACGCCGGCAGTGGATACAGTAAGAGTAATCGGCATTAATGACATATCTATTGCTGAAGATTATAAAAAATGGGATGGCGGGTTGATTCTGTCAAGTTCACATGAAACGGAACGATTACTCCGTATGAATAGGCCTTTTGTAAGTTGCCATATTACAAGACCTGTTTATGATGAAATGGCAGTGAGCGACCTTCCTCTTTGCGGAATAAGAGGGGCAGAATACCTTTATGAGAAGATATGGAATGCAAAACTTAGTGGGCATATAAGAATGGCGAAAACATGAAAAAACTAATATTTGTACTATTATGTATTATTTTTTTAGCAACAAACGGGTGCCGGTTTCATTTTGCCGAAGTGCTTGTCGAAAATAATGCTTATGTAGTGACAGACGAACTGGGGCGTACCGTAAAGATTCCACATAAACCGCAGCGGATTGTTTCCACTACTTATGGAACAGATGAAGTGCTTCTTGATTTAGTGGATATAAGCCGAATTGTTGGTCTCAGCAAATATGCGGGGAATCCTGATATCACCTTTGTTACTGAAGCGCAGCGTGAGGCGGTGGGGCATGTTGTTGAATTGAATCCCGAAAATATTATGGAGCTGAATCCTGATTTAGTAATTATATCTTCTGCTGTCTCAAACGGAATAACAGAAGTCCTGTCAGGAATGGGAGTTCCTGTATATGTGTCAGTTACAGCGACTACATGGGATGAAGTAGAACTGAAAGTGCAGGGAATGGCTAAGGCGGTGGGGGAAAGCGAACGGGGAGATCAGGTCGTTTCCCGCATGCGTATGAAGCGAAAAGCCATAGAGGAGAAATTGTCGGTATTAAGTCCTAATCAGGAAAAGACAGTTGTCGCGCTTTCCTTCCGCGGAATTATCGGGAAGCGGGGCACGCTGTTTAATGAAATATTGAAAATGGCGCATGTAAAAAATGGCGCAGATGGTATTGATATTCCCAAAGGCGCCGGTGTTTATCTGTCGAATGAACTCATCCCCTCTATAAATCCGGATGTATTTTTACTTCCTGTGTGGAAAACGCGGGAAGGGGATGATGAAAATGAGTTTAAAAAGGAGCTTATGCAAAATCCTGCTTATCAGGATGTAAAAGCTGTTAAGAATAATCAGTTTATTTTCTTTTCGGAACGGTATAAGTATGTAATGTCCCAACATGTAACGGATTCTGTTGAAGCTGTTGCACGAGCTGTTTATCCGGAATTGTGGGAATAATCATATTTTTATTAAATAGTTAATTATATGAGGAGATAAATGGAAGGGAAAGTTATTTATTTAACAAATGTAGACCGTCGTTTCTTTATGATGCGCAAAGCCTGCAGTGAATTAAAAAGAGAGGGGCTTGTTCCGGCGGAATATGAGACGCTGAAAGTAGAAAGTACTTCTTTATGGAGCAGAATCTGGGAAAAACAACTTGGCGATGCCGATTTAGTGATGATTCGCTTTATGGGAACGACTATCCGGACGATGTTTTGGGATAAATGTCTGGCGTTTTTTGCGGCTAAGTCGATTCCGTACTACATGGATGCTGCGGGATCTGCGGAGGAAGAGGCGCGGAACGGAGTGAATGAAGCGGATGTTGAAAAGATTAAGCAGTATAGTTTTTACAGCGGAATCAAAAATTATAAAAACTTGTGGCTCTTTTTGCAATTTATAACGAATAAAGGCGGAGAGATGCCGGCAGAACCGTCCGCTTACTGCTGGACAGGAATATATCATCCTGGACTGCCGGAACTGTGTACAACTGACTTGAGAAGCTATAAAAAAATGTTCTGCAGAGAGGACTGCCCAACGGTTGGGATGATTTTTTACAGGGACGAGTGGATATGGGGGGATTTACAGTATCAGAATACGTTTATTCGTGAATGTGAAAGGCAGGGCATGAATGCGATTGCCGTATTTACTAACGGTCTTCCTATTTCCGAAATGGGAATGCCTACGCTTAGCCAAGTATTTCATAATTATTTCATGGCAGACGGGAAGCCGGCAGTAGATGTAATTGTCAATATTCTGAAGTTTTCTTTTACAGCCTCAGGTTCTATCACAAAAGAGGAACTAAAAGAAATAAGCATTCCCGTTTTGGAAGGATATTCCTTAATCATGCCTGAACAGGAATGGGCGAAATCCAAAGAAGGCATGAATCCCGTGGAAATATCCATTAGTGTTTCCATGCCGGAGTTTGACGGAATTATTCATGGTGTACCTGTTGCGGCAAAACATATGAAGGAAAATGGAGAGGTGGAATATCTTCCCATTTCAGAGCGTATGGCTTTTATGGTTTCCAAGGCAAAAAAATGGGCGTTATTGCGCAGTAAAGAGAATAAAGATAAAAAAATCGCAATTATCTTCCATAATTATCCGCCCACTAACGCAAGCATCGGAAGCGCAGTCGGTTTGGATTCTATTGAAAGTATCCGCCTGCTTTTACAGCGTATGAAGAAGGAAGGATACCGGGTTGATTTTATTCCTGAAGATACGGAGAGTTTTATTAAGACCTTAACTGCTCATGCGACAAATGATATATCCATGCTTACTGATAAACAAGTAGAAGAATGTAATAAAAATTTTTCTAAGGCGTATATTGACTTTTTTGCAACATTTCCTGAATCGGTAAAGCGACAGATGGAAAAAGACTGGGAAGAGGCTCCCGGTAAAGTTATGCTTGATGATTATAAAAACTTATTGGTTCCCGGAATTATGGACGGCAATATTTTTATTACCGTTCAGGCGCCTCGCGGCTATGGGATGGATCCTGCCAAGATTTATCATGATCCTTATGTAGCGCCTACTCACCAATATATTTCCTTTTATCAATGGATTCGTGATGAATGGAAAGCAGATGCCGTTATCCATGTAGGGACACATGGGAATCTGGAATGGCTTCCCGGAAAGGGAGCGGGGCTGGATAGGAAAAGTTATCCCGATTTGTCATTGGGGGATCTGCCTAATATTTATCCTTACCATATGACAATTACAGGGGAAGGTATACAGGCTAAAAGAAGAAGTGCAGCATGTCTGGTTGATCATTTGCCGGCACCACTTGCTGAAGCGGGTGTTTATGATGAGCTGGCGGAATTGGAAAAGATGATGGACGAGTATGCCCATTTTATGCAGATACAACCGGAAAATGCAGACTCTTTGGAGCCGATGATCAGAGAACTTGCCGAAAAAGCCGAATTAGACGGGGAAATACCTTATGATGAGAACAAGCCTTTTCTGGAATATGTCGGAAAACTTCATCAATACCTTGAAGAATTGAAGAATGGTGAGGTCCATGTGGGACTTCATATATTGGGACAAGCACCCCAAGGAGAAATCCTTATCGATGAAATTCTCCAGTTTCTGCGGTTGGATAACGGGGAAATCCCGTCAATTTATGAAATATGGGCGGAAAAATATGACACCACTGTTGATGAAATCATTGGCAATGCAGGAAAGTTGCATCCCCGGTTTCAAATCACTTACAGTGAGCTGATGTCAAGAATACGTAATGAGACTAAAAATATTATAAAAATATTGGAGGCCTATGATTTCAGTGATGAAGGAATAGAAAAAGCTCTTCTTGAAACTTGTATATTTGAGGAAAATGAATCGTGGAAGAAGAAGTTGACAGGTATACTTTCCTATATATGTCATGATCTGATTCAGCGCTTATGGAAGACTGCGGAGGAAATGGATCATATCATGGATGGGCTCTCTTCGCGGTACATACTCCCTGGACTGTCAGGATCTCCTCACACCGGAGGAGTCAATCTTTTACCGAGCGGACGTAATTTCTTCGGCTTGGATCCGAGGACGCTTCCTACAAAAGCAGCATGGGAGCTTGGTAAAAGATTGGGTGATCAGGTCATTGAGCAGTATATTGCCGATAAAGGAAAATATCCTGAAAATATAGGAATGGTATTTTGGTCAGGCTCCAATATGCGCAGCCATGGTCAGTGTATAGCGGAATTTCTCTATTTTATGGGCATCAAACCCGTTTGGGAAAAGGGAAGTCTTCAGGTTAAACGGTTGGAAGTGATTCCCCTTTCTGAATTAATGCGTCCCCGTATAGATGTGACCGCCAGAATCAGCGGGTTATTCCGTGACACAATGCCGACTGTTGTCGAGCTGCTGGATAAAGCTGTTTTACTGGCAGCAGATCTTAATGAATTGGAAGATGACAACTATATCAAAAAACATATTTCCGAGGAAAGCAGCTTAATGGAAAAAAGCGGGATGACACATGAAGAATCTTGGCAGAATGCAGCATACAGAATTTTTGGTGATGCGCCGGGGACTTATGGTGCTGGGGCGTCGGCGCTTTTGGAATCCAAAAATTGGCAGACCGTCGATGATTTGGCTGATGTCTTTGTACGATGGGGCGGTCATGCGTATGGAGGAGCGGTAAAAGGTGAATATTCTCCGGAACTGTTCAGAAAACGGTTATCCGTTATGGATGCCACCGTAAAGAATGAGGATAATCATGAAACGAATATGCTCAGTTCTGATGATTATAACGCCTATCATGGAGGGATGATTGCTGCGGTAAGAAGTATACGAGGATCAGCACCCCATTCTTATGCCGGCGACAGTGCAGATCGGCTGCGTCCAAAAGTAAGGACAGTCCAGGAAGAAGCAAAGCGTATTTTTCGTATGGAGTCGATTAATCCCAAGTATATTAACGGTATGATGAATCACGGATATAAAGGAGCATCCGATATGTCAAAAATGGTGTCTGTCAGTTTCCAATGGGATGCGACAAGCGAGGTTATGGAAGATTGGATGTATGAAAAGTATGCAGAAAAATATGCACTTGATGAAAAGGTACAGGACTGGATGAAACGTGTAAATCCTTGGGCGTTGCAGCGTATTACCGAAACGCTTCTTGAAGCTGAAGCAAGGGGGCTGTGGAATGCAAAAGAAAAGACAATGAAGGAACTAAAAAATCTGTATTTATCCATTGAGGGAGAATTGGAAGGCGAAGGGGATGACAATGTGTGAAATTCCACCAATTCGAATGCTTGTGCTCACGTTAACCGGCCGATGTAATTTTAAGTGCTTTTATTGTTATGCTTCAGAGCAGGATCCAGTTGATATGACTGAAGAAACTGCCATAGCTGCAGTGGCTTTAGCGCATGTGTCGAAAAATCAATTTCTTCTCCAGTTTTCCGGAGGAGAACCGTTGCTGCAATTTCCTTTAATCCGGAAAGTAGTGGATTTTGTAGAGAAAAATCATGTGAATGCACAGATGCAGATACAAACGAATGGAGCTTTGCTGACGAAAGACATTGGAAAGTGGCTTTTTGACCATCATGTAGGAATTGGTATTTCTTGTGACGGTCGTCCTGAACTTATGAACAACTTGCGTGTTTCAAAAGATGGAGACAGATCTTCGCAAAAAGTGATTCAAGCTTTCCAAAATCTGGGAGAGTCAAATATAGAGGCCGGAATTACTTGTGTCGTAACTGATGACACGGTAGAGCAGCTGGATGGGATTGTTGATATGGCATACTTTTATGGGAATGTCCATCAGATTGGTTTTGATATACTCAGAGAGCAGGGGCGGAAAGGATTACGTGCGCCCACTGCCGAGCAAATGGAAAAAGCTCTTGAAAGAACTGCAAAGAAAATGGATATGTTGGAAGAAATTACAGGAAAACATATTCATTTTACACAGGAAGATCGGGTGCGAATGCTGCAGAGGACGGGGAAGTATGAGTTTCCTCAATGTTTTGCTATGAATGGGGAAGCTGCTTTTGTGGATGTGCATGGTGATATTTATGCCTGTTCTTCACTGAT
>ENA-OPIQ01000264-OPIQ01000264.1-human-gut-metagenome-genome-assembly--contig:-NODE-264-length-14812-cov-3.216304_pt1 | contig 14812 bp, 18 predicted proteins | sample MGYA00241397_ERZ501640 | MGnify/ENA primary metagenome ERZ501640 (study PRJEB25962, sample SAMEA2042294) | human gut metagenome | biome: human gut; feature: human-associated habitat; material: faeces...
AAAAGCCCCACTGGGGCTTTCATTGCTGCGCAACCGCGGCATTTTGTTTTCCGAAGAAACAAAAAATCCGAACCCTTCTCCTATTGAGAAAAGGTTCGGATTTTCATTATTTGGTGCGATGGAAGGGACTCGAACCCCCGGCCTACTGATTCGTAGCGCACGCTGGGCGATTCCCTCAATTTTTGGAAGTTACGTTTTACCGTTATTTCTCGGCGATACATCGCAGGTTTTGAGCTTCGAGTTTCTGCACCCTTTGTCCGATTTTGCAACGATTTGCACCCTTTGCACGTTTTGAAACCGTGCAAAAACCGTGCAGAAACCGTGCACTTACTCCCAGACAAATGAAAAATCGATTTATCCGACAACGACTTGACGGCATTGGTTCGAGTGACCGCACACCAAAAATCAAGTCTTGGAGGATACGACTATGACGAAATTGCTTTCCTGCCGCTACAATACGGACACCAACCGGGTGGAAGCCCGGTTCGAGGATGGCACCATCCTTGCCATCGACTGCATCGCCGTTGAGGACGAGTACGGCAACACCCCGGCACAGCGGGCAGAGCTGGATTGGCTGCTGTATAACAAACCATTGGAGTATGCACAGATGGTGCTGAGAGGGGAGATGGAGCACTACCTGTCGCTGGGATGTGACCACGGCAGGCTGGAAGATTGAGCCACAGAAAACGCGCGGTAAAACCGCTAATCGCGCGGCGCGCATTTTTATCGCTGACTTTTATTCAGGCAACATTGCACGCGTGTATTCCAGCGTGCGATCCCACTTTTCCGAAATTCAATCGTATTACAGTTTATTTTTACAAGTTTCAACTTTCACGTCGCACCTTCCCACGCATGAAGAATGCACGCCCGTGCAATCTTTGTTCGCGGTTTATTCGCGGTCAGCCGGATTTATTCGCGCTTTGTTCGCGCGATTGAGCGTTTTCAGCGTAAATTCAGCGTAAATCCTGAAATGTCAGCGTAAAATGCTCCTTTAGTGTAAGACTCAGCGCAAATCTTACCGACAATGCCCGTCTATCTATCCAGAAAACCTCGTGGGCAAGCATCTTGCGTTTTCTTTCGATTCATTTTCTGATTCTCAAGAATTTTTATTATCAGTTGATCTTTCTGTGCTTTCGGGTGTATAATCAAGACACATCGATTCCTTACTCACTTTGTAACCGCTACACAGGAGGTTCAACATGAATTCTGAAATGCTTGGCCTTAGCTATCTTCAAATTGCCTTAGGCAAGACTGACCATTTAGTCGCCCATATCAATTCCAATGATAAGGAACCCTCTTGGGATGGCGATGTTGAAGTATACCGAAAAGCTGGTCACGTCCACGCTAAGGCCGATTTAATTCTAAAAGTCCCTGTCCAGGTCAAAGGGCACTGTAAACCAAATTTGAAAAAGAAGAGCATTAAATACTCTATCCAATACGCCGACTTGAAGAACTATCTTGCTATAGGCGGAACCATATTTTTTGTTATTTATATCAACGATTCTGGCGATAAGGCAGCTATATATTATGCAGACTTGCTTCCATACGACCTAAAGAAACATCTAAAGGCATATGACGGAGATCCTTATAAGTATAAGAGCATTGAACTGAAAACATTTCCCAAAAAGAAAAACGACATCGCAGATGTTTTCCTCAACTTCACGCATCATATGAATATGCAGCGTGCGTCCATTAACAGCACCCCTGTTACTTTAGAGTCGTTGTGCACATCTGATCCTGCACAATTTTCCAATATAGAACTTACTATGGGCTATTCTACTACATCACGAAATTATCAATTTCCCTTCGACTATTTTTTCGACCACGAAACATATCTTTATGTTAAGCAGCCACACGATGTGACCTTGCCCATTGCTCATCTAAAAAATGTCGAGACTGTGAACTATACAGTAAATGCCCCAATTAGTGTAAAGTCAGTAGTATTCTACGACCACTATACTGTTTCCCGCACGAAAAATTTGTCAACCATAAATTTTGGTGCGGATATTCATCAAGCTCTACAAGTTGGCACTCAAGCCAAACCTGATTTTCATTTTTCTCTGTCGGGTTCACTTTCCGAACGCATCCGAGATGCTCGATTCATTATTGCTGTACTAAACGCTCAGCAATACGAAATAAATGGTGGCGTACTAAATTTTAGTGGCGCATCTTCCAACAGTTCCGGTTTCATTGACGTTTCTTCCATCCAAAAACAACTTGACTTCTTGGTCGGTATGCAGGACACTCTAAACCTTCTCCATGTGAAAAAGGATTTAGACCCCTCGCTTATCGATGAAGCCGGGCAAAATTGTCTTAACATCTTAAAAATCGCACTTCTAGACAAAAAATCAGTCAAATTAGTTCCTTCTGACTCTATTTTTAGACCCTGCCATGTTGCCAATCTAAATCTTCTTTTATGCACACTTCCCATTGAGGGAACCGATAATTTCTATGACGTTTATGACTTCAATCAAGCTCCTATAACTTTTACGACAGAGGATTCTTCCGGCAATGAAAATCCATCTTCTTATTATGTCCAATTAAATCGTAACCTCATGGTGTGGTGTGATAATATTGACTACGACATCATGCTCGACACACTTAAGGGAATCCCTTTCTCTGAAGAATACTCGCAGTCTCTCAACACTCTCATTCTTGAAATGCTTCATGCATATGATTGTAGCAATTCTACGAGAGAAGACATTCTCTCAGCAGTTATAGAACTTACTGACTGGGTGCGAAAAAATGACACTTTCTCTCTGCCCTCTGTCACAACCATCAATCATTATCAGGCTATCAAACGGTCACGCAAATTAACGGTTTCCGAACAAGCCGACTTATACCAACTCACCGAATCTCCTCAAGAAGATGAACAAATATATGTGGGTGCTTACTTATTATTGGATTCACCTGTTGCAGCCACTGTACACTTTTCAAAACTTTCTCCTGAAGAACAATCCACTTTTTTAGGATTTCCAATTAGTCACTTTATGCCAAACAACCATTGATTCACAAGTCCAGCCATTCTTCCCTTCGGCTTTCAACCAGTTCCCGAATCGAACTGATGCATCCATCCGTATCTTTCAACACTTCCTTCTCCCAGAAGTGGATAACATACCAATCCTGCGCCCGCAGAGCCTTGTCATCCCGGATATCTCGCGCAATATTCTCCTCGATTTTGGCTATCCAGTACTCCCGGTTACGTTTCAGCTTCGGCTTGCGTTCTTCCCAGTTCTGTCCATGCCAAAACTCACCATCCACGAAGATAGCGATATTATATCTCAGGACGGCAATGTCGGGAGAGCCGGGGAGCCGCTTATCGTTCAGCCTATATCGAAACCCCAGATGCCACAGACGCTTTGCCAAAAGGACTTCCGCCTTGCCTTGCTTCAGGTGGACACGAGACATCCGTTTGGATGTTTCCGGGGTCGTATCATATGATTTTGGATGTTTCATTATCCTCTATCTCTTATCATTTATATTCGCATTTGAAATAATCATCCTTTTTGTGCCTCCATCAATGTGACAATTTTGGTAGCATGCTTACGGCATGATAAAACAAACATTACTGTACACAGGGCAAAAATCATCATATATATCTTTTTTCCTGAAAAAAGTGAACTTATAAACAACAATGCAAACAATAAGCTACTCGTTCTGGAGAGTGCATATTCTCGTGATAGAACTTTCATAATAGGATATTCTTTTGACATATCATTATACAGCTTATAATCATCGTTAAACGGAATAATTTTCAGTTTTTTAAATACTGGCTCAATAAAAACAGAGCCCGCTCGATTTAGGACAAATCCAATTTCATACGCAATAGCGACAATGCAAAGCAACAATAATGTTTCTGACATTGCCGTGATTTTATCATAGTATTCACTCAAAATAAAATTTCCTGCGTAGTCAGGATACATTAATAATCCACAACCAACAAATACTAGTCCTGTTAACAAAAAATTAAGAATGTTATAGATAGGCACTTTAATTTCCATCATTTGTTCTCCTTCGGGCAAAATGTTCCCAAGTAATGTCCAATATCAGCATCAATTTTATTTTCATCTTTAAGGAAGCCCACATCATAGGAATACTTGCTACAGTAGACGTGAACTTTTTCTCCTTCGCATTTAAAAATAATATCGCCTGCACTATTTTGTGTAATTGTATTATACCCTTTATAATAGTCCAAATGCTGAGACGGTGCCTCTCCAATCACAACAATAAATGGATTCAATTTTTTCAAGACATCGCTTGACACTTTTCCAGATGCCCGCCCATGATGTGGAGCAAAAAGCAAATCCACCTTCGGCCATTGAACTTCATCTTTAATTTTTTCTAAGAAATCATGTTCCATATCTCCCATCCACAAAGCCGTGATATTATTCTCAACCGAATATTTAATTATTGGAGATAAATTATTGTATGCAATTCCATCTTTTGCCTTTTGTAGTGCCTCCTTAAAATTCTCATTCGAAATTTCTGGCCACAAGCAAAAAAGTCCTGCACTCCCTCGCACTTCGTCAGTTTGGTTCATCCATTTTCTAGAACAGCCTTTATATAAATAGAACGCCTTCTTAGAATTATCTCTTAGCTCACAATATTTTTTAAAGTTCTCCGTTTCCTCCGGTTTTGTTGCTTCATTTTTTACACAATAGAAATTAGCTATGCCTACTGTATCGCAAAACTCTGGAAGTCCTTTTATGTGATCCTCATCGGGATGAGTTGAAATAAATCGTTTGATTCCTACTTTTTTAGACTTACTTTTAATTTCCTCAAAATATTTATCTCGACTGTCATCCTCATCATAACAACAATCAATAACTGTGAAGTTATCACTGTTATGCTCTATGTAAAACATATCTCCCTCTCCGACCGAAAAAGATTTAATAACGCTCATTATTACACTTCCTTTGTAATTTTTTCAACATACGAATTGTTTAACCAGAAGCACTGCTTCGTCATAGAACCACCAGTGGGCAGGGGAGCCGTGTCCATGCTGTCCTTTCCATGGGGGCGAACGTGAGCCACACGGCTTTCCGATGCCTTGGGCAAGTTATTGCGATTCCGCCCGCTGGCATCTTTCCAGATGTGAACGCCCTCCCGCAGGGTATCGACCGTACGCTGCCACACATGATGCACCTCTTCCAGATCCTCTGCCGGGATATTCCAGAATTTCACCCTCTGGAAGTAGCACTCGCCGTCCCTCGACTTTTGGAAGATGATGAACAGGAATTTGGTCGGTGCAAGAAGGTCATAGAGCGCAGACTCTTCCCATGTTTCGTTCATCATTGCACAGAAATTCATCACAGGGAAGGACATACTCTCTTTTATACTGCCATTCGGTTCAATGGCGATGGTCTTGAGTTGGATGCCTGCCTTTTGGAATTCCTCTGTGTTCGACAGATGCCCTTTCACGCCAAGCATCGCTGCCACTAAACGCTCGTTGAGGTTCTTGGCATTCGTTTCCACGCCCAGCCGTGCCTTAAGTTCCGTCCTGCTCATTCCCACATAAGGCCGGACTTTTGCGCTGAACCAGTCCTCAAAGCTGGTCGTTCTTAACGCTGCCGGGTCTTTGATGATCTTCTCGCAGGGTTCGTCCCCGAAGATGTACCGCCGTAGGATCTGCGTCATGTAGCTGGACTTCAGCGAGTATGCCCGCTTCATGGCCGGGATAGGACTGAATGGCTGCGACCGGGTATCCTGCGAGTTGCGGCCTTTCGGACACGCTGCCAGATACATGGTATCACCCTCACTGATCAGGTGTGCCTGTCCTGCCTTGATCTTGTCCATCAGGATCTTCCAGTCATTGCGGATGACCTCCAGATCTTCGTCCGGGAACTGGAACAGCACTGCCTTGTCGATTGTAAAGTCGATTTTGGGTACCCCATCCCGGTGCTCATAGGACATCAGTAGCATACAAGCGCACTTCATCCAGAATGCACTGGTCTCGAAGGTCTTGTAGTATTCTTCATCATAGTTCAACATATCGCAGACCAACCGTTCCTTGGCCTGAATGCCACGAGGGGTCTGCCGATAGGGCGTCACCTTCAATTCAACGCCCGCTTCCTCAAAATCGGGAGCCGGGTTGCTATTGGGCTTATACCCAAACCAACTTTCCTCCACAACGGTACCGATAGCACCTTTGCCTGTTGCGATGCGCCCAGTCTTGTCGATCTCGCCCAGCGTTTTACCGACTGCTTCCTGTCCGCGGGCGAGGACTTCCGCCTTCGTTTTGTACTTCCGCTGCTCCATGATTTACCCTCCAATTTTAGGGGTTGATCCCTCGGTAGGTTTTTGCTATAATAATGGTGAGAAAACGGTCAAAATCACAAAAAGTGGTTGATCTTTTCCTCAAAAAAGTGTATATTTAAGTTTAAGTATATCACAGAATGGGGTGTTATGAAAGTGTCAGCAAATAGCGATATTCGTGTTGTGGAGCTATTTGCCGGCGTCGGCGGTTTCCGCGTTGGATTGGAGCGTTGTTCCGAAAGATTTAAGACGATTTGGGCAAACCAATGGGAACCCGGCCAAGCTGGTCAATGGGCTTATAAGTGCTACGACAAAAATTTTGGCGAGGATTCCCACTGTGTGAATGCAGATATCGCCACCGTGATCGATCAAGTGCCGCCGCACGACCTTCTGGTGGGTGGCTTTCCCTGTCAGGACTACTCTGTTGCCAGCACCGGTGCTAAGGGCATCGAGGGCAAGAAGGGCGTCCTCTGGTGGTCCATCTATCAGATCATCCAGAAGAACCATCCCAACTACGTTCTGCTGGAGAATGTAGACCGCCTGCTTAAATCACCCGCATCCCAGCGGGGCCGTGATTTCGGCATCATCCTGAAGTGCCTGCAGGAAGAAGGCTATGGCATCGAATGGCGTGTGATCAATGCCGCAGACTATGGCTGCGTCCAGCGCAGACGGCGTACCTTCATCTTTGCATTCAAGAACACCACCAAGCAGTATGAGCGTATGACCTCGTGTTTCTCTGCGGACACAAAGGACGGTCGTGTCTGGCTGATGCAGGAGGGCTTCTTTGCCCATGCATTCCCGGTGCATTCTGAGGTCGCAGACCCTAAGAAAGTGACCACCGTCGATTTCAATGAATATACCGACACCGTTGACGTAACGAACCGTTTCAGAGCCGCTTTCTACAACAGCGGTGTGCTGTGCAACGGTAAGATCTTCTCTCTGGAAGCCGTCCCGAACGGCAAGGAGCCGATGCTGCTTGGCGAGATCGTTGTCAACGGCGATATCGACAAGAGCTTTTTCATCGAGGACGAGGATCTGGAAAAGTGGAAGTACATGAAGGGTGCCAAGACCATCGAGCGCACTTCCAAGACCGGCTACTCCTACACCTTTTCCGAAGGTCCCATTGCGTTCCCAGACCCTCTCGACCGTCCCGGTCGTACGATGCTCACCAGTGAGGGCACCAAGAACCGCAGTTCCCATGCGATTATCGACCCTAAAACAGGGAAGTTACGCATCCTGCTGCCGGAGGAGTGCGAACGCATGAACGGTTTCCCGACGGGCTGGACCGACACTGGGATGCCGAAGCGTCAGCGTTACTTCATCATGGGCAATGCCCTTGTCGTTCCGCTCATCACCCAAATGGGCAAGCAATTACTGGATATCTTATAACAAAAACCAAGGCTGCTTAGTCGGCCTTGGTTTTTATGCTTTTTCGCCACGATCAAGAGGTGCCCTATCATGGAGAATATCCGTGTTGTTGAGCTTTTCGCCGGGGTCGGCGGCTTTCGCCTTGGGCTGGAGCAGGCTTCCTCCTGCTTTCAAACTGTCTGGGCGAATCAGTGGGAACCATCCATGCGTTCCCAATTTGCTTTCGAGTGCTACGAACGGCATTTCGGGCATCGCCCAGAACACGTTTGTCAGAACATCGTGACCGCCAAAGAAAACATCCCTCCACACGACCTTTTGGTCGGTGGCTTTCCCTGTCAGGATTATTCCATCGCCAAAAAGGGCGCACGAGGGATAGAAGGGAAGAAGGGCGTTCTTTGGTGGGAGATCAACGCTATCCTACGGACACACAGGCCTCGCTATGTCCTTTTGGAAAACGTAGACCGGCTCATCAAATCTCCGGCCTGGCAAAAAGGGCGTGACTTTTCCATCATCCTGCGGTGCTTCTATGAAGCAGGCTATGCCGTTGAATGGCGGGTGATAAATGCCGCCGACTATGGCGAAGCACAGCGCAGGCGGCGCACCTTTCTCTTTGCCTTCCGAAACGACACCGCCCTGTTCCGAAAAGCGGCGGACCTCATCTGTGTGGAGGGTCTGAAGGGTGCCCACCAGTTGCTCCTGCAGGACGGCTTCTTTGCCCCCATCTTTCCCTTGTATGGTTTTGATTGGAAATACAGCGAGGGATGGCTCGACGAGTTTCGCTATCTCGATCTGAAGGATCTATCTGCCGCACAGTCCTGCCACTTCTACGCCTCCGGACTTATGGTCAACGGACGCTTTTATTCCGTCGAGAGCATCCCCCTTCAATTCCCATATAAGCCGCTTCGCTCCGTGTTGGAGACCACCCCACTTGCAGAGCGATATTTCCTTTCCGCTGCCGACATCGACCACTGGCGGTATTTCCAGGGGGCAAAACAGGAGACCCGCCACCGCAGGAACGGTTCTACTTATTTCTTTTCGGAAGGCTCCATGGCGTTCCCCGATCGTTCCGACCTTCCTGCCCGCACGATGCTCACCAGCGAAGGCTCCGTTTCCCGCAGCACCCATGTAGTCGCAGACCCACAGACCCAACGTCTGCGTACGCTAACGCCCATCGAATGCGAACGGCTCAACGGCTTCCCGGATGATTGGACAGCCGGGATGCCAGAACGACTGCGCTATTTCACCATGGGGAATGCGCTTGTCGTTCCGCTGGTCAAGGCCATGGGCAAGCGGATCAGCGCACTGGCCGAGGACGAGCAGCGCAGTTGATGGGCGTTTCTCTTGGGTTTCCAAAGGGGCCGCAGCACCCCTTTGGCACACGACTTTGCTTGCAAAGTCTAGTGTGTTACACCTTGGTTCCGGCTGACGCGGAAAAGGGGCTGCGAGAGGTTCCGGCAAGCACCTGTTCTGCGGCAGAAGGATGCGTGGATGGGCGTGGCAGCTAATGGTTTCTGCCCACCCAGCGCAGGCTTGCAGAGGAACCAATGGTGTACGTTCTCCCGTCCTGCCGCAGCAGCGTTTTTCCTTATAAGCCGCAGGGCAAATGATCAGCGTCTGTGCTTGCCCCGGTTGCCTGCAAGTGTCCCCGGTTTTAGCATTGCCGTTTTATAAAGAATCTTCTTTATCAGCTTTCTTTCATCCTCTGTCAGCTTATCGTAGTTGATGCCGATCGCCTTCAATGCTGTTCGAATCTTCTTTTCATCCGCAGATCCTTCAAGTTTCTGTGCATCCTCCAGTTCCTTCATCAAGTTATCGACCATTGCACCATCCGAAGTGGTCTTGTCCTTGCGGTGTTCCGTCTTGATGTTTTTCAGGATAGCCACCAGCTCATCATACAAGACCCGGCCAAAGTACTCTTCTTCATCGATTTGCCCCAACTTCAAGGTGCTCATGTACAAATCATTTTCATCTGCTGCATACTTCTTTTTCAGCATTTGCCGGGTCGCTTCCAGACCAGCATTGAGGTTTTGAATGTTTGCGCTGACATATCCATCCACATAGATCTCCAGATCGGTCATAAACCGCTGGAAATTCTCATGCACGATCAGCTCGCACAGCAGCCGATGATTGAATTTTCCATTCCTTAATACGTCCACTGCGCCATCGCTCAGATGCAAGTCCGAAAGGACTGCATCTGGGCGTTTTTTGTTTTCCGTCACACCCAGCAGGTAGTCCGTGGTCACGCCATAGAACTCAGCCAGCGTTGTCACCGCATAAATGCTGAGGTCGGTCACATCGTCGCTCTCATACTTCGACAGTGCCGATTTGGACAGACCCGTCTGCTCTGCCAGAGCTTCTAGCTTCAGATTCCGCTCCACACGCAGGTCTTTGAGCCGTTCTCCCAGTGTCAGCTTGATGTTCATGGTCGCACCTCCGATGTTTTTTGCACAGTATACCACTTCCGGCGGTCCCTGTCCATAAGCGTGGAATTTTGCAGTTTCTGCACCTGTTTTCCGACATTATGGATATACGGCACAGCGGCCATTGCGGTGCTATCCTATAGACAGAAAGAAAACATATTAACTCCCCGGCAGCGAACATATTAAGGGCTTTCCTCGAAAGCCCTCTGAAATATCTTTCATAACAGGACCTTGAGAACAGAATGACCGTCCGAACTGCCCAGACCGCCAAGACCTCCCATCGGGGGAGCGAGCGCCCTGCATGGGGCCGGCACAGAGTCCAAAAAGATTTCCTGTCGGGAGGCAGCAAGGGAGACCGGCTTTGAACGTGGCAGGGATCAAAATGATCCGTGCCAAAACCTTTGACCAAAGGAGAGATTTTGAGCTTATATCAAAAGATCAAGTCCGCCATCACCGTTCGGCAGGTGGGAGAGATGTACGGCATGGAGCCCGACCGCCATGGCATGGTGTGCTGTCCGTTCCATTCCGACAGCGACCCCAGCATGAAGCTGAACGACAACTATTATTATTGCTTTGGCTGTGGAGCCAACGGAGATGCCATCGACCTCACCGCCAAGCTGTTCGACCTGAACCCCCGGCAAGCCGCCGAGAAGCTCGCAAGTGACTTCGGGCTTGACCCGGATAAGCCGCCCGCCAATGCCATCGCCCTGCCGCCGCCCAAGCGTGGCCTGACGGACGAGCAGTGGGCAGACATCGCCTACTGCCTGCGGGTGCTGACCGATTATCTTGACCTGCTGCACGACTGGCAGGAGCGCTACAAGCCCGCCACCCCGGAGGAGCCGCATGACCCACGGTTTGAAGAAGCCCTCCACACGACCGAGACCATCGAGCACCTGACGGACTGCGTTGCATTTGGGACGCCCCAGCAGAAGGCCGCTGCCGCCGCACAGCTGCTGTCCGGGTCGTACCTGCTGATGCTGGAGGAGCGCACCGACCGCCTTGCTCTGGCAAAGTGCGCCTGATAATTTATTCACCTGAAGTGGTGGGTCTCACCGTGAGACCCACCACTTCACTTTTCTAAAGGAGAACCACCCTATGAAGAAAAACATTTCCCGCAACCCCTTATGGCCGGACTGGTACAACGGCAAGAAGATCGATGAAGTCCAGTTTGGCCGTGCCTTTCTGGAACAGTGGCCGCTGAAATGCGTCAACGGAACGCTGTACACGCTGGACGGCCCTGTGGAGGACGAAAGCGAGATCAAGCAGCGCATCTTGGAGAACATCGAGGAATATGTCACCTCCGGCCTGTCCAAAAAGGTCACCAACATTCTGGAGACCATCAAGCTGCTGGCCTTTTCCGACCCGTTCCCCATCGAGCAGGACTGCATCCACCTCCAGAACGGCGTGTACCATCTGCCGGACGGCTCTTTTCAGGAGAGTCGCCTGTTCTGTCAGAACCGCTTACCTGTGAGATATGACCCCAAAGCCGCCAGCCCTGACCGCTGGCTGACCTTTCTGCACGAGCTGCTGGACGATGCCGACATCCCCACCTTGCAGGAATATCTGGGCTACTGCCTGATCCCCAGCACCAATGCTCATGTACGGTAGAGAAGCACAAAGCAAAACAAGGATAGCCAGCCCTGCCACTATTCCGAAGTCAGGGGAACGCAATAGAAAAATTCATAGCTGTATGCTATACTTAATTAGCATTTGAACATATCAAGCTGACACAGCAATCTCTTTACTTGCCGTTAATGCGCGTCTACCAATAGTCCGCACAAAGCAAGAGTAGCGTAAAGGTATAAAAATTTCAAACTTCTTTGTAACGAAATTCCGATTTCTCCGTCTAACCTATGAAGCTGAAGGAGGTGATGACAAGTATGGACTATGAAAAGCTCTATAAAGCCTACTATTTACAGGTATACTCGTATACTATTTCTCTTGCCAAAAATCGTGAGATAGCAGAGGAAATCACGCAGAACACATTCTATAAGGCTGTTTCTACAACATCACAATTCAAAGGTAAGTCAGATGAATTGACATGGCTCTGCTCCATAGCAAAAAACCTTTACCATGATGAAATGCGAAGCCGTCAGCGAGTAGCTGATGTGAGTGAAATCAATGACTTGCCATCAAATGAAAATGTTGAGAACTCAGTTGCAGATTCTGACATGGCGTTCCGCATACACCTCGTTCTTCACCGTTTGGAAGAACCATACAAAGAAGTCTTTCAGCTTCGCGTATTCGGGGAACTATCTTTTTCACAAATCGCTGCAATTTTTGGAAAAACAGAATCATGGGCGAGAGTTACTTATCATCGTGCAAAGCTAAAAATTCAAGAAAGGATGGATGAAAAGCATGAGTAAACAATGCGATATTGTTCGAGATATTCTTCCGCTGTATGTTGACGGTGCTTGCAGCGAAGCAAGCGCAGAGATGGTAAAAGAGCATTTGAACGCCTGTGCTGACTGTAACGCAATTTATCAGAAATTGCTTTCTCACACGAGCGAAGATGTTCTTCACGAAGAAAGCGAAAGCGTTATTATGCGCCATGAGGCAAAAGAAAAGCAGAGAGGCAGAAAAAAGATAACGATTGCTGTTCTCGTTTCCATCGCTCTTTGTATCATTGCAATTTTTACAGCTCTCTTTCTGTTACCTATAAACATTGCTTATGAGCCTGTCAAAATCGACTTCCCATTTGAGGTTGAAGATGTCGAAAACGTTGAAATGTACCACTATGACGGAGTGCCTGCATCAGCAGAAAAGAAAGTAGTTGTTGCTGAAAATGATATAAAGACCCTGTATGATAAGTTCAAGGGCTTATCCCTAAAAGACAAAACGACTGAGGAAACTGCCGGAGCAGATGTGACCAGCTTTAGATTTAACCTCTCAGATGGAACAAGCTACGATTTGATTTACGCCTGCTATGGGGTTAAAAACGGCGAATTGAAGTCAGCAGCAGGCGGTTTTAAGTATTTCACAAGTGCGGATATCGGCTCTTATTGGAACAATTTGAATACGGAACTTGAGGCAATTCCTATCAATGAGAGTGAATTGCCGTGAGCAGATAGCAAACCCAGCCGAGCCTGTCAACGGTCAAGATGAACGGCGCAAATGCGCCGCCGTTGACAGCCCCGCCCGTCTTTGCTGTTCGGTAATCAAGAGGGCGACAGCACAAGATGCTGCCGCCCTCTGCCATTATTCAGAAAGGGGGATTTTCCATGACCGAACACGAAAAGTATCAAGAACATATCCGGCATACACACGATGCCTTTTGCAAGACTGTTATTCGCCACGCTGCCATAGACGCAGCCCGGAGCATACGGAGCCGCCGCAAGCGGGAAATCTCGCTTGAATATCTGATAGAAGAAAAACACTATCCATTCAGTACCACAGATAAATACTTTGCGGAGCAATCCGGCATGACCAGCTATCCGCTTTTCGTCTGTGGTCAGATGGTGCTTTTGGAAAGTCCAGAGCTTGCCGCAGCCCTGTCCGCACTATCACAGATGGAACAGGAAATCATTTTCTTGTACTACTTCCAACGATTGACGCATAGGGAGATTGGACGGAGATATGGACGGGCTGGCAACACAACCGGGCGGCGTATTCAGATGATTTTACGGCGGCTACGGGCAGAGTTGGAGGGTTTGTCCTATGAGCCAGCTACTTCCCTATGAGACAATCGTTAAGGCAAGCGAGGGCGACCCGGAAGCTGTTGCCGCCGTCCTATCCCATTATGCGGGATATATCCGCTCTTGTGCGAAAATGGACGGACAGATTAACACGGATATGCAGGAGCATATCGTCAGGCAACTGATAGAAAGCCTGTTGAAGTTCCGCTTTGACCGCTAAACAGAAAAGTTGTATAATTAGAGCCTGACAAATTAAACTTCAATGAGGGTAGAGCAAATGGAACAGATTATCAATTATAGAGACATACCCACAGATAAAAGGATTGACATATTAAATGCTCTTGAGCGAATAGGTTTTTTTCCGGCATACGGCGGCGTGAGAACAATGCAGCAAATTATGGAAAAGTCAGTTCCAGGTTCAGGCCCACAATTCTATTTCGTTTTCCGTGAAAATGAGTTGATAGGGTACAATTTTCTCATTGGGGACACTAAGAAATATAAAGCGTTCCCATGGCTTGCTATTAGCAATATGGATGAGCAGAAGTTGACTGTTTGTGAAGAACTGATGAAAATACAAATTGCCTTTTTTGAAGAACTCGGAATGCAAAAGATAGCAGATCATTGCGTTAGGATTATGGAAGATTACAGAAAAGGAATTGGAAAGCAGAAAGAAAGCGATTGCAGATAAATTCCATTTGAAAAACGGCTGACAATTTAATACCGCCGCCCATCACAGCGGCAGATAAGCAGTAAATCTTGAAAAGGTTTACTGCTTTTTTTGCGCCCATTTTCAAAAATCTTTGGCAAACCACACCGCCGGATTGTTGTAGGGAGCAGACAGGGAAAACAAAAAAATTTCCGCTGCGTTTGCCAAAACGCCCCCTTTTCACCGTTGTAGTGGTGAACAGCGGGCAGAACACGCCGCCGCAATCGCTATATTGGTGGAGCAAGCCAGTATATCCGCAAACCAGAGCCGCCGAGGAAAGCGGTAGTTTTTTAGAGCAAGATTCTACCACGGTGCCAAAATCCGCATATCTGCGGTTTTGCCCCTTTGGTAAATCTTGTTGGGGAGTGCCTTCCCCAAACCCTGCTATGCGGCTTGTGCCGCTTGAAAATCCCACCAAAAAATACTTA
>ENA-OPIQ01000266-OPIQ01000266.1-human-gut-metagenome-genome-assembly--contig:-NODE-266-length-14762-cov-2.499286_pt1 | contig 14762 bp, 14 predicted proteins | sample MGYA00241397_ERZ501640 | MGnify/ENA primary metagenome ERZ501640 (study PRJEB25962, sample SAMEA2042294) | human gut metagenome | biome: human gut; feature: human-associated habitat; material: faeces...
CCGTTATCATTGCGGATATAGCGGTTATACATGGCTACCCCTCCCAATCCGCCAACAGCTTCTTCCCCACATGGATCAGCCGCGCCAGCCGTGCCGCCCGTTGGATTTTCCCTTGCTTTTCTTCCTTCAGGAACGGGCGCAGGGCGTTGAGCAGCTGCATGGCGGCGCTGTTTTCCGTTCCCAGCTCCCCTGCCAGAGGCAGCAGCTTCCCCAGCAGCTTCGGGTCCAGGTCACCCAGGGCCGCCCCCGGATCAGAAACCGGCGGCACCGGGGGCGGAGGGGGCGGAGGCGCCGCGGCCTTCTGCTCCCCCATAGCCCCGGACAGCTGCTGCGCCATCTGCATGACCTGGGCCATGCTGTTGGGGTCGGACAGCAGCGCGTTCAGTTTTTCCTCCAGCTCCGACACCGCCGTCCCTCCTTCCCTATTTTTGCAGGCTCTCGCCGATACGCTGCACCAGGGCCGCCCCCCGTGGGCTGCTCATAATGCCCTGGAGCATCTGGCTCATGGCCGCAGCATCTCCCGCCGCAGCCTGGCGGACCGCCTGCTGCAAAGTCCGCCCCCCGTCGCTGCCGGACAGCAGCCGCAGCAGCATCTGTCCGTCCTGGGACTGCATTACCGCCTGCAAGGCCGCCGGGTCCCGCTTCAATCGCTCCATCATTTCCTTCTGGTCCATCAAAACGCCTCCATCCGTTGCTGCATAGGCCAATATATGTGCCCGGCACCCCAAACGTGCCTGTCTGCATAAAAAAGCACCGATGCCGCGCATCGGTGCTTTTTGCCGTTTCACGATTCTGTTGTTCCGTCAGTCCAGGACGTACACGGTGCAGTCCCGCCGGCCCCAGTCGCAGGCCTCGGAGAAGGTCTTGAACCACAGGTCGATCTTGTTGCCCTTGATGGCCGTGCCGCAGTCGGCAGCCGTGGCCATTCCGTAATGCCAGGAGCCCTTCACCGTCTGAACGTACATCCGCGTGCCATAGGGGAACACGGATGTATCCACCGCAATATTGCCCACCGCCGTGGGGCGGCCGGAAGCCGTCCGGGTGCCGATGGAATAGGCGGTGGCGCTGCACACCAGCGTCCGGGAGAACGTCATGGTGTCGCCGGAGGCAAACAGCAGATAGCCGGAGCCGTCCCCGTTGCTGTGTACGGATACCAGCCGGTCGGACCGGTCCACGGATGTGACCCGGGTACCGTACTCCACAACCTCCTCCACCGCGCCGTCGGTGACGGTGTCCGTCAGCTCCGTGGATACCACGCAGCCCATGCGGTAGGTATCGGTGTAGGTGTTGGTAATGGTGCCGGGCACACCCTGCTGCATCACCCGCTCGGTGCCCTTGGCCAGGGTGTGGTTCACCACCCGGCGGCTGCTGTAGCCCACAGACAGCTGCACCGTCCGCTGGCGGGTCATCTCCGTCCGGAAATAGATGGACGGCGTGTCGCCGGTGAAGTCAATGAACACCATCTCGTCGTCGGCAGGCTCCATATGCAGCCGGTGGAGCAGATGGTCCACCGTTTCGCTGCGGGTCTGTACGGTGCGGGATTTCTCCCCGCTGGTGACGGTAATATCATGACCGTGCTGCAGCAGCAGCTGGGCCTCCCGTGCGTTATAATCCACCCGGGTCTCCAGAATACCGAAGCTCTTGTCCCGGCTGGGGCGGCCGGAGATGATCTCCGTCCTGCCGTCCTCGGTGAGCACCACATACACCCGGCGCGGCTGCACCGTATCGCCCATGCTCTTCACCGTCACCATGCTCAGCGCGGTCACGGCCACCATGACCAGCAGCAGCACCCGGCGGACCCGCCAGTGCTCCCGCATGGCCACGGCGGAAATGGCCCGCCAAACCCTGTTTTTCATGTCTTTCATATACCCTCCCAAGAGGTAGATTTCCGGTTCGTTTACCGGTTTGTAACTTTTGTTACTATTTTAAAATATGGTAGGAGTATATCACTTATACCCACTTTTGTCAAGTTTTATGCTATTTCCTGAATTCTTAGCACCACCGGCACCGGATTTGAGTGGGTTCTGACACGCCCGGATCAGGGGATTACTGGTAAAAAAGTTACAGAAAGTTACGAATGGAAACAAAAATCGCACCGTTGAAAACAGGGTACAAATGTGGTATGATGGAGTCACTTGTACAGCAAAGGAGAACGACTATGCGGCCTGCATTCATCCCCGTGGGGCAGATCGTCAACGCCCACGGCATCCGGGGAGAGGTCAAGGTAAACCCCCATGGCTTTGACCCGGAGTTTCTCACGGAATTTGACACCATTTATATAGACAATCAGCCGGTGAAGGTCCGCAGCGCCCGGGTCCATAAGTCCACGGTGCTGATGACCCTGCCCGGCGTGGACGATATGGACGCGGCCCTGGCTCTGAAGGGAAAGACCGTATCCATTCGCCGCACCGACGCCCACCTGCCCCAGGGGCAGTTTTTCGACCAGGAGCTGCTGGGGCTGCGGGTGATAGACTGCGCCACCGACCAGGAGATCGGCATCATTGATCGGGTCCTCACCTATCCCGCCCATAAAATTTACCAGGTCCGCGGCCAGCGGGAGTATCTCATCCCGGCGGTGCCCGGCGTATTTATCGAGAGCACGGACCCTGACGCCGGAGAAATGCGGGTCCACATGATGAAAGGATTGGCCACCGATGAGGATTGACATCATGACCCTGTTCCCCGACGCCATTGATGCCATGATGGGCCAGTCCATTATGGGCCGGGCCCAGGACCGGGGCTATATCAAAATCGTCGCCCACCAGATCCGGGACTACACCACCAACAAGCAGATGCAGGTGGACGACTACCCCTACGGCGGGGGCCGGGGTGCTGTCATGCAGGCGGACCCTCTGTACCGCTGCTGGGAGCATATCTGCCAGGAGGCAGGCCATCGGGTCCACACCGTCTACATGTCGCCCTGCGGCCGGGTGTTTGACCAGCAGGTGGCCAAGGAGCTGAAGGCAAATTACGACCATCTGATCCTGGTCTGCGGCCACTATGAGGGCGTGGACCAGCGGTTCCTGGACGAGTGCGTGGATGAGGAAATTTCCATCGGCGACTTCGTCCTCACCGGCGGCGAGATCCCCGCCATGGCTGTGGCGGACTGTCTGTGCCGCATGGTTCCCGGCGTTCTGCCGGAGGAGAGCTGCTACACCGATGAGAGCCACTGGAACGGACTGCTGGAATATCCCCAGTATTCCCGCCCTGAGGTGTGGCACGGCCGGGCCGTCCCTCCGGTGCTGCTGTCCGGCCACCACGGCAACGTGGACGACTGGCGGAAGAAGGAAAGCTACAAACGCACCATGCGCCGCCGCCCGGACATGTTCGCCAAATTCGACGAGAGCCAGCTCACCACCAAGCACGACCGCAAGATCCTGCAGCAGGCCAAGGAGGAGCTGCGGCAGGAGCAGGAATCCGCAGAGGATGCCTAAACATCTTACTGCACAGCATAACAATGCGGCTATAAAATGCACCCCGCTGTCTGACAGCGGGGTGCATTTTATTTCTTCCTACGGAAGCTTATGCTGAATAAAGCGGGGCAGAACAGGCTTACTTGCCCATATTCATCTGAGCAGCAACCTCGGCGGCGAAGTCCTCCTGCTTCTTCTCGATGCCCTCGCCGGTCTGGAAGCGAACAGCGTTGACAAACTTCACGGAACCGCCCAGCTTCTTGCCGGCGTCGGCAATGTAGTGCTCCACGGTACCCTGGAAAATGTCGCTGCGGACGAACTCCATCTGCAGCAGGCAGTTCTCCTCATAGAACTTGTTCATCTTGCCCATGACGATCTTTTCCTTGACCTGAGCGGGCTTGGCAGCCATCTTGGGATCGCTGTCCATCAGGGCCAGAGCGATCTTCTTCTCCTCGGCCAGGACGTCCTCGGTGACCTGAGACTTATCCCAGAAGCGGGGATTCAGCGCAGCGATCTGCATGGCAACGTTCTTGCCGATCTCGGTGACGTCCACGTCGGCAGCCAGATTCACCAGCACGCCGATCTTGCCGCCGGCATGGACATAACCCACGCTGGTGTTGTCGGCGAAGCGGACGAAGCGGCGGATCTGCAGGTTCTCACCGATGGACATGACCTTCTCGGGCATAGTCTCGGAAACGGTCAGCTCGGTGCCGGGATACTTGCAGTTCATCAGGGCGTCCACATCGGCGGGATCATTGTCCAGAACCACCTTGGCGATGTCCTTGACAAAGGCCACGAACAGGTCGCTCTTGGCGCAGAAGTCGGTCTCGCAGTTGACCTCCACCAGGGCGCCCACGCCGTTCTCCACCAGAGCATAGGACATACCCTCGGCAGCGATGCGGCCGGCCTTCTTGGCAGCCTTGGCCAGGCCCTTTTCCCGCAGGTACTCAACAGCCTTGTCCATGTCGCCGTCGCACTCGGTCAGGGCCTTCTTGCAGTCCATCATGCCCACGCTGGTCATCTCGCGCAGGGTCTTCACATCAGCAGCAGTAAAAGACATTGTAATATCCTCCAATTTCTTAATAGTACGGTAAAAGGGGCAGGGCATACACCCTGCCCCGTGGTTACGCGGTGATACAGCCAGAAAATATACGCTTACTCAGCGGTCTCGGCAGCGGCTTCCTCGGTCTGCTCGCCCTGGCGGCCCTCGATCATGGCGTTGGCCATGACGGAGGAGATCAGGCGGATGGCGCGGATGGCGTCATCGTTGCCGGGGATGGGATAGTCGATCTCGTCGGGATCGCAGTTGGTGTCGGCGATAGCCACAACGGGAATGCCCAGACGATGGGCCTCGGCGATGGCGTTGCGCTCCTTGCGGGTGTCCACGATGAACAGGGCGCCGGGCAGCTTCTTCATTTCCTTCACGCCGCCCAGGTACTTCTCCAGCTTCTCGATCTCGCCCAGGTGCTTGATGACTTCCTTCTTGGGAAGCATATCGAAGGTGCCGTCGGCCTGCATGGTCTTCAGCTGGTTCAGGCGGTCGATACGGGTGCGCATGGTCTTGAAGTTGGTCATCATGCCGCCCAGCCAGCGGGCGTTGACATAGTACATATTGCAGCGGAGGGCCTCATCCTTGATGGCCTCCTGAGCCTGCTTCTTGGTACCCACGAACAGCAGGGACTGGCCGCTCTCGGACAGCTGACGCACGAAGCTGTAAGCCTCCTCCAGCTTCTTCACGGTCTTCTGCAGATCGATGATATAGATGCCGTTGCGCTCGGTGTAAATGTAGGGGGCCATCTTGGGGTTCCAGCGGCGGGTCTGGTGACCGAAGTGGACACCGGCCTCCAGCAGGGCCTTCATGGATACGACGTTCTGGTTAGCCATGTTTGTTCATTTCTCCTTTGATTTTAGTTTGTTGCCTCCAGGAGCTTCCTCCCCCCGGCCAACCTTGCGGCACCGACCGAAAGTCCGCCCCTGTGCGGAATGCTGAAATATAATAACACAGCGCGCCGGAAAATGCAAGAAAATTTTTCATTTTCCCGGTGAAAACCGGATACTTTTTTGCAAAAACCGGCTTATCCCATCCACCGGAAATGGCCGGTGACCGGCTGCCTATAGATGTCGTTGCGCTCCACGGCCTCGTCAATGGGGTTTCCGTGGTGAATGATAAAGGGAATGCCCCGGCGGTTCCGGCGGTCGGAGCAGATGGCAATGTGGTCCCGGTCACCGAAAATCACGATGTCGCCGGGCTGCCACTGGGCAGGGTCGTCCAGGTCGCAGGTCAGCACCTGCGCATGACGGCGGAAGAAGGTATCCAGATTGCTGACCCGGCGGAAGTCGATGTTGCCGTCCGGCGTCTCAATGTTGGGGTAGCACTCTGGATGGGCGGCAATGTCCGCATCTACCAGGTCCTTCAGCGAGTAGCCCGCCGCCCGGAAGGCCTGCCAGATCACGTCGGTACACACGCCCAGTCCGTCGTCGGGATAGCCCCCGGCATAATACTTGCTTTCATAGTGTGGGTTGGTGGCAATATAGGACCGGGCGCCCAGCACCATGTCCGTCCAGTCGTCCACGCCGTCGCCGTCGGCGTCCAGGGCGCTTTCCTGCTGGGAGATGCCCAGCTCATCGGCGGTGTACCACCGCTGGGGAATACGGCTGCGCAGCAGGAAATATGCCGCCGCCAGCAGGACCAGGCACAGGGGGATCAGGAGCCATTGCTTTTTCTTCATATCCAAGAACCTCCTTTGTGGGATATCCTCATTATATCCAAAGCCGTGTCTCCTGTCGATTACAAAAGTGTCACCTGTCAAAATGCCATTTGCGGCATGCTTTTTGTAATATATACTTGACAAATTGTCTGATAAGTGATAGGATACCAGCGAGTTGAGAAAGGAGCGGTCGTTATGGATCCATATGTGGCAGGAGTTCTGGTGGGAATCGGCTCGGCAGCCGTGGTCATAGCCGTTATGGCTGCGGTGCGAAAAAAACAGGGCCAACCCAGGGCGGAGTATGACGAACGGCAGCTGGCCGCCCGGGGCATCGCCTACCGGTGGGCGTATATGACGCTGATTTTCAGTCTGCTGGCCAATACCGGCGTGGAGGCCATCTGGGGCCCCTGGGCTAAGCCCGGGGTGGCGGTGTGGATGATGATTTTTCTGTCCATCGGGGTGTTCATCGTGGCCTGCGTCCGGAAGGACGCGTATTTCGCCGTGGCCCAGGACCCCAAGGCCAGCCTGTGGCTGTTCGGGGCAGTGGTGGTGCTGCAAATTCCCAACATCATCATCACTCTGCGCAGCGGCGGCTTTGTGGAGGACGGCCTGTTGACCTGGGACGCCCTGTCTCCGGCCAGCGGAGCGCTGTTTCTGGTGCTGACGGTCTGCGCCATCGTCCGGCTGCGGCGGCAGCGGGAGGATGACGAGTCATGAAGAATCTTCGGCTGAAATCGGCCCGGGCCGCCAAGGATCTGAGCCAGCAGCAGCTGGCGGACCTGGTGTCCGTGTCCCGGCAGACCATCAACGCCATCGAAAAGGGGGACTATAACCCCACCATCCGCCTGTGCATCTCCATTTGCCGGGCGCTGGGTAAAACATTGGACGAATTATTCTGGGAGGAGGAAGAACAATGAGCCTGGTCGTAAAGGACCTGACGAAACGGTACGGGGATAAGGTGGTGGTAGACCATCTGTCCTTTGCCATGTCCCAGCCGGGGGTATACGCCCTGCTGGGCACCAACGGTGCGGGAAAGACCACCAGCATCCGGATGATGCTGAACATGCTGTCCCGGGACGGCGGGCAGGTGCTGTGGAACGGAGAGCCTCTGGACATCAGCCGCTGCAACGTGGGCTATCTGGCGGAGGAGCGGGGGCTTTATCCCAAGTACGCGCTGATGGATCAGCTGCTGTACTTCGCGTCCCTGCGGGACGTGCCCCGGGCGGAGGCCAAGCGCCGCATCCGCTATTGGGCGGAGCGCCTGGAGGTGGAGGAGTATCTCTATCCCAGCGCCCCGGCGCAGGCGGGACGGCGGGGGCTTCTGGGCGGCTCCGCCCAGCGGGAAAAGCCCAAGCGGCCGGACCAGCTGTCCAAGGGCAATCAGCAGAAGATCCAGCTGATGGCGGCCCTGCTGTCGGACCCGGAGCTGCTGATCCTGGACGAACCTCTGTCGGGCCTGGACCCCATTAACGCGGACCTGTTCAAGGGGATCATCCGCGAGGAGATCGCCGCCGGGAAATACCTGATTATGTCCAGCCACCAGATGGCCACGGTGGAGGAATTCTGCACGGACCTGACCATTCTGGACCGGTCCAAAACGGTGCTGCAGGGCCACCTCAACGATATCAAGCGCAGCTATGGCCGGGTGCATCTGCAGCTGAAAACCGAATCGGACCCGGCGCCGTACATTGCCGAATGCGGGGCGCAGATCGTCACACAGAAGGAATTTGAGTATCAGCTGAAGGTCACCGGTGCGCAGCAGGCCAACGGTCTGCTGGCCCGGCTGACCCAGGCAGGAGTACCGGTGGTGCTGTTCAACCTGCGTGAGCCGTCGCTGCACGAGATCTTCGTGGAAACCGTAGGGGGTGAGTCTGATGCGTGACCTGTCCGGAACCGGCCAGGTATACCGCTTCACCCTGTCGCAGCTGCTGAAAAGCAATGCAAACCGGATAACGCTGCTTCTCATGGTGCTGCTGGCGGCGGTGAGCATGCCGCTGACGGCGCTGATGCGCGGCGAGTCTCCGGAGGTATCGGATACCAGCAGCCTGACGGCGGTGCGGCTGGAAAACCGCACCGCTCTGGACCTGGATTTTTCCGGAGATTCCTACTGGGCGGATACGGTCTTTTCCGCCGGCGCAGAGGACCCCGACGCCGTGGTCACCGTCAGCGGTGACGTCACCGGCTATCAGGTGGCGGTAAGCGGTGCGGACGACGTGGACCAGAGCGAGCTGCGGCTGCTGGCAGACGCCGTGCAGACGGCGATCCGGGATGCCTGCGTCCGTGCGGCGGGGCTGACGGCGCAGCAGCTGGCTCAGCTGGAAGGCTCCCCCCTGCCGGAGAAAAATTTTGACGGCAGCCGCTTTTGGGTCCAGTATGGGTATTCCATTCTGGCTATGATGGTGTGCCTGATGAGTGCGTCCTATGTGATCCGGGCCGTGGTGGAGGAAAAGGACTCCAGGCTGGTGGAGCTGCTGCTGGTCAGCGTAAAGCCCATGGCCCTGCTGGCCGGAAAGATTCTGGCGGTGATGGCGTTCACCTTCGGCTGGCTGCTGGCTATGCTGGCGGGCTTCGGGGTGTCCTGCGGCCTGACGGCTGCGCTGATGGGCTCCGATGTCCTGCACCGACAGCTGTCCGGTGTGCTGGCGGCACTGCCCCAGGCGGTGCCGGATGTCTGGCACCTGGTGAGCCTGCTGGCGGTGCTGCTGGTGTCGCTGGCGCTTGGTTACCTGACCATGTCCATCATCGGCGGCGTGGCCGGCGCCTGCTGCTCCGGCATGGAGGAGGCCGGCGAGGCCACGGGACCCGTGATGCTGCTGACCATGGCCGGGTATCTGGCCTCCTGCGTGGTAGGCGGCGTGCCCTCGGGAACGGTGGCGTTATTTGCCGCCCTGTGCCCGGTGCTGAGCATTTTCTGCGCGCCGGTGCAGTTTGCCTGCGGCAATGTGTCCATTTGGCTGGTGCTTCTGTCCTGGCTTATCCAGGCGGCTGTGATCTTCGGGCTGCTGACGCTGGCTGCCCGGGTATATGCGGGCCTCATCGTCCACCGGGGCAGCCGGGTAAAATGGCGTGAGGTATTTTCCATGGCGAAGGGAGGCGCTGCGCGATGAAACAATACAAAGGCATGGGCCGGGTGTTTTCCTTCACCCTGATCCAGCAGGTGCGCCAGAAGGGCTGGCGCACTACTACCCTGCTGCTGGCTCTGGCGTTCCTGATCATCCCCATGGTCTCCCTGACAGCAGCGGCACAGCACCAGAAAAATGCCGCCCCGAATCAGAATGTGACGGCCTGGGAAAGCTACGACCAGGACGTCCTGGACAGCGCCGGGCTGACGTCCCGGCAGCAGGAGCTGCTGACGGTCCGCGTAGACGTGTCCGTCACCGGTGGGCGCACCGGCGAGGGTCAGGCGGCCGATGTGCTGTCCATGGTGCTGCCCTTTGTGTCGCTGATGCTTCTTTACTTCCTGGTACTGCTGTACGGCCAGGGAACGGCGGCCAGCGTGCTCCTGGAAAAAACCTCCAAGCTCATGGACCTGTTTCTGGTGTCCGTGGAGCCCACGGCCATGGTGCTGGGAAAGGTATTGGCCACGGCTCTGGCGGGGCTTTTGCAGCTGGCCGTATGGATTCTGAGCCTGATGGGCGGCTTCGCCGCCGGCGGCGCTCTGGCCCGGCAGACGGCCCCCGGCGTAACGCTGCCGCTGCTGGAGGTGCTGCGCGGTGCAGGCCGGCTGGCAGGTCTGTTCAGTGTTCCGGCTATGCTGGAGGCCGTTGGGCTGCTGCTGGCAGGCTTCCTGCTGTATTGCAGTCTGTCCGCCATCGGCGGCTCCCTGGCCGGGAAGGCCGAGGATCTGTCCAGCACCAACGTGCTGTTTTCCCTGGTGCTGGTGGCCAGCTTCCTGTGCTGCATGTTCGCCGGGGGCATGGACGGCATGACCTCCTCTGCCCGGTGGCTGGATTATGTGCCGTTCACCGCCGTGCTGGTAACGCCCAGCCGGGTCCTGCTGGGGCAGACGTCCCTGATGGGGGGTCTTGTGTCCCTGGTGCTGGTGGTCGCCTGCGCCGGACTGCTGACGGCCCTGGCAGGCCGTGTGTACCGGCTGATGTCCCTGTATAAGGGGAACCCGCCTTCCCTCCGGCGCGTACTCCGGATGCTGCGGGAGAAATAAAGAACCGCCTCAGGCGATCCAGCAGGATCGTCTGAGGCGGTTTTTCCATGTGGACTGCAAGCCCCGCAAGCCGAAGATCAGGTAAGCTTTTCCTTACCTGGCATAGTGCAGAGAGAGCTCTCTATATGTTGAAAAATCGTCCATTCACTTTCTGCATACGAAAATGGGGTCAAATTCCTGAGTACATGCAGGAATTTTTAGTGGATATAAAAGCGGAATTTGACAATTATAGAAGTTTTTTGGGGATAAAGTGAGGAAAATGGCCCAAAATTTCCATGGATAGTGGAACGCATGGCCGACTGTTTGAAGCATCATCATGTATCTGTGCGAATATATGATTGGAAAACATAGCAGCAGAATAACCAAATTGCACAAAGTATTTTCTGCAATACTGCCCATGTCTGTACAGGTTGACAACACCGACAAGGCATGTTAAGCTGAAACCAACGATTCAGCAGGGAAAAGTGCAGCGCCGGTTCCCCGGCAGGCCGGAGCAGTTGGCGGCAGGCCCAGGAGCGGAGCGGCAGCTCCCGCTGAACGACCACCAAGGACCACCATGGAAAAGAAAGAGAAGAAAAGGAGAAAACTATGCAGCACAAAAGATCCCGTCTGACGACGAAGATCCTGGCGTTTGTCCTGATCCTCGCTCTCGTATTCCCCGCATCTGCGTTTGCAAGCGTTGCAGACGTGGCGAAGGACACTCGTGCCCCTGGCAAGTCCCTGGCAAATACCTATCCCGCATACACCGACATCGACTGGCAGATCTCCCTGGCGGAGAATGCCCAGGTGGAGGTCACCGTTCCCACCAACATGACGGAGGAAGAGCTGGGTACCGCTATGAACGGCGACCTGACCCTGTCCCTGGACCGCGACAGCACCCGCGGCTATCTGGACCCCGAAAAGTTCCCCTATCCCTACCAGGGCGGTGCTCTGGACACCTGGATGACCCAGTGGAAGCAGGACAAGCAGCCCCAGAACATGTTCCGCGTTACGGATATGGGCATGTCTGCCGATGAGGCGGGCAAGGTCACTCTGAAGCTGTGGATCGACATCAACTGCTACTTCGGCAACCGCTCCGGCAACGTGGATTTCAGCGCCCCCCACAGCAACGGCGGTGCGTATCTGGATCTGTGCGGCTACTATACCCTGAATGTGACCGCCGGTGACGAGACGGTAGGCTCCATTCACACCAAGATTGTTCCCTATGACAGCTTCCGCACCGTGTATGAGCTGTATGACGACATCGACGCCCTGGCCGCCACGGATACCGACCTGTATGTGGCCAAGGAGTCCATGGGCCAGACCACCGTGGACGGCTACGACATGCCTTATCTGATCGTTGCCGACTCCAAGGAGTCTGTGGACAAGTGGCTGGCATACACCGACCTGGTGGAATCCGACCCCGACCTGGCGCTGACTAAGCTGGCCAACGGCGACTTTGACGATCTGCGGGTCCCCATGTTCGCCTCCAACGTTCATTCCAACGAGAATGCCGCCGTCAATGGTATCCTGGAGTTTGCCCACCTCCTGCTGGAGAATGAGACCATCAGCGTCAACACCCTGGAGGGCTTCACCGAGGCCGGTCAGGCCCAGCTGAAGGCCGAGATGGCGAAGCAGGGCGTAGCCGTTCCCGAGCAGATCAAGGATTTTGCCTCCTACATTGGCTTTATCCGCGGCGAGAATGGCTATAAGGCCAACGGCAGCCTGTATTCCGGCCAGCTGGACCTGGAGGAGTATTACAACGTTAAGAATAATGAGGTCAACGTCAAGGAACTGCTGGGCGACGTGTTCATGGTCATCGTTCCCGAGCAGAATATCGAGGGTTACGAGCACATGACCCGTACCACCAGCCAGGGCTATGACCCCAACCGCGACGAGGCCAACCAGACCCTGTTTGAGGATTCCAACGCTATGGCCCTGGTGAACAAGTTCAACCCCATGGTGTTCACCGAGATCCACGGCCGCGTGGAGGCCATGCTCATCGAGCCCTGCACGCCTCCTCACGAGCCCAACTATGAGTACGACCTGATCGCCAAGCAGTTCATCCAGCTGGGCGAGGCCGTGGGTATGGGCGCTATTGCCAACAACCCTGACCACAACAGCTTCGAGATGCCCTATCGTGATTTCCTGCAGGTAGACAAGGATTCCCCCTCCGGTGTGGCCTGGACCGAGCCCTGGGATGACATGACCACCGCCTATGGCTCCCAGTTCCCCGTCCTGATCGGTACCGCCGGTATCACCTGGGAGCTGCCCGTGTACAGCGACATCAGCTCCGAGCTGGTGGTGCCTTACGGTCTGATGACCCAGGCGATGTACATCCAGAACCATAAGATCGACATGCTGACCACCCAGGCCAAGCTGTTCTCCCGCGGCGTCAACAACACCAACTCCAACGAGCTCGTGGCTCCCTGGTATGTGGACCAGTACGACCGGGTCGGCGAGCAGGCGGACCTGATGCGCCCTGTGTATGACGGCGAGGGCCAGAACGGCAACTTCTATCCCGAGTGCTACATCATTCCCATGGACAGCGCCAACCAGAAGAACCTGTATGACGCCGCCGTTGAGATGAAGTATCTGACCCGCAACGACGTGAAGGTCAACGTGGCCTCCAAGGAGTTCACCTATGACGGCGTGACCTATCCCGCCGGCACCATGGTGGTGTCCATGTATCAGGCCAAGCGCTCCCTGGCCAACAGCCAGCTGTTTGACGGCACCTTCATCAACGTATGGCGGGGCCTGTATTCCGAGAGCTTTGCCCAGCGCAGCAACGCCCGCGGCTATGACCGCATCATCGTGGCCGAGCCCGCCGCCTACAAGACCATTATGGCTGCCTGCCCCGAGACCATCAGCTATGACAAGGCCGTGACCTATCTGGCCACCTTCGCCGCTCAGTTTGAGGGCGTGGAGAATGCCGACGTCATCATCGACAATGTGTCCAACGATTCCGCCGCCGCTGTCAACGCGCTGCTGCGGGCCGGCAAGACCGTTGCCATGATCACCAAGGGCGACGAGAAGGGTAACTTCATCTGCTCTTACGAGGACTTCCTCACCATCGCCAAGGACTATGTTATCACTGCCACCGGCGTGTACGGCGCGAACTACAAGGCCGCCGTGATCCTGAATCCTCTGGTGTTCCTGCCCGGCAAGCCTGCCAATAACACCTCCGGCTATGTGGAGACCACCCTGCGCTCCGGCTCCTACAACTACCGCTTCGACTGGCTGGCTCTGACCGCCATGGGCTTCACCATGACCGAGGACCTGAGCAAGGCCAACGTCATCGTGGGCTCCCAGAAGCTCAGCGATGAGGCCCTGGGCGCTGTGAAGGCCGGTACTCCCTATATGGCCTACGGCGCCACTGCTTTCATGGGAGAAGGCAACTTCCTGCTGGGTCTGGGTGTGAAGCTCGATTCCTGCACCATGGGCACCGACTTCCTGGGCCGCGTGGTGTATCCCAACAACACCCTGGTCAACGCCAGCTTCATCAACGAAGCTGACGACGTGATGTACGAGTACGGCACCAACTGGTTCACCAAGATTCCCGAAGGCGCTACCGTTCTGGTGCAGAACGCCGGCAAGACCCCGCTGCAGGGCTGCATCTGCCTGACGGACGATAAGCTGACCGAGCAGTTCAACCAGTACAACAACGGCGTGGTGGGCTTCGAGTATCAGAGCGGCAAGCTGGACATGGCCCTGTTTGCCAACGTCCTGAACCACAAGATCCACCAGACCGACGAGTACACCTTCATCAGCAACTTCATCTTCTCCCGCAGCCTCACTGAGACGGCCTACGAGGGCGTTGCCCAGCCCGAGAATCCCGATCCCGTGAACCCCGGCAAGCCCGAGGAGCCCGGCAAGCCCGACGCCCCCAAGACCGGCGACACCAGCAGCATCATCGTTTGGGTTCTGGCTGCTTCCTTCACCGTGGTGATGATCCCCATGACCGTCACCCTGAAGCGCAAGGCCCGCTGAAAAGTCAACCGAAACCACACAGTCCCGCCCAACTGGCTGTGACGGCTTCCGCCGAACTCTCAACTGCATAAAAGAGGAGGCCCCGGACAAAAGTCCGGGGTCTCCTCTCAGCTTGTCAAAAAAGGGCGGTGCTTTTTTTGACAAAAGAGATTTCGCTCCGACCCGCGCATTTTCAAAACTTTCATAAAGGTTCTGAAAATGCAGTGATTGAAAGTGAAAGACTCCCCGGATGGGTTTCTTTCGCAACGATCTTTCTTTCCAAAAGGCGGAGGCGATCTCCTTTTCACGGCAGCGCCCCCCATGAGGCTTCCGTTGGGCGTGTGCCGCGAAAAATACTTTGTACGATCCTCGCCCCAGAGGAGCCGATCTCTGCAGACCCGACGGTTAAGGAACATACGTCCGACAGCCCAACGGTGGATGTGGGGCCTGCGGCCAATCTGCGGGCCGGTCTCGCAGCGGCTGATTTCCCCGGCAGGCCGAATAAGGCCCGCGCCCGGCAGCTGCCGGGCG
>ENA-OPIQ01000283-OPIQ01000283.1-human-gut-metagenome-genome-assembly--contig:-NODE-283-length-14021-cov-1.515967_pt1 | contig 14021 bp, 10 predicted proteins | sample MGYA00241397_ERZ501640 | MGnify/ENA primary metagenome ERZ501640 (study PRJEB25962, sample SAMEA2042294) | human gut metagenome | biome: human gut; feature: human-associated habitat; material: faeces...
GGAAACCCCCCCGATGTTGATAATCGCCGTAATGGCAAAACCGAACAAAGAGAACCAAGCGCCCCATTGTGTCCGGTCGGTCAATTTATACCACAAAGAAAGATTGAAAAACACACCGAAGAACAATTCGGCGAGCATGACGATAGGAACGACTTTCAATCCTGTACAATACGTCGCCGGCATAAAGAACCGCACGAGGTCTATATAAAACATCACTGCGAGGAAGATGAAAAGCCCGAATATGATGAAATACTTCATCGCATCCGAATACGACTTTTTATTTCCGTCGCCGGCATCTTTATTTCGGGCAAAAATAAATGGTTCGTATGCAAAACGAAAAGCCTGTGTAAACATCACCATCACGATCGCTATTTTATAAACCGCACCGTATACGCCGAGTTCCGACATGGCATCCGGGCGATTGCTTGCCAGTTGAGGATAAAACATCTTGTCGAAGGTTTGGTTCATAATACCGGCGATCCCCAAAATTAATAATGGAAAAGAATATTTCAACATGCGTGACAACAAATGCCGGTCGAACCGATAACGTATCCCGAAAATCTCTGGGAACAAAACCAACAATACAACTCCCGAACTGATGACATTCGAGACCAATATATATCCCACCAGAAAATCGGGGTCGAAAAACCAAGAAATCCACTCGGGGTGAATACCATACAGCCACGGGCAAAGCAAAATGAAAAACAAATTCAACGCTATGTTCAGGAATATCGAAAACAATTTGATCGAAGCGAACCGTATTGGACGACGCCGATAACGCAAGTAAGCGAACGGCAACGCCGTAAAAGCATCGACGGCTATAATGGCCGCCATCATCAATACATAATCCTCATGTTCGGGATAACCCAACAACCTCGACAGAGGTGTTATAAACACCCACACAAGAACAAAAAACAACGTCGATGTAGTCGCCAGCGAAATAAGCCCGGTAGTATAGACCCTCTGCGGCTCTTTCTCCTCCTTATCGTTGGCAAACCGAAAAAAACCGGTCTCCATGCCATAAGTCAGGATAATCAACAAAAGAGCCATATACGCATACAGATTGGTCACGATGCCATACTCGGCGGTCGTTTTCAATACGTTGATATAAAGAAAAACGAAACACCAATTCAAGAACCGCCCCAATATACTGCTTAAACCGTATATGGCGGTATCTTTCGCCAAACTCTTCATGCCGGCCATACGTCTCTGCTTATACGTGATTAAAACAATGTACCCTGCTCCGAAATCCGTCGCCGATTCAAATGGGTATAAGCCAAATCGGTCACCTCGCGCCCCCGGGGCGTACGCTTGATAAATCCCTCCTTAATCAAATACGGTTCATATACCTCCTCCAACGTTCCGGGATCCTCGCCCAAAGCCGTCGCAATAGTCGTCAACCCTACGGGGCCGCCTTTGAATTTATCGATAATGACCGAAAGTATCTTATTGTCGATCTCGTCGAGCCCGTATTTATCGATGTTCAACGCTTCCAAAGAATACCTTGCTATTTCCAAATCGATACTCCCCGACCCTTTCACTTGGGCAAAATCACGAACACGACGCAACAAGGCATTCCCGATACGAGGCGTTCCACGACTGCGCATAGCGATCTCGGTAGCCGCCTCATGCGTACAAGGCACGCACAACAGCTTGGCCGACCGCTCTATAATATGAGTCAATACGGCATGATCGTAATATTCCAAATGACAGTTTATCCCGAATCGGGCACGCAATGGACTCGTCAATAACCCGCTTCGGGTAGTCGCACCCACCAGCGTAAAAGGATTCAATTCTATCTGTATGGAACGCGCGCTCGGCCCTTTGTCGATCATAATATCGATACGAAAATCTTCCATCGCCGAGTAAAGATATTCCTCCACTACCGGACTCAGACGATGAATCTCATCGATAAACAACACATCGTTTTCCTCCAACGACGTCAACAATCCAGCTAAATCACCGGGCTTGTCGAGTACCGGCCCCGACGTTATTTTGAAACCCACCCCCAACTCGTTAGCCACGATATTGGCGAGTGTGGTCTTCCCCAATCCGGGAGGGCCATGCAACAATACATGATCGAGCGGCTCTTGGCGCATCCGCGCCGCCATGACGAAAACCCGTAGGTTCTCTATAATTTTCTCCTGTCCGTTAAAATCGTCGAATGCCAACGGACGCAGAGCTTTCTCGAACTCACGCTCGGTATCCGAAATTTTTTGCTCTCTTATGTCGAATCGATTATTTTCCACAGGCTCTTGCGTTCACCGTATTTCGACGACAAACTTAACAATTTATTTTGTGATTACGAGAAGCCGATTGGAGTTTTTTAGGGCTATGCACGAGAGCAGAGCTCTAAATATTCCTATTTATTTCAGGGAATGGGAACTTTCACGTCGGCGTTTCAATGTCTCTTTTCGCTCTATCTTGACCCAAAATTCCCTATGCGCTCGCAAAGCCTCCTCTATGGAAGTAACCTCGTCCCACCCTCGTAAACGAGCATACACCCCTACGACATATCGTACGACCGACTCGTCCCGACAAAATCGGTTGAAATTGGCTAAGCACATTTTCGGAGTCATCGGTATAAACCGCATACGGTTCAGGTCGATAATAGAAAACACGATACCCTCCTCCTGCTTGTCGAACAAGATATTTCCGGCAGAATAGTCCAAATGTAAGACCCCTTTTTTATGCAAATCTACCGTAAAAGCGGCGAACGCTTCCAGAATATCCTCACGTCCGGCAATACCACCCTCCTCGAATTCTCGCATCATACGAGGATAAGAACAATTTTCCGACACAAAAAAAGAATGCTGCAAAAGTCCCCCGCTTTTTAGTTCGATATAAGCGACCGGGGCAGGGGTTTCTATTCCCATAGACCTCAATTTCAACGCATACTCATAAGCACGGGAAGCCTTGCTGGGACGGAAAAAAGTATAAGCGATTCTATTGATAAACAACGGCACTTTATAATTCTTCACCACATACCACTGCCCCTCATAAGAAAACTTGCGAAGCTCGTTTCTGGCTTTATAAATGCAATCACCCAACGTAGGAAATGAAATCGGCAGTTTTTGTACGAAATTTCGCAGCTGGCAATATGATGGATTCAGAACAAGTTTCATTTTCTGGTCATCGGGTCTTGAATAATATGATGATAAAAATACGCTTTTTCAACGATGTAAGAAAAATGTATTCAACCTATTTCTCTTTTATTAGAGTTTCTAAACTTTTCACGCGATCGACAATAGTTTCCGGGGCTATCTCCAAGCAAGCATAATCCTTTCGATAACAAGGCTTATTGCCGAATACAGAACAAGGACGACAATCCAGTGGCAACTCAACCACGCCGCTATCCGACTGTCGCCAACCTAAGAAACCACAATACGGGTGCGTGGCTCCCCAAACCGAAACGACCGGAACCTCCACCAACGATGCCAAATGCATATTGGCCGAATCCATCGAAATCATCACGTCGAGACGGCTCATCAAAGACAGCTCGACCGCAAAGCCATAACGCTTGTCCGCCAAAGAAATCACTCCCGGATAACGCTCACGCCATAAGGACAAAATCTCCCGTTCCCGATCGCCCGATCCAAACAAAAAAATCTTTACTCGGCTTTCCTCCGATAACTTCGAAACGACCTTTTCCATACAGTCGAGCGGGTAAATCTTACCTTTATGCTTAGCGAACGGAGCCACTCCTATCCAACGCTCTCCGGAAGATTTCGGGGGCGTCAACTCCGAATACAATCCTTCGTCACCCACACCCTCATCATACAAAGAGACGAAGTTAGGAACAAAACTAAACCCTAGCGAAACAAACACCTCGCCGTACCGTTCGAAAGAGGAACGGAGCGGACGCAGCACTTTCGCCCTGCGAGACGTTAATTCCTGTTTTTCTTTCCGTCCTTTATCGATTACGGCAACACGAATCCCCCATAATTTGAAAAAAAAGCGCAACACCTTCGTTCGCAACACATCATGCAAATCCGCTACGGCATCGATGGACAACCGACGAACCTCCCGAGCCAGATGATAAAGCCCGACAAAGCCCTTGTGCCTTCCCTTGACATCGGCGACGACAACCTGTAAATTTCTCGGAGCGTTTATGAACAACTGTGAAGCCACTTTTTGAGTAAGCATCACGAATGTGGTTTCAGGATAAGCCCGGCATACGGAATAAACCACGGGAATAGTCATCGCGACATCGCCCAATGCCGACAAACGTATAATCAGTACTTTGCGATAAGGCATAAAAAGTGTATTACTTTTTATATAAAACCGGATTCAATGCCGGATCGTTATACATCTTCATCTGCTTGTAAACCTTCATATATTTCTTGCCAGACTCTATTTCATCGAGCAACTGGGTGATCGCCATAGACAAATCGGCTCGTTGCTCCAATAAAATTCTCAGCTTTTCCCGGCATTTGGCGACATGCTCGGGAGAGGCATCCTTACGCTCTACCTCTTGTTGCATATGATAGATTTTAACGGCAAGAATCGACAGACGGTCTATGGCCCAAGCCGGACTTTCCGTATTGATGGTTGCATCCGCTTTTACCTCGACGTTGGCATACTTTTGTAAAAAATAATCATCGATCATTTCCACCAAATCGGTACGCTCCTGATTCGACTTATCGATTCTTCGCTTGATAGCTAAGGCTTCTTCGGGATCTATCTCGGGATTGCGAATAATATCCTCCAAATGCCACTGAACCACATCGATCCAATTTTTCAGACACAGATAATATTCTATACTCCCTTCCGAATAAGGATTTTCCAACGGGGCATCGACTTGGTCGAACCGATGATAATATTGTGTTGTATTCCAAAAAATACGATTACACGTTTCAGCGAAATTCATAACTTATTGCTTTAACGAATATGACTTCTTTATCACAAAAACAATATCCCGCACAGAAACCAGCGATTTCACCTCCGCCGGACACGGCCTATTTTTGTTTCATGCAACAAACATAACAATAGTTTTACGAACTTCCGCTATTTTCCTCATATAAAAATAGCTTTTCGCTTCTTTACCCTAAAAAATTACTATTTTTGTTTATCAAAAAAACATAGCGATGAACACGATTCCATATATTGTAGCAGACAACAAAATACCCTACCTGAAAGGGATTCTCGAACCTTACGCACGAATCGATTACCTATCCCCCGAACGGATAAATGCACAAACGGTACAAGATGCCGATATACTTCTAATCCGCACCCGGACAAAATGTAATCGGGAACTGCTCGACCGAAGTCGCTGCCGATACATAGCGACGGCGACCATAGGCTACGACCATATCGATACGCTCTACTGTAAAGAAAAAGGTATCTCTTGGCAAAACGCACCCGGTTGTAATGCATCTTCTGTCGGGCAATACGTATTGTCATCATTGCTGGCTTGGAGCAAAAGCACCAGAAAAAACCTGCAAGACTGCACCATAGGCATCGTAGGAGTAGGTCACGTGGGTAAAATAGTCGCCCGATACGGCAAATTATTGGGAATGCAGGTTCTGCTTAACGATCCCCCCCGACAAGAAGCCGAAAGCGAAACCGATTTTGTTCCTTTCGAAAAAATTTGTCGGGAAGCCGACATCGTCACATTTCACACTCCTCTGACACATGAAGGAAAATACCCGACATATCATTTGGCCGACACCGACTTTTTCAATGCCCTTGAAAAAACGCCCCTCATTATCAATACGGCGCGAGGAGAAATAATAAATACCGAAGCATTGAAACGAGCGTTGAAACAAAAAAAAATATCGTCGGTTATCCTTGATTGCTGGGAAAACGAGCCGAACATAGATAAAGAATTATTGGAACAAGCCTTCATTGCCACCCCCCATATCGCTGGATATTCTGCCGACGGCAAATCGGAAGCGACACGCATGATTGTACAGTCGGTCGGAAAATGGATAAAAACCGATATCCCCACCCAAAACATCGTACCACCCGCACCGGTACGAGAAATTATCGACCTCTCCGGGGCCGCCAATCCTCTGCAACAAGCCGTATGGGAATCCTACAACCCTTTCGACGATGACCTCAGATTGAGAAAATCTCCCGAAACATTCGAGATGCAACGAGGCCTGTACCCCCTAAGGCGAGAGTTTCCGGCTTATTATATAAAAGGTATTCCCCCGACCGGTTCTCCCATTTTAGAAAATTTAGGATTTCACATCGTATAAATATACACATTTTATACTTGTATAGAAAAGAAAAATGAATAAATAACTCGATAAAAAATGACCCTTTTTAAACCCTTCTCACATATAAAAACACGTGTTTTTTGCACATAAAACCTATAAATGCGCAAAAAACAAGTAATTTATAAGAGAAAATTTTTTTTGTTCGGAGAAAAATATATTCCTTTGCACTGCAAAAAATAAGAACGTTAATTTATTTATTAATTAAAATTTAAAAATTATGTCTGACGTAGCATCAACAGTAAAAGAAATTATCGTAGAAAAATTAGGTGTTAAAGAATCAGAAGTAACCCCCGAAGCAAACTTTACCAACGACCTCGGTGCAGATTCTTTGGACACTGTCGAAATGATCATGGAATTTGAAACCAAATTCGATATCAAAATCGCTGATGATCAAGCAGAAAAAATTACAACTGTAGGTGAAGCTATCGCTCACATCGAAAAAGCTATCGCAGAGAAATAATTTATGGAGCTTAAAAGAGTCGTAGTAACAGGTCTTGGTGCAATCACTCCGTTGGGAAACGATGTTCCCTCTACATGGGCTGCCCTTTTAGAAGGAGTAAGCGGAGCAGGGCCTATTACGCTTTTCGATGCATCTGAATTCAAAACTCAATTTGCTTGTCAGGTCAAGGACTTCGATCCGTTGAAATACTTCAACGCAAAAGAAGCCCGCAAGCTCGATCGCTATACCCAGTTTGCTCTCGCAGCGACCCAAGAAGGTATCGCAGATTCGGGATTAGACCTCGAAACCGTCAATAAAGATCGTGCCGGTGTTATCTTCTCGGCAGGTATCGGCGGAATCAGCACGTTTGAGCAAGAAGTCGGGAATTATGCCGTCGCTCCCGAAAAAGGACCTCGGTTCAGCCCGTTCTTTATCCCGAAAATGATTGCAGACATCGCCGCAGGACAAATATCCATGATATACGGTTTCCGGGGACCCAACTTCGGTATCGTATCGGCATGTGCATCTTCTACCCACGCCCTCATCGACGCATATAACTATATACGTTTGGGCAAAGCCGATTTCATCGTATCGGGTGGAGCCGAAGCTGCGATCACCGTATCGGGTGTCGGAGGATTCAATGCCATGCACGCACTCTCCACAAGAAATGATTCGCCGGAAACAGCGTCACGTCCGTTCAGCGCTTCGCGCGACGGATTCGTTATGGGCGAAGGAAGTGCCTGCCTCATTCTTGAAGAATTGGAACACGCATTGGCCCGGGGAGCTAAAATCTATGCCGAAATTGTAGGAGGCGGACTCTCTGCCGATGCCTACCGCTTGACGGCTACTCACCCCGAAGGTTTAGGTGCTAAATTGGTGATGCAAAACGCTCTCGACGATGCTCACATGGCTCCCGAAGAGATCGATTACATCAACGTTCACGGTACATCTACACCCGTAGGTGATAAATCGGAAGCCAAAGCGATTTTGGAAGTTTTCGGAGATCACGCATACGACCTCAACATCAGTTCTACGAAATCGATGACCGGGCACTTGCTCGGTGCGACTGGTGCATTAGAGGCCCTCATCTGTGTGAAATCTATCGATGACAGTATCGTACCCCCCACTATCAACCATGCCGAGGGAGACGATGATCCCGAAATCGACAGCAAATTGAATTTCACATTCAATAAAGCGCAGAAACGCGAAGTAAATGCAGCGCTGTCCAACACCTTTGGTTTCGGTGGCCACAATGCAAGTATAATCGTAAAAAAATTCACGAAGTAAAAACGTGTTCAGAACGATTTATAACCGTATAAGGCTCCTTATGTTGCGACATAAGGAGCCTTATGTTCTTTATCGTAAACTGTTAGGTTTTTATCCTACCGACATACATCTGTATGAACAAGCCTGTTTGCATCGTTCTTCCTCGATATGCGAACAAGGCCGGCGCATTAACAACGAACGACTCGAATTTTTGGGCGATGCAATTCTCGATGCCATCGTCGCCGATATATTGTTCCACAAGTTCAAGACGAGCAAAGAAGGATTTCTCACCAACACGCGGGCAAAAATAGTTAAACGCGAATCACTCAACGAAATCGCAGTGAAATTAGGTCTCGATAATTTCATCACCTATTCCATGCGCACCAGTTCGCACAACAACTACATGTTCGGCAATGCCTTCGAAGCCCTCATCGGAGCCATTTATTTGGATAAAGGATACCGATACTGCAAAAAATTCGTCGAGACCCGTATCATCGACCCATATATCGATCTCGAAAAAATCTCGAAAGAAGAATTCAATTTCAAGTCCCGACTCATCGAATGGGGGCAAAAACACAAAGTCGATATAGAATTTGCACTGATCGAGACCATCGTCGACCAAGACAACAACCCCGTATTCCAATCACAAGCCCTGCTCGGAGGTATATCCGGTGGGATAGGAATAGGATACTCCAAAAAAGAATCGCAGCAAAATGCAGCACGCATAGCGCTCAACCGAATCCGCAGAGACAAAAACTATCAGCAATCGGTATTAGCCACTCGGGAGAATGGGAATAACACGATCGTAACATAAAAATCATAGACAAAACAATGGGAATCACGGGAGAAATATCTATTTTTGCCACTTATTGAAAACGTTCGTCAAATGAATCCTACAAAGTTGATACGTTCGATATTTGCAAAACGTCTCTCTCAAATAGACCGTTATGCCGATTACGGCGACATCATACAGCAAAAAACACTGCTCGACCTGCTTCAAAAAGCAAAAAACACCGAATTTGGAACAAAATTCAAATTCAACGACATATCCTCCTATAAAAGTTTTGCCGAAAACATTCCCATCAATGGATATGAAGAATTAAAGCCCTACATCGAACGAACGATGAGCGGGGAACAAAATATCTTATGGCCCACACCGATACGGCATTTTGCAAAATCATCGGGAACGACCAACGATAAAAGCAAATTCATTCCCGTCAGTGCCGAATCCCTCAGATACTGCCATTATCAAGGAGGCAGCGATTGTGTAGCCCTATACCTCAGAGAAAATCCTCCAAGCCGTTTCTTTTCGGGAAAAGGCCTGATACTCGGAGGAAGCCGGGCACAAAACCCTTTTGGCAAAGCCTATTGCGGAGACCTATCGGCAATACTCATTCAAAATATCAATCCGCTCATCAACCTGATAAGAGTCCCGTCGAAAAAAATAGCGCTCATGAGCGAATGGGACACCAAGCTCGAAGCCATCGCCGAGAGCACGATCGATCGGGACATCACCAATCTGTCGGGAGTACCCTCGTGGTTTCTAGTCCTCATCAAACACATCTTAAAAAAAACAGGTCGGCAGAACCTCACGGAAGTATGGCCCAACCTCGAAGTTTTTTTCCACGGAGGAATCAGTTTCGCACCCTATCGCGAACAATACCGGGAGCTCATCTCCAACCCCGACATGCACTACGTCGAGACCTATAACGCTTCCGAAGGATTCTTCGCCGTACAAAACGACCTATCGGTTGCCGGGATGCTACTCCTCATCGACTTAGGCATCTTTTATGAATTTATCCCGCTGGGAAAAAGCAACGAACACGCCGTTCCGCTGTGGGAGGTAGAAGCCGGGCGCAACTACGAGATGGTCATCACCTCTAACGGAGGCCTATGGAGATATCGCATGGGAGACACCGTAAAAATACTCTCCACGAATCCGTTAAAGATAAGCATATCGGGACGCACCAAACACTATATCAATGCCTTCGGAGAAGAACTCATGGTCGATAACGCAGAACAGGCAATCGCCCGCACCTGCGCACAGACAGGAGCCAGCGTACTCAACTACACAGCCGCTCCCGTATACATGACCGACCACAGCAAAGGACGCCATCAATGGCTCATCGAGTTCGGCGAACTCCCCGTTCCGGTCGAAATATTTGCAGAAAAGCTCGACACGAACCTCCAAAATTTAAATTCCGACTACGAAGCCAAACGATTTAAAAGTATCGCACTCGAATGCCTCGAAATCATTCCCGCCAAAACAGGAATATTTGATGCTTGGTTACGTGACCACAACAAACTCGGCGGACAGCACAAAATCCCCCGGCTATACAATCGACGCGACATCATAGAAGAAATACTCCGGTATAACCGGTAATCCTTAATATCCGGCTTCTCAATTAAACAGAAAAACAGGGCTGCCCGACTGAATTCACATAAGAGGAAATTCCCCGCCTCCCTTGCCGCGTCCCGTAGCATTACGGGGTGTTTCCGTAGGGAAATATAGGGGGGGGGGGGTGAAAGACAAACACGATACATCGTAAGGTATTAACCTCCTCCCCTGTGTTTTGCAATACAAAATATAGGGGAGGTGTCCGCAGGACGGAGGGGTTAAAAAATACCCACAGCAAAGGAAACGAATTAAGGTGTCACCCTCTCCCCCTGCCGTGCCCCGTAGCATTACGGGGTGTTTCCGTAAGGAAATATAGGGAAATCGGAGGGGTTAAAAACTAGAAAGAAGAAACAATATAAGAATTTGGCACGACAACAACATCTGGTTCCGATTCTCAAAAATCACTCCTAAAATAATCCCCGCGAATCATCAAGTCCGATATTCGCCACGACTGCTTCATTCTTTCTATCACCTCGGGACAAATACCGGTTGTATCCCCGGCAATCGTCAAATTCCAAATAGCCGCGACACCCAGATGAGACGGGTCTAGAATGCTCTGCCCCATACCTTTCCAGCCATAATCGTCCAGTCCGGTCAAATCCAGTAATGTCGAATAAATATCTACTTGTCCCATAACTTTCTCGTACCGCATGCCCACCGGCGAATTAATCACGATAAAAGGAGTATATTCAAACGGAGAGACAAGTCCACTACCCTCTTTTGTTTCACACAACGACTGCCGCAAATAAGCCAATCCCTCATGGTCGCCCGTCACGACAATCATCGTCTCGTCGAACAACCCCTCCTCCTGCAATCGTTCGATAAACTTCCCTATTGCATAATCTGTGTAATTGGCAGCCGTCAGGTAATTGTTCAGCACCTCGGGCATTCCCGGAGAAAAAGAAATCCGTTTGTACTCATCGGGAATAATAAATGGCCCATGTCCCGAATAAGTAACCAGTTGAAAGAAACAACGAGAACTATCACCGCTTCCGGCTATCTCCTCGGCTATTTTCTCGGCACACTGTTGCAAAAACGGATAATCGCCCACCCTTTTCTTCACTCCCATTCGCTCTTCTTTCGTGAAGGACTTCTCATCATACAATCGGTCGAATCCGAAAGCCATAGCCACACCCTGCTGGTTCCACACGATTCGTTTGTCCGAGGTCATACCTACCATGCGACCTTTTTCCCCACAGGCCTGTTTCAAAGCCTTCGCCAGCGAAGGATACCTATGATTCGGGAAACGAATACTGTATGCACCGTTCGCTATCGGTAGCAACCCCGTATTCACCAACAACTGTGCATCGATGGAGCGTCCGCCGCGAACTTGCGTCTGTACCCGGGGAGCATACAACGTACATGAATCTTTCAACCAGCGGTTCAAATAAGGAGTCACCTCCTTTCCCTCTACATTCCGTTCCAGCATCCACCCCTCGAACGACTCGGCGAGAATCACCACGCAATGCTTCCTGTGTTCCACCCCGGAAACCGGATACGATCTCGATGTGGCCGAGAGCCACCGTTCTATCTCACTGTGAATCTCCGGCGTAATAGACATGCTCTCCTTGACGAACTCATAGCACAAAGTCCCGAACACCGTGAACGTCGGTGTGGCACAAGTATTTCGTTTCTCATACGACCGTTGGAATCCACCTCGAGCAAAAGTCAATCCCACCGTCGCTACGACACAAATCAAGAAGCCCGCTGCAAACCATACGGCCCGACGTTTCGTTTCCGACCGACTCGACAGCAAATCCCCGTATCGGGAAGTATAAAACAACAATCCCAAAGTCATCGCAAAGAACAACCCGTCGCACCATCGGACCGATGCATACACGCTACCCATGAAATCAGCCAAATTACCCGCAAGAAAATAACTGTTCCACGGTATCGCCGTATAATATGTCCGCCAATACATCAAATTGGCAACCAACAAAATATCCAATAAAAAACACACGATACCGGCATACCACCTCGATCGAAAAAACACCATGGGGAAAGCGAGCAACAAGGCGATAGCACCCTTAATCAGATAAGACTCCGGCTGGCTGAACGACTGAAAAGTCGTGTCCGAACTCCATATAACATCAAACAAAATAAATTTCAAGAAAATACAAACGGCCAATGCGACCGGCAAACTCCACCTTTTCATAAACGATTTTACATCTTAATTGAAAGTTTCTTTTACCGGTACAAATATAATATATTAATCAACTATAAAGATTTCCAAACAGACATTTCTTAAAAAATAATAAAATAAAGTTAGATATTATTTGTTTTTACAAACTAAACCTATTGATCAAATAAACAATCTGTAATATCGGAAAAACAGACTTCTCTTTTCTTCCCACTAAAATCAGTACCTTCTTTTGTTTTATACCCCTATTTTTTCCATGGTCTCTTTGAATCAGGAACCAAAGCATGAGGATAATTCTCATTCAAGTACTCACCGTTCAATACCTTTTCATATTTTTGCAAATAAGCTTTCGCCATAATCTCGGCATTAAATAAATCTCTCGCATATTCATGACAAATCATTGGAGAATAGTCAACACCTTCTTTCAAATGCAAGATCATTTCCGACTCACTATCGGTAAGAAAGCCCACTTCTGGCTTTACCAGTTCAGGCAAAGAACCATAAGGAGTAGCAAATACCGGTGCTCCGAAATAAAGGCTCTCCGTAATAGCCAGACCAAAAGGCTCGTCCCATTTGACAGGGAATATCAATCCTTTGGAGTGTTGTAAATATCTATTCTTTTTCACGCCTCCTACCATTCCCTTAAAACGGGCTTTCGAAGTAATCGTAAAACGCATACCCATTTTAAAATTAAACCGATAACCGCCCAAAATATATATCTTTTCATTCGGTAAGGCTTTCACTACATCTATTGCCCCTTGAACATTCTTGACCCGCCACGCCGCCTTACCTAAGAAATGATAATAACGACGAGAAGCATTCAAATCGACAGGCCCATACTCGTCCCAATCCAACCCGTTATAAACAAAAGAGTCGCTATTATATCTCGACGCATGATCTTTGGAAACAAATATAGCATTTCGATCCAAATCACCACCCATAAAATTACCATGATAAGTCACAACATAAGGCTTCTCGAATCCACAAGGAGCAGTACCGTTGAAATGAACCACATCTACATCTTGCGGAATCTGTTTGATAAGATCCACAGCAGAATCGTAAGGTATCACCGAAGCAAAATCACATGTAGAACCAGCCTTTGCTAAAAAATAAACCTTATGCCCCATCTGGGTTAACGCCTTCCCCAAAGACCACATAACACGCTGAGTACCTCCATAATTAGAAACAGGAATCAGCGAGTTGAGAAATAACAAAATACGCATACTCATATATAATACTATACAAATAATGCGATTATTTCTCGATGTTGCAAAATTTTATACTTTTTTTACTTAGAAAGTAAAGAAAGAATTTCGAGAAAAGCAAAAAAACCTTTACCGATTTCAAGAAGATACAACAGATATTCACAGCGCATTCACAGTAATGAATACAGAGTTGAGCTTAACCCTCCTCCCTGCCCTGTCCCGTAGCATTACGGGGTGTTTTCGCAAGAAAATATAGTGGGGAGAAAGACAAACACGATACATCGTAAGGTATTAACCTCCTCCCCTGTGTTTTGCATAGCAAAATATAGGGAAGGTGTCACAAGTGATG
>ENA-OPIQ01000285-OPIQ01000285.1-human-gut-metagenome-genome-assembly--contig:-NODE-285-length-13940-cov-1.813180_pt1 | contig 13940 bp, 9 predicted proteins | sample MGYA00241397_ERZ501640 | MGnify/ENA primary metagenome ERZ501640 (study PRJEB25962, sample SAMEA2042294) | human gut metagenome | biome: human gut; feature: human-associated habitat; material: faeces...
GGCAGTGCGTCGGCGATGGCGCCCGCCGTGTGGAAGGGATCGCCGCCCTCCGTCAGGCTGCGGCCCAGGGCCGACAGCAGCAGGGCAAAGCTGTACAGCGCCCCCTTGTGGGTGTTGACGCCGCCGGTGGCCGTCAGCATGGCATGCTCCGCCTCCCGCCCCAGTGCCTGGAGCTCCGCCGGAGAGGCCCCTGCCATGCCCAGGGACACAAAGCGGCAAAAATACGGCTCCAACGCCGCCGCGCTGCGGCGGAACAGGGGCAGGTCCATGTCATCATGGGCCCCGGTGTTGCGCCGGTCCACCAGGCCGGGCTTGGGGGTCAGGCACACCTCGTCCTCCAGGGCCTGACGGGCCACTTGGGCCAGGTGACCGGCGGCAAAGCTCCGGAGGATATCCTCTGTTTTGGCCCGGATGGCGGCAAGGCCGTGGGCCCGGCTGCGGGAGCACACCGTCACGGGGCCGCCGCAGATCAGACACCGGCGGCTCTGGGGCCGGGACAGCTTTTCCCCGCTGGGGGACAGCACGTCCAGGTCGTACAGTCGGCCCACGGGGGCCTGCTCCTCCAGCCGGAGGCACAGGTCCTTCACGGCTCCGGCGGGGCGGTGGTATACCAGCAGGGCCTCGGGGCCTGTGGGGGCGGCGATGGACTCCCGGTGCACCGGCGCACCCAGGTCCCGGTCCAGGGCCGCAAGGCCCGCCCGGAAGGCCAGGCGGACCAGAGGCGTGTCCTTGACGGGACCGGCGATATTCATGGTGAAGGACAGCAGCGTGCCGCCGTACTGCCGGTGCAGCGCCTGCTGGCGCTGCACCCGGCGGTCACGGGCAAGGAGCACCTGCTCCAAGGTGATCTCTACAGTATGCATAGGTTGTCTCCGGTACCAGAGGTTGGATATCGGCCAGGCGGCCCTGGCGCAGCAGCTGCCGGACCCGGCTGGCGCTGATGCCCTCCAGCCGGGGAATTTCAGTGACGGAGATGCCCCACCGGGGCAGCAGGGCCTGCATCCGGCGGTTATACCGGGCCGTTACCGGGGAGTAGGGCTCCTGGCCCACAAAGCGCCGGGTGATGCCCAGGGCCGGGGCGATGCGCTTGCCGAACAGGGTCAGCTCCAGGTCGCAGCGGGCCTGCTCCGGGTCCCCCTGTAAAAAATACGCAGGGAAGGTGGCCCGGGAGATGATATAGTCTCCGCCGGGGACCACGTCCACGTTGGGCAGGTCCTCCGTGCCCCGGCGCACCAGCTCCAGCCGGTCTGCCGCCGGAAAGTCACCGGTCTCCTCGCTGAGAACAAATACGTACAGATGGGGGCAGCGGGCGGCGGCGTACTCCACCAGATGCCGGTGGCCCCGGGTGAAGGGGTTGGCGTGGCACACCACAGCGCCGCTTTCGCCGTCATACGCCGGGAGAGAAGCAAGATAGCGCTCCACACCTCCCCGGCGGTGCTCCATCATCAGCATGTCCGCCGTTTCCGCCACGGGGAAGAAGCCCAGGCTGCGGAACAGGCGGGCATTTTTCGGCTTGGTGTACAGAAACGGATGGGCTGCGCCCCGCTGGGCGGACTGGCGCAGCAGGGCGGTGACGATCTGGGCACAGGCTCCGTCACCCTCGGCCTGGGGGGCCACGGCGATCTGCTTGAGGACCCGGCCGCTGAGAGACCCGCAGGCCAGTATGGCCCCGCCGCCGGAGAGCAGCAGGGCCGTACAGTCGGCGTCCCCCTCGTCCCGGAGCCCGGCGGAGGCCAGAAAGGCCTCATACGCCGGGCGCAGGGACAGCGGAAGCGCCGTTACGATGCGCAGATCATTCATCCTCGTCGATCTGACGGACCACATCGATGATGGTGTTGTCACGGTACATGACCACGCCCACGATACGGTCCTTATAGCGGATGGGGTCGGGCACACCCACGATTTTTTCAGCCCGCTGCTGGAGCTGCTGGATGGTGAACACATGCAGCCCGGCCTTTTCCAGCTTTTCCTTCACGTCGGGGCGGCGGGGATTCACGGCAATGCCCTGGTCGGTGACCACCACGTCCACCACGTCGCCGGGGGTGACCACGGTGTTGACGCGCTTGACAATGGTGGGAATGCGGCCCCGGGTCAGGGGAGCCACCACCACAGAAAGGCTGGCACCCTCCGCCGTGTCGGGATGGCCGCCGATGGCACCGCGGATCACGCCGTCGGAGCCGGTGAGGACGTTGACGTTGAAGTCGGTGTCGATCTCCAGGGCGGAGAGGATCACGAAGTCCAGCTGGTCCACGGCGGCGGCCACCAGATGGCTGGCGTAGTAGCTGGCGCCGATCTGATGGTGGAAGTGGTTGTTCTTCAGGCTCTTGGCGGCGTCCAGGTCAAAGCTCTGCACGTCCAGGATGCGGTCGATGAGGCCCTCCTCGTGCATGGCGGCGATCTGACCGGTGATGCCGCCCAGGGCGAAGCGGCAGTGGATATTCTGGTCGATCATCTTCTGGCGCAGGAAGCGGGCGGTGGCCAGAGATGCGCCGCCGGAGCCCATCTGCATGGAGAAGCCGTCGTACAGATATCCGGCGGCCTCGATGACGTTGGCGGCGGTCTTGGCGATCAGCAGCTCCTTGGGGTCCTTGGTATAGCGGGTGGCCCCGGACATGATGCCCTTGGGGTCGCCGATGTCGTCGGTCATGACCACATAGTCCACCTCGAACTCAGGGATGGCCCAGGGGGCGTTGGGATATGCCACCAGGTGGTTGGTAATGACGATGACGTTGTCGGCATAGGTGGCGTCGGGCCGGGCATAGCCCAGAGAACCGCAGGCAATGCCATCCTCACCGTCGCGGCTGTAGCCGTTGGCGTTGCCGTAGGGGTCACAGGAGGGCGCACCCAGGAAGGCCACGTCGATGTGCAGATCGCCGGACCGGATGGCGCTGGCCCGGCCGCCGTGGGACCGGAATACCACCGGACAGTCGATGAGGCCCCGGGACACCTGCTCGGCCAGCTCGCCGCGCATACCGGAGGTTTCGATATGGGTGATGACGCCATTCTGGATATGGCGGATCAGGGGGGCGTGGACGGCGGCCAGGGAGCTGGCGGCCAGGGTCAGATTCTTAAAGCCCATTTCCGCCAGCTTATCCACCACGGTGTTGATGATATGGTCGCCGTTGCGGAAGTGGTGGTGGAAGCTGATGGTCATGCCGTCCCGAAGGCCGGTGCGTCGGATGGCCTCCTCCAGGGAGGGCACCAGCTTGTTCTGCCGGGTGGACCGGGCCTGGAATGTGGCGGTGTTCTTCTGGCGGGCACCGTGATACAGCCCGTGGTTGCTGATCTCACCGATATGCGGGATTTTTTCAAGCTCGATCATGTCAAATCTCCTCCACTTCGTCGATCTTGCAGCCGGCCTCGTACAGGTCCAGCAGGCGGCGGGCCCGGGTGACCACGGGCTTGTCGATCATCTTGCCCTTGAGGCTGGCCACGCCGCTGCCCCGGGCGTTGGCCTCGGCAATGGCGTCCATAATGGCCCGGGCCTTGTTCAGGTCCTTCTCGCTGGGCATGAACACATGGTGCAGCGGCTCGATCTGGCGGGGATTGATCACGGACTTGCCGTCGAAGCCCAGCTTTTTGATGAGGGTGGCCTCAGCGATGAAGCCCTCCTCGTTGTTGACGTCGGAATACACCGTGTCCAGGGCGGCAATGCCGGCGGACCGGGCGGCGTTGAGGATCATGCAGCGGGCGAACAGCAGCTCGATGCCGTCGGAGCGGGTGGTTTTCAGGTCGGTGACATAGTCCTCGGCGCCCAGGGCGATGCCGATGAGGCGGTCGCTGGCGTGGGCAATCTCGGCGGCGTGGAGCACGCCGTTGGCGCTTTCAATGGCGGCCATCATGCCGGTGGTGCCCACGGGAATACCGGCCTGGCGCTCGATGCGCTCGATCTCCCGCTCGCAGTCGATAACGTCCTGGGCGCTGTCGGTCTTGGGCAGGCGGACCACCTGGACCCCGGCCCGGACCACGGCCTCCAGATCCTGGACGCCCAGGCCGCTGGACAGGTCGTTGATGCGCACCACGGTCTCCTTGGTGCCGAAGTGCAGGGTCTTCAGGGCGTTATACACCAGAAAACGGGCGGAGTCCTTCTCGGTATAGGCCACGGAGTCCTCCAGGTCGAACATGATGGAGTCGGCCCCGTAGATGTGGGCGTCGCGGATCATGCCGGGGTTGTTGCCGGGCACGAACATCATACTGCGGCGCAGTCTGTCTTTTACATACATGTTACTTGACCTCCCATTCATAGGCGTCGGACTGGGCGGCGCGGAAGATGGCGGTGGTAACCCGGGCGCGGACGGTGCAGTCCAGAGCACCCTTGTCCACGGCGGTGACCTCGGCGTTCTCAATGCCGTAGTGAGCCAGCGTGTCACGGATGACGGCCTCGATCTGACGGCCGAACTGCTGCAGGACGTTGCTGGTGAGGCTGATCTGGATGCCGCCGGACTGGGCGGGCTCCAGGGTGATCATGATGTCGTTGGACTCCATGGTGCCGGCGGTGGCGGTGATGAGCAGGTTCATATGTCTGCCCCCTTTACAGCTTCGCGGCCAGACGGTCGTGAATGGCGGAGATGAATTCGCCGCTGGTAACGGCGGTGACGGGGGTGCCCTCGTCCACCAGGCCCACCAGGTCCTTGGTCATGATGCCTGCGCCCAAGGTCTCAAAGCAGGCGGCCTCCAGCTTGTCGGCAAAGGCGGACAGGTCCGGGGTGCCGTCCAGCTGGCCCCGCTTGCGCAGCGCGCCGGACCAGGCAAAAATGGTGGCCATGGGGTTGGTGGAGGTCTGCTCACCCTTCAGGTGCTTGTAATAGTGCTTGGTGACGGTGCCGTGGGCGGCCTCATACTCGGTGGTGCCGTCGGGAGACACCAGCACGGAGGTCATCATGGCCAGGCTGCCGAAGGCGGTGGACACCATGTCGCTCATCACGTCGCCGTCGTAGTTCTTGCAGGCCCAGATGAAGCCGCCCTGGCTGCGGATGACGCGGGCCACGGCGTCGTCGATCAGGGTATAGAAATAGGTGATGCCCAGCTCGTCGAACTTGGCCTTATAGCTCTCGAACTCCTCCTCGAACACCTTCTTGAACTCACCGTCGTAGACCTTGGCGATGGTGTCCTTGGTGGAGAACCACAGGTCCTGACGGGTGTCGATGGCGTACTGGAAGCAGGCCCGGGCGAAGGAGCGGATGCTCTTTTCCTTGTTGTGGGCGCCCTGCCACACGGCGGGGCCGTCCACCTTCTGAACCAGCAGGGTCTTTTCCTCACCGCTCTCGCCCCGGAAGGTCATGGTGCACTCGCCGGGCTCGGTGGTGTACATGTCCACGCTCTTGTACACGTCGCCGTAGGCATGACGGGCGATGGTGATGGGCTTTTTCCAGTTCTTCACCACGGGGTGGATGCTGTCGATGAGGATGGGGGCCCGGAACACGGTGCCGTCCAGAATGGAGCGGATGGTGCCGTTGGGGCTTTTCCACATCTGGGTCAGCTGGGGATATTCCTCCATGCGCTGCTTGTTGGGGGTGATGGTGGCGCACTTCACGGCCACGCCCAGGCGGCGGGTGGCGTTGGCGGCGTCCACGGTGACCTGATCCTGGGTCTCGTTGCGGTGCAGCAGGCCCAGGTCATAATACTCGGTCTTCAGGTCCACGAAGGGCAGGATCAGCTGATCCTTGATCATCCCCCACAGAATGCGGGTCATTTCGTCGCCGTCCATCTCCACCAGGGGGGTAATCATCTTGATTTTTTCCATTGCCGTATTTCCTCCTTATTTTGTCCGAAAGCGCCTTACATTCTGGCGGCGTAGTAGTTCATCAGGCAGCCGTCCAGGATGATCTCCTTCTCGTCCTGGGTCAGGCCCCGGACGTGGAGCAGCAGATCGTGAACGCTGCCGTCGCGGCAGATGACCTGGGCGGGGATATCCTCCCGTCCGGCCTCGATGGCGGCGCGGATGCCGGGGACAAACACGCAGTCGCCGGGCTGATAATCGAAGGGCGTGCCCTGGTCGATGGTAAAGGGCAGGATGCCCCAGTTGATGCAGTTGCTGCGATAGCGCTTGGTGGCGTACTCATAGCAGATGTTGGCGAAGCCGCCCAGCACCTTCTGGCAGGAGGCGGCCTGCTCACGGGCGGAGCCGTCGCCGGGCTTGTTGGCGAACACGCAGGAGCCGAACTGGGTGGTCTGGGCCAGGGCCTGGGCATCGCCCACGCGGCCCAGAGTCTCCAGCAGGGAGGCGGGGACCTGACCGCTGCGGCGCTGGGCCTCCCGGGCGGCTACATCCTTGGCCCGGGGCACATACTCCGGCACCCGGCGGGACAGGGTGAACTCCGCCAGACGCAGGGGGTTGGAGCGATAGGAGGAGGTCTCGCCGGAGGGGATCAGCTCGTCGGTGGTGGTGACGGGATCATGGATCACGGCGGCCAGCTCCACCAGCAGGTTCTCGGTGAGATCGTACATCTTGGGCCAGTCGGTGATGTTGGGGCCCATGACCAGCTCCACGCTGGGATCGGCCTTGCCGAAGCCGTAGTACAGGCGGTTGTCATACACTTCCTTGTCGAAGTGGTACTCGTGATGAATGGGGGTATAGTCCACGTCGGTGGCGGCGGTGATGCGTCCGCCGTTGGCGGCGGTGGCGGCGATGGACCGGGCGTCCATCAGGCACACGGCGGCAAACTGCCCCTCGCCGGGCTTGGAGCCCTCGCGGTTGGGGAAGTTGCGGGTGGTGTGCCGCAGGGACAGGCCGTTGTTGGCGGGCACGTCGCCTGCGCCGAAGCAGGGGCCGCAGAAGCTGGGCTTGATGATGGCGCCGGAGGCCAGCAGGTCAGCGGTGGAGCCCACCTTCATCAGCTCCAGAGACACGGGCACGGAGGTGGGGTACACGTCGAAGCTGAAGGCGCCGGAGCCGGTATAGTGGCCGCGGACGATGTCCGCCGCCTCGGTGATGTTGTCGAACAGACCGCCGGAGCAGCCGGCGATGACGCCCTGGTCGGCCCAGACGGCGCCGTCGTGGATCTTATCGGTGAGCTGGGGATTGGCCTTGGGGAAGCGGCGCTTGGCATCGGCCTCCACCTTCTGCAGCAGCTCCTCCGCGTTCTCCAGGAACTCGTGGATGGTCCAGGCGTTGGAGGGATGGAAGGGCAGGGCGATCATGGACTCCATCCTGGACAGGTCGATGGTGATCATCTTGTCGTAATATGCGTCCTGGCCGGGATGCAGGGGCTTATAATCCTCGGGCCGCTTGTGGGCCTCATAGAAGCCCCGGGTGACCTCGTCGGTCTCCCAGATGGAGGAAAGACAGGTGGTCTCGGTGGTCATCACGTCGATGCCGTTGCGGAAGTCGATGGGCAGGCTCTTGATGCCGGGGCCCGCGAACTCCAGCACGCAGTTGTTGACAAAGCCGCTTTCGAAGGTGGCCTTCACCAGGGCAATGGCCACGTCGTGGGGGCCGATGCCCTGCCGGGGCGTACCGGTGAGGTATACCAGCACCACCTTGGGCATGGGGGTATCCCAGGTGTTCTTCAGCAGCTGCTTGGCCAGCTCCGGGCCGCCCTCGCCCACGGCCATGGTGCCCAGGGCGCCGTAGCGGGTGTGGGAGTCGGAGCCCAGGATCATGGAGCCGCACTTGGCCATCTGCTCCCGGGCATAGGAGTGGATGACGCTCTGGTTGGCGGGAACATAGATGCCGCCGTACTTCTTGGCGGCGGACAGGCCGAACATGTGGTCATCCTCGTTGATGGTGCCGCCCACGGCGCACAGGCTGTTGTGACAGTTGGTCAGGGCGTAGGGAATGGGGAACTCCTTCATGCCGGAGGCCCGGGCCTGCTGGATGATGCCCACATAGGTGATGTCGTGGGACACCATGGCGTCAAAGCGGATGCGCAGCTGCATGGGGTCCGGGGACACGTTGTGAGCCTGCAGGATCTGCCAGGCCATGGTCCGGCGGCGGGCTTCCTCCTGGGCCGTGGCCGCAGTTTCCTGGGGAACGCCGTTTACCAGGTACATGCCGTGGTCGGTGAGCTGGATCATAATGGATTTACCTCCTACATATTGCCTCCGCGCCGGGCGCAGAGTCCTTCTTTGTTTGGTCCAGGATAAATGTAGCACACCGGCCCGGGGTTGTGAATCGGTTTTCCGCAAAAAGCCGCCTGGGGCGGCATTTTCTCCATTAAGCCCATGAAAACACCGAATCATTTGGTAAAAATGGAGCCTGTGGGGGGCGGGCTTGCAAAATGTTTCGTCAAAATAGAACTTGCAGCCTGGTTTACAAAAATCCGGGACACACCCATGCCTGCAAGCTGCAAAAGCGGCAAGGGAAATTGCACAAATTTTCCATACGAAGGACAGATGCGCAACATTTGTCCTTCCAGAGAAAACAAATGGCGCAGATCGAATTTCTCTTGCTTTAACTTGACAAAGCCGGTGACGTATGATAGACTGATATAAGTTTACAAGCCATAAACTTTTCAAGGAGGGTCATTTTTATGCGTGTTCGTGAGATGGAGATCGGTGAGGTGCAGGAGCGGTTTGCCAACCTGGTGTGGGACAACGAGCCCATTCCCTCGGGCCAGCTGGTGAAGCTGTGCGAGCAGGTTTTCCAGTGGAAAAAGCCCACCACCTATACGGTGCTGCGCAAGCTGTGTGAGAAGGGGCTGTTTCAGAATGTGAACGGGGTGGTGTCCTCGGTGATGAGCCGGGAGGAGTTTGCCTCCCGCCGCAGCGAGCAGTTTGTGGACAATGCGTTCCACGGCTCCCTGCCTGCCTTTGTGGCGGCCTTTACCGCACAGAAGCCCCTGTCCGCCCAGGAGGCGGAGGAGATCCAGGAGATGATCAGCAAATTCCGGAAGGAGGAATGACCCGTGCTCTGCCGGATATTCCTGAAGCTGGCGGGAATGAGCGTCACCGCCGGGGTGCTGGTGCTGGCGATACTGGCCGTTCGGGCCCTGACGCGGCGGCGCATGCCCAAATGGGCCCATTGCCTGCTGTGGGGCCTGGTGGCGGCATGCCTTTTGTGCCCGGTGCTGCCGGAGAGCGGACTGAGTCTCCGGCCCCAGAGCGGGGAGCTGGTCCAGTACGGCGACCAGCTGACCGGCCTGGACCGGGAGCCGGTCATCATCCTGATGGAAACCGGAGTGCAGGATGTTTACGCTTTCCGAACGGGTGAAGCGGACCGGCCCGGAGTGTCCCTGATGCCCCTGGCTTATGTCTGGCTGGCGGGAATGGCAGTGCTGCTGGGATGGGCGGCTTTCAGCTGGCTGCGGCTGCGGCGGCAGGTGGCGGCGTCCGTCTCCGTGGCCAAGGGGGTGTATATCTGCGACGATATCGCCTCGCCCTTTATCCTGGGGGTCCTGCATCCCCGCATTTACCTGCCTTCGGGTCTGACGGGCGCCACGCTGGAGAGCGTCCTGCGCCATGAGCGGGCCCATCTGAAGCGCCGTGACCACTGGTGGAAGCCCCTGGCCCATGTGCTCATCGCCGTGTACTGGTTCAACCCCCTGCTGTGGGCAGCGTATGTGCTGCTGTGCCGGGATATCGAGCTGGCCTGCGACGAGCGGGTGGTGCGGGATATGACCCGGGAGGACCGGGCCGCCTATTCCCAGGCCCTGCTGCAATGCAGCCTGAACCGGCGGCGCAGACTGGTGCTGTGCCCCCTGGCCTTTGGCGAGGTAGGCGTGCGGACCCGGGTGAAGTCGGTGCTGCGCTATCGCCGGCCGGCGGTGTGGCTGTCGGCTGCGGCGGTTCTGCTGTGCGCCGCCCTGGCGGTGACGTTCCTCACGGAGCCCAAGACTGCGGAGAACGCTCCGGCGGAAAAGGCCCGGACGCATAACAACGATTATGTGGATTATTTTCAGCGGATCCAGAAGAAGGAAGCGCAGCAGGGCCGCAGCGTGGACAATCCGGTGGTCATCATCAGCACCTCTATGGAGCCGGCCACCGGCCAGATCAGCTATCAGGTGCAGCTGCTGGACGGCATGACGGACTGGGAAAAGGAAAGAATTCTGTCCAGATACAGTATGAACATCGCCAATATGGAGATTTTCTACCCCCAGGAGGGGGACATCTATCAGGAGATGGACGTTCCTCACCTGCGGTTCCGGGCGGTAAGTTCAACGTCTGCCCCGCCCATAGACCCGGCTTACGATGACCTGGTGGCCCTGGACAACCCGTATGAGCCCTATACGCTGGCCTCCGTGACGGTGCTCAGCGCCGACGGGAGTCAAAGCTCCACCTTCCGGCGGGTGGGCCAGTCCCTGCTGCTGGACGATGCGCCGGACGACTCCGGCAGAAACGCCATATCCTGGAGCATCCGTATAGACTGAATTCATAGAGAGCGAAGGAGGGAAGGACATATGTTTGCCAGACACGGTATCAGAAACGCCCTGCGGACCCCCAAACGGTCGGTGGCATTTCTGCTGCTGATGACGCTGCTGGTGACGCTGCTGGGCACATCCCTGGGGCTGAGCTTCGCCCTGCAGCGCACCCTGCGCCAGTGCCGGGAGAATTACTCCACCATTGGGCTGGTGGAGTATCTGGGCCCGGGCTATCCCAGCACCACCAAGGTGGTGGCGGACGCCGGGGAGGTCCTGGCGGAATTTGAGGAAAAGCTGGACCGGGAGGATCCGGCCCTGGTGGCCTGGGAGCCCACCCGCATGGCCCTGGGCTATACTCCGGACCTGGGCATGCTGACCAACCGTCTCCTGCTGAAGGACCGGTTTGTGGCCATGGTGAAGGTGCGGGAGCTGGTCACACTTCACGTCCCGGCGGAGGATGGCTCCGGCTGGACCATCGATGAAAACGGGAACATAGTGGAGGAAACTCCTCGTCCCGCTTATGACCGGGTGCTTCCGCTCTATGACGCCATCATCAGCCGCATGCTGTATACCGGCCAGCGCATGGTGGACGGCTCGCCGGTACTGCTGGAGATCCCGGGGGAGGCCAGCATGGATATTCCCGGCCAGGACTATGTGCCTCCGGCAGACAGCATCTGGGTCCCCGGGCACTACTATCTGCTCCACGGCTCCTATGCCGAGTCCAGCCTGATGGGTGCATCATACATGCAGCTGTCCATGGGGCAGTATGAGCTGGACGGGGTAGACACCGGCGTCACCGATGTGCTGGACGTCACCCAGCCCGACGGCACGCCGCCCAGGCTGGACGGCTCCACGGGCATCGAAAAGGTGGCCCAGACCTATCAGGTCACGACCCACTCCCTGACGGTGCAGGCCACGGACCGGCCGGCGGACCTGCTGCCCTTTCAGCAGGGGGATCTGACCCTGGCAGAGGGCGCATACTATACCGCAGGCGGCAAGGGCTGCCTGATCTCTCAGGCGGTGGCCAAGGATCTGGGCCTGTCCGTGGGGGACAGTCTGCCCCTGTCCCTGGCGGTGCGGAAGAATACCCTGATCCCCTACAGCTATTGGGCCGGGGAGGGCTTCGACGCAGAGGATACCTATACCGTCAGCGGTATTTTCTCCGCCAATGAAGAATACGAGACCATGGTCTATATCCCCGTCCGGAACGATATCGATATGCAGCAGAACCACTGCTCCTTCACGCTGGGGCAGCTGCAGCTGAAAAACGACCTGGCCCAGGAGTACATCGAGCGTCTGGAAAAGGATCTGCCGTCCTCCATCCGCGTCACCGTGTATGACCAGGGCTATGCCGCCGTGTCCCAGGCGCTGGAGGACATGCTGCGGCTGGTGCAGATCATCGCGGGCGTATGTCTGGCGGCGGGACTGGGCTTTCTGGTGCTGTTCGGCTATCTGCTGGTATACCGTCAGCGGGGCATTGGCCGCACCATGATCCGGGTGGGCGCTGCCCGGCGGAACGTACATACCTATTTCCTGTTTTGCGCCGGAACGGTGGCCCTGCCGGCGGCGGGACTGGGCCTGATCCTCAGCCGCTTCGTGTGCCTGGGGGTGCTGAAGCTGCTGGAGGTGGTGCTGGACGGCGCCACGTCCCTGGACCTGTATTACAGCAACACCGCCCTGGCCATGCATCGCTCCGCCACAGAGTATCTGGCGGCCCCCGGCTGGGGAGCTCTGGCCGTCATCGCCCTGGGGACCCTGGCGCTGGCGCTTCTGTCCTGCCTGGTGTTCAGTGTGGTCAGCCTGGAGCGGCGGCACAAAAAGCGCCGCCGGGAGAGCCGCGCCGCCCAGGGTACGCCGTCCCGTCCCCTGCGGGGCGGTCCCCGGACCTATGCGCGGCTGTCGGTGCTGCGGGGCGGCTTCCGCTCCCTGGTGCCGGTGCTGGCAGGCGTGTGCGCGGCCGTCCTGTTCTGCCAGCTGTCGGGTATCGTTATCCGCTATGACGGACAGCTGCGGGACCTGCGGGCAAACAGCTCTGTCCGGGGCAATATGACGGACATCAGCGGCAAGTATACCACCGGCCTGGTGCTGAATGAGCAGGTGCTGGACCAGATCGGCCAGCTGTCCGGCGTCAGTGAGCTGACAAGGCTGACGGCTACGCCCTACTATTTCGCGGGAGTGTACCGGGGCAGCGAACTGGTGGCCGGACCCGGCCTGCCGCCCCAGCCCACCACCACCTTTGAGAGCGAACGGTATATGGCGAATCTGTCCTCCGGGCCGGACCTGGTGTTTATCGACCGGCTGGAGGGTGCGCCGGAGTTTATGTACAGCGCGTCCATCGAGACCCAGTGGCTGGAGGGTTACGATTCCAGCTGCTTCCAGATGGATTGGGATGCGTCGTTGGACCCGGAAACGGCAGAGAATCGGTGCGTCATCTCTACGGACATGATGGACCAGTACGGCATCCGGCTGGGCGACTGGATCTGGCTGGAGGTTCGGTGCTCGAGCGCTTACAGCTACAGCAGAAACCAGATAGGCCTCCGTGTGGTGGGCGCTTATGCCCAGGCGGGCCGGGCCAACAATATCTACACGAACCTGAGCATGCTGCGCTACCCCTATGCATACGACGAGGATCTGGAGCTCTGCACCCTGGGCGGCGTCTACCTGGCCAAGTCCATCAGCGGCGCCACGTTTAAAATCGCTGACTGCACAGATCTGACGGCGGTGAAGCAGGCCCTGTACGACATGGAGCTGTCCGCCGTGGGCAAGCTCCGGGCCGTCCGGAACTTCGTCATCATCAACGACGCGGCATACCTGAACACGGAGCGGGCCGCCGCCCAGCGCCTGTGGTACATGCAGCACCTGTTCCCGGTGGTGTACGCCATCGCCCTGGGCCTGGCATACCTGATCGCGTTCCTACAGGTGCAGTCCCGGCGGAAGGAGCTGCGCACCATGCGCAGCGTAGGCGCGGACAGCCGCACCGCCTATTGGAGCCTGTATTGGGAGCAGCTGATGCTGGCGGCCCTGGGGGCCGTGCTGGGGGCGGGCCTGTGCCTGGCTCTGGGCTGGGGCACCGCCCTGGGCCTGGGCCTTACTGCAGCCTTCGCCGTGCTGTGGCTGCTGGGAGCCCATGTGGCTCTGCGCAGGGCCAACAGCCGCCATATTCTGAAAAACCGCAGGGAGGTTGAATGATATGTCCATTCTGGAACTGAAAGATGTCTGCTATAGCTACAGTGCGGAAAAGCCGGTGCTGCGGGGCATGAACTGCACCTTTGAATGCGGCACGCTGTACGCCCTGGTGGGCAAATCCGGCGCGGGCAAGAGCACGCTGCTGAGCCTGATGGCGGGGCTGGACCTGCCGGACAGCGGCCAGGTGCTGTTTGAGGGCACCTCCACCGGCGACATGGACCTGGACGAGTACCGCCGCCGGAAGGCTGCGGTGATCTATCAGGATTTCGCCCTGTTCCCGCTGCTGACGGCCCTGGAGAACATCGAGTACCCCATGGAGCTGTGCCGCGTGGAGGCTCAGGAGGCGGAGCGCCAGGCCCGGGAGCTGGCCCGGCGGGTGTCCCTGCCGGACGAGCTGCTGGACCGGTATCCCACCCACATCAGCGGCGGCGAGCAGCAGCGGGTGGCCATTGCCCG
>ENA-OPIQ01000304-OPIQ01000304.1-human-gut-metagenome-genome-assembly--contig:-NODE-304-length-13503-cov-1.437463_pt1 | contig 13503 bp, 7 predicted proteins | sample MGYA00241397_ERZ501640 | MGnify/ENA primary metagenome ERZ501640 (study PRJEB25962, sample SAMEA2042294) | human gut metagenome | biome: human gut; feature: human-associated habitat; material: faeces...
AACCGAAGGGTTGTTGGTTCGAGCCCAACTCGGGGAGCTAAGATGAAGAAGCGATACAGAAATGAGAAATCATAGCTGTATCGCTTTTTTGCTGTCTGTAGCCATTAAGAAACGCCATCTAACATTTTGACGGTTTTCCATAACATTTCTTCCTGTTCATGGAAGAAAGATTTCGTTATAATAAAATCAGACAGATCACGGAACATGTGCAGAGTCAGGAGTCGTGTCAAGGCGGAACTTTTTCCGATAGGCGCTTGGCGTCATGCCCTGCTTCTGGCGGAAGGCTTTGGTAAAAACTTCAGTATTTCGGTAACCACAGGAAAAAGCGATCGTTTCGATGGAGAGATCCGTATACGATAAAAGCTCGAGCGCACGCGTGATCCGGCAGGAAGAAAGATAGTCCTGCGGTGAGGTATGGAGATATTTCTGAAACAGGGTATAAAGGTAACTCCGGTTGATGCAGACATATCTGGCAATATCCGAGACAAGGATTTCATTGGAATAATTATTTCGGATAAACTCAACGGCTTTTTCCACGTAAAGATTGCCGCTCTCCCGTGCAGAAGGATCGGCAAGCGTGATTTCGCGGGAAAGAATTGAGAAAAACTGGTACAGACAGCCTTCCAGAAGATACTGGTCAGAGGTGTCATAGGTATTGTGCTTCTGCATCTGAAACAAGAGGGACTGCAGTTCACCGGAAAAGTTGCACTGGTAGACAGGGTGCTCCTCGGAAAGACCGAGTTCCTGTACATAAGAGGCAGCTTTTTCGCCGTCAAAACCGATCCAGAGATATGTCCAGGGATCATCCGCATCGGCTTCATAGTAGGTGCGGACATTTGGCATCAGGAAAAAGCCCTGTCCGGCGGTTAAGCGGTAAGTGCGGTTTCCGATGGTAAAAGTGCCTTTCCCGGAAATAATATAGTGGATCACGTAATTGGGGCGGACAGCCGGGCCGTAGCTGTGGAACGGCTGGCAGGCTTCGTAGCCGCAGAAGCAGAGATAAAGATCCGAAAATTTATGCTTTGGGACAGGAAGTGTCCAGGAAGTTTCCATAAGTATACCTCACAAAAAGAATCATCAGAAAAGCCGGAATGTCACAAAGGATGAGATTCCGAAATGTCAGTAAAATTATATCGTGTTTTGCAGGATACTGCAAGCCGCTGTAGGAAATCAAAGGCCCGGAGTAGCAGCCTTTGCGGTTCACACAGCACCGGAACACTTGCTGTTCGGGTATGTAAGAAAGTGATTTTGGTGTGAGCAGCCCGAAAAAATGCGATAAGATAAAGGAGAAAAAATCATGGCAATCAAAGTAAGTGAAAATGGACGGTTATTTACCCTCCAGACAAAAGACAGCAGTTACCAGATGTTCGCAGATGACAAAAATGTGCTTCTGCATCTCTACTATGGAGAAAAAATCGGTGAGGAAAATCTTTCCGGTCTGATTTTCTGTACGGATATGGGATTTGCAGGAAATCCGGAGGAAGCAGGCCCTAACCGGAAATATTCTCTTGATACACTTCCGCAGGAAATTCCGGGAAGTGGTGTCGGTGATTTCCGTGATGATATGATTGAGATCCGCCACGCGGACGGCAGCTTTGCAGCAGATTTTCGTTTCGATTCGTTCGAAATTCTGGATCATTCCTATGCTATTCCCGGAATGCCGGCGCTGTACGATACAGAGGAAGAAAAAGGTGAGACTCTTGTTATTACAATGACGGAGAAGGCTTCCGATATTGTTCTGAAGCTGTTTTACGGTGTATTTGAAAAGGAAAATGTGATTACGAGAGCGGCAAGACTCGAAAATCACGGAGAAACGGCGATTGAGCTGGAAAAAATGCTGTCATTCAGCATGGATCTGATGTATGAAAATTATGAGATGATCTATTTCTCGGGTCGTCATGCGATGGAGCGTACGGCAGAGCGGATTCCGGTGCAGCATGCAAAAGTCGAGATCGGCAGCACCCGCGGTACATCGAGCCATCATTACAATCCGGCTGTGATCCTCTGCGAGGAGGGTGCGGGTGAGACACACGGTTCCTGCATCGGCGCATGCCTCGTTTACAGCGGAAACTTTGTTGCGGCAGCACAGAAGGATCAGAAAAACCAGACCCGTTTTCAGATGGGTATTCATCCGACCAATTTCTGCTTCCATCTGGAAAAAGGAGAGGCGTTCGATACCCCGCAGGCAATCTTAAGCTATTCCGGAACCGGCCTTACCAAACTGTCACAGCAGTATCATGAGATCATCCGCGAGCATATCTGCCGCGGCGCATACAAGCATGCCAAACGACCGATTCTGATCAACAACTGGGAAGCAACCTATTTTGATTTCAACGAAGAAAAAATTCTGAAAATTGCAGAGCAGGCGCAAAAGCTTGGCATTGAGATGCTGGTGCTTGACGATGGCTGGTTTGGAAAACGAGAGGATGATAACAGTGGCCTCGGCGACTGGTTCGTCAACGAGAAAAAGATGAACGGCTCCATGGCGCAGCTTGCAGAAAAAATCCATAGGATGGGCATGAAATTCGGTCTCTGGCTTGAGCCGGAGATGATTTCCGAGGACAGTGATCTTTACCGTGCACATCCGGACTGGGCATTTGCAATTCCTGGCCGTGTGCCGAATCACAGCAGAAATCAGCTTGTACTTGATATGACGCGTGAGGATGTGTGTGAGTATCTGCTGGAGCGTCTGACAACCATTGTTCATGATGCAAAGATCGATTATGTCAAATGGGATATGAACCGCAGCGTCTGCGATGTTTACAGCCATGTGGCAGCACAGAGCCGAAACGGAGAGCTGTATCACCGCTATGTGCTCGGTGTTTACGATTTGCTGGAAAAATTCCTTGCCGCATGCCCGAATCTGCTGCTCGAGGGCTGCAGCGGAGGAGGCGGACGATATGATGCCGGTATGATGTATTATTCCCCGCAGATCTGGTGCAGTGATAATACCGATGCGATCAACCGTCTTTCCATCCAGTACGGAAGCTCGTTCTTCTATCCGATCAGTACCGTCGGCTCCCACGTTTCGGTATGCCCGAACCATCAGACAGGCCGCGTGACACCGTTCTGGACAAGGGGCGATGTAGCGCTGGCAGGAAGCTTCGGCTATGAGATGGATCTGAATAAGATTTCGGATGAAGAGAAAGAGATGGTAAAAGAGCAGGTTGCTGCGATGCATACATATTATGACCTCACACATGAGGGACTGTATTACCGCTTGACCGGACTGAAAAAACAGGATTTCATGGCATGGGAGTTTGTGGCAAAAGATCAGAGCCGTGCACTGCTTACGATCGTAAAAACCGACGCAGAAGGAAATATGCTTCCGGTTCACACGAAAGTGTGCGGACTGGCAGAGAACAAGCTGTATCGTTGCAGTCTGGACGGTGAAATCCGCTCGGGCCGTACCTGGAACCGTGCGGGTCTGACCCTGCATCAGGTGCTGAAAGAGTATGAGAGTATCCGCGTGGAGTTTACAGAAGTAGAATAATAAAAGATAAGAAAAATCTTCAACCGGGTTTGCGGGGGAACCTCAATCTGGTTGGAGATTTTTTATACTAAAAAATCAAAGTAGAAGGGAAGGAACGCACTCTTTACAGTGGAAAAATGGTTATGATATAATAAACGCAAGAAATTTTTTGACAGGAAAGGAAATCGTACATGAGAAACAGAAAAAACTGTTTAGCAGTTCTTCTGATGACAGCTATCGTGATAACGGGATGTGGAAATCAGCAGGCGGAAAAAGAGAATCCATCGGTTGTCGCTCAAAAGACATCCAGTGTTCAGAATGAGTCAGAAGATGGTGAAAAAAATTTTCTTTCTACCTATCAAAACATTGCAGTCACCCTTCCAGAAGGCTGGAATGCAACAAAAGATGAGAAAATCCAGTGTAGTTTTGTATCGGAAGATGGTGAAAGCCTTGAAATATCGTACCGGGAAGGAATGGCAAAAGTGGTGCTGATGGATTTTCCGGAGAATGAAGAGAGTGCTGAAAAACTGCTCTATCCAAATGAAATAACCGGGGAAAACAGCATCAGTGATTTTGTGGTGAAAACAGTTAACGAAGGAAAAAGTAAAGAGAGTTTCTTTTATCGTTTCTGGGTTAAAAATTCCCTGCAGATTCCGACCGCATTTTTCTGCGGGGTGAAAACGGAGAATGAGGGGTATCAGATCATATGGAAAAAAGGAAACAACAGCAGCGATATGCAGCAAACCGTGCAGGAAATGCTGGAGTCTCTGCAGTTTCCGGACAATGAGCTGCTGACAGAAACATTTCAGACGGCCTGCCAGGAGCAGAAAAGAGCGCTGGAAGCAGAAAATAATTCGGATGGCGTGAAAAAGCAGAAAGGAAAGAAAACAGTCACCTGTATCTCCCCGGTCAATGTACGCACGGAACCCAACATCAGCACAAGCCAGGTCCTCGGAGCTCTGACGACAGGGGAAGAAGTGGAAATGCTCGGAAAAGAGAATGGATGGTACAAGATTTCGTATGAGGGAAAAACGGCGTATGTGTATGAAGACTATGTGAAAGAAAAAGAAAATTAAAAAAATGATATTTTCAAAAAAGCTGCCGAAGCAAACAGAACCGGCAGCTTTTTTGAAATAATTTTGAAAAAGAAAAATCCCGGAAACCATCTGTTTCCGGGAAAATAGAGGCGTCGACCGGATTTGAACCGGTGGATACTGGTGTTGCAGACCATTGCCTTACCACTTGGCTACTGCGCCATATTTAATTAAATGACTCCAACGGGAATCGAACCCGTGTTACCGCCGTGAAAGGGCGATGTCTTAACCGCTTGACCACGGAGCCGAAGTTTTTGTTTTGTCTGCCGTGATTTTTGCTCAGCGACAAGTAGTATATTATCATAAGAAAACGAGTTTGGCAAGTGTTTTTTGAAAAAAAATCAAAAATTTTTGAGATTTGTGTTGCCGTGCATTCAGAAGGAAAAAATTTGATGTTTCGCTGTGTAAGAAAGTGATTTATCTTTGCGTAGATATAAAAAGGGAACAGAAAAATTTGCCGGGTCAGGGCATGGCTTTTCGATATTCTTCCGGTGACATACCAAAAGTCCGGCGGAAAATGCTGGCAAAATAGCTGGGGCTTTCAAATCCGGTATCCAGAGCAATTTCCAAGATAGAAAGCGAGCTGCCGGTAAGAAGATCTGCGGCTTGGGTTACGCGGTACTGGTTGATATAGGAAATAGGCGTTGTGTGAAAGTGCGTTTTGAAGAAACGACAAAAATATTGTGGATTCATATTGAGTATAGCAGCAAGATCTGAAAGACGGATTTTAGAATCATAGTTATCCTGAATATAACGTAAGAGTTTTTTACACTGATCAGATCTTTCTTTTTTACGAGTGCAGAGGGGTTCCGGATGAAGAAAAAGCTGGTATTGCGCCAGAAGTGCAAGAATCCGATACATGTCACTTTTGATCAGAAGAAACCAGCCGATGGGTTTGGTATCGTATGCATACAGGATTTCCTGGAAAAGCTCAGATAATGTCAGTACAAATGTTTTCTGTGTCTGAGAGGAGGCTTCAGCAGCAGAAAGCTCTTCCAATGGAAAAGCCGGAAGAAGCAGTTGATGAGAGAGCAGCGGACGAATCCAGTCTGCTTCACAGGAATCCAGATAGGCACATGAGAGAATTTCTGGAAGAAATACAAGGGCATGGTGAACCGAAGGGGTAGTTCCAATGCTGCAGAGCTGATGCAGTTCGTGACTGTTGATGAAAAGAAAAGTACCTTCGGAAATTGTCCGGGTTTCAGTTTTCAGTGTCAGAGTGAGAGTACCTTTTTCAACCCAGATCCATTCTAATTCTTTATGCCAGTGAAAAGGAACAGAGAGCCCGCCATGCGCATAATCCTGATGATAGATATGGAGCGGAACAGGTTCGGTTCCATGCACGGTAAAATCCCGGATTCCGCCAGAAAGAACAGGGGAACAAGATTCAGGAGAAAAGAGCTCTTTTGAACGTTCTTTTTTCATAAAAGTCAAAATCCTTTCATTAAATACGAAAATCAGGTTAGAAAATATAAGATAATATCATTATACTGCTCTTATAGGAAAAAAGAAAGAGAGGACAGAAAATGAAAAGAGAGTGGTGGCATAGCTTAACCGTATATCAGATTTACACCAGAAGCTTCTGTGACAGCAACGGAGACGGCATCGGCGATTTTGGAGGGATTCTGCAGAAGCTGGACTATCTGCAGGAGCTTGGTGTTGGAGCCATCTGGCTTTCGCCTTTTAACGATTCTCCTAATTACGACAATGGATATGATGTCAGTGACTATTATAAAGTAATGGAAGAAGCGGGCACAATGGAAGAGCTGGAAGAACTGATCGCAGCCTGTGAAAAGCGGGAAATTGTGGTCATGATGGATCTTGTTTTAAATCATAGTTCCCATCTGCACCCATGGTTCCTGGAAGCCAGAAAGGATCGAAACAGTAAATACCATGATTTTTACATCTGGAAGGAAGGAACGAAGGAGCAGCCGCCAGAAGGCGGCGGAGCATTCTTTGGAGGAAGCACCTGGGAATGGGTGCCGGAGGTTCAGGAATATTATTATCACAGTTTCAGTGTAATGCAGCCGGATCTGAACTGGAAAAATCCGTCGCTTCGGAAAGAGCTGTACCGGATGATCCAGTTCTGGTTGGATAAAGGGATCCGTGGTTTCCGGCTGGATGCAATTGACAATATTGTAAAAGATGGACATGGAGGAAATGATACTCATTCAGAGCAGATTCATACATACTTAATGGAAATGAATCAGAATACGTATGGAAAATCAGAACAGATCCTGACAGTGGGGGAAACCGGAGGTGCTACGGTAGAAATGGCACAGCAGTATTCTGATCCGGAAAGCCAGGAGCTCAGTATGATTTTTCAGTTTGAACTGATGGGAATCGACGGCATCCGAAGTGGAAACTGGGATCCGAAACCGTATACGCTGCCGCAACTGAAGCAGCTCTTTGAAAAATGGCAGACGGGACTGGAAGAAAAAGGATGGAACAGCCTGTTCTGGGGAAACCATGATTTTCCGCGTGTCGTATCGCGCTTTGGAAATGACAGGGAACCGTATCGGGAAAAATCAGCAAAAATGTTGGCTGTCCTTCTCCATGGGATGAAAGGAACTCCTTATATTTACCAGGGGGAAGAAATCGGTATGACAAATGTGTCAGGGCTTCGGATCGAGGACTATCAGGATATCGAGTCTGTAAATTTTGCCGAAGACCGTAAAAAAGAAGGCTGGGAGGAAGAAAAAATTCGTACCTATCTTGCACGGAACAGCCGGGACCATGCGCGGACGCCAATGCAGTGGAATGCGGAAAAACACGCCGGATTTACAGCGGGAACACCGTGGATGGCGGAAAATCAGAATTACGCGGAGATCAATGTGGAAAACAGCAGAAAAAATCCGGATTCCCTCTTCTATTTCTATCAAAAACTAATTGCGCTGCGTAGGAAAAATGACACTCTTGTTTATGGGGATTTCCGTCTGATTGAGGAAGAAAATCCGGATATTTTTGCTTATGAGAGAAATCTGGGAGAGAAAAAGCTGATTGTGCTCTGCAATTTCCGGGATACCGCGGCAGAGATGAAAGCCCGATATGATTTGACAAAAGGAACGGTTCTGATTCATAATGATACAGAAAGCCTCACAAAAGAAGTGTGGAAGTTACAGCCGTATGAGGCGTATATGATTGAACTTCTGCAGTAAAAAGACAGAAATGAAAAGCAGCAGAAGAAGAAAACTGCAGGAGCAACTGGAAACAGGAGGGAAAAAATGTATCGCGTTCTTCTTGTAGAAGATGAAGAAATTGAACTGGAGACATTGCGGGATTATATTGACTGGAAAAAGAACGGGATTTCCAGGGTATTTACCGCGCGCAATGGCAGAAGGGCACTGGAGTGCCTGGAAGAAAATATGGCAGATATTGTGATTACGGATATTCAGATGCCAGGAATGAGTGGAATTGAACTGGCAGAGACGATCGTACGCCGGGGATATCCATGCAAAATTGTTTTTCTGACAGGATATGATGATTTTTCCTATATCCATTCCGCTTTTCAGGTGAATGCCGTGGATTACCTTTTAAAGCCATTTACGATTGAAGAAGTAGAAGCATGTCTGAAAAAAGTGAGAAGTGAACTGGAGAAAAGAGAGATAGCAGACTGGTCGCGGAAAACGGCGGCGAAGCAGTTGCTGGAAATGGCTTTGCGGGAAAAACAGGAAACAGAGCTTTTACGGAAAAATTTCCGTGGTGTATTTGGAGAAGAACTGGAAGAGTGCAGGTTTGGAATCATAGCGGTTTATGGAAAAACGGAAGAAAACATCTGTAGCCAAATTCAGGAAAAATACAAGGGCATCCGTTACATCAGCAAAACGGAACGGATCAGTATGCTGCTGCTGGCGGGGTATCTGTCGGTGAAAGATACGGCATTTCAGATCTGGAATGATTTGAAAGAAGACACACCGAGAGCCGTTGGATGGTGCAGTGGAGCATGGACAGCTGACTGCCTGTACGAAAAGGCGGAAAAACTTCGGAACTGTTGTGTTCTGGCATTTCATATGGATCCACCGGAACTTTTCTGTGCAGATGAAAAAGAAACGGAAGAGGAAAAAGCATATCATTTCCGGGAACAGAAGGAGCGGAGAGAAGAAATCTGTCGTCTGGTCAGCAACGGGAAAAAGCAGGAAACGCTGCAGACCATGAAAGATTATTTTCAACAGCTAAAGGGGCTTGCGCCGAAAACATTTGCGGGAGAAGTTTACAATCTCTATATGTATCTATGGAACCGTCTTGTTTTGAGCGATGAACTGCTGGAAAACTGGATGGAAGCAGAAAAAATTTTGAGAGAAAATGAAATTTTTGAAGCAAACAACAGTTATCAGATGCGGGAAAAGATGAAGCAGTATCTGGAACGGATGTTGGCATTTTTTGAAGAACAGAATCAAAATCCAAATTACTATGCCGTTTATCAGGTAAAAACATATCTTCAGGAGCACTGCTCGGAAAGCGCAGATATCGAGAAGCTGGCCGCGGAGGTCGGTTTGTCTCCGAATTATCTGAGGAGCCTGTTTAAAGAGGCAACAGGAAAAACGATTTTGGAATACAATACGGAAATGCGTCTGCAGAGGGCGGCGGAACTGTTAAAGAATAAGAAAAATAAAGTACGGGAAGTGAGTCTGGCGGTTGGATATGAAAATGTTTCTTACTTTGGCGTTGTTTTTCAGAAAAGATTTGGAGTGACACCAAATGAATATCGTAAAATGGTATAAAAATCGGAGTTTTCAGTTTAAACTGGTGATCGGCTATCTGGTACTGGCACTGATTCCAATGCTGTGTGTTACCTGGTACAGTTATGGAAAAACAAGGAATGTGCTTCTTACTGAAGCATATCAGAGTGCAGAACAGGAAGCAGAACGAATTGAAAAAAATTTTTCTACGATGGTCGAGCCTTACGAAACAATTCTGGAGGTGCTGTATGTGGATCAGATGCTGAGCGGATATTTGTTTCAGGATTACAGCAACGATTCTTATGAAGATATGTTTTACTATATTGATAAGAAGCTCAGCGAAATCTGTCTGATGAATGCAGGAATTTACAAAATCTGTTTTTACAGCAACAATGAAACGCTTCCGCAGGATAATTATTATTTTTATTCCATGCAGGATCTAGATCGGAGGGAAGGTGTGCTGACATTTGATGCGATAGGGGAAACGGTATTCTGTGGGACATCTGGAGACGGAAAAGCATTTCATATGAATCGTCTGATGAATTTTTATCCACAGGGCGGGATGAAGAGCGTACTGTCGTTACAGATTGAAAATCAGCAGATACAGCCCCTCCTCGAAACAATAAATTCCACCGATGAAATTTATCTGGTGGATCAAAAAGGATATATTCTGGCTGCTTCCGAACCGGAAATGGCAGGCCTTCCGATCCGGACCAGAATGCCGGAAGAGGATCTGGAGCAGAAAGCGCAGATTGAGTTTGAGCGTGACGGCATTTCAAAAATCGGAAATATCCAGAGCGGAGTTTTCGGAACAAAAATTCTTGTGATTTCGGATAAGGAGACGGTTTTAAAAGACGCAAAAGCTGTTTCAAGAAGGATGATGTTCCTGATCCTCTGCAGCGCGGCTATGGTATTTCTCTGCATTATCTGTTACACAAGATGGCTTTCCGCGCGGGTGCAGAAAGTGGTGTATGCAGCAAAACGGATGGGACAGGGAGAATTTGATTACCGTCTGGAAAATATGGGAGAAGATGAGATCGGACAGATCGGGCTGGCGTTTAATCAGCTCAGTGATCAGATTCAGGAGCTAATTCGGGAAAATTACGAAAAGAAAATCCGGATTCAGACGAGCGAACTGAATTTGCTGCAGGAACAGATCAATCCGCACTTTCTTTACAATGCACTTGCGGTTATTTCAGCACTGGCGATGCGGGAAGGTGGAAAACAGACGATGCAGGCGGTCAAAAATTTGTCCAGCTTCTACCGGATTTCCCTGAATAAGGGAAAACAGGTGCTTTCCATCCAGGAAGAAGTGGAACTGCTGCAGAGCTATCTGAAAATCCAGCAGATGCGTTTTCGGGACAGCGTACAGGTGGAGTATGAGATTGCAAGAGAAGTACTGACATATCGAACCATTAAACTTCTTCTGCAGCCGCTGGTTGAAAATGCCATTCACCATGCGAGAAAAGAGGAAGAAGTTCTCCACATTGCGGTCAGAATTCAAAAAGAAGAAAGGGATGTGGTATTCCAGGTGACAGATGATGGATGTGGAATCGAGGCGGAAAAACTGATTAAACTGCGAAGTTCTCTGCGGCGCTCAGAGGAAGGATATGGACTGAGAAATGTTGCAAACAGGGTTCGTCTGGCTTATGGAGAGAATTATGGTGTCCGAATAGAAAGCCAGGAAGGATATGGAACGACAGTTTCTGTCAGAATTCCAGTAAACGAATAAAAAATCAACAAAGCAGAAATAACTTCGTATTGTTTGCATAGAAAAGGAAACAGAAACCGGCTGATAAAGGTGATTTTGCCCGTCAGCCGGTTTCTGTTTCGTTAGATATTGACAGAAATCGTAAGAAAACAACAGAATAAAAAAGAGAATTATAAAACTCCGTTAAATCGAGATAGAAATCATAAAAAAGTGAGATTGTTGCAGGACAGACTATCCATTAGAATGGAAACATAGACAGCAAGAGTGTACAAGATGAACAAAAAGAAGAAAGAAGGAGAAGGCATGAAAAAAGAAAACGTGCATGCAAAGCACAAAAAAAGCCTCGCGGAACGGTTCTGGAAACAGAAATATCTGTTTTTACTGCTGATTCCATCGTTGGTATGGGTCATTCTGATCTGCTATGCACCAATGACAGGACTGTATATGTCCTTCATCAACTACACGCCGCAGGGTAGCGGCTATTTTGCGGATATGGCGAATTCGCAGTTTGTCGGTCTTGACTGGTTCAAGTATTTCTTTTCCACAGATTTCACAAAAATCATGAGAAACACACTGGCAACCAGCTTACTGACACTGTTATTCTCATTCCCGCTGCCAATCATTCTGGCGCTTTGCCTGAATGAAGTTCGAAACCAGAAGGCAAAGAAATTTGTACAGACCGCATCTTATATTCCCTATTTTATTTCCTGGGTTATTGCGGCAAACATTTTCCTTACATTCCTTTCTTCAGACGGCGTCATCAACAATCTGTTAAAATTCTTCGGATTAACCGATGAGTCGATTCTGTTTTTCCAGAAAGGACCATATTTCTGGTGGATCATCGCGATTGCAAATGCGTGGAAGGTACTTGGATACAATGCGATTATCTATATGGCGGCAATCTCCGGCATCAGCCAGGATATGTATGAAGCAGCGGATGTGGATGGTGCGACGAGAATGCAGAAGATTCTGCATATCACACTTCCGGCATTAAAGCCGACCATTATGATTCTTCTGATTCTGGCAATCGGAGGTGTTCTGAATACAGGATATGAGCAGCAGCTGTTGATGTCTAATGATGCTATTTTAAATTATTCTGATGTACTTGATACGTATGCATACCGCTATGGTCTGAAAAACGGAATGTATTCTTACGGTACTGCAGTAGGATTCTTTAAATCCGCAGTCTCCTTCATTCTGGTCATCAGTGCAAATGCACTTTCGAAGAAATTCAGTGATGATAATACGGCACTGTTTTAGGAGGAAGGAAAATGAGAGAAAAAGCAATTAAAATCAAAAGAAAACGTTGTGCCAGTGACTGGTTTCTTGATATTTTCAAAGTGGTTTTTCTGGTGTTAGTTACTGTGATCTGTGTGTATCCGTTCTGGAACATTTTTGTGGTATCCATTAACGATGCAACCGATGCACTGCGCGGCGGGCTCTACTTTCTGCCGAGAAAACTGAGTCTGGCAAGTTATAAAGATATTCTGGGACGTGCCACATTTTTGCATGGCATTCTGATCACTGTACTTCGTACTGCAATTGGTACACCGCTGGCGGGCCTTGTCACGACAGCACTTGCCTATGTGCTTTCCAGAAAAGAGCTGCTGTTCCGGAAACAGCTGAACCTGTTCTTTATCTTCACCATGTATTTTGGCGGCGGAATGGTTCCGTATTATATGGTATTAAAGAGCCTTGGAATGCTGAATAATTTCATTGTATTTATTTTCCCGAACCTGGTAAGTGTTTATAATATGATTCTGGTAAAGAATTATATAGAGGGAATGCCGGCAGAGATTTTTGAATCGGCGAAAATTGACGGAGCAAACGATCTGACAGTTTTCTTTAAAATGGTAATTCCATTGTCCAAGCCGATTATTATGACCATTGCACTGTTTGTTGCAATTACACATTGGAATTCTTGGTTCGATGCATATTTGTTTACGAATGCACAGTCTTTAAAAACAATGCAGTCCATTTTGGTTGAAATTCTGAATCAGTATCAGACTTCATCAGCGAACCAGGCGGCAAATCAGGCGTCACAGACCATTACACCGGACAGCATTCGAATGGCTGCTACGATGATTGCGACCATTCCGATTATCATGGTTTATCCGTTTATTCAGAAATATTTTGTTAAAGGAATCATGCTCGGATCTGTAAAGAGCTGATGATAGAAGGAGGAAAAGAAAATGAAGTTCAAAAAAAGTATCGCAATGGCGATGAGTGTCCTGATGGCAGCGGGAATGCTTGCAGGATGCGGATCAAATGGCAGTACATCATCAAGTACTGCATCCGGCAGTGCATCATCTGCATCGGGCGAGGTATCAACAGACGGAGTTACGATTTCTATCTTTGACAAAAACTCCGGAATTAGCAACAGGGGCAAGAAAAACGATAGAAGACAGGCTTAGCGCACCGGGCTGGGAGGATGTGGAATGGAGTAGGGCAAATATGATTTGTTTTTATGCCCGTCTCAAAGATGCTGCTAACGCGCATAAGAGTATCGGTATTTTAGTTGGTGATTTTGCCTGTGAGAATCTGTTG
>ENA-OPIQ01000307-OPIQ01000307.1-human-gut-metagenome-genome-assembly--contig:-NODE-307-length-13420-cov-1.422821_pt1 | contig 13420 bp, 10 predicted proteins | sample MGYA00241397_ERZ501640 | MGnify/ENA primary metagenome ERZ501640 (study PRJEB25962, sample SAMEA2042294) | human gut metagenome | biome: human gut; feature: human-associated habitat; material: faeces...
CGAGGTATCCGTGCAGGAGCTTCCCGTCGGTTATGCGGGGTGGATTTGTTTTTAGTCGGGCGACGTGGTCGTTGTGGAGTTCTCCCGGTTTGGGATAATAGTCTACACGGTATCGCCCTTCCGTCTCCGGAGGCAAAAAGCGGTCGGCGAGTTTGCGTGCGACCATACCCATATTCATGCGTAGATTGAGTTCGACGAACGGGTGCAAGAGTGTGTTTCCTCGTTTGTCGCGATAGGCCATCATGTCTACCCCGAAATATCCGGTGTAGTACGGGGCTATGCGTTCGGTGAAAAAGTCGATAAGCGATTCTTTGACGGCAGTGATGATTTCGAGGCCGACGGCATGGGTCAGTTCGAGTTCTAAAACGGCATCGCTTGCCAACCGGTTTTCTTTATATGCTCCGTGACGGTCGGTGAGGAACGAGGAATATCCAGCGAATTTTACTTCGAATCCGTCGCTGTGAAACTCCATAGCCCAGTCGCTGATTTTGTCATAGACCGGTTCGCCCATAAGCATACCTTGTTTCTGCAATACTCCGTTGCTCCATTGAGCCAATGCCGTGTCATATCCGTAAAGATTCCAATAGAGTCCGCGCCCGCTACCCGACCACGGGGCTTTCAGGATTTTACGATCGGATTGTTCTGTGAAGGATCGAATCTCGTCGGCTGTGTGTAGTTCTACCGGAAGTTCGGGAAAAGGGTAATCGATGCGGTTACGAAGGTATTTCCCGATTTCGGCGGAAAATTTTCGGTGGGATAGTTCCCGAATGGTATCGCATTGTCGTGCGGACGGTAATAGGGTTTTATCGATTCCCGCTAATCTCAAACGTTTTATCAAATCGCGGTTCCACCCCCAAACATGTATCTGTTTTACTTGTGCTCCATCGAGCCGGTCGGGTGTTACCGTAGAAATCTTTAAATTGAGCGGGGCTAATGTGTGAAGAAAATCGGACGGTAATTTATCGGGTATGTATATCGTGGTGTCGTCGTCGGCATACCAAAGGGGAAGGGTGGAGAGTTCTTTCCCGATGAGTTGTGCTGCCGGTGGAGGGGTGTAATTTTCTCCACCGAAGGCTATGGCCAAGTCATTTTCGGGATTGAACAGATAGAGGTTCATGATATGCCGTTTTTTTTATGGGGCAAAGATACGGAAAAAGGGAAGAGACTTTATCGAACAAATGTATTTGTTTTCCCTGTCGGATTGCTTACGCCCTCGATTTATACGAATATCGGGCTTTTCCCATTTGTCGCAAAATGCCGATGAATGTTGTCATATTTTTTTAAAAGGAGATGATTGTTATATTTTTTAAAAAAAATAATCAAAGAATGATTGCAGATTGTAAAATAATAATATTATATTTGCATATAGATAAGATTAAATTCGACTATGTAAAACTCAATTTTCGTTGTTTTCGGTTGCCTGTTTTTAGGAGTGGGAGAATAGAGAGACTTTGCATTCGAGATGGCATTTCGATAGTTTTTGAATAAAAGATGCTTTTTCTTCATATTAATTAAAATAGAATAGCTATGAAAAAAATTACTTCTGTTCTTTTTCTTTTCTATTGTTTTTCGGTAGGGTGGGCTCAGACTGTTCCTCCTTGTACGTTGGAAATAACCGATGCCGAGACTTTTGCTCGTGATTGGACAGTGATCGATGTCAATAGCGACGTAAGTGCCAATACGTGGGCCTATAACGATGGCAATGCGATGTATACGCAAGATAAGAGTAATGCCGCCGATGATTGGCTAATCGCTCCGGCGGTGACCCTCGAAGCCGGGAAAGCCTATAAGGGGTCGGCTTATGTGAAGCATTCTTCTACATTTGGTTCGGATAAACAAAAAATAGAATTGAAAATAGGGACGGCGCCTACGGTAGAAGGGCTGACGACCTGGTTGGTTTATGACGAATCTTTTCAAAGTAGATTGTTCGTGGAAAAATCGGGGACGTTTTCACCGGCGGAGAGCGGTGTTTTTTATGTGGGATTGCGTTGTTACAGCGAATCGTATAATGGCGATCTCTATTTCCAGAAGATCGTTATCGAAGAGGCTCCCGTTTATCCGGTACAAATTACAGACCTTTCTATCGTTGCGGGGGAGAGGGGAGCGATGTCGGCGACTCTTTCATGGACATGGCCTTCGTCCGACCATTTGGGCGGTGCGCTTTCGAACCTCTTGGGCGCTAAAATATATCGGGGGACAGATTTGGTCGCTACTCTCGATACGGCTACTGTGGGAGGAAAAGCTGGTTGGATAGATTCTTCTATCGAGACAGCCGGAAATTATACATATAAAGTGGTCGCTTATAATACGTTCGGGGATTCTCAGGGCTCAGCAACGACCGTTACTTCCCCGTGGATAGGGAATGATACTCCTGCGGCAGTTACCGATTTGGTGGCTTTGGCAGAAGATGCGACTGTGAGCCTTTCGTTTACGCCACCGACAGTCGGAAAGAACGGTGGATATATCGATACCGGGGCGCTTACGTATGAAATCGGCCGTACCCCGGGTGGTGTCTTGTCCGAAAGTTTTTCGGGACCATTCCCATATATCGATGAAGTCCCGGAATTGGGCAGTTATGTTTATACGGTCGTCGCAATGTTCGATGGTAAAGCGAGCGTATCGGTCGCTTCCAATAAGGTTGTTGCCGGAGGAGCGAAAGAATTACCGTATAGCGAGAGTTTTGATACCGAATCATCGCTCGATTTGTTTACTATACTGAGTGCCAACGGGGATAATTCGACTTGGAAATATGATAGCTCGAAAAAAATGGTTCAGTATTGGGGCGGTAGTGATGCCGATGAGTGGCTTATTACGCCTAAATTGAATTTGGTGGCCGGGAAGAATTATAAACTACTTTTCAAAACTGGGCTTGAAAATGCGGCTTCTGAGGAAAGTTATAAGGATTTGAGCGTGACGATTGGTCGGGCCGCCACGGCGGAAGCTCAATCTACCCGATTGTTCCGGGATACAATTCAGTCTGCTTTGATGGAAGAGAAAGAGGTTGTCTTTTCTGTTTCCGAGTCGGGTGGATACCATATAGGTTTCCATTGTTACGGACAGACCAATTGGTATGCTATATTCATCGATGACCTGTCGGTGGACGAAACAGTGGTTGTCCCGGCCGTCGTTTCCGATTTGACCGTCGCTCCCGGTGAACAGGGCGCTATGTCTGCCACGGTTGCATGGACCAATCCTTCTCTTTCGGCTGCCGGTACGCAACTGCCGATGTTGACGAAAATGGAGTTGTATCGGGGCGAAACTCTTATTTATACACAAGAAGATCCGATAAAAGGAGGTTCGGAACAGGTGATCGATGAAGATGTGCCTGCTCCGGGCAAATATGAATATAGAGTCATCGGTTATGTCGAGGAGAATGCCGGTGAGGCCGCCGTGGTGGAATCGGCTTGGATAGGTGCAGATACTCCGAAATCGGTAACTGATGTGGAATTGACCGATGTGGAAGGTAAACCGCAAGTTACTTTTAGAGCTCCCGCAGAGGGTGTGAATGGCGGATATATCGATGTGGAGAATTTGAGATACAGAATCGTCCGTGATCCCGGGAGCGAGATGTTGACGGAAAGTTTGACCGATACGGTTTATGTCGATAGCGATGACCTTTCTTTGGCTTTGTATCGCTATACGGTAACGACGCTGTCGGGCGATATGGAAAGCGAGTCGGTAACCTCGAATGCATTGGTATTCGGCAGTGCATTGGGACTTCCGTACGAGACGAGTATGGATAGCGCCGATGAGATGGCTTTATGGACTATCGTCGATGCCAATAACGATACGAAAAGTTGGGTATATGATGCTACTGAGAAGGAGATGAAATATACGGCCTATTCGGCTGCCGACGACTGGTTGTTTACGCCGCCGTTCGAAGCTAAGAAGGGTTCGCATACGCTTGAATTTAGGGCCCGGGCAGAGAAATATCGTTATCCTGAGTCCATTGAAGTGACATTGGGCAGTGATGTTCTACCCGGTGAAAGCCAAACGGTGATCGCTTCGTACCCGGAAATCAATTCGACTTTGTCGGAACTTTATACAGTAGATTTCAGTGTTCCGTCAGACGGGATCTGGTATATCGGTTTACATGCTACTACCCGGGATCCGTGGGGATTGTATATAAGTTCATGTTCGATTATCAGTAATGTCATTTCCGGTATCGATGGTTTGGAGTGTATGAATGAAGTTTATTTCGATCGTAGTAACCATTCGTTAGTTTTTGACAAGGGTGGCGATATTCAAATTATCAATGCGGCAGGGGTAACGGTAGTGTCTTGTGAATCGGAAAGCGGACGAATGGATTTGTCCCAACTTCCGGCCGGACTTTATATCGCTCATGTCGTGACCGAAGAAGGGAAAACGATACAGATAAAATTTATCAAATAATAAATAGGAAGTGTATGAAAAGTTTTATTTCAAGCCTAATCTTAACAGGTGCTCTTTGGGTGAGTATACCGATGAGCGCTCAGCGGCCGATGAATGAGAGAGTTCACGATAAGGTCGCTACGAAAGAAGCTCCCCGTATTCAATTCGTGGGGAAAAAACAGGGACCGAATTTGTTTCAATCGGCTGCGGCGAGTGTGACTGCCGATTTTAGTTGTCAGAGTGCTGGCAGCGCTGTAACTGTATGGGAAGAGGATTTTGACGACGGAACAGATGGCTGGACAATTACCAATGCCGAGGATTTTTCGTGGACTGTGAAAAAAATCACGAGTACGACTGACCCCAGTAGAGATTTTTCTACTTATGATCCAGACGATGTTCAATCGTTGTATATAGAGGGCCCTTATCAGTCTTTCAAACGAGGAATCGCTATGGCGACAAGTGGGCAGATCGATGTTCCTGCAAATGCTATGTTGAAAGGATATATAGGGTTTACCCAAAATATGGACGATTACTGTCGCTTGCAGATTTCTGTTTCGGCAGATGCTTTTGAGACTTCGGAAATTCTTTGGAATAGCGCCGACGAGGACGGAGAGAAGCCGTGGCGTTGGCATGAGTTTTCGGTTTCTTTGGAGAAATATTCCGGTCAGAAGATTCAGATTCGTTTTACGTATGGTCCCGGAAAAAACGATTCGTTCGGAACCGGTGGTTATATGGGCGATTTCGCTATCGACGGTTTAAAAATTACCGGAGTATCGACCGTAGAACAAGTCGAGGCAGCCACGGGCGAGGTGATTGCTTTCGCCGATATGTCCTCGGGTTCGCCTACGGCATGGCAATGGTCGTTCCCGGGCGGAACGCCGTCGATATCGACCGACCAGAATCCCCGAGTGTTCTATACGCGAGACGGCGTTTACGATGTGACGTTGACGGTAAGTAATGCCGATGGGAGCGATACGAAGACCCGCACGGGATTCGTGAAGGTTACCGGATCCGCACCGCTTGCGCAGATATTACCACCAGCTACATTCCGGTTCAGCGAAACGCGTTTGCCGATGGTAGCTCCGCTGGTGGGGGTGCAGTATCGGGACAATTCGACCAATTATCCTACTTCGTGGGAGTGGACTTTCGACGGTGTCGATCCCGAACCGTATGCCCGGGTGACGTCGCACGAAGAAAACCCTATCGTAGGATATAGCTATATGCATAAACAAGGGGTGAGTCTGCGTGTGGAGAACGAACATGGCGAATCGAACGATACCGTAGAGGTGTCGGTCGAGTACAGTGGGTTAATTACGAATTTAGAGCCGGGAGATAGGGCTGCGACGTTCGATTTGGAAGATAGAGGAACTTTCCCCGGGACGAATAAATTGAATATTACTGCTTATGCTGAGAAGTTTTCCAAACCGTCCCGTCCGATATTGGTATTCGGAGCTTATGTTTATTTTGTGAGTGCTTCGGCTGCGAGTATAACCGACCAGATTGCCGATGTGGGCGTGCATCTGTATACCAGCGAGAACGGATTGCCGGGCAAGAAACTCGACTCGATGTGGTGGAGGGTATTCGAATTGGAAACCCCTTCGGGCAGTTCATTGACCGCTACGGAATTTGAATTTGACCCGACGGTGATCGACGACGAGTTTTTCATTGTAGTGGACGGTATTCCCGAGAAGAACGACAGTGTAGATGTGTCGTTCGCTATGGCCGATTTCCGGGATCACGGTAACACGGCTTATATGTTGAAAGATGGAGAGTGGCGAGACGTGAGCACCTATTTCCCCGCAGGAGCGAATCATACTTCTTATATGATTATGCCTTCGATCGTTCATTCGGTTATGTCGCCTATGCCGGTAGACCGTGAACCGCTGGTGGTGGGTAAGGCAGCCGGCACGGTTAAATATCCGTTCTATTCGATATACGGTTATGAAACTCCTATTCGGAGTGATGCCGAGTGGTGTCGGGTCGTGGGCAAGCCGAATGGCTTGACATTGGATACCTTGCAAATTTCCTATGACCGTTTGCCGGACGGTATTGAGGAACGTGTCGCTACGCTCACGGTCTCGGATAGTATTTCGACTTATGACATCAAAGTCACTCAGAATGTGAACGGAGTCAGTTCGATAGAGAAAGTTACGGAAGAGAAGGCTTCTATTTATCCGTCTGTTTTCAACTCCGAATTTATTGTACGTGTTCCTGAGAATACCCGAAGTATTTCCGTGTTGGACGAAGGCGGTCGGGAGGTGTATCGACAGCATGTCGATTCGCAAGCTCGTCTTGTGACCGTAGATGCTTCGGCGTGGGCTCCGGGAACGTATTTTATTCGGGTCGTCGGGAAACATGAAATCACGGTCGTTAAGGGTGTGAAGAGATAGTTGGGTAACATTGTATGGTTTAACCCCTCCGTCACTGCGTGCCACCTCCCCTATATTTTTGCGTGGCAAAAACACAGAGGAGGAGGTTTAACGCCCTTCTGTTACATCGTTTTAACAAATGAGATAATTGTATTTACCCTTCTCCCCTGTGTGGCGTTAGCCGTATAGGGGAGACATCGAAGAAACAACGGTTTCTGAGGAGAGGGGTTGGAATATACAAGGTCAATCCCTACTAATTATCGACTGAGCCCGTTTGGTCTCTGATGATATAAGATGATTATCGCTGCGATTGAATCTGATTCTGTTCAGGAAAGTGAGGTTGTTTTATTTGAATCTTTTTCCGTTCCAATGCAACACGATTGAATCTTGCAGATAGGGTTCGATACGATCGAATGATTCTTTGTCTAGATAGTTTGCCCATGACTGCCGGGCACATAGAGAACCGTCGGTAGCGAAGTTGTACTCCACAAGGAAAATGTCTACCGGACGTAACAAGTCTTCTTTTTTTGCCTTTGTCAAGCTATCGGGGAATTGGAAAAACTCTTCCCGTCGTATCTGGCGAATGCGTTCCGAAGCGGGGAGTTCCTTCCATGCAGTGTCGAAAAACCGTATGCGACTGTCTCCCGCCGGGGCATATACCGTATTGACAAGAGCGATAATCGTATCGTTGCCGGTTGTATCATACCACCGTATTTCCATTTTACTGCGTTTCGACAGGTCGATCGAGAGCAGGCTGTCTTGTAGCAGTGTCATCTCGGCTTTACTGCCGAGTTTCGTGACAATCTCGGCTTTCTGTCCGGCGTGCATCAAATCGATCAGGTCCTTCCTTCGGTTCACTTCGATAGAAGGGACGAGCGAGTCGGGCATGGCAATGAATAATTGCGCTACTGGTTCTATTGCCGATGATGTCAAGGTGACTATCGAGCATAAACAGAATAACAGATTCTTTAGTTTCATAACGATCGTTTGACACAAAAGTAATCATATTTGCTTCTGTGAGCCAAAAAAACAGCCGTAAATATTGTTACCGTCTTTTATTTTGTGCCGAGATAAAGGAAGAACATACCCAATAGGACGAGTATCAAATCGAACGATTTGCTACGGATATTTTTTTCTCGGAACAGGAATGCGCCGGCTATGAAGCTGACGACGACACTGCTGCGACGTACCATAGAGACGATAGAAATCATGGAGTCGGGGTAGCTGAGGGCGTAGAAATATACGAAGTCGGCACAAACGAGAAACAGGGAGATGAAAAAGATAGAGGGTTTCCAAACAAAAGGTGTGGTATGCTTACGTTTGGGATACCATAATACAAAGAGAATAACGGTCATCATCGCCATTTGATAGTAGGAGTACCATACTTGTACGGTCATTCGGTCGAAGCCGTGCGACATGAGATATTTGTCGTACAACCCGCTGGCCGCACCGGTGATTGTGGCGAGGACTATAAAGAGAATCCAGATATTGTGTTTGAAATTGATGCCTTCCTTTCTTCCGGAGAAGGATAGCATAATGAACGAGACGATCGCCAGAATGACTCCGATCCATTGATAGAGATTCAGTTGCTCGCCGAAGATGAGTAATGCTCCTACGAGTGTGAGAATGGGTTGGGAAGCCTTGATTGGCCCGGCTATGGTGATGGGCAAATGTTTGGTGGCGAAATAGGCACAAGTCCATGATGTGAGGACGAGCGCCGCTTTGCCTATGATATAAATATGCTCGTGACCGGTGGAAGGGGGCACATAGAAGAGTGAATTTCGCATAAATTCGGGAAACCCGTAGGAAAGGACAATACACGGGAGGAACAACAGACTGCAAAAACAGGTATTGAGAAAGAGTACAGGAATGACAGCATTGTTGTCGAGCGATTTCTTTTTACAGACTTCGTAACAGCCTAATAGGAAAGCCGAGAGAAAAGCGAGTGATAACCACATCTTTTGTATCTTTTAGTTATATCTGTAAATCGCCTGCAAAGTTAGAAACTGTTTTAATTTTTACAAATAGATGTTTGGTGCAAGTGGAACGGGTGTCTGACTGAATGGGTCTCTTCACCTTATATTATGCGGTAACAGGCGGGTTTCGAACTATCCATCGTCATGTGGTATTTGCTTTATTGTATGTGAAGCCGACAGTGTTTTCAAGTTCTTTCTCTCGTTGATGTGTTTCATTTCGTTCTTCCTAAAATAGTAGGAGGGGGGATTGGAAAAAGGAATAAAATGTATTTAACCTGAGCTTTGCCTTTGTGTAACGAATTCATTTGGTATTTTAATTCACCCTTGCTTATTTCGGTGAGATAGGGGGAGTACTCGTAGGGTGAGAGGTGTTCAGACATAAGCCGTTTTTTAGGAGACGCAATCGTTTCACTATGTGCAGGAGCCCTAAGATACCCATTAGTAGACCGGCCTTGTAGTGTAATTTCCCAAACGGCGAATTTGCTCCTTCGACAAAACACAACAACCATATACCGGTAATAATGACCCATATAAAGATGAATGTGAGCAGTAGGACGATTTTTTGTTTCCTTCGTGTTTTGCGTTCCCGCTTTTTGTTTTTCAAGCCTTTGTACCAAAACCAATGACTTTTGATGTGTATGATCCCGAATGTAGTAAAGAGCAGACTGTCGATGGTATGAAATACCGCCCAGTTGTGCCAAATGTCGTGTTCGGTTCCGTGGCCTGCGATGTGCAGTTGTATACCTGAGTATAATGATAAGACGAAAAGGGGAATTAATATTGCGTCTGTCAAGTAAATAAGCCGTCTTTTGTTCATCGTTTTTTCTTGTTCGATAGGTTCTTTTGGAGACAGTACAAAGTAACGGCTTATAGGGAAACTGGGAAATAGACTATATGGGGTAATGATTGGATTATTCGAGGTATTTTTTTCTGTATGTAGTGGGGGATAAACCGGCTGTTTGAGTGAATAGACGGGTGAAATAGGTATGGTCGTCGAACCCTAGATTGAAAGCTATCTCTTTTATGCTCAAGGTGGTATAGATTAGCATACGTTTGGCTCTCAATATGATTTCGTCTTGAATGTATTTGCTTGCGGTGGTCCCGGTTATGTTTTTGACGACTTCATTCAGATAGACCGGGGAGATATGTAGCAGTTGTGCGTAATAAGAAGGTCTTCTGTTGATATGAGAATCTTCGGAGAGTAGTTTTTTGAGAGCTAAGGTGATTTCGATTTGTCTTCTGCTTTTCAATTGACGGCAGATGATGTTTTGTATGTTATCGATTATTATACCCGTGGCAGCACGGGATAAGTCTTGTACGATTCGTTTGGTACGGCTGCTTTCCGGTATATTTATATTTCGGGAGATAATGGAGAAAATTTGTTCCAATTCGTTGAATTGCAGGTCGTTTATTCGGAACGGTGCGACAGATAATGCGTATTCGGATAAGATTTGTTTATCCGGTGCGTCGATAAATACACTATCTATGAAAAGTATCGTTGCTTGCGCATTTCCTGTGTCGACAACCCGGTGAACTTGACCCGGTTGAACACATAATATTTCATGGTCCGATACTGTGTAATTTTTAAAGTCGATACTGATACAGCAATGCCCGTTTTCTACTATGCCGAATATGTAGTAATCGTCTCGGTGGGCATATTGGACGGGTTCTTGGAAAGAGCCGGGAGAAATTGTTTTTAGCAATATTCCGCAGTCCGATTGTTGGGTGGCCTTGTGTGTAGGGATCGTTACGGGCATATATTTGTTTTTTTACAAAACTAATAAAAAGTTGATTTTTCTACTCTCACCTGCAACTTTTATTATATTATAGAAAGGAAGAACAGTCCGGTTTATTTTTAGCTCTCTCGTTCTGAGGACTTGTATTGCTTGATATAGAGGCAGAAGATGGTAGATTAGGACTTTGTTTGTGTTGTTTTTTGAAAAGTCTATTGCAGATAGGTAGTGATTCGAAATAAAAAATGGACAAGTCCGTTTTGCCCTTTTCGTGCCTTGCGTTATCTTTGCATTTTACGAAAATAGACTGTGCCTCGGTGTAACCAAGTGAGTTTGTTTCCACTCTCGGCTTGTACTATTTCTTTAACATACATCGTTGTAAATTATGGAGTTGCTATATATCCATTGGAATCCCGATCCCATATTGTTTTCGATTGCCGGCATTGCGATACGTTGGTACAGTATTTTTTGGTTTATCGCCATTTTGGCGGGCAGTCAGGTGGTTTATAAATTGTATCAATCGAAGGGTTTACCTGTCGATACGTTTCAGAATTTGTTTTTATACAGTTTCTTAGGTATTTTTATCGGGGCACGGTTAGGACATTGTTTGTTTTATGAGCCTGACTATTACCTGAGTCACCCGTTGGAAATTGTTTTGCCGGTGCACTTTTATCCCGATGGCGATTGGAAGTTTACGGGATATGCGGGATTGGCAAGTCATGGTGGAACGTTGGGGTTGATTATAGCCCTTGCTATATTTTGTCGCAAGACTAAGATTCATTATCTCGATATTCTCGATATGATGGGTATCGCCGCACCATTGGCGGCGGGTTTCATACGGCTTGCCAACTTGATGAATTCCGAAATTATAGGTTTGCCCGCCGATGTGCCGTGGGCTTTTGTATTCGAGCGTGAGGATATGCTCCCTCGTCACCCGGCTCAGTTGTACGAGGCTATCGCTTATTTTCTGTTTTTCTTGATTATGGTCGGGGTCGCTCGATATAAAAAGGATAATTACGGGCGAGGTTTTTACTTCGGGTTGTGTATTACTTTGATATTTTTGTTCCGCTTCTTTATCGAATTTTTGAAAGAGCGGCAGGTGGATTTCGAGAATGTATTGCCTATCGATATGGGGCAGATATTGAGTATCCCGTTTGTCTTGTTGGGGCTATATTTCGTAATCACGAAACGGAAGAAAGCGGTTCGATAGGTGGTCGCGCAAGAGTCGTTGTCCGGGAAATTTCGAAAGAAATTCTCAGAGTTCTTTTTTCAAATAGATCATATCGACGAGCTGTTTCCCTCCTTCGAAGATAGGGTGCGGATAATTGTCGGTAAAGAAACGAGGAATACGATGGGAGTAGCGGAACCCACAATGCTCGTAAAAGGGTATCGTGAGAGGCGAGTCACCTGTGCCGACTTGTAGTATCGTGCCGGGTGCGTTATAGCGATTTTCTATGTATTCGATTAGCCGACGGGCATATCCTTGTCGTTGGAATGGCGGATAGGTGGCCAGATTTTTAATTTCGTGAAGATTTTTCCCTTCTTGTGTGACAATACAGATACTTTTCAAATCGTCATCATACAAGGCGAACATTTCGCCGCGGTCGAGATAACGGGCTATCATAGTTTCGCTTTCGTCGGCCAATAAAAGCAGGTCAAGAAAGTCGGCCTTGTTTTGTGTGATGTGTTTGATTTTCACAGGTCGTGTAAGGATTAACGAGGCAGGAAAAGGTGGTCGGGATAAACGATGTCGTGAAGAAAGAGCGCTTTGCCGGGGACCGAAGTTCCAGCGGCGCAACGGTTTTTTTGCTCGATGATATGGCCGAAGTCCTCCACCGATAGTTTTCCCTGTCCTACATCGAGCAGCGTTCCTACGATGGCCCGCACCATGTTACGGAGGAAACGGTCGGCAGTGATGGTAAATACATGTCGTTCGCCTTCGGGTTCCCAGCGGGCGAATGTCACTCGGCAATTATTGGTTTTAACATCGGTATGCAGTTTGCTAAAACTGGTGAAATCGGTATATCGGTAGAGCTGTTCGGCCGCCGTATTCATTTTGTCGAAGTCGAGATCTCCCCGATAACGGCAGGCGAAGGATTCGATAAATGGTGATTTGTGATCTATTATGTAGTATTTGTAGGTGCGACTCAAAGCATCGAATCGACTGTGTGCTTCGGCAATGACGGGACGTATTTCGTAGACAGCTATGTCGGGCGGCAGAATACGATTGAGTTTGTCGGCCGTTTCGGAGGGCTTGGTGGGGGGGTATTGGAGCGTCGAAGTGGGCAACCATGAGTCGGGCGTTGACGCCGGCGTCGGTTCGTCCCGCTCCTGTCACCGGAGTTTCACGGCGGAGCAATGTGGCTAACGCTTTTTCAAGGACTTCTTGCACAGTGATTCCATTGGGCTGTATTTGCCAACCATGATACTGCGCACCGTTGAAAGAAAGGTAGATGAAATAGCGTTGCATTTTTAAATAGGAATGGATTACCGGGAAGCTCGTGTCCCGATAATCCATGTGAAAAGTTAGTCGTTTTCTAAATAGGTATATCCGTACAAACCCGATCGGTAGTTGGAGAGAAATTCTCTACCTTCTTCGGGAGTGATGATGCCGGCTTTCATAGACGAGGTTACCCATGTTTCCACACTGCGAACCAGTTTCTTGGGTGAGAACTGCACGTAGTCGAGGACTTCGGCCACCGTCTCGCCATCGATGACTTGGTCTATTTCGTAGCGGTCTTTGTACACGCTGACGTGCACGGCATTCGTGTCACCGAAAAGGTTGTGCATATCTCCCAATATCTCTTGATAGGCTCCCACGAGGAATACGCCTATGTAATAGGGCTCCTTGTTGTTGAGCGCATGTACGGCAAGGTGCGAGTTCGCTCCGTGCGATGAGATGAAATTATTGATTTTTCCGTCGGAATCGCAAGTAATGTCTTGTATGGTTGCCGTGCGGTCGGGGCGCTCG
>ENA-OPIQ01000338-OPIQ01000338.1-human-gut-metagenome-genome-assembly--contig:-NODE-338-length-13106-cov-1.301663_pt1 | contig 13106 bp, 6 predicted proteins | sample MGYA00241397_ERZ501640 | MGnify/ENA primary metagenome ERZ501640 (study PRJEB25962, sample SAMEA2042294) | human gut metagenome | biome: human gut; feature: human-associated habitat; material: faeces...
AGTCTGCCCATCGGTAATGTTCTGCAAGTAACTCACGGGTACGTTCTTCAAGAATAAAGTCGAGCGTAACATCGCTTGGAGCGATATCCAGTGCCCCAACTTCACCGATTTGCTTATCACGGGCACGCTCCCTGATCACATTTATATATTTAGCTGCATTCGTGTTGTCACCCAATTTGAAAGCAGCCTCAGCGGCCAGCAAATAAGTTTCACCTAAACGATAAATGATGTAAGAACGATCTGTATTGTCATTAGGAATAGCACGCGTTCTGTCCAGAAACTTCATGATAGTTGGGAAAATGGCGCGACCATTGTAAGCGTCAGGGGTAAAAATCAGATAGTGATTACCTTCACGGTTTTGAGTTTTAGCTCTGATTTCTTCAGCAGGCATATAATATCCCGGATAGTACATGGCAGTATCACCAACAATGGTATAGTCCCAGTTGAAGCTTTCGTCCTTGCCGTCAATGACATAATTGACAACACCGCCTTTTTGCGTTTTAGTGGCATACCATACTGTCTGGAAAGTTGCTTTATAACGTGTATCTTTATCACGATTGTTGAAAGCATTATAGGTATAGCTGGTAGGATTAATCCAAGAGTAACAACGTCCGTCATTAATATTACGCTCACCCAAATACTGGTCATAGCCATTCACGAAGTAATGGTTCAGCGTGCTGCGGCCGCCAAAAGTGTTGTCATCATCCCAGTCCATACGCGCTACAAACAGTTCTTCCTTGTTCTTGCCGGAAGGTGCATCATTTGCTTCATCGAAAATATCTGCAAAATTGTCCATCAACTTCAGTCCCAAAGAAGAAGCATCTGCGATTAGTCCGGTTGCCATATCAAAAGCCTTTTGATAATATTCCTTAGCTTTGGTAGTGTTATAGTACTTCGTTTGCGTATTTCCTTTATAAGATGGATTAGCAGGGTCTTTATCGAATACCCAGGCTAATGTCAAATAAACACGTGACAACAAGTGGCGGGCAGTTGCGGCAGAAGCACGACCTGACTCCAGATTGTTCAGCTGTGGGCTGGGTGAACAGAGTCTGATGGCATTCAACAAATCAGGGATAATGACTTCTTCATAAACACGTACCATATCATGGCGCTCGGACGAAGTGCTGGGAGATGCATTATAGGTAGTAGTCAGTGTGACGTCACCGAATTGTTCCACCAAATGAAAGTAATTATAAGCTCGCATAAAATAAGCTTCACCTAAGTACTGATCACGCTGTGCAGCGGTTAAGGCGGTGGTAGTGACATCTACTTTAGCAGCATTTTCAATCATATAATTCAAGGTGTTGATGTGAATATAAGCATCGTTCCATAACTTTCGTGGATATTCATTGTTTGCATTATATTTTTCTAGATCGTAATTTGCCAGATCTGCACATCGGTTACTTCCTCCTATATTATTCTTTAATTCATCCGTTCCCGGATTCATCAGACCATGGATACCTTCTTCGGCACTATACGTGGAGCGTACATTGGCGTAAACAGAGTTCAAGGCCATGCTAAAACCTGAAGGTGTCGCCATGAAATCCTGCATCACATTCGAGTGATTTTCTTCTTCTAGGAAATCGGAGCAACCAGTTGTCAGCAAAACAAGTGATGACAAGGCAAGTGTTGATAATATTTTTTTCATATCTATTTTGCTATTATTCGATTATTAATTTAGAAAGTTAAGTTCAAACCAAACACAAATGTACGTGTAGGAGGAGTCTTTAGATTGATGGTACTTGTAGTCTCCGGATCAATGCCACCATCCTTACGGTATTCTTTACTAAACCAAGTGTAGAGATTTGAGCCTGTAGCATATACACGAGCTGACTGTACATTTAACTTGGAAAGAAATGTTTTGGGGATATTATATCCTAACGTGATATTTCTCAGTTTCAGATAGGAGCCATCGTAACGGGCCAGTAACCCTTTATTGGAAACTGTAGCGGTAGTTGGTTTGGGCCAACGGGCAGTTGTGTTGTCCGGTGTCCAATAATCTATATTCAGGTTGTTATAACCACCCTGCAAAGTATTCATCCAGCCGTTATGCATATCCGAAGTAATAGTCCCGCCACAACGGAATGTCCACAAGAACGAAAGATCAAAGCCTTTCCAGGCAAAACGGTTGTTGATACCTCCTTCAAATTTGGGAGCGCGCTGTCCGATAAATGTTTTATCATCTTCATTGATTATTTGCTTAGCTTTCGGAGTTACACCATCTTCTTCATAATCTATATGATGGTTTTTGATTTTAACAGTACCGATTACTGAATTGGCACCGGAAGTTGCGTAGCCGAATGATTCTGCCAGTGCACGGTCTTCAGGAGTATCCTGCCACAATCCATCGTGTTCGTAAGAGTAAATGATATATCTGTCTTGTCCCAAGAAGAATCCGGCATCCTTGTCAAACTCTACTCCTTCGCCAAGATTCATGATCTTGTTGCGGTTGCCGAAGATATTCAAGTCAGTTGACCAAGAGAGTTTATCCAGACCGTCACCTGCAATATTGACTGTAGTTACATTGAATTCCAAGCCACGATTTCGGGTAGCACCACGATTGGTAAGATAGGATTGGGAATAACCCGAAGTAGAAGGCAGGTTCACACCTAACAGCAAGTCCGTGGTATTTTGCTGGTACCATTCAATAGTACCTGTAATGCGATTGTTCAAGAAACCGAAGTCCACACCTATATTCCAAGTTTCGGTATTTTCCCATCCTAAGGATTTATCCGGCACAGAACCCGGACGAACACCCATCACACCGTTTGTCCCTAACAAGTACTTGCTGCCGGTATCCAATCTTGACATAGTCTGATAAGCACTAATAGCTGTACTACCCACATTACCCCAGCTGAGTCTAAGTTTCATGCCGGAAAGAACATCTGCATTGACATTCTGCATAAAATTCTCACGCATCAAATTCCATCCCAAAGCAACAGAGGGAAATGCATGCCATTTGTTGCCATCGGCCAAGCGGGACGAACCATCGTATCTCACTGTTGCCGTTAGCAGATATTTTTCTTTATAATTATAGTTCAGACGCCCCATATAGGAAAGTAAGCCCCATTTTTCATAGCTGCCACCGCCGGTCACATTGCCTTGTGCAAGTCCCGGATTATAATACTGGATATTGTCATCATAATAATCATTACCCGATACGTTGTTCTTTGTGAACTCTTGCTCTTGTGCGGAAAATAATCCGGTAACATTAAAATTATGAATGTTGTTGAAAGAGTAGTCCCAAGTCAAGATATTCTCCAATGTATAGTCTACGGTGTGCTGGTATTCTCCAAAAGACCAGTCAAGAGCTCCCATGCGTTTAGTCGTATTGGTGGCTTGGAATTGACCGATTGAATAATATTTCAGATTTACACCACCGTTAAAACGATATTTAATGCCGAAAGGTAATTTCACGTCAATGTAACCGGTCGTGAAGGTTGACAGACTTTTGCGGTCGTCTACCACACTGTTTTTTTGTGTATCCAGCAGGGGATTCCATACATTTTGTCCGCTACCGGGTAGGTAAGTACGCAGAGAACCGTCTTCTTTGTACGGAGTAGTGAAAGGAGAAGCCCGCAAAGCCATTTCCATCGGATTGGTATCCTGCCCTTTATTGATGATGTAAGTGTTTAAGGTAGAGAGACCTACTTTTAGGAAGCTGGTTATTTCCGTGTCAAGAGAAAGTTTGGCTGTCATACGTTCAAAGCTATGTGCCTCATAGTTGTTCTGTCCTTTATAATAGCCTACGGAAGCACTATAAGTCGTACGGTCATTACCGCCATTGACAGCTACCTGATGATTTGTTGTCATGCCGTTTCGGAATATCATGTTCTGCCAGTCCGTATCGTTTCCAGCCAGATAGCCTTCCATTTCCTCTTGATCACGGAAGACATCACCCACGCGCATCAGGTTCGGATCATCAATTCCGGTGTAGGCATCCGGGTTGGCATTGTAGGTGGCCCATTTTTTCAGTTGTATATATTCGGAGCTATTCATTACGTCATATTCTTTAATAGCAGTCGTAAAACCATAGTAGCCGCTATAACTAACGTTGACTTTTCCCTTGTTTCCACGTTTCGTCGTGATTAGGAGTACACCGTTGGCACCGCGGGAACCATAAATGGCTGTTGCCGAAGCGTCTTTCAATACACTGATGCTTTCTACATCATCGTTATTGATTTCGTTCAATCCACCGGAAAAAGGAATTCCGTCTACTACAATCAAAACATCATTACCTCCATTGAGAGAACGCTCCCCACGTACGCGAATCTGTGGAGAAGCTCCCGGATGCGTATTTCCGCCTGCCATTTGTACGTCCACACCGGCAGCAAGACCTTGCAATGCCGTCCCGATGTTTCCTACAGGTGCTTGTTGTAGCGCTTCGCTCTTTACGTTCACCATGGCTCCGGTTATGTCTGATTTCTTTTGAGAACCGTAGCCTACAACTACCACTTCGTTCAGCATCTCGGCATCATCAGTCAACACTATTTTGACTGAAGGACCTGTCACTTTCACTTCCTGTGACTTGTATCCTATAAAAGAGATAAGCAGAACCGAATTTTTAGGAGCGTCAATAGCAAAATTGCCATCTATATCCGAAATCACCCCAGTATTAGTGCCTTTTACTACGATATTGGCTCCAATCACAGGTTCACCTGTGGAGTCTACGACCTGCCCTTTCACATGAATGACTTGCTCTATAGCCGCCATGACATTTACACTGTTTACGAGAAATAGGCATACCACTAAAGGTATCCATAATAAATGTGTTTTTCGTAACTTCATAATATACAATTTAAATTAAACGATTTGTTATTTAATTATAGTTCATATTCTATATGTTGTGACTGAATGTCACCTTTTCGTCTTATTGTAATTCAGGATTATTTTCTCGCCATCCTTTTCTATCTCTATACAAGTTGAATTAAATGGGGCTTTGCAGTAAGGATTATCATATCTATACTGCCAGCGCAATGGCATTTCTTTGCCTTTCACATAGAAAGGGTTGTCCCAACCGTATGAAACCGTACCTTCAGACGGAGATTCATAACTGATGTCTAATCCGTCACTATGAACTGATGCAGTAGATATGGCTTCGATAAACTTCGAAAAACTACCCCATTGCGATTTTGAGCCTGTCTCACAAATCCAGATATTCTGTCGGCCCTTCGCCAGTAGGTCACAGACTTCCCCTCTGTCATTAGCTCTTAAATCTGCTGTGTTTCTTGAATATAAAGCTACATAGCCATCCTTTTTACGTCCAAATATCCAGGAACCGGAAATATGCACTTCATCAAAAGCTTTTACTGGGAAATAAGCATGGGAAAAATCATTCTTTTGATTGGCTGGTGTGTTATAGATGCAGATTACCACATTCTTACTTTGAGCAGCACGAGGCAGAATCTCATTGCCAGCCCAATAGTTAGGCGACCAACGCAGATTCTTTCCGCCTGGGTGATTGGTATATACCAAAGCTTTATTGCCCAAGGTTGCCTGCCATATATGTTGCTGATAGCCCGGAGCGCCTTTTCTGTAGTCTAACGCACAGCTCAACATATAATCAGGAGTACGGTAAGTCTCTATATTGGCCTCAGAAAGCGCAAAACGATCCAGATGCATATCCACAAGTTTACCATGTTCAGCAATCTGCACATCATATTTTTTGATGTATTCATCATAGTTCCGATAGGGCCATACATCGTATTTTTCTGAAATCTGTTTGGACATACGGATAGCCATCGGATGTATGAACTCCTGCATACCCCAGAAGAGGTGGCAGTCCAACTCCTTATCATAGGAAATGCCATAGGCAGGAGCATCTTCCACGTTCATACTTACCCGTTGACGGTTTAATAGAGGAGTCTTATAGTCCACTGCTATTTTTCGGATGATTTCCGGACAACGGTACGAACTGGTAGAGAGAGCTACGGGTGCTATCACTTCATCCCGGTCATAGGTTCCCACGCCGAATACCAACTTGGCCAATGGAGCCGTATTGTGGGCTCCCATAATGATAGAATGGGCATAATTGCGTCCGCTTGCCGAGCCAAGGAAGCCCTCATAGTTATTCAACGCTACGTCAAACATAAGTAAATCCAGCACCATACCGGCCTTGGAACGGATATCCTTGTCTTCGGCAAAATCATACAAATTGGCTAGCAACAATACTTCCACTTCGTAGTAGGTGGACATCCATTCGCTGAATCCGAAACGGAAACGATATTCCAACCATTTCATCAGCCTTTCTTTAGCGTGTGCCATGTGTTGCTTGCCGTTCATTCCATTGGTAAACTTTGTTTTTTTATAAAGCTGACCTGCTAGTAATTCTGCGGTATGATAAAGCGCCTGATGGTTTTCCGTATGATAGCAACGGTAGGTTGTATCGCGGCGGCCGTCATCCCACCAATATTTAAAGTCCAGAATACACTCTTCAATGCTTCCTTTTATTTCTGTCGGAAAGAAAGATTGCTTCTTGTCCAGATATACCATGCGAAGCAGACAATTGAGTGTAAAGTCATTGCAATCACGGTTCGATTTGATGACGGAAATTACTTCTCTCATCTTGTCCATCTCTAAAGGGCGACCGGAGGCGGCACGTGCTGCTTGGCGGAAAACACCGTAAAGCGGGTGTCCGCTTCCATTCTCTGAATAGTAATCTAAAAATAGAGCACGGCGTTCTTCATAGGTACTACGGGGGGAATTCCAATAATCATCGGGCTGACGTGCCTGGGTTGGTGCGGCTAATAGCCACATCAACAATACTGTAAACATCATGTATCTCATTTGTCTTTATTTACTTGTAGAGTCCTTTCCAATCATGTGGAAAAGGAATGTTTTTATAATATTTCAATGAATGTTTGGGCTGTTCAAGATTTGCAGGGATAGGCAGTCTTGAGTATTCCTGAAAGAAAAGTAAGCAACCGTCTCGCCACCAGATGGCTTCCTGTTCCTGGTACTTCAATAAAGATGCGACATGCTCAAAACGTTCACGGTCTATCTTACCATCCAGTTCGTTCCATATTGTCTGTATCTGCCGGACTTCATCCACACCTTTGTAGTAGTGATAAACTAATTCATCCCATAAATTCCTTCCTGAAGCCATCTTGTAGTTCCAAGGAACCCGATGGAACCATAGCAGATATTCCTGAGGACACTGCTTGATATCATCAAACATTTCGCCGACCGGGTTATGATATTGCCTGGTAGCTCCCGTTCCCTTGGCAGTTCTGTTTACGCCGATACTGTCCTTGGTTATTTTATGATAGTCGAAAGCAGTCCATACCGGATCGTCGTGCCAAGGCTCAGGTCCGTTATGTGTATCATAGTTCATAATATGATTCAATCCGAGAGGCATCGTATAGTTGACATAGGTTTCACGGGACATCATCATAATTTTCAGTACTGGGGAGAGTACGCTTTTGTCATTGGAGAAGGTCATTCTTGCCCAGTCTTCTGCTATTTTGCTTGAGCTTGTATCTGGATTCCATGCCAAACGACCGAAAGCATACCAGTTGGCTTGTCCGAATAAATGTCCTGTCCAATTAAGGTCTGTTCCTATATTAGGTACACCGGCAATGGCTGAAATGCCATGGGTCTTCTGATAATTTTGTAAAACCTTTGAAACGGTAGAGCCTTTGCCATTCTCATAAGTATCTGACTGAAGGACCTCTTCGAACAGAGTACCCAGGTATACCAGATGTCCTGCATGTCCAAGGTTCTCCTGTGTTATCTGAAACTCTAAAGACAGCGGTGTATAGGGCATACCACCGAATAATGGGTGAAAAGGTTCACGTGGCTGAAAGTCTATGGGACCGTTTTTGGGCTGTACAAAAACATTTTCTGCAAACTCACCATCAAGTGGTTTAAATTCATTGTACCCGTTTATCACACGATCTACATGACGTTCGTTCTGATAGACAAATGCTCTCCAGAATACAATTCCTCCATAAGGTTTTAAAGCCTCAGCAAGCATATTTGCACCATCAGCATGAGAACAGCCGTAATCTTGTGGTCCGGGTTGCCCTTCTGAGTTTGCTTTTACTAGAAAACCACCAAAATCGGGAATTAAAGAATATATTTCTTCCACTTTATCTTTCCACCATTTTCGTACCTGAGGATCTTTTGGATCAGCTGTATTCAGTCCGCCTATTTCTTTAGGTGCGCTAAATTTTGCTGTCAGATATACTTTTATGCCATAAGGGCGGAATACATCTGCCAGTCCGGAAGCTTTTACCAGCCAATCAGTCCGCAAACTTTTAGCTTGTGCATTCACATTGTTGAGTACCGTTCCGTTAATACCGATGGAGGCGTTGACACGTGCATAATCTGTATAGCGTTGTTCTTTATAAGACGGAAGCCTTTCCCAATTCCAAATACTATAACCTGCATAACCACGTTCTACCGTTCCGTTTAGGTTATCCCAATGATTTAATACACGATACTTCAGTTTGGGATTTTCCTTAATATATAGTTTATCCAAAGACTGATTGGTCTGCATCAACCTGAGATAATGGAAAACGCCATATAATACTCCGATATCTGTTCGAGCTACTATGGCTGTAGCCTTTTTCCCTTTTATGGTACAATTTAAAATTAAATAGCCTTCATCGGACAAACCGTAAATTTCGGCATGGAAAGCTTGTTCCTTAAACAAAGGTACAGATTGAGGTGTACCGACTACAAGCATATTATCTTCTAAAGTCTCCTCTTCCGTATAGGGTATATTTAACAATCCGGACAGGCCAGCCTGTAACTCTTTCTTTGCAGCAATCAGACTTTCTGTTTCTCCAGGAAACATGACTTTCCGGTTTTTCAGACAGTATGAGGTGTAAAATTCTCCCTTGCTTATCAGCTTGTAACGTAGCCATAGCTCATAACCGTTTTCTGCATGCAACCATTGTATATAGCATAGCAAAAAAAGCAGACATATATTTTTCAAATTCATGATATTGTCTTCTTTTTATTCGATTACGCCAGCCCAACCACCATTGCGGACCAGTTTCATCGTTAATTTGGTAGAACTTGTGACTTCTGTTTCTTTCTTTTTATAATCCATTGCCTGACGATCTGCATTGATACCATCTTCAAAATAAGTAAGATGTAGCTTTTGGTTTTCCGGCAGGAAACTTAAATTTACCTCAAGTTCACGTCCTGTATTATTGGTGATGGCGCCAAGAAACCATTTTTCTCCGCTACGGCGGGCTATAACGACATATTCTCCTACCTTGGCATCTAATACTTTAGTTTCATCCCACACCACGGGAACACTGGATATGAACTCTGTACAAGGACGATCACGGTAATAATACACAGGATTGTCGGCAAGCATCTGTAAGCCACTCTCAAATACCACAAACAGTGCCATCTGGTAAGCACGGGTTCCTGACCCCATTGCATTGGCGCGAGTAGAACGATTGTCTTCCGGTTGAGCAGAAAGCATAGAACCGGGGGTAAAATCCATGGGACCTACTGCATTACGCATAAAAGGTAGATAGATGGAATTTGCCGGTTTACAGTTGCCACCTTGCTCCATACCCAGTACTCCTTCATACGAGAGAACATTCGGATATCTGCGTTCCAAACCGGCAGGTTTGAATGAGCCATGAAAATCTACAAATAATTTGTGTTTAGCAGCTTCTTTGGCAACGCGTTCATAGTAGTTCACCATCCATTGATCGCTACGATCCATGAAGTCTATCTTTACTCCTGCTATTCCCCAGTCGGCAAATGTCTTGAACAGGTCAAAATGATTTTCTACCGTCAGCCAAGTTAGCCACAATACAATCTTCACATTGCGTTCCTTGCCATATTTAATCAACTCCTGCAAGTTGATTGTAGGATTCGGCGTGAATGGGTCACGGGTGCTTTTGGCCCATCCTTCATCCATAATGATGTAAGGAATACCGAAAGTCGAAGCAAAATCAATATAGTATTTATAAGAATCCATATTGTAACCGGAACGAAAATCAACTCCATACAAACGGGCATCATGCCACCACTCCCAACTTACCTGGCCCGGCTTAATCCAACTGTAATCTTCCAGTTCACAAGGAGAAGAAAGATTATAAACCATCTCATTGGAAACAATATCCCTGTCATCATCCGAAATCACAAATAAACGCCACGGAAAGTTCCTTTTACCGGAAGTTTTGGCTATATAATTGGCTTCTTTCAATATTTTTAAGCTACGGTCGCCGTCTTCGCCAAATTCCAGCGGACACTTTGGAAAAAGCGATTGCATTCCATTATCACCCGTACTTTTCAAGAACATACATGGATAATCCTGTAAATCTGCTTCCGATATCAGTATCTTGTATTGTTTATCCGTTTCTAAGAGTATCGGTAGATAGCTCATACGGTCCGTCGATTTATACTCTTTAGTCTGTATATGTGTATATGGATATTCATAGGATGTTTTAAAGCTGTTGGGTTGAGACATATGGGCCAAATAGTCAGCCGGAAAGTTGATTCTGAAATCTTCTCCCTTTACTTCAATCTCACCTTTCTTGTCCGTTAGGAAACGATAGGCTATGCCATTATCAAAAATACGAAATTCAATGGCATAATTTCCTGCCATATTCATGCGTAAAGTATTGCAATGATTCTCTACAATTGCATTTTTTAGTGGAATTTCTCGTTTAACACTTTCTTCAATCTTGCTACGTTTCAAGCTTTTCAATTTCGGTTGTTTCCCTAGTACTTCATTGTCTAATGTCATAGTCAATGAACAATTACTCAGTAGCAGGTCACTACCCGAATATACAGAGTAGTATATCTTGTCTTTTAACTCTATATTCACTTTCAGTTTACCGTCCGGTGACTGTACACTGATTTCTTTGGCAGAAATTTTTCCTCCGTACATGCACAATAGCGCTATCAGTACAGGTGTAAAATACTTATGTATCATTGTTTTTCTATAATTAGAGGGTTATCTTTCCAAAAATGCATTTACGCACCACAACACAGGAGCCTGTCCGTGCATATTACCCAATAAAGTACGGCGGTTCAAGTAGAACTGACGATCGTTTGTCTTATTAGTACCTTCACATACGCCTGCAATATCCCCGTTTTCATCGATATGCCCTACTAAAGCAATCCAGGCTTTTCGAACCACCGGAGTATAGACAGCCTCATCCAGCCAACCTTGTTTTACGCCTTTTATCATTGCATAGGTAAACATAGCCGAACCGGATGTTTCCGTCCAAGTCGTTTTGTCATCTACCAATTGTCCCCATAAACCGTCTTCTTTCTGATATTGGCGTAAAGTATCCATCATTTTCCTGTATGATTCCAAAATGCGGACATGATTCGGATTATCTTTAGGTAAAAGTCCGAGAAGTTCTGTCATTCCGGCTGCCATCCACCCATTACCACGTCCCCAAAAGAATGGGACATCTTCTGCATGGTAGAATAATCCGTTCGGTCGCTGTATTTTATCGAGGTAAACCACCATCTCTGAGGCGGCACGGTCTATGTACTGACGGTCTTTGGTTACAAAAAAGGCTTGGGACTGAATAGCCGAAATCATAAACATATCGTCAATCCAATAGCGTGTCTGCCAAGATAACCCTTGATTCAGCAATGTTTGATATTCTTCTTTATGCTTTGTTTTACGAGGCATCTTCCATTGCTCATCGGCATACCAAATTCCCATGTGATAATAAATTTCCTTACCTGTCTGCGCATATAGTTGCAAAGGTATAGTTCCGAATACGGTATGATCTACATGATCAGGTAATGGTTGTAAATGACGTTCCGGACCGAAAATAGGTAAGAAACGCTCTTCCAGTTGCCGGAGTAGTCTTTTATTATGGGTTATATCCGCATAACGTAAAGCTCCGAACCAGGCACATGTCTCAGGATAAGTGATTTCATTAGGGGGAGCTGGATTGCCATTAAAATTGGGGTGTGGAACTTCTACAAAACGCTTGCTGACCTACCTCTTTAGGAGATATACCTTCAGGCCAATTCTTAAATGCTTTTTGTGCCGATACCCAAATGGGTACAAAAGTTATTAAACCTACTATTATTAATTTACGCATATTGACTTCTCCTTTTATTTGATATTGTTCAATAATTCAAGCTTTCCTTCATTTACCAATTTCAGTATCAGCTCTCCAAAAAGAGTATTCTGCCATGCAAACCAGGCGCGGGTAAAGTTTGCCGGATCATCTTTGTGGAAAGATTCGTGCATAAAGCCTGTACCTGCATCCGTATTAATCAACATCTTGATACATTCTTTAATTTCTTGATCGTCCTGACTGGTGAAGGCTTTCATCATGATGCTCATGGGCCATACCATATCATATCCGATGTGAGGACCGCCAATACCTTCTCCCGCTTTCCCTTTGAAAAAATAGGGATTATCTTCGCTCCATACGAAGCGGCGGGTATTCTGATAAATAGGATCGTTCACATCCACATCACCCAGATAAGGCATAGCGAGCAGACTGGGCACATTGGCATCATCCATTAGCATATGGTTGCCGAAACCATCCACTTCGAAAGCATAAATAGTGCCGTATTTCGGATGATTGTAAGTGGCATACTTCTGCAAAGCCAACTCTACTTCGTCAGCCAAAGCTGTACATTCCTGGGATAAAGAGCTGTTATGGTTTACAGTTGAAAGAATTTCCGCAGCTTTTCTCAAAGAAGATACAGCAAAGAAATTCGACGGAACCAGAAACTGAAGTGTGGTGGCATCATCCGAAGGACGGAAGCTGGAAACAATCAAACCGACAGGTTTCACCGGTGCTCCAAGGCCGTCATTGCTCACAGTATCCAGTGCACGTTCTGTTTTACGCTGGAATTTATAAGGGCCTACTCCTTCTTTGCGTTGCTGTTCTTTGAACGTTTTCAGGATGTTGGTGATAGCCTCTATCCATGCTTCGTCGAAGACGCTGGCATCACCAGTCTCTTTCCAATATTGGTAAGCCAGTCGGAGAGGGTAGCAGAGGGAGTCTATTTCCCATTTGCGTTCGTGCAGTTCGGGTTTCATGTCTGTCATATCTGACATCCAGTCGCCACCAGTAGGGCCATCGTTGTATCCGTTGGCATAAGGATCGATATTGATGCACATGAATTGACGACGGATTAAGCCTTCT
>ENA-OPIQ01000343-OPIQ01000343.1-human-gut-metagenome-genome-assembly--contig:-NODE-343-length-13004-cov-2.835663_pt1 | contig 13004 bp, 9 predicted proteins | sample MGYA00241397_ERZ501640 | MGnify/ENA primary metagenome ERZ501640 (study PRJEB25962, sample SAMEA2042294) | human gut metagenome | biome: human gut; feature: human-associated habitat; material: faeces...
AGAGTGTCAAGGAGCGAGGAGTCATTACTCCGGCTACTGTGCGTCAAAAAGAGGACGGCAGATATGAACTGATTTCCGGTCACAGGCGAAAACGGGCTTGCGAGCTTGCCGGGTTTGAAGCACTCCGTTGCGAGGTCGTAGACCTTGACCGTGATGCTGCCACTGTGCTGATGGTGGAGAGCAATTACCAGCGGTCGCAGATACTTCCCTCAGAAAAGGCGTTTGCCTATAAAATGCGGCTGGAAGCGATGAACAGACAGGGACAGCGATCAGATTTAACTTGTGCACCAGTGGGGCACAAGTTGGATGGTGCAAAATCAAGAGATATTCTTGGCGATGAAGTTGGCGAAAGTCGTGAACAGATTCGCCGATATATCCGACTGACAAATCTTGTACCTGAACTGCTCGACCTTGTGGACGAGGGCAAAATTAAAATGCGTCCTGCGGTGGAGCTTTCCTATTTGGACGAGGACAGTCAACGGGCGGTGGTCGATGAAATCGACCTGAATCAATGCACCCCTTCCCACGCACAGACCATTCGGATGCGCCAGTTCTTCACGGACGGCAAGCTCACGCCGGAGGTGGTGTCCGCCATTATGGGCGAGGAAAAACCAAATCAGCGTGAGAAAATCGTCCTGCGTGGGGACAAGGTGCGAAGCCTGATCCCGAAGAATATCCCCGTAAGCCAAACGGAGGATTATGTGGTCAAAGCACTGGAGCATTACAGCCGCTTTCTTCGTCAGCGGGCAGAGCGTGACAGCCGATAGGTACACGGAGTATGTTTTCTGCTGTCCCCTTCCTCACACTCCAACCCCTGAGAACTACCAGACTATCCGAAATAAACTATCTCCTGATTTATCTTAATCTCTCTAAGTTAAATCTATCTAAGAGCAAACGGAGTTCGCACAATTCGGAAAACTGCGTTTTGGCGGTATGATGAAAAGTTGCGCTTCAAAACGCATCTTTGTCGGAACGGTTCTCATCGGGTAGAATGTGGTCGAAGGGAGTGAAGCGTATGAAATCCAAAATCGCAGTTCTTTTTCTCATTGTCCTTTTGTGCCTGACTTCGGGGTGCAGCAACACCTCGCATATTGCAGAACAGCCCGCCCCGGTTTCTTCTTCGGAGAGTAACAAAGCTCCCGACCAATCAGAAACGGCGCAGGCAGAAAAGAAAACGGAGGTTGATCGTCCCCAAAGCACAGAATCGCAAACGGATAGCCGTGCCGCAGAGTTCCCGGCAAGCGTATCGGAAAGTGACACCCAAACAACAGAGGTTCCCGATCAGGCTGACCACAGCACGGCAGTGCTGCCACAGCCAAGCGAACCTGAAAAGAAAACAGACGAGTCCGAACGCCGACCGGAAACCGCTGCCCCGACAGAAAAAGAACAGCCCACACCACCGGCAACGGAAACACCCAAACCGACAGAACAGCCGAAGCCCACCGAGCCGCCCACGCAAGAACCCACAGAACCGGTGTTTGACATCGGCCACTGGATCAGCTTTGCCAAGGACTATGCTGAAAGCGTCGGTCTTACGCTGAACAGCGAAGCCGTGTATTGTTGGGATAACCCCATTGATGCGGATGCAGGATGTATCTATCTGGAACGGGACATACAATCTCGACTCAATCGCTATGCGGCAGATGCGGACATCACCGATGTATGGGTCTGGTATGAGTCCGTTTCCGCAGACAGCTATCTAGTTTACATCGGATACGCATAAAAAAACACTTTGAAATCAGCATCGCAGTAATGCGGTGCTTTTTTCGTATTTACAAGGAGGTACGCAAATGAAAAAACTCTATCGCAGAAGCATTTCAGGGCTTATGGCGCTGCTGATCTGCTTCACAACCATTCTTGGCGGCGGTATTACCGCCTTTGCCGCTTCCTCTTCCGGCGAGGTGGCAAAATCCTATTCCATTGGTTTTCCTCGAAGCGGGGATGCCAACCTCGATTACAGCGGCACTTGGGGGCATGATGAGCTGCATTATATGAACGGCTGGACCTCCGGTGAGGCAACATGGATGACCACACTGCACACCATCGGTTCCTTCGATGGCCCTGCCTGCTACTGCATCGAGCCGGGGGTTCCCCGTCTACTGGAGAAAACCTATACAAGATACGGCGAGGATTATTGGAAGAACTATCCATCTGATTACAACAGCACGATTGATGCCGATACTATCAAAACCCTGCTGGGACGGATCATGCAGTACGGTTATCAGGGCAATCTTTCCACCTCATGGAGATCGCAGAATGCTGCGGATGCCGACAAAATGGCCCACATGATGGCCACCCAGGTGTTGGTGTGGGAAACGGTCGTTGGAGAGCGGGATGCCAACTTCAACCATGCAGACCCCGGCAGCGCCGACGCAGTGAAATCCGTTTACCGCACCACCCACCCGCTGTACAGTCGCTTTTCCGCTTATTATGACAGCATTGAGGCCAGCGTGCAGAAGCATACCATTGTCCCGAGCTTCATGGCCAAAAGTACCGGCAAAGCACAGACCGTCGAGCTGAACTGGGACGGAAGCAGCTATTCGGCCACGCTGACCGATACCAACGGCGTCCTGGGCAATTACCGTTTCTCTGCTAACCAGACAGGTGTTTCCTTCTCTGTTCAGGGAAATGTGCTGACGATTTTAACCCAGAATGCCCCTAATGCTACGCTCCGGGTCACTGCCGAAAAGGAGGCTCTGCGTAAGGGCGTCGTGGTGTGGAGCGATGGCCACTATGGTCCGGACGGCACCATGCAGGATGTTGTTACCTACAGCGCTACGGTCAGCGACCCGATCACAGCCTTTCTGAATCTGAAGGTCAGTTACGGCAGCACCAAAATCATCAAGACCAGCGAGGACGGCAAGGTGGACGGCATTACCTTCACCATCACCGGCAACGGCATCAATCAGACCGTCAAGACCAACTCCAAGGGCGAGATTCAGATCGACAACCTGATGCCCGGTGTTTACACCGTGACCGAGATGGACTACGACAAGTATGAGCCGCAGGAATCCCGCCGCGTGACGGTGGTTTCCGGTCAGGTTTCTACCGTAAACTTCAACAACAAGCTCAAGCGTGGAGAGTTGCAGATCGTGAAGTCCTCGGAGGACAATCTCAACGAGGGCGTGACCTTCCATCTTTACGGCACTTCACTCTCCGGCATTGCCGTGGACGAGTATGCCGCAACCGATGCAAACGGCGTGGCGACCTTTGAAGATGTTCTCATTTCCGGTTCCACACCTTATACCGTGGAGGAAGTGGACACTGCTGTTCGCTATGTTGTTCCCGAAGCGCAGTCTGCGCCTATCAACTGGAACGAGGTCACAAATCGTAGCTTCCTGAACATTCTGAAAAAGTTCACTGTGACCGTTACCAAGAGCGACGCTGAAACCGGCACAGCGCAGGGTGATGCTTCTCTTGCCGGTGCTGTTTACGGCATCTATAAGGGCGAAACCCTTGTGGATACCTACACCACCGACAAAAACGGGCAGTTCGTTACCAAGGAGTATATCTGCGATAACGACTGGACGGTGAGAGAAATCACTCCCTCTGAGGGTTATCTGCTTGATACCACCGTCCATAAGGTCGGCGCAGAGCCGCAGCTCTATACCGTGGAGCATAATCAGACGGCAAATGATGTAACTGAGCAGGTCGTAAAGGGCAATATCGCCATCATCAAGCACACCGATAACGGTGATACGCAGATCGAAACACCCGAAAATGGTGCTGAGTTTGCCGTGTATCTGAAAGCCGCAGGCTCCTATGATAGCGCAAAGGCTTCCGAGCGTGATTATCTCACCTGTGATGAAAACGGCTTTGCCCAGACCAAGGATATGCCTTACGGCATCTACACCGTCCATCAGGTATCCGGCTGGGAGGGCAGCGAGCAGATGCCCGACTTTGATGTGTTCATCTCTCAAAACGGGGCGACTTATCGCTACCTTATCAACAATGCACCCTTTAACAGCTTCATCAAGATCGTGAAGCAGGACGCAGAAACCGGAAAGACCATCCCTTATGCCGGTGCAGGCTTCAAGATTTATGACCCGGACGGCAATCCCGTAACAATGACCTTCACCTACCCGACACCCACCACCATTGATGTGTTCTACACCAATGCAGAAGGTTCTCTTGTTACGCCGGAAAAGCTGTCCTTTGGAAAGGGGTACTCTATTGTCGAGGTACAGGCTCCCTACGGCTATGTCCTCGACGAAACGCCCGTGTACTTCGATGTCACGGAGGATAATTCCACAGAAGAAAGCGGGGTTACGGTAGTAAAAGTGGATAAGCCCAATATGGCACAGAAAGGCACCATCACCGTGGAAAAAACCGGCGAGGTGTTCTTCGGCGTTTCCGTCATCGGCGGCGTAGATGAAAGCGGAAACGAACTGCCCACCATCTATCAGCCGCAGTATGAAAAGCGTGGACTTCCCGGTGCGGTCTATGAGATCATCGCCGCAGAGGATATTATCACGCCGGACGGCACTGTCCGAAATCAGAAGGGCGAGGTCGTGGACACGGTTACTACCGATGAAAACGGCACAGCCGTGAGCCGTGAACTCTATCTCGGCAAATATGAGGTGCGTGAGATCACAGCACCCCACGGGATGGTGCTCAACCCGGAACCTCACTGCGTCGAGCTTGTCTACGCCGGTCAGAATGTTGCCGTAACAGAAACGGCGACCTCTTTCGAGAACGAGCGTCAGAAGGTGGAGATCAGCCTTGTAAAGTCCATCGAGCAGAATGAGCGCTTCGGCATTGGCACAAACGGTGAAATGAAGAACATTTCCTTTGGGCTGTTTGCCGCCGAGGAAATCGTATCTGCCAGCGGCACTTCTATTCCCGCAGACGGTCTTGTTGAGATCATCTCTCTGAATGAGGACGGAACGGCGAAAATCAAGACTGACCTTCCTTTTGGAAGCTACTATGTGCAGGAGCTTGCTACCGACAGTCACTACAAGCTCTCCGATACCAAGTATCCCGTTACCTTTGGGTATGCCGATCAGGATACGGCAGTTGTAAAGATTGCCGCCAATGACGGCAAGGCAATCGAAAATGATCTGATCTACGGTTCGGTTTCCGGCAAGAAGGTCGATGAAAACGGCAGTGCTCTCGGCGGTGCGCTGATCGGCCTGTTCCGCACGGACGACGGCGAGTTTACAAAGGAAAACGCTCTGATGACTGCCACTTCTGCTGAAGATGGTAGTTTTTCTTTTGAGAGCATCCCTTACGGCACTTGGTATGTCCGTGAGATCGAACAGCCCGCCGGTTTCGTGCTGGATGATACCATCTATCCCGTGACCATCGGCGCAGACGGTCAGGTCGTGGAGATCAAGATCGTCAACAAATATGTCCGTGGCAACATCCATCTGACCAAGGTGGATTCCGAATATCCTGACAATAAGCTGACCGGAGCGACCTTTGAGGTCTACAAGGACAGTAACGCAAACGGCAAGCTGGACAGCGGTGATGAACTGCTCGGCACACTGACCGAAAAGGAAAAGGGCGAATACAGTATGAACGACTTGTTCCACGGTCGCTACTTCGTCAAGGAAACCAAAGCACCGGAGGGATTTGTCCTTGATACCGGCGTGTATGAAGTGATGATCGACACCAACGGCAAGACCTACGAGGTGGAGAACAAGGCAGGCGTCGGCTTCATCAATGAAGCTATGCGAGGCAACCTGAAAATCGTCAAGACCTCCTCTGACGGCAAGGTCAAGGGCTTCGCTTTCCGCATTACCGGTGCAAATGGCTATGACATTATCCTTGAAACCAACGACAAGGGTGAGATCTTCATTGACGGGCTTCGCATCGGGGACTACACCATTTCTGAGGTAAGCAACTCGGCTTCTTCGATGTATGTCCTGCCTGCCGACAAGAAGGCAACGGTCAAGCTCGGCTCCACAACCATTGTGGAGATGCACAATGTTCTGCGTGATACGCCTAAGACCGGCGATACCACCAATCTGCCGCTGCTCTATGCCCTTGCAGGACTGTCCGCTGTGGGCATCGCTGTGTGCGGCGTTATTGGATTCAAGAAAAAGAAAAAGGAGGATCGTAACTAATGGAACCTAAAACCATCGTGGCTATCGTACTGGTAGCCTTTATCATCGGCGGCTTTATCTTCTTGCAGATTAGATCGAAAAACAAGAAGTGAGCAAACCTTCCGAGGGGCGGAGCAAAAACTCCGCCCCTTTTCTACTACCCGAAGGAGGGATTCAATGAATCAACAGAAAACTTTGGAAAGCCGTGTGCTTTCTATCTTGAAGGACTGTCCGAGAGCAAGGTTCGACGATATGATCCTCATTATGCACTACTACAACCGCTATGCGACTTATCTCAGAGCCGGCGAACTGCCTCTCAATGACCTTGCATTCAACTACAAAGTCTACGGACTGCCGTGCTTTGAAACCATCCGCAGGGCAAGGCAGCGTGTGCAGTCGCTTTTTCCGGAATACTCCCGCAACGCCGAGCAGGATGATATGGTTATCATCATCGGCATTCTTTGAGGTGACGGTTATGGAAAATGGAAAAAGAATGGTCGGTGATTACACCGTCCTCTGCGCCGTGAATATCGGCTCCCGTGAAATCATCTTTGCCGAGAATGAGCAGAGTGCCAACGGAGAACGCTTCCTCTGCTGCTATGGAGAGCGCAACGACATATTTGAAAGGTTTACCGAGTGTGCCGTTGGTGACGACTATATTGATGCGGCACTATTCTTTGCAGAGCGCATCAAGCAAGACGCCGAGAGGTTTCGGGCAGAGGTTGAAAAGCTGAATATTCCCGTGACGGTTATCACCCAAGCGGACTGCATCCCCGACCACTATAAGAACGACATCAACGGCAAAATCATCGCCATCAACCCGGCAATCCTCAAGCCGGAGTATCAAAGAGCAGATCGACAGCTTTTCCTTGTGACCGGTGGCTTTGGAGCTTCAGCAAATGCCCGTGGCAGCGCCGTATTTTGCAAAAACCTCTATGACGGCAAGAATACCCGTTTTGAGCGTATGGATGTGCTGGGTGAAATAAAGCCGGAGCGTATGCCTGATTGGGCAAAAGAAAAAGCGGCTGCTTTTAGCCGCACAATTCAAGGAAAAGACCACGAGCGATAAGGAGGCAGATTTCTATGGCAACAAAGAAAACCGCAGCCGAGCAGGGCTTGCAGCAGAAAATGAAGGTGCTGGCAAAGCTCTTTGACGCAGGCTGTAAAACCGAAAAAGACTTGAAGGCGCTGACCTTGCCGACGATCCTGAGAATTCCCGATGTGACCGTGCCGGATATGACGGTCATCACCGAGCTTCAGGAGCAGGTTGCAAAGAACCGCCTTTTCTCATACTTGGGAGGTGGAACAGATGAGCCAAGCGACACGACCGAATGACCGCCACATCATTTGGAGCAACCAAAACCTTGATGTGGACGACTGGCGAGAGGACTACAAGGAGTTCCTTGAAGCCAACGAGCTGGACGACGACCCGAATGATGAGCAGGCACTCTATGAGTGGATGGAGGAAACCAATTACGACTACCTCTCCGATGAGCAAGTCAACCTGAATGTTCAGCTTTCCCAGCCGATCATTGTCATTGGCGACATCGGCAGATGGAACGGCAGAGTGATGGGCTACAAGGACATCCCCTCCGGCAACATCCGAGATTGCCTGTATGCCGACACCGACTATACCGAATGGTATGTAGATAAGTACGGCGATCTTCGTGCCGATGCAACTCACCACGACGGCACAAATCACTATCTCTACCGTGTGTTCAAAGACGGTGTTTCCGAAACACAGATGGAGAACCTGAGAGATAAAATCTATCACGGCAAAGCCACACGAGCCGATATTACCAGGCTGACCCGGCGACTTGGGGATGAGATCGCCGCCGTTTACGGCTTTGACATCCCGAAACAACGAACACCGCAAGAAAGGGGCGCAAGATAATGACAGATTTCACACTGCGACCGCTGACCGTTCCCGAACGCAAATACACCTACGCTCAAAGCTCGCAGCTTCAAGGGCAGACAGGCAATATCGGTTATCTGCGTGGGGACTTCGGCTCAAGCGGCGATCAGTTTTATACCACTTGGTTTGATACCCGACCGCAATGGAAAAGCGATGAGTTCAAGCGGGACTTGGACGATGTAATCAACGCCCTGCGCTCCGAGAAGTACGGACTGCTTCAAAGCCGTTCTCAGATGGTGCGTTATGGGCGTGAGAACAAGGAAAGCGAAATGCAGGGTGCTTATACCACTGAGTTCGGCTTCCGAGCAGATACCGAGAAATATGCGTTCGTGCTTCGCTGTAATCCAACGAGGGGCGACTATAACTTCTACTGCCTCTGCTATGTAAAGGAATGGCTGGACAAGCACATCGAAGAAGCCAACCGGGACATTCGCTTTATTGACAGCCACTATAAAGAGTTGTTCCGTATCCCGGACGGAGAGCGCATCGTTGTGACTGATCGTGACGGCAAGACGGAAAGCTATCCCTGCCGCTATATTGATAACTATCACACAGAGGTTGGATGCAATCTCTTTCACATTTGTGAGTTTGCCGAGCGTATGGAGCAAGGCGGCTGTACCTACGCTCCAATGGAGCCGCCCTTGCCTCCGATGTGCTATTCCGTATTGCCGTCTACCGGTGAGGTCATTCAAATCGACCGCTGGCAAAAGGGCTATACCGCCACAAGTTTTAACGACGGGAACCGTGCAGAGAACGAAGCAATCAAAGACAAGTTCAATGAAAAGCTGGGTGTCAGCAAGGCACAGGAGCAGGCGATGCTTGCAGGTTCTATGATCCGGTGGGACTCCATTGCCGCCAAACCCAAGAGCTATGATGAGAACGGCAAAGCCATCAAGCCAAAAGACTATGAACGATAAGGAGGTGTCCGCCGATGGCACGAAAATACGACTTCATCTCGGAGCTGTATAACCGAACCTGCAAAACGGTCGTTGCAAACCCCGCAAGCTGGGAAGCGTTTCTGCGCTCTGCCTGCTACAACTACCGTCTGCGCTTTGACGAGCAGCTTTTGGTACACGCACAGCGACCGGACGCCACCGCCGTTCTTCAGATCGACGACTGGAACCAAAAGTTTGGGCGATGGGTCAATCGTGGGGCGCACGGCATTGCCGTTTTTGAGGATGCCGACCAACGCCGCCAGCGGCTTGTCCACTACTTCGATATTTCCGACACGCATCCCAGCCGCTTTTCCCGCAGAGTTCCCATTTGGCAAATGCGGGACGAATACACGGCAGAAGTGATCGACACGCTGGAAAGCACCTTCGGAGAGTTGAACGACAAGGAAACCCTTGCCGTTGCCATCGAGTCGGCGGCAAGAAACGCCGTAGAGGACAACATCCCCGACTATCTCCCCGACCTTCTTTACAGCGTGAAAGACAGCTTCCTGGACGGCGTATCCGAAGAAGAAATCACCCACATTTTCAAAACGGCGGTGCGAAATAGCGTCGCCTATATGACGATGACCCGCCTGGGCATTGAAGCCGGAGAATACTTCGAACCCGATGATCTTCGGGATGTGGTGAATTTTACGACGCCTGCCACGCTGAACGCCCTCGGCTATGCCACCAGCGATATTGCGGAGATGGGACTTGCGGAGATTTCCCGTACCATTCTTGCCCTCGACCGTCAAAATCGCATAATTGCAGAGAAAACCAAAGCCGATTACAATGTAGGCAAAGAAAAAACCGAAAGGAGTCCTGACGATGAACGAGATCACTTACACGATGCAGGGGGATTATCTGCTCCCCGATCTGACAATGCCGGAGCAGCCGGAGCTGTCGATGGGCAGGTACGCCCGGATGCGGAAGAAGTTCCTGAAGGAGCATCACAAGGTACGCTACTACAACCTGCTGACGAGCTGCGCCCTGAACGAGCATCTGAACGACACGGAGCGCAGAGCGAACGAGCTGGAACAGATGCTGACGGAGCAGATGGCAGCGTCGGAGGGCGTGACGGAGAATCTGAAAGCGACGGATATGATGAGCTGGGTTCGGAAGATGAACAGTATCCGGAGCCGGGTTCAGGAGATCGTGATGGCGGAGGTAATCTTCGCTTAGACTATTACGACCGAAGTCACGAGGATAAAAGCCTGCCGTTCTTTGGCGGCGACGACACCGTTCGTGAGATCCTCAGCACCACGCCGCACCTGAAAGCAAGCAAAGGCGAGATACGGGCATTCTTTGAAGCTACCGCTGATGAGAACGCCCGTATTTCTTATATCAAGCGCATTTTCAACAACGACTATACCGAGGTCATTCTGAGAGATGGACGGCGTGTGGGCTACAAGACCTATCAGAATGTGTTGCAGCTTTGGGAGGGCAGTTATCTCTCCCGCACAGCACAGAGCTTCTATGATTGGGGCGTAATTGCCCAGCATTTTGAAGCGATGCGGCTGCTTGGAGAGTTGCAGGACACGATGAAGCCGCTGCCATCCATTGACGGGCAGTTGAGCTTGATGACAGCAGGAGCAGAGGAACGAAAGCCCTCTGCTTTTACTTTCTCTCAGGAGATCATCGACGCTGTTCTCACCCGTGGTAGCGGCATCTCTGAGGGGAAAATGCGAATCTATGAGCAGTTCCAAAAGAGCCTGTCTGCAAAGGAAAACGCAGATTTTTTGAAAAATGAATACGGCTGGGGCGGCGTTTATCCCGCTATCACCGGCGCAGGAATTGACGAACAGCACGACGGCAAGGGCATCCGTATTTCTAAAGGCATCGGAAGCGATAAACCTCATATCGACCTGAAATGGAGTCAGGTGGAGAAGCGTATTGCCGAGCTGATAAAACTCGACCGTTACTTGAACCCCAAGGAAAAGGCACAGTACCCTGAGTGGCTGCAAAGGCAGGAAGAACGCCGTGCAGAGCTTGCCGAGGAACGCAGGAACAGAGAAATCCTCTCTGTAGCACCATCCGAAAAAGAAACTGCTGCCAAGTCGGAGCCTGCCGAGTATGCCTACCACCTCGGTGATAAGGTGTATCTCGGTGCCGGTGAATTTGAGATCCTGCACTTTGATGACGAGCGTGTGATGCTCTATGATACGCAGTTTCCGCTTTTCAACAAGGAAATGACGAGAACTGAGTTCGACAGCAAGGTGCAGGAGAACCCACTGAATGATCATTTGAAGGTCGCTAATAAACAGTCCGAAGAAAAGGCGGTCGAGTATGACATCGGGATGGGCTATCTCGGCAACGGGCTGACCGTTTGGAACCGTGCCGTGGAGGTCAATGGGGACTATCAGAACATTGCCCACATCTCCCCCGAAGGTGAGATCACCTTCTATGTGCAGGACTTGCCGCAGAGCGTTGTGGAGCGTATCGAGCAGGCAGCAGAAAGAGAAAAGCCAAAGGATGCTGCTTTGCCGGAGTTCTATCAGGCGTATCTTAAAACCAAAGCTGACAATCCGAGTAGCCTTGTACTGTATCAGATGGGAGATTTCTTTGAAGCCTATGCTGATGACGCAGAGGTCGTCGGGACAGCCCTTGATTTGACGCAGACGACCCGTGCCGTCGATCACAACACCCGTGTCCCTATGGTGGGATTTCCGCAGCACCGCTTGGAAACCTACCTTACAATGCTGACCGACAGAGGGTACGATGTAGAGGTCAACGCTTTGGAGGATGGCGAACGCATTACCCGCACCGTGGTTTCCACCACGAAGGAAGCGCCCATCGACTCCAAACCTATCGGCAGGATCGACTATCTCGGCTCGGACGGCAAGGTCGGTGAAAGCATCGAGTACACCAGTCCTTATCAGTTTGAGAAGGACATCAAGGAGGAAAACTACTACGGTGTGCCGATGAGTATTGTTCTGTATAAGGACAAGGACGGCAACACCATTCCGCACAGTTTTATCACCCAGCTTGACCCACCGCCCAAGGGCTTTGAGATCATCGGCAGCCCGTATTTGCCGGAAAATGCTCTGGACAAGGCGAAGCGTCTCATTGATGATTTTTGCCGTGAGGAGTATCAGCGTGAGGATGGTGCGGACTACACTGACCTTGCCAATGTGGGTGTTGCCTACACTACGACGGAGGACGACAAGCACGAAATACAGGCAAGGGTCAATCTTGTGGATTTTCGCATTGAAACCCTTGCAGATGGAAAAGTCGTCCGCAGTGAGCAGTTTGATTCGCTTGAAGAACTGACCGATAAGGGATTGCAAGCACTGTCCTTTGACGACCTTGTTTATCTCTCCGAGGAAGAACTGGCAGAGGTGGATGCACCCCTTGCCCCCGCTTGGGAGCGCCCGAAGAAAAACCGAGTGCAGACTTTTGATATTCACCCCGAAATCCCTATGGCAGACCGGCATACCTTCGACCTTGCTTCGCACGAGGTCGAAGAGGTCAACAAGAAGGAGCGTTTCCACCGCAACTATGCGGCGATCACTGTTCTGAAAAGGTGTCAGGAAGAAAACCGCTTCGCCACCCCGGATGAACAGATTATCCTCTCTAAATATGTGGGCTGGGGCGGTATTCCCGAAGCCTTTGATGAGAGAGCAGGTTCTTGGCAGACAGAGTTTGGGATGCTGAAAAACATCCTATCGCCGGAGGAATACGCTTCCGCAAGAGAAAGCACTCTGACCGCTTTCTACACGCCGCCAACGGTTATCAATGCTGTGTATAAGGTGATGAAACAGCTTGGATTCCGTGAGGGCAACATCTTGGAACCGTCCTGCGGCATCGGGCATTTTATCGGTATGCTTCCCGAAGAAATGAAGGAAAGCAAGATCTACGGTGTGGAGCTGGATACGGTTTCTGCCGGCATCGCACAGCAGTTATATCAAAAGACCTCTATCGCCGCACAGGGCTTTGAGGAAACTAACCTCCCCGACAGCTTCTTTGATGCCGTTGTGGGGAATGTCCCCTTCGGGGATTTCAAGGTTCCTGACAAGCGTTACGACAAACACAAGTTTCTCGTCCACGACTACTTCTTCGGTGCGACTCGTTCCTAAGTGAAAAGCTTAGGTGCAAATTGGAAAGCGAGGT
>ENA-OPIQ01000366-OPIQ01000366.1-human-gut-metagenome-genome-assembly--contig:-NODE-366-length-12539-cov-1.589475_pt1 | contig 12539 bp, 9 predicted proteins | sample MGYA00241397_ERZ501640 | MGnify/ENA primary metagenome ERZ501640 (study PRJEB25962, sample SAMEA2042294) | human gut metagenome | biome: human gut; feature: human-associated habitat; material: faeces...
ACACCTTCTGCGTTAGGGGCAATGATTTCTCCTGTGATTTCTCCGGTAATCTCCAATACTTTGTCGTAAGAGTCTACAGCATCTTCGAAGTCCAGCGGAGCATAGTCGAATTCATCTTTATCTCTGTAATTGCGTTCTTTCAGTTCGCAAATACGCTTCATCATCGGATTGTTCAAGTGATACTTGAGTTCCGGTATATCGGTATAAAAGTTTGCCATTACTTACTGTTCTTTTTATAATACTTAATCAATTTCGGAACGACTTCTTCCACAGTGCCGTTAATCACATAGTCGGCAATGGTGTTGATCGGAGCGTTCGGGTCACTGTTTACAGAGATGATGATACCTGCATCCTGCATACCTGCGATGTGCTGGATTTGTCCGGAGATACCGCAAGCGATATACAGTTTGGGACGGACGGTTACACCCGTCTGACCAATCTGGCGGTCATGGTCTGCATAACCTGCATCGACAGCTGCACGGCTGGCACCCACTTCGGCGTGAAGTTCTTTGGCCAGTTCGAACAATTTGTCAAAACCTTCTTTAGATCCCATTCCGTAACCTCCGGCAATCACGATAGGTGCGCCTTTCAGGTTATGTTTGGCTTTTTCTACATGGCGGTCGATGACTTTTACTACATAGTCTGTTTCAGGAACAAACTTGGCAACGTCGTGGTTCACCACTTCTCCCTGGTAGCTTTCATCCAGAATCTCTTTCTTCATCACGCCTTCGCGAACGGTCGCCATCTGCGGACGGTGCTCGGGGTTGACAATGGTTGCAACGATGTTACCACCGAAGGCGGGACGAATCTGATACAACAGATTTTCGTAAGTGATGCCATTTTTCTTGTCTTCGTGGGTACCGATTTCCAACTGGGTACAGTCGGCAGTCAGTCCGCTAGTCAATGCGGAAGAAACACGTGGGCCGAGGTCACGACCGATAACGGTAGCGCCCATCAGACAGATTTGCGGTTTTTCTTCTTTAAACAGATTCACCAAGATAGAAGTGTGGGGCAGTGAAGTATAAGGGAACAGACCCGGAGCATCGAATACATGAAGTTTGTCTACTCCGTAGGGCAATACTTGTTTTTCAATTCCTGCAAGGCCGGTTCCGGCAGCGATTGCCTCAAGCTGGCAGCCTAACTGATTAGCTAATTTACGGCCTTTGGTTAAAAGTTCGAGACTCACATCGGCCACTGTTGTGCCTTCAATCTCGCAATATACAAATACATTATTCATAATCGTTATCCTATTGTATGGTTAGCTAACAGTTCGACAATCAATCCTTCCACATCCTGGTCGCTTCCTGTCATGGTCTTGCTTTCTTTTGCCTGGAAGACGATGTTTTCAATCTTCTTCACTTTGGTGGGAGAGCCTGACAGACCGCACTGCTTGGTGTCTCCTTCTACATCGGCCACACTCCATTCAGTGATATTCAGGTAAGGGAATTTTTCATATAGTTCAGCGTAAGGCAGTTCAGAACCGTCTTTAGTGATGGCTGCTTTTTCCTGTGTACCGAGAGCGCGTTTGTATTTCTGTAACAATTTGGCATTGCGCGGACGGCAGGGAGCTGCACTTCCGTTCACTGTCAGTACAATAGGCAGAGGACCTTCCACTGTTTCTACCCCGCCGTCAATATGGCGTTTTACAGTGATGCGGCGGGCAGTTTCGTCCACATTCAGAATTTCTTCCGTATAAGTAATCTGGCTTAACCCCAGTTTTTCCGCTACCTGCGGACCTACCTGTGCGGTATCACCGTCGATAGCCTGACGGCCACCGATAATCAGATCACATTCGCCTATTTTGCGGATAGCCGTAGCGATGGCGTATGAAGTGGCCAACGTGTCAGCACCGGCAAAAGCACGGTCGGTCAATAAATATCCATTGTCTGCTCCTCTGTATAAACCTTCACGAATAATTTCGGCAGCGCGTCCGGGGCCCATGGTCAGGATAGTTACCGTAGAGCCGGGATGTGTGTCTTTCAGTCTGAGTGCCTGTTCCAAGGCGTTCAGGTCTTCCGGATTGAAGATGGCCGGAAGTGCCGCACGGTTGATAGTACCGTCAGCGTTCATGGCATCTTTCCCCACATTGCGTGTGTCGGGAACTTGTTTTGCCAGTACTACAATTTTTAAACTCATATACTTTAATATATTTGGTATTAGTAATATTCCGACGGCAAATTTACTTAAACAATTTGAGCGACAAAAGGATATGGGGAGAAAATATGCACAAAAAGGTGAGGTTTGAGCATGAATCGAGGAGGATACAAATGTTTTTATGATAATTCTATTGTAAAATAAAAGCGGAAATGTTTGTTTAAGTGGAAAGTTTTTATGTTCTTTATAAAAAGTGATACAATGAAAACATTCACCTCCAAATGCAATCAAACTAAATGGCCTTCGTGGACTGTCTGTTTCTGATGATAGGGACAGACGGTATCTTTTTCATCATACATCTTTGAATCATCATGAGATATCCCTATTTTAAACTTAAAAAAATATATTATGAAAAGAACACTTAAAATGGCATTGATTGCCTCATTGGCAGTTGGTGGAAGTTATGTTTTGTATGGTTCTCGAAACAAAGAAGAATTGTCCGATTTAGCTTTGTCAAATGTGGAGGCCTTGACTTTAGGTACGAAGGATTGTATGTATCAACGTAATTCACGTTGTTATGAACTCGTTGTAGGTCCTCCGGGCGAACCTGTTATTATTGAGACAAGTAAGGAAGCAAATTGGGTAAATCGATATACCATTCCTGAGTAATTAGACATTTATGTAATACGGGACAAAATAAATAGGCATTAAGCATTTGTTTTGTCCCGTTTGAAGAGTATTAAAATTATGATTAAAATAAAATTGTATTATTCGATTGTTGCCATCCTTTTTTTATTTCCTGTGTCAGTAACAAAGGAAATGACTTTTTATCTATTCCCACCAAACCGATCTATGGCTTTTATTATGATAAAGAAATTATCTCCAATGAGTTGGTTACATTCTCTTCTTTTGATTGTGGAATTCTTATGGTTCAACGTTGTAAATTTTCCGGTGAACCTATTTGTCAGATTCTAGAGGAACAGACAGGCGAAAGAGTGGGTAGCTTTGGAAGCAGTGGACAAGGGCCTGGAGAATTTATAGCTACTGAATTTATTGGAAAAACAGAGGGGGACGATACTTTATATTTTGTTAATTTGCCTTCTACTGTCCTGTTGTATGCACGGGAGGAAAAGAGTGCTGATTCACCGATGGTGAACTGGTAGGCAAGTACGCATTGGAACACCAAAGCATGAGTGTGCTTCTTTCTCAATATACCCCTCGGTTGTACTTGTTAAATTGTGAATCGGAATGTAATGTTGAAATATTTGAGATGGATGATATCCTGAAAGCAAAATTATGAAAATCCTGCTTTATGTGTTGTTGGCTTTTGGGGTATTTTGTTTCTTCTCGTGTAAAAGGATAGAAAAGGAGCAGTTGACTTTTTTGATGAAAGAATGGACTCGAAAAGAAATTCTCTTTCATGATAGAGCTGTTTTATGCTGGGAGACAATATACACCATTCATTGGATTCACGACATTGGGGATTGGTGCCTGATGATTTCATTGTGGGTGTAGTACAATGGATTTGGTATTCAAAAGATGAAGAGCAAAATTCAATTCGTTGGAATCGAATCGGTAGAGTAGATTGAAATAAGAGATGCGAAAGGTTATAGTTCTATGCTTGTTCGGATAAAAACGTATAAATGATGCGTTGTGATATATGTTGTATGAAAAGTTTTTGTTAATATTGTCATCATTATGAGTTTGTTTTTGTTGTATGATGAAATAATAACTGAAGAATTATGAAGAAAGTATTGTTTTTATTCGTCTTTTTGCTTCTGAGTGTAGGAGCTATGGCGCAAAAGGTAATTTACGATGAAACCAACCAGACCGGAGTGCGTACAGTGGTATGCGAGGGTATGAATCTGGGTGTTTCCAATAATATGGACGTATATGTGGCACTCGCTGGATTTCAGTATAAAAGTACCATACGTTATTCGCTGGCTGTTACTATCGGGTCGGGGCATGAGGTGGAAATTCTTAATGACAGTAAGTGTGTCCTGACGTTGGATAATGGAAAGACATTAGAGCTGCCTACGGTAGCAGGCGGCGCTTCCGTATTGCAGCATGTAGATGTGGAGATGAGTGATGTGTATCAAAGTTTCCGCCGTTTTGCCTATTATAATATAAAGGCTAAAGAATTGAAGAAAATCAGCAAAAACGGTATTGTACAAATGGATATACAGTTATCTCCCGAAAACTATTCCATTGCATTTAATCAGGATGTCTTGGGAAGTATGCTGACTGGTTCTATGTCATTAATAAATAATATGTTTGGTAAATAACTTCTCTTTTCATATTTTATGGTTCAGCCTTTTCTTCTCAGAAGGAGAGGCTGTTTTGTTTTTGAAAGTCAAAGGGTTAAACAAAACGTTGCTTCATGTGTTTTCCTAATGTTTTTTAATGTGATAAACTTATGAGGAAAATACGTAGATGGGGAGCATGGCTCCTTTTAATCATTCCTTTGGCACTGAATGCCCAGCAGCGGACCGAAAAATTATTGAATGTACCCTTGCCGGAACATTGGCAAGAAGAGGATGCGATGTTTCAACAACAGCTTCCGGTGGATGACCATTGGTGGACTGTATTTCAGGATGCCACACTGGATTCATTGATTCATGTGGCTGTCAGGCAGAATCCGTCTGTCCTTACTGCCTTGAATCGTATAGATATGGCGAAAGCGAATCTGAGGATAGCCAGAGGAGGCTATTATCCGGCTTTGTCATTGGATGCCAGGTGGAACCGCCAACAGACTAGTGGTAATACCGGTACGGGACAGCCTCAATCCAGAGTGGGGTATTATGATGCAACGGTTAATATGAGCTGGCAGGTGGATGTGTTCGGTTCCATCCGCCAACGGGTGAAAGCGCAGAAAGAAAATTTTGCGGCAAGTCGTGAAGAGTACAATGCGACGATGGTAAGTCTTTGTGCAGAAGTGGCGTCAGCCTATTTTAATTTGCGTGAGGCCCAACAGGAACTCAGTGTGTTACAGCGCAATGCTTTATCTCAAAAGGCGGTAGTGGATATAACTGAAGTGCGTTATAATACCGGATTGGCTTCCAAACTGGATGTGGCTCAGGCTAAATCGGTTTATTATAGTACATTGGCTTCTATTCCTGCTACAGAATCCGGTATTATTCAATATATGAATGCGTTGGCTGTATTGCTCGGGCTTTATCCTCAGGATGTGACGGCTGCACTGGAAACGGGAAAACCGTTACCCGATTATATAGAGCCGGTAGGGGTTGGTCTTCCCGGACAATTACTTTTACGACGTCCCGATGTACGGGTTGCCGAACGTCAAGTCAATGCACAAGCAGCCCTGTTGGGAGCTTCTAAGACCGATTGGCTTCCCTCATTTTTTCTGAACGGTTCCTTCGGCTATGCTTCACATGATATGAAAGACTTTACTAAACGTAGCAGTATGACATGGAGCATCGCTCCCTCTATGAGCTGGACGATTTTTAATGGTGGCCAGCGTGCGAATAATGTACGCTTGCAGCGTGCACAACTGGATGAGACAATCAATCAGTTCAATATTACGGTTCTTACAGCAGTGCAGGAGGTGGATAATGCCATGAGTAGTTATAAGAATTCCATCAAACAGATTGTGGCATGTCGTGAGATGCTGAATCAGGGGAAAGAGGCATTTAAACTTTCATTGGACTTATACAAACAGGGGCTGAGCCCTTTCCAAAATGTGTTGGATGCACAGCGTTCGTTACTGTCATACGAGAATTCATTGGTGCAGGCACAGGGATATTCATTGCTTTGTCTGATTCAGATGTATCAGGCATTGGGTGGAGGCTGGTAGACTGTGACGGAAAAGTTGTTGAACTATAGAAATAATAAAAAACCTAACCCAAGATATGAAAAGAATAATGATAACTTTCGCATGGACGGTATGTGTGCTCACCGCCTGCGATAAAAATAAACCTTCTCAGACAGGAATGCAGGCATTGCCTATAGATGTAGCGAAACCTTTGGTGGAAAATGTGACGCTGACCAAAGATTATCCCGGTTATTTGGAAGCGGAATCCACTGTAGATTTGGTGGGACGAGTAAATGGAACTTTACAATCCAAGAATTTTGCACCTGGTTCCCGAGTACGTCAGGGACAGGTATTGTTTGTTATAGAACCGACACTTTATGAAAATTCAGTGAAACAAGCGGAAGCTGAATTAAAAACGGCTAAAGCCAATCTTGAATATGCTGTCAGTAGTTATCAACGTATGAAAGAAGCGATAAAAAGTGATGCGGTGAGCCGTATACAATATTTGCAGGCAGAAAGCCATGTCGTTGCTTGTGAGGCTGCCGTAAGTAATGCTGAAGCAGCTTTGAAAACTGCGCGTACCAACTTGAGTTATTGCTATGTCAAGGCTCCTTGTGATGGAGTGGTTGATGTATCAGTTTATTCTGTCGGAGCATACATCGGTGGTGCTTTGCAACCGGTTAAATTGGCTACTGTTTATAAGGATAACCGTATGTATTCCTATTTTAATATTGCAGATAACCAATCTCTGACATACGAGCTGACCCAGGAGGCTGCCAGCAAGATTCCTGCAGAAACTCATTTTGTAACCTTGCGCTTGGGGACTGACGGGGCACAGGCATGGAAAGCGAAACTAGATTATCTTTCTCCCAATGTGACATTAACTACAGGTACTCTCCGTTTGCGTGCGGAATTAGATAACTCTGACGGGAAGCTTCGTCCCGGATTATTTGTCAGTGTCACGTTACCATACGGTGAAGCGCGGAATGCAGTGCTGGTTAATGATGCTTCTATCGGAACAGATCAGTTGGGCAAGTATTTGTATGTAGTGAATGACAGTGATATAGTGAATTATCGGCATATTGAAGTCGGGCAATTGGCGGATCATAATATGCGTGTTGTAAAAAGTGGCTTGTCACCTTCCGAACGTTATGTCACCAAGGCATTGTTGAAAGTGCGCCAAGGCATGAAAATTAAACCGATAGAACAAACCAATAAACTTCAATAGCCTTATGTTTTCAAAATTTTTCATAGAACGGCCTATATTTGCCACGGTGCTGGCTTTGTTATTCGTGGTGGCTGGACTTGTAACTCTGAATATATTGCCCGTGGCGCAATATCCCGATATTACGCCGCCTACCGTGCAAGTCAGTGCGGTATATCCGGGTGCCAATGCTGAAACTGTAGCTCAAACTGTCGGTATCCCCATTGAACAGCAGGTAAACGGTGTGGATGGAATGTTGTATATGAGCTCCAATTCCTCCGCATCGGGTGCTTATTCGCTGACTGTGACTTTCGAAGTGGGAACGGATATTGATATGGCAACTGTAATGGTACAAAACCGAGTTAGTGTAGCGTTGAATTCTTTGCCTGAAGCTGTGAAAGTACAGGGAGTGACGGTGCAGAAGCAGTCATCCAATATTGTGATGATGCTTACACTGAGTGGTGATAGTATTTATGATGGCCTTTATCTGACCAATTATGCCAATTTGAATCTGGTAGACCAGTTGACACGTGTGCCGGGAGTAGGAGCGGTGAATGTGATGGGAGCCGGAGACTATTCCATGCGTGTATGGCTGAATCCTGAAACAATGCGTATCCGCAATATTACTCCGCAGCAAGTTTACTCTGCTATTCAGAGTCAGAACATGGAGGTTTCAGCCGGTTATGTGGGACAGCCTATCGGTAGTTCGGCCAATAATGATTTTCAATATACGCTGAATGTGAAGGGACGGCTTTCTACTTCTGAAGAGTTTGGGGACATCATATTGAGAGTGGAAGACCAGGGGAAGGTACTTCGTCTGAGAGATGTTGCCAAAATTGAGTTGGGAAGTGCCGAGTATGGAGTTGTTTCCAAATTGAAGGGACAACCTACAGCAGGTATTGCTGTCTATCAGTTACCGGGGAGTAACTCATTGGATGTGTCTAAAGGAGTTCGTGCACGCATGGCGGAATTGGCTGAAACATTTCCGGCAGGGGTGAAGTATAATGTAACATTGGACACTACAGATGTGGTTCATGACTCTATTGATGAAGTGATGAAGACTTTCGTGGAGGCGATTGTTCTAGTGGTGCTGGTTATCTTTTTTTTCCTGCAAAGCTGGCGGGCGGTTCTTATTCCATGTCTTACTATCCCTGTTTCTCTTATCGGAACACTGGCGGTAATGGCTGCTCTAGGCTTTTCTATCAATACATTGACACTGTTCGGCTTGATATTGGCTATAGCTATTGTAGTGGATGATGCTATTGTGGTGACTGAAAATGCCACCCGTATTCTAGATGAAGGGAAGCTGGACGCCCGGGCGGCTACCGAGCAGGCTATGGGAGAGATTACCGGACCTATTGTCGGAGTGGTGCTGGTACTGCTTGCCGTTTTTATCCCTACTACACTGATTAGTGGAATTTCCGGGCAACTTTATAAACAGTTTGCATTGACTATTGCGGCTTCTACGGTTATAAGTGGTTTCAATTCATTGACATTGACTCCGGCTGTTTGTGCTCTGTTGCTCCGTCCCACTCCGACGCATAAAGCGCGTTTGTTCCGTTGGTTTGATAGTATGAATGACTGGATGCAACGGGTTTATGACGCTTCAGTAAAATGGTTGTTGGCACGTCCGGTTATTGCTATCGGTTCTTATATCGTAATATCAGTTATTGCTATTTTGATGTTTGTAAAATGGCCCAGCACCTTTATTCCCGAAGAAGATGACGGATATTTTATGATTGCCATTCAGCTTCCGGCTGCCTCTTCTTTAGAACGTACACAAATGGTGGGTAAGCAGATTGATGCTATTTTGTCAGAGTATCCCGAAGTGAAGACTTATTTGGGAGTAAACGGATTCAGTATCATGGGAGGTGGTCAGTTGCCTAATGCGGCTACCTATTTTGTGGTGCTGAAGAATTGGAAAGAGCGTGCGGGTAAGGAGCATACCGCTCAAGCGGTGGTTAATCGTTTTAATGAACAGGCATATGCCATGATACAGGAAGCCCAAGTCTTTGGTATTATTCCTCCTGCTATCCCTGGTATGGGTAATACAGGTGGTTTACAACTCGAACTGGAAGATCGCAAGTCTTTGGGTGCAGAAGAACTGCAAAAGGCGGTTGAGGCGTTATTGGCTAATTATCACAATGAGCCGGCTATTGCTTCTATAAGCAGTATGTATCAAGCGGATGTACCTCAGTATTTTTTGAATATAGACCGTGATAAAGTTCAGTTAATGGGCTTGCAGTTGAATCAGGTTTTCTCTACATTAGGGTATTATATGGGGCAGGCTTATGTAAATGATTTTGTAGAATTCGGCCGTATCTACCAGGTAAAATTGGAGGCTGGTGAACAGGCCCAAAAGGTGATTGATGATGTGTTGAAACTGAGTGTGGTCAATTCGAAAGGAGAGATGGTTCCTTTCAGTAGTTTTACACAAATAGAGCAAAAACTGGGAATGGATCAGATAAACCGATATAATATGTATTCGGCAGCTTCTATCACTATTACTCCGGCTGCGGGGAGTAGTTCCGGTCAGGCGATAGAGGCTGTGGGGAGTTTGATAAAAAATCAGCTAGGAGGAGAGTTTGGATATGAGTGGACTTCTGTTGCTTATCAAGAAACTCAGGCTGGTAATACTACTACTATTATTTTAATCATGGCTTTGTTGGTAGCTTATTTAGTATTGGCAGCTCAGTATGAAAGTTGGACAAGCCCGGTGGCTGCCGTAATGGGATTACCGGTAGCTATTTTGGGAGCGATGCTCGGTTGTTGGGTGATGGGAGTTCCAGTCAGCATTTATACACAAATCGGTATTATTCTGTTGATAGCCTTATCGGCGAAAAATGGTATTTTAATTGTGGAGTTCGCCCGTGATTACCGTAAGGCCGGCAATCCTATCCGTGAGGCGGCTTATGAGGCGGGACATGTGCGTTTGCGTCCTATTCTGATGACTTCATTTACTTTTGTATTAGGTGTGATGCCGTTGCTGTTTGCAACAGGCGCTGGTGCCGGAAGCCGTGTGGCACTAGGTGCGGCAGTAGTATTTGGTATGGCCGTGAATACGATTTTTGCTACCGTTTATATTCCTAATTGGTATGAAGTGATGCAGAATATTCAAGAGAAATGGTTGACAAAGAAACAGTGAATGTTTCCTTTTCATATTTCACCACAGATTATACAAATTAACACAGATTGAATATAAATTGCTGATTGTCAATATAAATAATCTGAGTTGATATATATAGTCTGTGGTGAATTTATTATCTTTGCAGCAAACGTATAAAATATGGATACAATAAACAACGATCTTACTAACTTATTGCAACAGATGGGGGTGCATCAGGAAAGTCTGGGCATCACTCAGCGTATTGTCATGATAGCAGGGATTCTGATCATTGCTTTTGTGGCAGATTACTTTTGTAGAAAAATAATAGTTCCTACTATAAAAAAACTGACAGCAAGAACACAGGCTACTTGGGATGATTATTTATTCAATGATGCTGTACTGGATAATATGTGTCATCTTATTCCACCTATAATATTGTATGTATTACTTCCTTTTGCTTTTCCACATGAGCCTGTGACTTTGACATTCATACTGAAGCTATGCTGGGTTTACATCACGGCTGGAGCCATGAAATTGATGTGTTCTTTTTTGACCTCTCTCTATACCATTTCAAGTGAACATGAGAAGCTGAAAAATCATCCTCTGAAAGGAGTATATCAGATGATAAAACTGATTGTGATTTGTGTAGGGGTAATTATTATAGTCAGTACATTGATAGATAAAGATCCTGTGAACATTCTTACAGGATTGGGTGCTTCTGCTGCTATTTTGATGTTGGTTTTCAAAGATAGTATCATGGGATTTGTGTCCGGTATTCAGCTTTCTGCCAACAATATGCTGAAAGTAGGCGACTGGATCACTATGCCTAAGTATGGAGCGGACGGTGATGTAATAGAAGTGTCATTGAATACAGTGAAGGTTCGTAATTTCGACAAAACCATCACTACTATTCCGCCTTACTTGCTCGTAAGCGACTCTTTCCAGAACTGGCGTGGTATGCAGGAGAGTGGCGGACGCCGTATTAAACGTTCTATCAATATCGATATGAACAGTGTGCGGTTCTGTACGCCTGAAATGTTGGCGAAGTATCGCAAGATACAGCTCTTGGCAAACTATGTTGAACAGACGGAACAAGTGATTAAGGAGTATAATGAAGAACATCATATCGATAACTCCATCCTTGTGAATGGTCGTCGCCAGACGAATCTTGGTGTCTTCCGTGCCTATCTGAATTGTTACCTGAAGAGCCATCCGGGGGTGAATCATAATATGACTTGCATGGTGCGCCAGCTTCAGCCTACCGATCACGGTATACCGTTGGAACTGTATTTCTTCTCTGCAACCACATCCTGGATACCTTATGAAGACTTGCAGTCTGATGTCTTCGACCATCTGTTGGCTATTATTTCTGAGTTTGATCTTCACGTATTCCAGTCACCATCCGGTGAAGATTTCCGCGAAAGGCTTAATTGAGATAATCGGCACCGATTCTCGATCTTTTCTCTCTTAGATGAGAATTTATGCCGGACAGTTCCTCTGAACTTGTCCGGCGTTGCCTTTGTAGAAGCTATTGCTTCGTGAATTATGTGTGTTTCTCGTTTTATTGTTTGATCCAGTTGCCGCTTGTCCAGTTGTCGCCTGTTTTTACAGCTCCCTTATATTCGGCTTTGGTGAAGAAACTGTCGGCACTGAGGTCTTTGCCACCATCAATAGTGCCTTCGTAGAGATTCTCCCAAGTGAAGTTCTGTGCAGTGAGGTTGCCCGTTGCTGCTGCGAACATATCGTTGGTGTAAATGCCTTCTTTGGAAGACAATGTTTTGCTGATAGCTACGTACTCCAGTTTAGATACACCCTCTTTCAGGGCTGTTTCAGTTTCTGTGGTTTCTACGGTCAGAGGTTGCCCTTTGCCGGTGATAAGCGTATTGTAAAGCTCCACTTGTGTTCCGGCACGCAGGCGTACGCCCTGTTTGCTGCCACCGTTGCCAATCAGTGTGAGGTTGGCGAGGATGGGGTGGGCAACGGGAGTAGCAGCGAAGTTCGTACCGTTGTTGTCACATTCCAGCAGACAGTCGCAGTCATACCCTAGTGTTTCCGCTGCTTCCTGATAGGCTACAAGGAACTGGGCTTTTCCGTTCCAGCCTTCAGTCCAGTCGAAGGAGTCATCACTGCAACTGGTAGATACGCAGTATTTTATGTTAACGGACCCGCCGAAGAACTCGAAACCGTCATCAGAACCTTGGTAAGCCTGGCAATATTCTACTGTGGTGCCGTTGCCTACGCCATAGAAGGTGAAACCATTGGCTTCGTGTTCCTCATCGAAAGCGTATCCGCTGTATTCGATACGCACGTAGCGCAGTGTACCGGAGTTGTCGGCATCGTTGTTACCCCCGTAAATGGCACCG
>ENA-OPIQ01000385-OPIQ01000385.1-human-gut-metagenome-genome-assembly--contig:-NODE-385-length-12237-cov-1.417501_pt1 | contig 12237 bp, 6 predicted proteins | sample MGYA00241397_ERZ501640 | MGnify/ENA primary metagenome ERZ501640 (study PRJEB25962, sample SAMEA2042294) | human gut metagenome | biome: human gut; feature: human-associated habitat; material: faeces...
CCAACCATCCCTACCCACATAACCCCCTGCCGGTCACGCAATAAAGAAGCCACTTCGCTACTGGTAATAGAATTCTCCGATTCTCCCGAATAACAATTCTCAAATTCAAGGTGTCCTGTCTTTATATCCATCAATGAAAGTATACTTAGACCACTACGAGTCCCCACCCATAAAGAATTCGTATTGAGATCCTCGGAAATAGCATAAATCAGATTATCGGAAATTGTACCCGACCTATTTTCATCATGGGTGCTTTTGTAGTCTTATCCACTACACCGGTGTTAATCTTCTCCGGATTATAAGCATCATGCAGCAAATGTAATCCTGCTCCCCAGGTTCCTACCCATATATTTTTATGGCTATCCTGAAAGACAACATGAGCTGAGTTACCGGAGTTCATTTGCGGGTACTTCCAGTATTTACCGGTTCTCTTTTCATAGCGGAACAATCCCTGACTCCATGTACCAATCCATATATCCCCCCGATCATCTTCAAACAAAGACTTTACAGTTGTTTTTGGGAAAACGCCATCGGTATTATCCTGATTAAAAGCTAAAAAACGATTGCTATCTTCCAGATATTCAAGCAATCCCCCTTCTGTAGCAAATAAAATGCGATTGTCACTTGTCACCAATATTTGAGATATGCCAATACCATTTATTTCCGAGTCATCTATTTTCCGAATCTGTCCTGTTTGCTTATCCAGCACATTCAATCCGCTGTAAGTACCAATCCATAGCCGATGTTGCGCATCCTCTGCCACACAATAAATATTGTTATTAGTTAATAGATCCGGACGGTATAAATTAGATTTATAGGTAGTGATAGAATAGCCGTCATACTGGAAAAGCCCGTTGCGGGTAGATATCCAGATATAGCCATCCCTATCTTGGTACACCGACTGTACGTCCTTGCTTGGCAAGCTGTTCAGAATAGATGAAGATTTGAATACCAAAGAATTAGGTTCGGGCATCACCATAGCTTGGCATACCATGGAAAACAATATCCCAAAGATAAAGAAGAAACTCCTGATCTTTTCTTTCATAGTCGATAGTTAGCAAATATTATTAATCTATGCCGACAAATATACATAAAAAGTTCTAAAACTATCTTATTTGTTCGATAGGATTATTTTCAGGAGTGCTACACTATCACACCAACCAATCACTGATTCAGACTGTGGCATGTATGTAAATGAATATAGATGAGGAATTAACAAAATGACAAATTGATAATCCTACCCTGTCACATTCTTTTCTTTCCGTACCGACCACGGCATCATACGGAAAAACGCAAGGATTCTTTATCAGGTAAATCCAAAAGAATACGGACAGAAAGAAATACTAGACAATTAGACAATGATAAGTTCGAAGTTAAAACACTATAGAAGACATTATTGACAATATCTAAAAAAATGCTTCTTTCAGTCCATTTCCTATTTCCACCGAAATAGAGAAAATATTGCCTGTAAAACGCAAGGCTACACCCTTTATGCCGGATGGTATTGCCCTTCAGTCAACAAGGCTACACCCTTTTGGACCTATGGTGTAGCCCTTCGGAAAAAAGAATAAGTCTTTTGGGAAATTACATGGTATGTTTTAGAGTAAAAGACCGTTTGTTGGAAGGTAAAAGCCCGTCTGTTTTTCCTAAACAGACGGTCTGAATTGAAGGAAAAGACAAGTAGAATCTTCCAGAAGGCTCTATTCCACGGAAAAACTCGTTGTTAATAACAGACACACACACACATTACGTCATTGAAATCAACTATTCAGCATCATAGTGACAATTCAATAAACTTAGATTCACCCGTCTTAAACTATTTCTGATATACCCGAACGTAATCTATTTCATAACGCATAGGAATACCTTTATCATCAATTTCGCCACCATTTATGCCACCAAGAGCCAAGTTCAGCAAAAGATATTGTGGCATGCGGAAGGGGTTCGTTCCTTTTCCGATGGTACCGTTAACAGTTTCGCTCAAAAGAATTTCATTCAGTAATTCATCATCCAGATAGATTTTAATGGCCGTTTCATCCCAATCCATACGCCAGATGTGAAACTTATCCGCCCACGCCGGGTCTTTATCTGTAAAATGAGTAAAAGGAATCGCTTTACTATTCCATCTAGCATTCCACTGCCAGTCAGTTCCCCAGGCAGCATTTGCCAGAATATGCGGTTCACCTTTGATACGATAGTATTCCATTATGTCAATTTCACCACACGAAGGCCATTCCATACCACTGCCCAAAGCCCAAATAGCCGGCCATGCCCCTCCGCTCACGGGAATCTTGGCACGAACCTCGAATCTGCCATACAGGAACTCTTTCTTGCCGGCCGTAGTGATGCATGAGGAAGTGTACTCAATAAACTCCCGCTTCTTCCGCCAGTCATTACTTCCGACCTCATACCAAGGATTTTTACGTCCTTTTTCTTTCCGTGCTTCAATAATCAGCTTTCCATCTTTGCAGTGAGCGTTGCCTTTCTGATACCACTGGGCTTCCTCATTGCGTGCAAAGCCATTATCATAACTCCAAACAGTCGTATCCGGAAGACCGTCTGTATTAAATTCATCACTCCATACCAATTTCCACTCCGATTGAGCGGACAGATTTACCTCGTCCGTCCACTCAATAAACGGAACACCCTGTTCATCAAACTGTATAGGCAGCCAAATATACCCGGAATACATCAGACTCTTCGGTTTCCAGACATCAGCCATAAATATAAAGCGGTTCTCCGGCAACTCCAATACGAACGTACTTTGTCCACCAAAGGTTTTCTCACTGTTCTGTCCGCGGCATGAATTAGGATGTTGCTTCCACGGTCCCCAAATGGAAGACGCTGAAAACATACGGGCTTCATTAGGATCCCAACCGGTACATCCGGAAGTAATCATCCAATACATATTATCTTTCTTGAATAGGGCCGGTGCTTCGTTATGTCCACCGGGAAAGATACGAATATAGCGCCCTGAATGCTGCAAATAATCATCTGTCAGTTCTGCAATATGCAGAGTCAGATTCTCTTCTGAAGAATAAATGTGATAAGCTTTACCATCGTCATCCACAAATAAAGTCATATCACGAGACATTTGTCCGCCTTCTATATCACGTTTCACAAACAGTCCCTGGTTAACAGCCTTGTACCACTCCGGAGTCCACCACTTTTTATATTTCTTCATGTTCCATGTCAGCTTCCGATCTGCCTCAGACATATTCTCCGGATAGATTCCGGGGTTCACCCGTCCGGAACGAACAAAGCGATAAGGTCCCTCCGGTTTGTCACTGACGGCCACAGCCGCGCGGGCGGGTCCATAACCTTGACCTTTCAGTTCCAGATGGAACCACATTACAAACTTCCCGGTCTTCTTATTGTATATCACTTTGGGGCGCTCCATGATGCAACCACGTTCAATATCGCTACCGGGTTCTTCGGAAACGGCAAGTGCTACACCCTTATGAGTCCAGTTCTGTAAATCGGAAGATGCGTAACAGTTCACTCCCACTTCGGTAGTGAAACCTTTTTCGGGACGATGTTCGCCAAACCAGTAATATAATCCGTTATGAAATAAAACGCCGCCACCATGGGCGTTGATATGGTGCCCGCCTGTATCTTTCCACGAATTATTAGAGATACTTTGAGCCTGCGATACCGGAAGCCAGCTAATCGCTATAAATAACGACAGAAATATTCTATTTATCATAAACTTTATTATCCCACTATTTATTTACCTTAAAACAATATATCCCGCATTGTCCCAAAGTAAACAATACTTCCGACAATACGGGATATAATAATTTCACTCACCTATTCATGCTGATAGACCCGTACATAATCAACTTTGTATTCCAACGGGAACTTTGAAATAGCCGGCGTACCGCCGTTTCCACCCAAAGCGAGATTCAAGAAAATTTGCTGACCAAAACCTTCGCCATCATTACCGGCATCCTTGAACGGGTTTCTCCATGATCCTCTCCACCAATCACTTAAACCGCCAGTACCATTATTCGTTTGACTTAAATCTATTTCATTCATCAATTCATCATCTAAATAAAGTTTGATGTAATTATCATCCCAATCCATGCGCCAAATATGATACTTCTCAGCCCAGTTAGGATCTTTCTTCGTAAAGTCACTTAAAGGCCGATTGTAAGAATCCCATTTTGCACTCCAACGAGTATCACTTCCCCAACAAGCATTTGCATGAAGACTTTGCACTCCATTTACAAAATAGTATTCCAAAATATCTATTTCTCCACCTAAAGGCCACTCCCAGCACCAACTATCATTACTACCACCAGTGGTCCAAATAGCAGGCCATGCACCAGATTCAGTAGGTATCTTAGCCCTAACGAGCATCGTACCTTGTCTAAATCTATAATTCTTTGTAACAATACTACTTGAAGTATATTCAGCAAACTCACGGTTCGTCTTCCAATCAGTACTACCAGACTGATAATTAGGATTATCTACCCGTTCACGTTTTCCTGTGATGACCAGAACTTCTCCATCACATACACCATTCTTATCTGAATACCACTGTAATTCCTGATTACGTTGGAAACCTTCTTCAAAACGCCATACATCCGGATTAGGAATGCCTTCATAGTTGAATTCCTCACTCCAAACTAATTTCAGCTTATCAGATATCTTTTCAGGAGCCGGATTCGGATCAGGCAAATACTCAGGGCCTGTTTCCGGTTCCACATACTTTACCTGAAAGAAAAGCATCAAGCTGTTAGTTTTGTCATTAATAGCATATGAAGAAGAATCCACAATTTTCAGAGGTAATACAAAAGTAATATCCCGCTCTTCTTCTTGCGCCAAAGATATCAATTTCTCTGCATAAACTAATAATTCAAGATCATCAGATTGCTTAGTTCCAGCCAATAATTCCATTTTATCCGATGGTAATAGATAAAATTCTCCAGGCAAAAGTTCCGCATCTTTATATTTCTCATAAATTCCACCTTCTCCAGCCTTGGCTATTACTTTCGATAAAGAATCTTTATTCACGATCAGATTCACAGCAACATCCTTATCAGCTTTCTTGTCTTGATAGAACGCAAGATTCAACTTATATGAGAAATTATCAGCCTCTTTATTCGCTTTCTTCAATTCTGTGAACAAATTACACTCATTACCATCCCACAAAGCACTTGCTTGTTTCAATCCCAGCAGATTAAGATCAAGACTACCTTTATAAGTAAGATCATATCCATCATCACAACCCCCAAAACCGATTGTGAGAGCAGTCATACAAACAACTGCCAACCATTTTATTCTACTTTTCATCATTTTGTGTATCAATTAAGTTAATCTAAAGGTATTGTCTCCGGATCATATACTTCTACTTCTACATCATAAAAGTAAATCTCAGCTATATGAAAATAGTTTTTATTCAAAGAACTTGAGATGACATTAAAGCGGAAATGTTTAAACTTCTTCCCTGCAATTACATAATCAGAAGCATATCTCGTAGCCTTAGTTGTCGGCAATCCGCTTAAAACTGTCAACGTCTCCCAGTTTTCACCGTCATTACTAATCTGGAACTCTGCTGCTGTAGGATAACCGTCTGTATTAGATGTATTACGGGTGTAATACCCAAAAGCAAAGTTTTCATGTTCCTCTTTAAAATCAATCTGTATATAATGAGGTAACGGACTTTGGGGAGTATGCCAGTTTGAATGAAAGAAAGTTTCTATATTTCCGTCAACCAAATGAGCATATTGTCCCTCGCTCGCATCAGGATAATTACACGACAGCTGATCTACAGTCAATTTTACTTCTTTACGCGACTTCTCTGTCATCGTAGCTGGAGCCGCTCCCGATTTAGCTTTTACTTCTGTCACCACGCCTCCTTGATTTACAGCATTAAAGGTCTGAAAGAAGAAAGAATAATCGCCAAAACGGGCACGCGTATTTTCAACTAACAATTCAGTCGTACTTTTCGACACCAGTTTGCATATATCCTTTTTCAGTAACGGATCGTTATATCTGATTTGCATATAGGCAAAGTCTTCCTGAGGAGCAGTCCATGTCAATTTTATCTCTCCCGGCAGCGCTTCCGACTGAACAGTAGAAGCACTGATCGCAACAGGCGTTGCCGTAGAGCCCGTTATTTCAAACGGCTCAATCTTGTCATCGCAACCAGTCATACCAACAAGTACAGAAACGGTAATTATATATTTCAAATTAAGTTTCATATTCTTTGTGTCTATAAATTATTTAACATTCTATTTAATCTCCCAACCCGGATTCTGCGTCAGATTCTTATTCTTCCGGATTTCAGAATCCGGTATTGGGTAGAAATACATCCTGTCATCCCAAACCAATGACTTCGTTGTCTTCTTATATGAGAATAACTCATCACCCAACTTCGTTATTTCCATTCTGGCAATAGAAGTAATTCCTCCTTCTTTCCAACGACGAATATCCCAAAAGCGATGTCCTTCAAATGCCAATTCCACCATACGTTCCCGCTTGTAGCATTTCCAAAACTCGTCACTATCAATACCTTTCGGCAACACAGGCATATTAACATCCGAACGGGTACGTATTTTGTTCACCGCATCACGTGCTGTCAAGAAGAATTCATCGGTAACCGCTTCCGCCGAACCCAAATATTGAAAAAGAGCTTCTGCATAATTCAGATAAAATTCTCCTAAACGGAAAGTAATCCAACTATGGCGTTTGCCACCTGTACCGGAACCTGCACTAATATCAATGCTACCATCCAAGTATTTCTTCAAATAATATCCTGTCGGTGTGGCATATGAAATTGGTGCACCATTTCTTCCACCTATATAAGTTTCCAGTGGGTTAGGATTGGAATCGGGCCATTTGTCACCATTACAAGCAATAGTCATCTTGAAACGCGGATCTCTTCCTTCATAAGGATTTGCCGGATCAGGCTCTCCGCCATTTTTCATCTCGTAAGCATCAACTAAAGTCTGTGTAGGACAGTTTCCTGAATTAGCATTTTCCATACCAATGGGAAAGTTATCATATTCCGGCGAACTTGTATCACCCACACGACGAGCAAAAATCACTTCAGTAGCCTGATAATTATTTGTCCCCCAGAGATCGGTATATTTTCCCAAGCTTATGCCATTCTCCGAACAATAATCTATAACGTCCTGGCTGAACAATGCAGCTTGTCTCCACAACTCCTTATCTCCACTTTCATTAAAAAGCTTGCTGGCCCGATAGAGTGCAGCACGTGCCTTTAAGGCCAAGGCAGTACCACGGTTCACACGTCCGGTCTCAGGATTATCTCCACTTGCCGCATCTCCCTCAAGATCTTTATAAGAAACCGGAAGCTCAGATGCCACAATGTCACATTCGCTTATTATAAAATCAAATATCTCAGAAGCTGGTGTACGCCCGATAGAATTAGCCTCTGCTTCAGTCAGTACCTCCGTAGTAAACGGAACATCACCATAAGCACGAACCAAATTAAAATAGTAATAAGCACGTAGCAAACGAACCTCATACTGATAACGGTTGAAACGAGTCATTTGTGCTTGATAATCTTGCGTAAAACGCAAATCATAGAAGTCCAAATCTTTAGCTTCCTTCAGAAAATAATTCACAGCACGGATGCCGGAATAGATTCCCCATTGAGATTTAGGATTCATTGCCGTCCAGTTGCCATTGGTATAATCCAACACAGAAGACCAAGTTATCGCCATTTCGGCCTCATCACAAGCAGAAGCTAATGAATTTATCCCCGGAAGATCGGAGTCAAGATAGGAATAGATATTATTCACAAATCCTGCCGTACGCCCAAAATCAGAAAAAACATGCGTATTGTCATAATTGGTATATTCATGGTAATCCATCTTATCGCTACATGCCGACAGAGAAACTGCACAAACAATACCGATATATATATTTCTAAATTTCATATTCATAACAGTTAATAAGTTCAAGATTCCAAAACATAACTTAAAGTCCTAACGACAGGCCAATATGTACTGAACGAGTTGCCGGCCACTTATCATTTCCCATTGCTTCAGGATCTGTCAAGTCAATACTGTCAAGGCTGAACAAGTCAACACCCCGCACATATACTTTGGCCTGTTTCATTTTGATTTTACTTAACCAAGCAGCCGGGAGTTTGTAATAAACTTCGCAATTGCGCAATTTCAAGAACGAACGGTCAGCCAACCATACAGAACTTGCATATTGTGTATTATTATCCACAGTCTCAGTGCTTAAACGCGGAAAGCGGGCTGAAGGATTCTCGGGCGTCCAATGATTATTGTATACGTACTTCGATATGGATGTATTGTTAACCAACGGCATATACAAAGAAGAAGAAAGTTGTGCCGTATAATTGCCTACCCCCTGGAAATATGCATTGAAACCTAATCCTTTCCATTCCAATCCAACATTAAATCCATAATAGATTTCCGGACAATTATAGTTATATCCCATAGGAATCATGTCATTCTCATTAATCACATTATCACCATTGATATCTTTATATTTAATATCACCAGGCTTCACCGGTCCAAATTGTTGTGGGATGCTATTAGCTATATCAGCATCATCAACAAAATATCCGATAGCCTGTAATCCCCAAACTTGCCCTACAGGCTTTCCGGTTTGATACAAATAATCATAAGCACGAGGTTCCTCAAGCATCTCTTTTATTTTACTACGGCTATATGAGAATGTCCCCCCTGCACTCAGCTGGAAATCACCAATTTTCTTGGTATAATCCAATCCAATCTCAATGCCATGGCTATCAACTACACCAGCATTTAGATACGAACTTCCCACACCTAATACCGCTGAATTCTGTCCGGAAGCACTTACCCAAATATCCGAACGTCTTTCATAAAAACCATCTATCGTTAATGTAAGACCTTTCAGCATGGACATATCCAAACCAAGATTATACTTATAGGCTTTTTCAGTAGTTCCGTTTAAAGAAGGCAAACGTCCTTCTGACCATCCACCGTCACCATTAAAGTTATCTTGTATAGGATAACCGCTGGCACTACCCACAGTAGTATTCCAATAGCCCTCAGACGGTATATTATCAGTATGAATAATACCAAATGACCCACGCAACTTCATGAAATCAATAAAATTTTGATTCTTCATGAAATCTTCATTTGAAATAACCCATGCCAATCCAACAGTGGGCGCCACTCCCCAACGACTATCAGGATCCAATCTATTCGAAGCGGAAGTAGTCAATGTGAAATCAGCAAAGTATTTATTGTTATAACCATAATGTGTATACCAGGCAACATTCTGTGTATACAAAGTGGTATTTACTCCATTCTTGTTGTCGAACTTATAAGTATAGAGTAACATAGAGTAAAGATCATGCTTTCCGAACTGACGCGCCCAGTCCACATTCATCTGAAAATTGAACGAACGGTGTTGCCAGTCAAGTTTAGCATTATCACCAGTCACACTTCCTACAGTTCCTCCCTCAAAATCATTAAATTCTACCGGTTCGCCATTCTCCCATTTAGTTACGGATTGCATACCATATTTGGCACTTTGCCTGTAGTCTTCCCAATATGAAGCAATGTTATCGTATCCTATACGAACAGATGCACCCAAGCCCTTGGTTATAGATGACAAATCCTGTTGTAAAGCCATATCAGCATATAAAGCACGAGTATGTCCTTTGGTATATCCACGTCCTTGAGCCAGGTAAACCGGATTCATGCCACCGTCCCAAGTAGAATTACCACCCCACAAACCTTTTTCTGTCCGTATAGGAAAAGCAGCCGAAGGAACTGTGAAAATTTTACCTATCAAGTTTTCTCCAGCAGAAGCCGGACGACTAAATTCATTCAAAACTCCCATGATATTGGCTTGCATGCGCGTCTTCGGACTTAAATCAATATCAAGATTAGAACGGAAATTTGCCTTTGAATATTTATTTTGAGTGGAATATCCTTCATTGGCATTAGCATTCTTAATAAAGCCCTTATCATTTTGCAAGTTCATCATAGTAAAGTAACGCATCTTAGCAGAACCTCCACGGAAAGTCAGCGTTGCAATATCCGATGCTCCATGATCCCGAAACACTTCTTCCGCCCAGTTAACATTAGGATAAAGGTAGGGATATTTGCCACTCTGAAAAGCGCTCAATTCATTTTGTGAATAACGAGGAGCCCTGCCATCATTACCCAAAGCCTCATTTACAGCACTTGCATAACTGTAGGCATCAGCCATTTCTGGAATACGCGTCTGTGTATTGAATGAATGATCGTAGGAAAAGCTGATTTCCCTCGTACGATACTTTCCGCGTTTAGTAACGATATTGACTACTCCATTAATACCTCTATAGCCATAAAGAGCTACTGCTGCCGCATCACGCAACACTGAAACTGATTCAACCTCTTCCGGAGTAATATAATTCAGCGCATTCCAGTTATTGTCACGCTCCAAACCATCCACCAGCAAAAGAATCCCGTTGTTGCTATTCAATGTTTGTAATCCTCGAATTGTCATAGAAGGTATTTGCTCCCATATATTGGCTGTTTTTTGCATTGTAGTCAAACCGGTTACATTACCATAAAGAGTATTACCGACATTCATAGCCGAACGATTATCTATTTTCTCTGCATATACGGTAGAAACTGCCCCTGTAGACTCCGTCCTGTTTTGCTTTAAGCCAAAACCATAGTTTACGTGTTCTGTAGAGAAATCCATGACAATAGTCATTATTTTATCCCCTGTAACAGGAACCACTTTAGTAGCATCATCCCAAGTCAGCACCTTAATTTTTTTACCTTTATCAGCAGCTATTTCAAATTGTCCGTTTTTATCGGTAGCGACCTGCACCTGCGGATTGCTTTCAACAAACACCAGTGCCCCTTCCACAGGATTACCTGTTTTGTCAACCACCTTGCCTGTCACATTGCCATCTTGTGCATAGCCCTTCATGCCTGCACAAACCAACATTGCCAAAGCTATTATCTTATATTTTTTCATACTATTCTTCTTTATTAATTGAATGTTTCCTGAAACAATTAATTCCAACCTGGATTCTGCGTCAATCCATATTCTTTATTCACTTCCGATGGTGGGAAAGCAGCCAAATACCATTTCGGACTGAAATTACTCCACCAAGAACGCGCGATATTTCCCAAAGTAAAGACTTCATATCTGAAGTCTGACGGTTTATCGGGGAATTGACTGGCATTTCCATCCGTTCCACTCCAAGGCTTATCACCTCCACCGTCGTTACGGTAAATACGCAGACCATGCAACGTTTTTCTAAACAAATCGTCACGTTTATAACGAATCATATCGAAAAAGCGTACATCCTCCAAACCAAGTTCGCAAGCTCTTTCACGGAGAATTTCTTCAAGCAATGCCTCCTTGTTTGTCATCAGATTCTTGCCCGGATTACAAGCGTTTAAATCACCCAACCCTACACGAGCACGCACCTTATTAACATTAGTAATAGCACCGGAAAAATCTCCTTTCGCCTGAAGACAAGCCTCAGCATAGATCAAATACATTTCTGCCAAACGCAAGTAAGGCCATTCCAAATAGTTTCCGGCTAAACTTCCATTACCTTCTTTATAGAACTTATAACAACGAAAGCCGGTAGCTCCCGGTCCTGTTTCCAGACGTGAGTCACTAATATTCTCACGACCACCAACCCACATTTCCGCTGCATGGTCACCATAACGAGCACCATTCACTAACATAGTTTCATAAAGACGAGGATCACGATTCGGCTGATTGTAATCATTATTAGCGAAGAAAGGTTGCGCACCCTCTTTCAAATAATCATCCGTGAAAGGTTTTCCATCATTCATAGGGAACATTTGCATATATTCCAATGTCGGGGTATATCCGCCGAATGTCACCCACTCGCCCCAATAATACCACCAATCCCAATTATATTTGCCGATAATACGAGTTGAAATGAGTAATTCCGTATTTGCCTCACGAATAAAATAAGCTTTATTGAACGCTGAACGGTATGCAGCAGGAGTTGCGGATTCGGGTTGTATCAATGAGTAGAAACCACTCTTATCCAATTCTTTAAAGAACTCATCACAAGCCGTCCAACAACGATCCCACCAATCTGCACTATAACCACCATACCATGCTTGCCTATTATCGATAGCAATCTGCGGATTATCGTTACAATAAGGTGTGTTATCATTAAACAACGGACTGGCAGCAAACAATAAGATTTTACACTTCAATCCCATAGCGGCGGCTTTAGTAAAACGCCAC
>ENA-OPIQ01000391-OPIQ01000391.1-human-gut-metagenome-genome-assembly--contig:-NODE-391-length-12159-cov-1.486946_pt1 | contig 12159 bp, 7 predicted proteins | sample MGYA00241397_ERZ501640 | MGnify/ENA primary metagenome ERZ501640 (study PRJEB25962, sample SAMEA2042294) | human gut metagenome | biome: human gut; feature: human-associated habitat; material: faeces...
CGAGCCTGGCAAGGCTCTTGTATTCAGGCGCGGAAATCATTTCGCCGTTGTACATTCCGCTTAATGAGAGAAGTTTGTTACGTTGGAAGGTGACATTGGCATTAATGTTCAATTCCATATCTTTTGTTTTCAGAGGAGTGATACCAATAGCTATTTCCGTACCCCAGTTACGCATGGAGCCGATATTAGCCAGTAAAGTGTTGTAAGTGAAAGGCGGTACACTTACATTATAGAGATAGAGCATATCTTTCGTCTTGGAATTATAATAGTTGGCGGTTAGTAACAACCGGTTACCCAGCAAAGCCATTTCTATACCGGCATTGAAGGTCTGTTTCACTTCCCATTTTAAGTCCGGATTCATATTCTTCAATTGGTCCATTGTGACCACAGGTGATGAACCTACCGGAGCAACTCCGTTCGGGCGTATCAGATTCAGCGAGGTGTACGAATCAATTCCATTTTGGTTACCTGCCAAACCATAGCCTGCGCGGACTTTCAGATTGTCAATGAAAGTCAGTTTCTCCATAAACTTTTCCTTGCCGACTACCCATGCAACAGATACAGCCGGAAAGAACCCCCATTTATGATTACTGCCAAACTTGGAAGAGGCATCTCCACGGGCATTCACTGTCAGTATATAACGATCATCGTATGTATAGTTCACACGTCCCATGAAGGAGGCCAGACGAGGATCTTCATAATAAGAATTAGTTCCTTCCCACGGACGGAGAGCACCTCCCTGAAGATTGTTATAGCCCAGACCATCAATACTGAAATTAGTAACTGTGGTATAGAATCCCGAATATTGGTCTTTTTGCACTTCCGCCAATCCTAAAACATCAAAGAAATGCTTCCGCCATTCTTTCTTATAAGACAACATCAGGTTCCCCAATAACGATTCCATTTTCTTAGTTCCTTTGTATGCCTGCCCTTGCGCCCAGATCGCAACCGGCAGATACTGTGAATTTTCAATCACATTATAGGTGTAGGAACCAAACAGTGCCAGTTTCCATGCTTCAGACAAATTAAATGTCAACCGTGCATGCGTACTAATATGCGAAGTAGCGTCTTTATCATTCACATCCATCCATGCCAGCGGATGAGACAACTGGCTGGCAAGAACACTTCCATCCCAACTTCCGGTTTCCGGATTCTTATGATTAGGGAAAGTGGGATTAAATGCAGCAGCCGAATAAAACACTTTATGTAAATTTACCAGGTTACGCTCTTTCTGTATAGAACCAAACATTCCGAGATCACATTTCAGAAAATTATCGAATACGTACTGCGTCATATTCATATTCGATGTGAAGTTCTGCAACTTTTCATTGACAATTACTCCTTCACGATTCATCAAAGCAAGTGAAACACGATAGTTGGAGGTGTTTGTTCCACCGGAGAAGGCAATGTGATGATTATGTTGCAGCCCTGTCTGTTCTATTTCCTTCTGGAAATCGGTATTGTTTCCCAAATCAAGAATAGAAACGCCACGTTCTTTAGCTACTGCCCGGAATTCATCTCCATTGAGCATTCTTACCGTTTTATAGCTTGAAGCAATACCGAAGCTACCATTATAGTTCACACTTGTACGCCCACTAACACCTTTTTTAGTGGTAATTTCAATAACACCCGATGCTCCGCGCGAACCATATTGCGCTGTTTCCGAAGCATCTTTCAAGATAACAAAACTTTCAATATCCGCCGGATAGATAGACATAAGCATACTCAAATCACCAAAAACACCGTCTACAATAATCAACGGATCATTGCCAGTAGTCAATGAAGTGGTACCACGCAAGCGGACAGCATCCAATGCTGCAGGTCCGTTGGAACCTTTCAGAATAGTCAAACCCGGTACCCGTCCGCGGATTGCATCCAGTGGATTGGTTATCTGGTCTTTATTCATCTGGTTTTCGGTGATTCTTTCTACAAGTCCTGAAAGGTTCTTGCGAAGGCCTGTGGCATATCCAACAGTCGTTATAGAGTCAGGGAGGCTAACGTGAAGTTTTTCTTGTGCAACGGCTTGAAGGCCAGGGACAGTCAAAAACAAAGAGAGATAGAAAAGGTTCCGTATTCTCTTCATAGTATTAATATTTAAGAGGTTCCGCAAATATAGATGTCATTATATGAAACAAATATATTTGCGGAATAGTTCAGCTCATTTCGGCAAATCGATATATGAGTCCTTGAAGCCTAAGAAATAAAGCACTCCATCGAGGCCGATTGTATTGATGGACTGTTTGGCATTGGCAACCACTTTGGGTTTAGCATGAAAAGCGATACCCAAACCGGCAATACCCAGCATCGGAAGATCATTGGCTCCATCACCCACGGCAATAGTTTGAGCAATATCCACTTTTTCCACCTGCGCAATCAGACGCAACAGTTCAGCTTTCCGCTTACCGTCTACAACATCTCCCAAATAACGTCCAGTCAACTTACCATCCACAATTTCCAGTTCATTGGCATATACGTAGTCAATACCATATTTTTGTTGCAAGTATTGTCCGAAATAGGTGAAACCACCGGAAAGAATGGCAATCTTATAGCCGTACTTTTTCAACACATACATCAATCGGTCTACTCCTTCTGTTATAGGCAGGTGTTCCGCTATATCCTGCATTACAGATTCATCCAACCCTTTCAGTAAGGCTACGCGTTCGCGGAAGCTTTCGGTAAAATCTATTTCCCCACGCATGGCCCGTTCGGTGATGGCTTTTACTTCATCTCCTACACCGGCACGTATGGCCAATTCGTCAATTACTTCCGTCTCAATCAGTGTGGAGTCCATATCGAAACATATCAGACGGCGCATACGACGATACATATTATCGAGTTGAAAAGAGAAGTCCATTTCAAGTTCGCTCGCCAGCTTCATCAGTTGCTCTTGCATGGCAATGCGATCCTTCGGAGTTCCACGGACGGAGAATTCGATACACGCACGAGTACGTAAATCACATTCATCCAATGGGATACGTCCCGTCAGGCGCTTGATAGCATCAATATTCATCCCCTGTTCGGCAAGAATGCGGGTGACTGCGGAGATCTGGCGGGCAGACAATTTACGTCCCAGTAAAGTAAGGATATAGCGATTTTTTCCCTGCATATTGACCCAATCTTCATATTCTTTCACCGAAATAGGATAGAAGCGAATCGTCACTCCCAAAGAAGATGCCTTGAAAAGCAACTCTTTCATAATGAATCCTGAATGTTGTTCCTCTGTCTTGCATAAGATACCCAATGACAGTGTATTATGAATGTCCGCCTGACCAATGTCAAGAATAGTAGCGTCGTATTTAGCTAAAATTTCTGTAACGGATGCAGTTAATCCCGGACGATCTTCGCCCGTAACGCGAATAAGAATAAGTTCTGTGCTCAACGGTTGCATATAAAATTGTTTATCTAAATTAATGAGTAACACGGTGCAAAAGTAGATAAAATTCCTGCTATATACACCAATTAACATAGAAATATGTATTTAACAGTAATATCCATGAAATGTTTCCTATTTCTCTTGAGGACATACTTGATACAAATGATAAAAACACATAATATATATTCGAAAAGCACCGGATCAATACTGTGCAGAGAGGTATCCAGAGATGCAAAACATGTTATATAACATGAAAAAGTCAACCGTTTACTTGATTTTCAATAATAAAGTTATACCTTTGTCGCCGATTTAGAACGAGTGGTTCTATAATCTTAGTAAACGTTGATTGTATATTTGTTAGCTAAGACGTTGTTTTTACCGTCTGACAAACATCTATAAATCAACCAGTATTAACCAAAACCGCCTTACATGAAGCATGTAAAATGGATTTTTGTTGTATTACTAATTAGTTCCTTGACTTCTTTCGTAGAAAAAGACAAACCTACCGGAGGTTTAAATGTGGGTGACATAGCCCCTGATTTTAAAATCAAAACTATGTCGACTGAGCAACAACCTATTCAAAATCTCTCCAAGATGAAGGGAAAATATGTGTTACTCAGTTTCTGGGCAAGTTATGATGCGCAATCCCGGATGCAAAACGCAAGTTTGAGCAATGCGCTTCGGTCAACTTCTCAAGATGTGGAAATGGTTTCCGTTTCATTTGATGAATACAAGTCGATATTTAACGAAACCATTAAAAAAGACCAGATATCAACTTCTAATTGTTTTGTGGAATTGGCTGGTGTTTCATCGGATCTATATCAGACTTATCGCTTGAAAAGAGGCTTTAAGAACTTTTTATTAGATGAAAATGGCGTTATTGTTGCCAAGGATATCACCGTATCCGAACTCTCTTCTTATTTGAATTGAGAGAACATTTCCGAAAGGAAGAAAAATACAACAAAAATAATTACCGTGGATTCTCAATGGAATCTGCGGTTTTTTTTGCTATATGGTATTTTATTGACTTACATCATTTATCATTCACAATCAAATGCTTACCTTTACGGCGGATAAATAAAAAGGTTATGAAACAGATTAAGAATATTGTGTTTGATTTCGGCGGGGTTATCATTAGCTTTGACCGTGAACAGGCTGTAAAGGCGTTTGAGCGGATAGGAGTGAGGGAAGCGGACAGTTTATTAGGGAAATACCATCAGCAGGGGATTTTTCAGGAAGTAGAAAATGGGAACATGGACGCTGAAACTTTCCGCTGTGAATTGAGTAAAATTTGTGGGAAAGAATTGACTTATCAAGATGTGGAAAATGGGTGGAAAGGATTTGTTACGGACGTGCCGCAATATAAATTGGATTACTTGAATGAGCTTCGTAAGAAGTACAAGGTATATATATTGAGCAACACCAATCCTTATGTGATGGGATGGGCGAGGAGTAATGCATTTACTTCTGCGGGAAAGCCATTGGACGCTTATGTTGATAAGATTTACACTTCCTACGAAGCCGGTTCCACCAAGCCGGATCCTGGCATCTTTAACTATATGATAAAAGATAGTAAACTGAATCCGGCTGAAACAATATTTGTAGATGACGGTGCGGCCAATATTGTTATTGGTAAAGAACTGGGCTTTATTACGATGCAACCGGAGAACGGCGAGGATTGGCGTCAAAAACTAGAAAAGCTCCTATAATTATTTAGGAGCTTTTCTGTATAAATAGATAGCAATAAATGTGTAAAGTATATTAGGAATCCATACCGCTATAATAGGAGGGGTGTTTCCGTTGACAGCAAAGGTTGCTGACACTGTTTGGAACAAAATGTATGAAAAGCTAAGTGCTAACCCTACTCCTAAATGCAGTCCCATTCCTCCTTTCATTTTTCTGGATGATAAGGAAACACCAATGGTTGTCAAGATAAAAGCGGCAAAGGACATGGCTATACGTTGGTAATATTCAATTTCAAATTCCTTTATGTTGGCGAACCCGCGTCTTTTCTGCTTGTCTATATATTCTTTCAGTTCAGGGCTTGTCATGGTTTGTTGCTGCCCTTTCATAATCAGGAAATCTTGAGGCTCCATTTTAATGATCGTATCCAAACGGTCACCACGAGTGATTTTTTCACGCATACCTTCCATCTCACGTATCATATAGTTCTTGATTGTCCATTTGTGTACAGATGCTGTATCATAAGTGACACTTCGGGCAGTAAGGTGGGCAACTAGTTTCTTGTCATCAAACTTGTCTAAGGAGAAGCGGTATCCCGTTTTATTATAATTTTCATAACGTTCTATGTAGGCAATGACTCCGCTGTCTACTTCCAGTTGCACATTCCGCACATATTCCTGTTTCTTTTTTTTCTTATAACGGTCCTCAAAATCCAAACGGGTTACATTTCCCTTAGGTATGACGTATGCTCCCAGTCCGAAAGTAACAACGGAAATGATTGCAGCCGAAATCATATAGGGCCGCATCATTCGTTTAAAACTCATTCCGGTGGAGAACATGGCAATGATTTCCGAGTTTTCTGCCAGCTTGGAAGTAAAGAAGATAACAGCGATAAAGACAAACAAGGGGCTGAACAGATTGGAGAAGTAAGGGATGAAGTTCATGTAATAATCAAATACAATCGCTTTCAGCGGAGCTTTATTATTGATAAACCTGTCTATATTTTCGTTCACGTCAAACACTACTGCAATGGAGATAATCAATGCAATAGCGAAAAAGTAGGTTCCCAGAAACTTCTTAATGATATATATGTCCAGTCTTTTCACCCATTTATCCAGTTTCAGCCAACTGATATTCGGCTTCCACCATTTTTTATCCTTTGGGGATGAATCTGTGTTTGTCTTGAACCAATTCTTCATTTCTAGTAATTTATAATCTTGTAGATAAGCGTTTTACCATCATTGGTTTCCACGTAGAGAAATCTCCTGCAATGATGTGTTTACGGGCCTCGCCTGCTAGCCACAGGTAGAATGCCAAGTTGTGGATAGAAGCGATTTGCATGGCCAGCAGTTCTTGTGCGTGGAACAGATGGCGCAAGTAAGCACGGCTGTACATGGTATCTACATACGATGCCCCTTCGGCCTCGATAGGAGAATAATCATCCTCCCATTTCTTGTTGCGCATGTTCATTATGCCGTTTTTAGTGAACAACATTCCATTGCGTCCGTTCCGGGTCGGCATTACACAATCAAACATATCTACACCGCGTTCTATACCCTCCAGTATATTTACCGGTGTACCGACTCCCATCAGATAGCGGGGCTTGTCTTTGGGTAAGATTTCATTGACAACCTCTATCATTTCGTACATTTTCTCGGTTGGCTCACCTACGGCTAGGCCACCGATGGCGTTTCCGTCAGCTCCCTTGGAGGCAATATATTCCGCTGATTGTTTGCGTAAGTCGGGATAAACACAGCCTTGCACTATGGGAAATAATGACTGTTGATAACCATATTTGGGATCGGTTTCGTTGAAATGTTTTATGCAACGGTCCAGCCAACGATGGGTAAGCTGCATTGATTTTTTTGCGTATTCATAATCTGCGGTTCCCGGAGTACATTCGTCAAAAGCCATCATGATATCTGCACCGATAGTCCGTTCAATGTCCATCACCCGTTCAGGAGTGAACAAGTGCTTCGAACCGTCTATATGTGAGCGAAATTCCACACCTTCTTCTCTCATTTTGCGGATACCTGATAAAGAGAATACCTGAAAACCACCACTATCAGTCAGCATAGGACGGTCAAAACCATTGAATTTATGCAGACCTCCGGCACGTTCTATTATATCCAGTCCCGGTCGCAAATACAGGTGGTAAGTGTTTCCTAGGATTATCTGCGCTTTAATGTCCTCTTTCAACTCATGCAAATGCACGCCCTTCACCGTTCCCAATGTGCCTACAGGCATAAAGATGGGGGTTTCTATTTGCCCGTGGTCAGTCGTTATCAATCCGGCACGGGCATTCGATTTAGGGTCTGTATATTGTAAGTCAAAAGTCATATTTATTTCTTTTCTTCTGTTTTTTGATTGGTAATATTAAAATCAATGGCACCGTTTACTTTTTCATTGGTGAGAGCTAAAGCCAATACTTCCTTAATATCCGTGACATAATGGAATGTCAGTCCTTCTAGATACATCGGCTGAATTTCTTCAATGTTCTTGCGGTTTTCCTCACATAAAATGATGTCTTTGATTCCGGCACGTTTGGCGGCTAGAATCTTTTCCTTGATACCGCCTACGGGCAGGACTTTTCCACGTAATGTGATCTCGCCTGTCATTGCCAGGTTTGCTTTTACTTTACGCTGGGTGAGGGCGGATGCCAATGACGTTACCATGGTGATACCGGCTGACGGACCATCTTTGGGGATAGCTCCTTCAGGTACATGGATGTGGATATTCCAATTGTCAAAGATATCCTCCTGTAAATTCAGCAGTTTGGTATGTGCCTTAAGATATTCCAAAGCCAGCATAGCCGATTCTTTCATTACATCACCCAAGTTCCCGGTCAACGTCAGTTTACCGCCTTTTCCTTTGCTCAAACTGGTTTCTACAAACAAGATCTCACCTCCGACAGCTGTCCACGCCAGCCCTGTGACAACACCGGCGTATTCATTTCCTTGATATTTGTCACGGCTATATTCTGGCGTGCCTAGGTATTTGCGTACATCGGCAGGTTTTATTTCATGCATCACTTCATAGCCGTCACGTGCAAATTCCAACGCTATTTTACGCATTACCTTGTTTATCTTCTTCTCAAGTTCGCGTACCCCACTTTCACGAGTATAATTTTCTACAATACATTCCAAGGCAGCTTTAGAGAACTTCACATATTCTTTTTTAATGCCGTTGGCTTCCAGTTCTTTGGGGACAAGATGCCGGCGAGCTATTTCTACTTTTTCTTCTGTGATATATCCGCTGACCTCTATCAACTCCATACGGTCCAGCAGAGCAGGAGGGATGGTGCTCAAATTGTTTGCCGTAGCGATGAACATTACTTTAGACAAGTCGTAATCTACATCCAAATAGTTATCGTGGAAAGTGTTGTTCTGTTCGGGGTCAAGCACTTCCAGCATAGCGGAACTGGGATCTCCGCGGTGGTCACTGCCCAGTTTGTCTATTTCGTCCAAAATGATAACCGGATTAGAGGACTCGGCTTTTATCAAACTTTTGATGATACGGCCCGGCATGGCACCGATATAAGTTTTACGATGGCCACGGATCTCGGCTTCGTCATGCACACCACCCAATGACATACGTACATATTTACGTTTCAATGATGCCGCTATGGAACGCCCTAAAGAAGTTTTACCGACTCCCGGAGGACCATAAAGGCAGATGATGGGTGATTTCATATCACCTTTTAGTTTCAGCACTGCTAAATGTTCAAGGATACGCTCCTTTACTTTCTCTAGTCCGTAGTGGTCTTTGTTCAATGTCTTTTCGGCATTACTTATATTCAGGTTGTCAGTGGTAAAGACATTCCAAGGTAATCCTAACAGGGTTTGCAAATAGGTAAGTTGCACATTGAAATCTGGTGATTGGGAATTTGTCCTTTCCAATTTGGAAACTTCTTTTTCAAAAAGTTCTGCCATTTCCGAACTCCATTTTTTGGTTCTTCCTTTTTGGCGGAGTTCATCTATCTCATCTTCCTGTCCGGCACCCAGTTCATCCTGTATGTTTTTAATTTGTTGCTGCAAAAAATATTCGCGTTGCTGACGGTCAATATCTTCGCGTGTACGCATTTGAATGCTTTGTTTGATATCAGCCAATTGTACTTCACGATTTAAGATCTTGACCAGCATATACAGGCGGCTTTGCAAATCGCCAGCTTTTAGCAATTTTATCTTTTCTTCTACCGGAATAGGGAAGTTTGCACAAATAAAGTTTACCAAAATTTCTGGATTGTCCAAGTTCTTGATTGCAAAAACAGTATCCGGGCTCATCTTCTCGGAAGCCTCTATGAACTTGCTCGTCAAATCCTTGCAGGTGTCAATCAATGCTTTGAATTCGTCCGTTTCCAGTTGGTCATTTGCCTCTGGAATAGGAGTCACTATTCCTTTCAAATATGGAGACGTTTTTGTGATACTGTCCAAATGTACTTTGGGCCCGTTTGACTGCATAATTACTGTGGTATTTCCACCTGGCATTTCGAATACACGGAGAATCTTCCCGATAACTCCTACATGGTACACATCATTAAAACCAGGATCATCCATGTCTCCCTGTATCTGACAAACTACCGCTATGGGAAGTTTTTTCTTGTATGCAGCATTTACCAATTTCAATGTGCTGGGGCGTCCAATGGTTACAGGCATTACTACAGATGGAAACATTACCATGTTGCGTAAAGGCATAACAGGTATTTCTTTATTAAATTCCATAGCAGTTACTTCATCCGGATCCGTTTGGATTTCAGCTAACATAGAGATGTCATCGTTATCAGTATTCAACAAAATATCCTCTTTCTTATTCCTCTTCATAATTTATTCCTCTTGTGTTAAATTGAGCCCAATGCCCAAAACGGGGACAAAGTTAATCATTCCTTGTCGAATAAGGAAAATTCATGGGAACTAATTGAGTTTTAAAAATCAAATATTTCCTAATAATTGGAGTAATTAAATGGATTTTTCTATTTTTGACAGCTAATTTAATAAATATAGTATGCCAAATCCTTATTTTTCTTTTAAGCAATTTACTGTTTATCATGATAGATGTGCCATGAAGGTTGGTACGGACGGAGTTTTATTGGGAGCTTGGGTTGATGTGGTTTCTGCCCGTAATATTTTAGATGTTGGTACTGGGACCGGATTGATTTCTTTGATGATGGCACAGCGGTGCAATGCCCAGATAAGAGCAGTTGATATAGATGCGGATGCTGTGGAACAAGCTCGTGGAAATGTGGCGGCATCTCCGTGGCAGGATAGGATAGAAGTGGAGTTGCAGGATATTTGTCATTTTACATCGGAAACACTCTTTGATGTTATTGTTTCCAATCCTCCTTATTTTACCGATTCATTGAAATGCCCTGAAAGGCAGCGTAATATCGCTCGGCATACAGATCTTCTTGATTTTGATAAATTAGCAGAATCTGCCGCCCGTTTGCTTCATTCCGAAGGTGTTTTTTCTGTGATTATTCCTGCTGATGGTAAAGAATCTTTTTTGATGGCTGCCACTCGTTACGGATTACATCTCTCACACCAGACTTTAATTCATACAAAACTTGGAACTGAACCCAGACGGGTATTGCTTGCTTTCAAATTCTCTGTGGATAAATGTATTACAGACGATTTGACCATCGAATTATCACGTCATGTGTATAGTGAAGAATATATAGCCTTGACTAAAGAATTTTATTTGAAAATGTAGAGGGTGGATTATTCTGAACATCATCAAAGAAACTGTTTTTATTTGGCAGAGTCTTTACTGATGTTCAGAAAAAAGATATTTTTTATTGTTTTTTGGATAGACGACGCAATAAACTTTTGTTAAGCTCAAATAAATGGCTGTGCCGGAAAGCAAAAGTTTCAGCTTTAGGCTTCATACCACTGAATATTTCGGATATTTGTTGTAAGAGACTAAAAGGTTCGTTCTCTTTTTTTTTATCAGAAACAATGATGTTGAGTCCGTGTGGAATCAATTCTACCTCAATATCCTTTCCTCCCATGATCGGATCTCCGTCATAATGCATTACTCCGGGTTTTGAACGATGTATCTTAATCTTTTTAGTACGGAATGTCTTGATCCGGCTGTTTTGGTCTATGGTTTTGTTGAAAAGTTGAAAAGATAAAGAAGGAACATCCAACACTGTGAATGGCTCTAATATTGTGACATCCATCAAACCATCGGTTAACGAGGCTTGTGGAGCAATATATGCGTTATTCCCATATTGGGAGGCATTGCCGCAGGCTATCAGGAAAGCTTTGTATTTTACCGTTCCTTCTTCATTTTCTATTTCATAAGTTTCAGGTTTGTAACTCAGACTCTCATGCAAGGTATTTTCCAGATAGGTTAGTAGTCCGCGTTTGCCTGAATCAGCAAACTTTAAGCTGACAAATGCGTCAAAACCTACTCCGCATGTGCAGAAAAAAGGTATGTTGTTTATTTTTCCGTAATCAATACAGGCAACAGAACTTTCATTTATAATGTCAATAGCAGCCTTGGGCTCCAAAGGAATTTGTAAATGTCGCGCTAGTCCGTTTCCCGACCCGCAAGGTATAATACCTAATGCTGTATCCGTATGTATCAGTGCACGTCCTATTTCGTTTATAGTTCCATCTCCTCCAATAGCTACTACTATATCTACTTTCTCTTTGGCAGCTGCAGCCGCAATTTTTTCAGCATGGCCGGCATATTGTGTTTTGACAATCGTATAATCATAAAGTGTACGGTTTATACGTTCGTCAATCCATTTTAATATGGCTCTTTTCCCCTGTGTCCCCGAGATAGGATTAACGACAAATACAATTTTCTTTTTTGTGGTCATACTTTTACTTTGGTAGTTTAGCTCTTTATTAAACGCAAAAGTAATACATTTTGTTTATAACTACCCTAAATCCTAAAAGTTTTGATGTCCCTAAATATTTTTTTGAAAAAAAGTACAATCGGTTGTAGAATTTACTATCTTTGCAGCCTGTTTTGACGGGAACACCTTGAAAACAGAATGTATTAGTGAGTTTATATACATTATTTTAAAGTAGGCCGACGAGGCTTACATATACAATAGGATATGGGATTATTACAAGACAAGTTAAGTAAATTCAGAT
>ENA-OPIQ01000417-OPIQ01000417.1-human-gut-metagenome-genome-assembly--contig:-NODE-417-length-11681-cov-5.136504_pt1 | contig 11681 bp, 9 predicted proteins | sample MGYA00241397_ERZ501640 | MGnify/ENA primary metagenome ERZ501640 (study PRJEB25962, sample SAMEA2042294) | human gut metagenome | biome: human gut; feature: human-associated habitat; material: faeces...
CATATTCCTCATAGCTTTTTTCTTCGATTGTCCAACATGTATTGTAGTCCTACACCCGTCTGAGGCGCATTGCGCGTTTTCCCTATTGACAAAGACAATCACTTCTGCTAATATAAGAAATTACAGAGCACCCCACAAGTTCATACCTTATCAAGAGTGGTTGAGGGATCGGCCCGATGAAACCACGGCAACCTGCAAGGCAAGGTGCCAAATCCGACGTATGCTGAGCGCGGAAGTGATATCCCCGCGTTCGTCCTTCGACAGATGAGGAGCAATTTTCACGCACGATCCGTCGAATGGCGGAGCGTGTTTTTTCATGCTCCGGGTCGGTGGGGGATTCTGAAAAATCTATTCATAAAGGAGCACGAAAATCATGGCAAGACGACTGTTTACCTCCGAATCCGTTACCGAGGGGCATCCCGACAAGATCTGCGACCAGATCAGCGACGCCGTTCTGGACGCCATCCTGGAGAAGGATCCCAATGGCCGCGTGGCCTGCGAGACCTGCGCCTCCACGGGGCTGATCCACATCATGGGCGAGATCACCACCAACTGCTATGTGGACATCCCCAAAATTGCGCGGCAGGTGGTGCTGGACATCGGCTATGACCGGGCCAAGTATGGCTTCGACGGCCATACCTGCGCCGTGATCACCAACATCGACGAGCAGTCCGGCGATATTGCCCTGGGCGTGGACAAGAGCCTGGAGGCCAAGGAGGCCGCCGACAGCCAGCTGGACAACGGCGCCGGCGACCAGGGCATGATGTTCGGCTACGCCTGCGACGAGACCCCGGAGCTGATGCCCCTGGCCATTTCCCTGGCCCAGAAGATGGCCATGCGCCTGACCCAGGTCCGCAAGCAGGGCCTGGTGGACTATCTGCGCCCCGACGGCAAAACCCAGGTCACCGTGGAGTATGACGAAAACGGCACTCCCGTTCGGGTGGACACCGTGGTGGTCTCCACCCAGCATGCCGCCGAGGCTACCCTGGACCAGATCCGCCGGGATATGATCGAGCTGGTCATCAAGCCCACCGTGCCCGCGGAGCTGCTGGACGAGAATACCAAGTTCTATGTGAACCCCACCGGCCGCTTCGTCATCGGCGGCCCCCAGGCCGACAGCGGCCTCACCGGCCGGAAGATCATCGTGGATACTTACGGCGGCAGCGCCCCCCACGGCGGCGGCGCCTTCTCCGGCAAGGACCCCACCAAGGTGGACCGGTCTGCCGCCTATGCCGCCCGCTGGGTGGCCAAGAACGTGGTGGCCGCCGGCCTTGCCCGCCGCTGCCAGGTGCAGCTGGCCTACGCCATCGGCGTGGCCCGGCCCGTCAGCGTGCTGGTGGAAACCTTCGGCACCGGCGTGGTGTCCGACGAGGCTCTGGAGCAGGCCGTGGAGCAGGTGTTTGACCTGCGGCCCACCGCCATCATCCGGGACCTGGACCTGCGCCGTCCCATCTATCGCCAGCTGGCGGCCTACGGACACATGGGCCGGGAGGACCTGGGCGTTACCTGGGAGCGCACCGACCGGGTGGACCAGCTGAAGGCCGCCCTGAACGTAAAATAATCGGGATAAACAGGCTGGCGAACCCGAAGCCGTAATTCCCCGTGTTCTTCATCAGGGATCGCTGATAGGCCATGTCCCGTGTTTTTCTCTTGGCCATGAGGGATATGGTCTCGTTTCCGGATAAGCTGGTGCGGCAGCTCAGCTTTATCACATGAGACCATATCCCTCATAGCTTTTTATTCACTTGTCCAATATGTATTGTGCACATAAATGACCGCAGCGAGAAAAAGCTTTGCTTTTCTCCCCTCGCCGTGGTATAATGACAGAAGCTGAATATCCGGGTATAGCGAAGCTGGTATCGCGCCTGGTTTGGGAGTGCCGTGGCGGTATCCGGGACAGGGTAAGGAAAAACGCCGCAAAGCCTTGTGACGCCTGCGTTTGCGGGACTTTCCCCGATTGCCGAAAATAGCATAAAATCGGCTTTGACCACATAAATGACCACAGACAGAAAAATCTTTGATTTTCCCTCTCGCCGTGGTATAATGGCAGAAATTGAATATCCGGGTATAGCGAAGTTGGTATCGCGCCTGGTTTGGGACCAGGAGACCGTGCGTTCGAGCCGCACTACTCGGACCAAAATCCCTCTGAAATCAATGATTTCAGAGGGATTTTCTTATTCTTTGTCTATTGCGGCGCAAGGGATGAAAAAATTCCCAGTCTCACATCTTGACATTTTGCAGCTAAACGCCTATAATTATGTCATGAACTTTAAGGAGGTGCAACATGCACATGAATCCAGCTTCCTTCCCTCCCAGTTTGATTGCCAAAATTGTTCGCTGCGTAGAAGATGCCGTTGGAGATGACATTCAAGCTGACATCCAGCGCAACGATCTTCAAACACAAAACAGTGTTCCCTCTCGTATTTGGGATCTGCTAAATACAAATGTCATAAGGGGCTTGGACACAGAGGATTGCACAATCGCAAGAGCACACCGTGGCCCGTGGGAAATGCTGGTGATTTATGAAAAGTCCAGTCAATGCATTTTCACCTTCATGCGTGAGAAGCGGTTTGCGGAACTGCGAAAACGCCAGCATCAACGTAAACGAATGCATTACATTGACATATTGACCCAGCAATTCAATAAGGATCTTTTGGCGGATCAACAACAACTTAGCTTTATTCCTTGCGAGTTCTCTGACAAGGATAGGCTTGCAGAGTTAGTTCAGGCTTTACTACTTGATTTAGGTAGCGACACTGATATTGTCAGCCACCATGTCCTGGTGTTGTTTGATACGGTAGGATATCAACTAACTCATATTCGCGCAGTCATGGTTACACCGTCTCTGGATATTGCGCAAGGAAGTGAACAAGACTGGTCAAAATATATCAGAGCAGACGAAAGTATTATCGTCGAAAGAATCTCCAATCCTACCGCACCTGAAAACCAGCCGAGCCGCGGGCTTTCCCTCACCGCAAAAGCCATGGCTCGTAAAAAAGACAAGCCTCAAAGGAAAAATACCGAAGTATCCGCTCAAGAAGAGAGCTAATGGGCTAACCATATAAGGATCGTCAGATTGACGATCCTTATATGGCTTCCTAAATTTCCTAAAGGGCAATTTAATTTATAATCATTTGAAGAGGAGCGCTCCATATGAAAACCCAGTTTAATGGTGAACGCTTGAAAAAAGCACGTATATATAGAGGTCTAACCGTTGCCGAATTAGCCGAGCAAGTCGGTTGCCAGCGTCAGACATTGTCAATGTACGAAATTTCAAAAAGTCAACCGACCGATAAAAGCCTTGTTGAACGTTTATCGCATGCGCTGAATTTTCCTATTAAATTTTTTTATGAAACTCCTGCATCTCATTCGGAAGGTACGGTTTATTTTCGCTCACTTCTTACAACTAACAAGAAATACCGCAGCGAACAGATTGTAAAAATGGATTTTCTCTCTCAGGTATACTCCTTATTACAAGATTACATTTCCTTCCCAACGTATGAGCCACTTAATCTTCCGGAAGGTATTACGCCAGAAGAGGCTGCCTATGCACTAAGGGAGGCATGGGATCTTGGTCATGACCCAATTGACAACATTATATCAGTTGTTGAACAACACGGTATTTTAGTTACTTCTTTTTCTACAAGCACGGATGATGTTGATGCATTTAGCCAGTTCGTAGGATCATCTGATGCGCCAACTTATCTTATTGCATACTCCAACAATAAAACTTCTGCTGCCCGAATTCACTTTGATATTGCTCATGAGCTTGGACACATTTGCTTACATGAATGGAGCGAAGATATCGAAGAACTCACCAAAGAAGAATTTAAACGCAGGGAGCGGGAAGCAAATGACTTTGCTGCAGCTTTTTTGCTTCCGGAAGATACTTTTAAAAAGGATGCCGAAGCTGGTCCACAGACAATCGCCTATTACAAACAGCTCAAGAAAAAATGGAAAGTATCTATTGCCGCAATGATTCGACGAGCAGAAAAGTTGAATATAATCACCAAAGAAGAATATCAAACCTTGATTCGAATCATGCAAAGACGCGGTCAAAGGAAAGAAGAGCCCCTGGATGATGTACTCATTACAGCTGCGCCGGCGTTGTTGAAGGCATCTGTTATGATGTTACTTCAGGAAAATGTTTTTACAGCTAAAGAGTTTATGGATGAATTATCCAATGAGTATAAACTAAGTATCAGCCCTGAAGAGGTCGAATATTTGCTTGACCTTCCCGTTGGCACATTAGCTGTCTCAAAGATAATCGACTTTAATGCAATCCAAATTAAGAGGAGCAAATAATTACATTCAAATATAGGGATATAGGGGAAGGTGGTGTATTATTTATGGCTCGTATCTATATGGAGCGACTTATAAAAACTGTAATTGAATTATCGCACGGCAATGACTGGGATACTGCGGTAGTAGAATGGGAAATTATTGACTGTGAAGAGGATAGTACTCTTAGTGAATCTTGCATCTGTGGCAAGGAACATCTATTCTATTTGTTCACTATCAAAAATATCATAACCGGAAGCACTCTATTCCCTATCGGTAGTTCTTGTATTAAGAAATTTGGTCGAGATGATTTGAATGATGAGGCATCTGTTCGTGAAAAAATGTTCAAGCTATATCACGCAGTTGAAAACAACCAATTCATTTCGCTTTCGCCAGAGTTCTTTTCCCGGAAACTCCTTAAAAAGCTATTTGAAGATGGTGCATTTGATTGTGAATACAATGATTACGACGGATTGGATGACTATGAGTTCATTGTAAAAATGTTTAATAAGCGAGATAAATCGTCTATCACCTTCGGGCAACAAAAAAAGATTCGGGCTATTATTGTTGCATCAATCCGTCCTTATTTGCAGAACCAGCTGGCCGAAAAAATAAACCACTGAATCACTCCTCATATTCCTCATCCTATAAGTCACAAATGCCGCCCTAAGTACCGAGCAAGGCACTTAGGGCGGCACCTTATTCTCCCTTCTTTCCCCGCTTTCCCTTCTTCTCCTCCAGCGGTCGCCCATCGCCCTCGCCCAACTCCATCAGTCGCTGCGCCTCCGCAATCTCCGCTTTCATCTCCACAATCAGTACTTTCAGTTTCTCCTCGCACTCCTCGCGGGTGTGTGCGTAGACATTGCGGGCGTGCTTTTTGCCGTCGGGCCATTTGGGAGAATAGCGGCCCTCGAAGAGATGGTCGTTGATCTCGGTGACGCAGCCGGTGCCGGACTTGCGCTTGCGGCCTACATAGGGCTTGAAGTCGGTCATTCTCGGCTTTTCCGTTGTGGCCGGGGCAGTTTTCCTGCCCGGCTCTGAAGTGTCATCCTGCGGTGCTGCCTTGCCGATACAGCGGTCGATGTTGGCGGCAGCTGTGAGCCGCATATCGTCGGTGATGTGGGTGTAGATATCCAGCGTGGTGGCCGCCGACACATGGCCCAGCATGGCAGAGAGCGTTTTCACATCCATACCGTTTTCCAGCGCCAGCGTTGCAAAAGTATGGCGAAGGTCGTGGAACCTCACATGCTTACAGCCTGCGTGTTCTAAGATGAGCTGCAGTCTGCGGCGTACCACGCCGGGTGTGATGGGACAGTCCTCCTTCACCGGAGAGGGGAACATCCAGCGGGAATCCACCGTCTTTTTGTACTCCCGCAGCACCGCCGCCACCGCAGGCGGCAGGACAATCTTGCGGACGGAGTTCTTTGTCTTGGGCGTGCTGATTTGAAGCTGACCGCGCACATCGTAGACCTGCTTGTTCACATTCAGCACGCCAGTTTTGAAGTTCAAGTCATCCCATTGCAGCGCCATGAGCTCACCCCGGCGCAGGCCGGTGGCTAAGTCCAGAAGGAACACTTCATAGTAGCCCTCGAACTTCGCTTGGATAAGGAACCGCTGCAGCTCCTCCCGCGTCAGCACCTGCATCTCCCTCGCCTTCTTCGGCGGCAGCTTACAGCCGATGGCTGGGTTCACACGGATCAGTCCATCTTGCACCGCCTTCTCCAGTGCGGAGCGGCAGGTGGCGTGGCACATACGCACCATTCGGTCGGACAGCCCTTCGCCGTACTTGTCGGTAAACCGCTTCCGGCCACTTTTCTTGAGTCGGCCATAGAACTGCTGCAGGTCATTCTGCGTCAGCTTGTTCAGCGGGATGTCCCCGATCTCCGGAATGATATGCAGGCGGATACGGCTTTCATAGGTTTCCTGCGTAGTTGGGCGGATCTTAGGCCTGGAGTGATTCTCGTACCAGTATGTCAGCCAGTCCCCGAAGGGCATCTCAGGGCGAACCTTTCCAGGCTTCAGTCCCCCGCACTCCTCCTTGAGCTTCTGGAGTTTTTCAACGCACTCCTTCTTGGTTTTAGCGAGGACATTTTTCGTTTTGGGATATCCGTTATCATCGTAACCGATGACGATGCGCCCTTCCCAGCGACCGTCCTTGCGCTGCCTTACGGTTCCGTCTCCGGCTTTTCGCTTTCTTGCCACGGTTTCAACTCCTTTCCGAAGATGTCCTCCATGAATCCGCCCACAATGCCAGAGGCTGTCTTCTGCATATCCGATGTGACATGTGTGTAGGTGTCCAGTGTGAAGGAGGCATTGGTGTGGCCCAGGATGCCGGACAGGGTTTTGGCATCCACGCCACTGGTGAGGGCGTGGGTGGCGAAGGTGTGGCGCAGATCATGAAAGCGGATGCTGGGCAGCCCCGCCCGCTGAAGGAGCGTTTTCATGTGGCGATATGCTGCGTTGGGATCGACGGGATTTTCCGGCTTCACGGGGTCTGGGAAGATCCATTGGCTGATGGCATCCACTTTGCGCCGCCGCAGGATTTTAGTCACGCTGTGCGGCAGAATGATGGTGCGCATACCCTGATTGGTCTTTGTCTCACCAACGGTGTACTCGCCCTTCCGCTGGCTGTGGAGGGTGCGGCACACCTTCAGCGTCCCGGTGTCCTCGTCGAAGTCGTTCCATTGCAGACCGCAGATCTCACCGCGGCGCAGGCCGGTCATCAGCTCCGTTTGGAAGAAGTCCCGCCACACCTCGTCCCGCTCCACCACCGCGCGGAAGGCATCCAGCTCCTCGCCGGTCAGGATGCGTTTGGGCTTGTAGTTGGGTTTGGGCGCCGTTGTACCTTCGGTGGGATTTCTGGGAATGACATGCGCCTGCACCGCGTCCTTCAGCGCGGCGTGGAGGGTGGTATGGATGTGGCGCACCATGGAGTCCGAGAGCTGATGATCCATCTCGGGATGCTCGTGGATGCGCCCCTCCGTTTTCAGACGGCGGTACATTCGCTGGATGTCCTGCTGAGAGATAAGGGAGATTTGTTTATCGCCCAACTGTGGTTTGATGTAGTATTCGATATAGCAGCGATAGCTTTTGAGCGTACCGGGCCGCACCGTACCCGCCTTGTACTCTGTGAGCCAGCGGTTCAGCCACTGGCCCAGCGTCATGCGACTGTCCTCGGTCAGCTCCACATCCCGGTAGCACTCAATGTTCTGGTGGAGCTTGTCCAGCAACGTCTTTTGCGTCTTGGCGTAGACATGGTGGAACAACGGTTCGCCATTTTCCTTGTGGCCGATGACGATACGCCCTTCCCATCGTCCATCTTCCCGCTTGCGCACCATGCCGTCGCCGGCCGGTCTTCGTTTTGCCATGTATTTCACTTCCTTTGGATTCATTTTCTTTTTGCAACACAAACAACTACCACACTTTTGCGGAAATAGCTACTGTATTCTTCTATCAGCTTTAACCGCAAATTGGCCTGAAATCGGGGTAAAATGGGGATTGGGGCCGGTATGACGTCGGTAGAAACCCTTGCAAACACTGACTTTTTCGGATTTTCAGCGTCAGAGTGGGGCCATGAGCCCGGAAAGAGCGGCGCATTGTCCCCGGTCACAAACCCTTGAAAATGCCCGCACTGCGGGCATTTGTGGGATGGACAGGGGCGTTTACGACCCCGGTCCTTTCTCCTGCTTTTCTTTCGTCGACTGCAAATCGGTCTGATTTTCGGTTATCCCGCCCGGTCAATCATCCACGGCGCATCACCCCCTTCCGGGCAGAACACGCTGCGGTAGGTACTGACATCTGGCACCATGCCCCGCTCCAGCATGATCCCACTTTGCAGCAAACGCACGCACATCTCCGCATAGACACTTCGCATCTTGTCCCGGCCCTGACGAGCGAAGGCTCTTTGCTCATCGGTCAGATCACCGTAGTGTTCATCGCAGAGGAACAGGCGAAGTTCTTCTTCATCAATGGGGTCGGCATGTTCCTTGTTCCACTCCCACCGAATGTAGCGCACCGTGTCATGTGTGCGCCGGATGACCATCATCGGGTCATGGTCTACGATAAAGTTTGCAATCTGCTGCATCATGCGCTTTCTTCCCCCTTCTTGTTCTGCTGATTCAACTCGGCCAGCCGCTTCTCTGCTCTTGCCCGTTCCATGTCACGCTCCACCTGCAGGAACTGCCGCTGATAATTCAGCTCCAGCGCTTCCTGAAAGGGACGGATGGTGTAGATGAGACTTCCGTTGCGCACGCGGCCATCCTTCGTGGTGATGGTGCTGGGCTCGGTATGGATGAGCCCCTTCTCCTCCAGACCGGCCACATACTTCCGCACGGTGTTTTCGCTCAGCTGCACTGCCTTTCCGATGGTGCGGTAGCTGGGGTGGCACTGGTAGGTCCTACGATCCTCGCAGCGCAGAAGGTAATTGTAGACGGCGATCTCGTGGGAACTGAGACCGAGGTTGAACACCTCGTTGGGCACGAGGTAGTAGTGCTTGTTCGGATCCCGCTTGGGCCAGCGCTGGTACATCAGGCATCGCCTCCTGTCTGCGCGTCTACCCATTGGCGGAACTTTTCTTTGGGTACCACGATACGATTGCCGATCCGCAGGGCCGGGAATCCCGTTTCGTGCATCAGCTCATAGGCGCTGGAGATAGACACACCCAGCACCTGCGCCACCGTGTTCGCATTGAGAAACAGCGGCAGCTGGTCGTAGTTGGTGAATGTGGATTCTTGCATTGGATTCCTCCTTTATAATTTTTTGTTGAGAACTGCAAGCAAAAAGCTCCCACCGAAAAAGTGGGAGCAGTATCCATATTGCAAATTTAGAACCTCATGATAGAATAGAAGCATCAGGAGGTGAGCCGATGCCGTTGATGAAATACAGAATCTACGAGCTGTCCGCCAGAGCCGTGATCAGTTACAGCAGAGAGCAGGACAGGACATATACTTTCCATCTCAGCGCCGCTGAGACAGAGAAATGCAAATCACTTTCCGCGCCCCATGAGCAGGACGATAACGCACTATTCTATCAGATCATGTGCGTGCTGCACGGCGATGCTTTCACTGGAGCTCCCAGTGGGCAGCTGGTGACCGACCTCTCGGACATCATTTTCTATATGGATTTCTCCGGCATCTTTGACCGGAGCGGTGCCAGGAAGAAACACCTGATCCGACAGGAGAAGGCCAAGGCCCTGTTCCGTCCCGAGGGCGTGAGCCTTGATTTTGGCTCCGGCCCGCATCGATACCTCGCCTTTGAGCGTTCGGGCAGCATGAGCCGACAGGCACGGCTGTCCTTCATCCGGGAGGATTTTTATGATGCCGTGCGCCGCCGCATCATGATGGATATGACCATCGGTGACTGTCAGCTTAGTAAACTCTATGCCTACAACGGACTGATGCTGTCCAGCGGTATCCGCATTGACGGCATCGGCATTGATTGGCCCCACCGGGTAGTGGTCGTTGACAATCCGGTACGAACACCCCCGCCCACAGAGGTGATCACGGTGGAGGACGACGGCACGCAGAACAGCACCCGCAAATATCACCGGGTGGAAACGATGGCCGATGTCGAGGTCACCTGCTTCGACGGCGAGGGCCTGATCTCCAAACAATACGCCCGGCTTGTTGACGAGAAGCTATGCGGGAAGAAAGTCCACACCTCGTTTCAGATCCGTATGCCATATGTGAAGGGTATGCTGCATGAGGTAGATTTCAAGGATTATCTTGACCGCAGCGGTGCGGACACCATCACCGATCTGTGGGGCGTGCAGCATCCGATTCAGAAGGTCGATATCATCCTTACCAAGAGTATGTTCAAGGGCTGCGGCTGGCTGACCGGAAGCGGTATGAGCTGGGAAGACTATTGGGTGGTGTTCCGCAAGTACCGCCACGCGCTGTACATCACGAATGTCAGCAAGGAAAAGCCGGAGAAAACGACAGAACTGAACTATCAGTTTTTGAATACGGTATCCCTCAAGGCGGATGAGTTCCGCCCCGCCGATCTGCCGGACGGCTGGGATCACAGCCCAGAGACGGACGAGCGAAATTGGCTCACCAAGCAGACGGAGCTGGCGTATTACAGCTTCTGCGCCGACGAGTCGTTTCGGCAGAATTATTTTCTGGAGAAGTTTGAGCGGGTCAGCTGGTGGGAACGGCACCGGGGCCGAGACCAGATCCTTGCTGCCGTTCTGAAAAAGAATCCACGTTTCATCAATGAACCGGTCTATGCCAAACGGTTAGAGGCCGAAGCGGACAAGATCGTAGAACAGTACGCCGTCGGTCGGCTGATTGTGGCGGGAGACAACCGATATCTTTCCGGGGATCTGCTGGATTTTCTGAACTGCCTGCCTGTTACGAAAACCGGAACAAGTAAAAAAGCGAACACCTTTATCAATTTTCGCTGGGGGCTGGAGTTAAACCATCAGAATTTCTTTGCTCCGGGCGCGGCTTACCAATCCGGTCATGTCTACACGCTGCTGCGCAATCCGCACATTGCCCGGAATGAAGAAATGCAGCTTTATCCTCTTGAAGACAGTAAAAGTCTACGCGATCAGTATCTCGGCCATTTGACGGATGTTGTTATGGTTGGCTACACTTCACTCGCCGCGGAGCGTTTGGGCGGTGCCGACTACGACGGCGACATGATCAAGACAATCAGTGATCCCATTTTGAACGAATGCGTGGAGCGAAACATCCATCACGATCCTCCGCGGCTGCGGAGCGTATTCTCCCGGTCGCACAACCTGCCGCTGCTGATGATCCCCACGGCCCAGCCCCAGATCCGCAATGCCGACGACTGGGAGGCTCGCTTTGAAACCGTCCGCAGCACCTTCTCCTCCCGCGTCGGCCAGATCTGTAACGCCGCACTGGACCGCAGCATCATTGCCTACAACGAAAACTCCGACGCCGAGGAGCGGGAGCGCTGCCGGGAGGAGACGGAGACATTGGCCATCCTCACCGGGCTGGAGATCGACTCGGCCAAGAGCGGCATCCGCCCGGATCTGGATGAGTATCTGACCCATAAGACTGTCAAGCGCAGCGACTTCCTCAAATATAAAACGCTGGTAGAGGAGATGGAGACCCGGCGTGCCTGGTACGAGCCTACCCATGCGGCCAAGGTGAAAGCGTTTTTCAAGAAGGTGAATTGGAGCAAGGTGGACTCCAATGTGGAGCGCCTGCCGTATCTGGCGCAGCAGTTGAAAAAGAACACGCCGCGCATCAAGGCAAGGCCCGCCAAGGACGGGGAGCTGTTTTCCTTCGCCCGGCAGCCGGACTGGAAGGGGCAGCTGAACCCCGATAAGCTGGCAACAGTGGATGCGCTGCTGCAAGATTACGATGCCTGTCTCTCCCGCATCCGGGCCTGCCGCGTTCCGGTGAAGGAGAAGAAGCGGAAGCGCGATG
>ENA-OPIQ01000427-OPIQ01000427.1-human-gut-metagenome-genome-assembly--contig:-NODE-427-length-11470-cov-1.370127_pt1 | contig 11470 bp, 11 predicted proteins | sample MGYA00241397_ERZ501640 | MGnify/ENA primary metagenome ERZ501640 (study PRJEB25962, sample SAMEA2042294) | human gut metagenome | biome: human gut; feature: human-associated habitat; material: faeces...
ATTAAAACCCGTATCAGGCAGTAAATTCCGGCAAGAATAGCCAAAACAGCAAATGCACCAAAGCAAAACACAATACTACTCCAGGTCGACGGAACAATAGCCACACTTACTTTATCTATTTTGTAAGGAAGGTTTTCATTCATTTTACTATTACGCAATGAATCCAATATTGTTGTTTCCAGAGGTCGTACCTCCACAGGGATACCTTCAGGCGTGTACAAGGCTGGCGTTTCCGCACGGGCACTTTTACTTCCCGCCAGAAAACTGTCACGTTCTTCTTGCCAACCGGCAGTAAAAGAAATGGCAAAATCTCCTACAATCACCAGTATCGCTAATATCCCCAATATTCTAAATTTCTTCATAATCGTATCATTTCTTTAAATTGTCAATTCCTGTTCTTCTTTCATTTTCAGTCCGATAGCGAAAACTTCTGCTACAATCAGGGCTGAAATCCCCAATACCAGAGAAGTAATATGCACCATATCCGCCATACTCAATGAATAACCTGTCACTGAAAAGACTTTTTCCACGTTATGAAAACTCAGAAACGCAAGAAGGAAGGTACATACAAAACCAATAATAAGCAGTACTCCTAAACGTCTGAGACGCCGGACATTCTTCCAATTGAATATATCGGATTTATTGATCGACACAATAAGACGGATAAAAAGTACTACAGCCCAGACAATGGCAACATAGTTTAAAATAAGAATCAGGAGAGAAACAATCCGTGATAAAACACTGGGTTGTGTATTCACACTGACTATCATTTGCCCGTAAGCAGCAGGTACATATTCACCGGTTTTTTCATTATAAACAGAATCAATCAAGATATCTCCGCCTAAATCTTTTGGTACCAGTTGCACTACTTGCACATTGCTGATCTCTTCTTTAGCCTTTGCATCAATCTTAGAGTCAAAACCTTTCTCGATCCCGGCCTTAATTCCCAAACCGACATAATAAGTAGTTTCTAAAACCGAATAACCCAGCACGAGCAATACGATCACGCAAAGAATATTCAATCTCCTTTTCATATTTCAGTAGTTGTATTAGATAATTTATAGGTATTCATCATTCTCCAGGACAATATAAACAAAAGGAAAGCAATTACAAGACCTGTCAGATAAGCTTTTTCTCCAATTAATTCACTGCTATATTCCACATCCGGAAATTTAAGAGCAAGATAGACAGAAAGGCTGTTGTTCATGATGTGAATCAGAATACAAGGAATCAAGCTATGTGTCTTATAATAGATCCATGCAAGAATAAAACCGATCAGCGTAGCTCCTACCACTTGCGCCGGATTCATATGAAAGATACCGAATATCAGACCGGATATTAAGATAGCTACTACCGGATTATACTTCTTCAGAAGAACTTTAGTGATTGCTCCACGAAACAGTAGCTCCTCCAAAATGGGTCCCAATATAGCTACACAAATAATCCCCAACCAACCGGATTGCAATAAATCAAAAGTATCGCTCAGCCAGTCAGGCAAAAATGTGAGATGGGACATTAAAAAATCAATCAGATAAATCATGGAAATTCCCATCATAGCACTCCAGGATAAATAAGATACAGACACTGGAGAGTATAACCTCTTATCTCCTGTCAAATAGCCTTTTTGCCACAAATAAATCAGCATAAAAACAAATCCTGCCAGCAGAGTGGGAGCCAAGGCAAATTCGCTTGCTCTGTCTACAGTACCGTATTTTACATACGCATAGATCATAGTGAATGGCCCCACTGCCAATGCCCCGAGAATTTGCATCGCCAAGTAAATAAGAGCCAGTTTTATTGCAGTTTTCATCGTTGTCGTCCTTTAGAGTTTACAAAGATATATTTTCTCTATCAAATCATCAAACGGTAGCTCCTATACCGCAAAGAACAGCCATCAACATGGAGAGGGAAATCACTAACAAAGAGATACTCATAAATGCCTTTTTCATAATCGTCAACCTTTATATGTTTTGTTATTCAATAATAATTTATCGTTTTTCGATATGCAAATAAAAAGGTATTTTTTGAGACTAACAAGTAAAACAGAAAATATTTATCGAAAAACAATAAAAAAAGTACGTTTTTCGATAATCATACAAGAAATATAAACAGAAAAGGAGATATTAAAGATAACGGGAAGCTATTTCTTTATCTTTATGAAGCTGGGCAATCAGTTCATCTATGGAATCAAATTTCAACTCAGGACGGAGATAGCGGACAAAAGAAAGGCAGATATATTGCTCGTAAATATCTGAATGGAAATTAAATATATTCACTTCAATACTACGATCCGTACCGTTAGCCATTGTAGGACGATAGCCAATACTGAGCATCCCACCATAACTCTGACCTGCTACGGTAACGCGCACTGCATATACCCCATCAGAAGGAACCAACTTATCCGGATCATCCACCCGAAGATTTGCAGTAGGAAAACCTATTTTACGACCGACACGATAACCACTTACTACTATGCCATTCAAGAAATAATCATATCCCAGGCAAGAAGCAGCTTCCGAGACATTACCTTCCGACAGCAATTGCCGGATAACAGAAGAGCTTACTGCAACATCCTTATCTATATATGCATGTGCAAGAATAACTTCTATCCCCAACTCCTGCCCATAGCGTACATAGTCATCAAAACCTTCACTACGGTTATGACCAAAACGATGATCGTATCCTATAACAAGGGCACGTATATTATAATGATTGTAGAGGAACAACATAAACTCCTTTGCTGAAAGAATGGCAACTTCAGGAGTAAAGTCAAGCATCATGCAATAGTCCAGACCGGTTTTAGCGAGCAAAGCAACCTTTTCTTCGTAAGTGGTCAGTAATTCAGGGTGATACTCCGGCTGTACCACCTTGCGCGGGTGCACAGGAAAAGTCACCACCCCCGAAGCAAAACCATGTGCAACAGCTACTTCGCGCACCTGTTCAATCAGGTAACGATGTCCTCGATGTACTCCGTCGAAAAAGCCTATGGTAGCAACACAAGGCTGAGGAAGCACCTCCGGTATGTTACGAAGCAACTGCACTACTTTAATTTTTAATGGTTACTTAAACAGATGACTCCAGTCTTCACACGCTTTCGGCGTATAGGTAGAAATACCCAATGTTTCCGCCACACGACAATTCTCAGTAGAATCATCTATAAAGAAAGTTTCTTTCGGATCTATGCCTGTTTCCTCCAACAGCTTCTCAAAAATGGCAACGTCCGGTTTCACCATCTTCATTTCATAAGAAAGGAAAATTCTCTCAAAATAATCTTCTACCCGGAAAGCCTTATAGTGAAAAGCATGCTTGCAGGACCATTTCCAGTGAATTTCATTGGTGTTGCTCAATAGATAGACTACATATTTCTCACGCAATTTCAACAACAAATCCAACTTATAGGTAGGAATACTTCCCAAAAAACTATTCCAGGCAGCATCTATACGGGCATCGGTCACTACCTTCCCTATTTGCTCACGAATCGCATTCCGAAACTCCGCACTGGTAATCAGTCCTTTCTCATGCTGTAAGAAGAAACCTTGCTGATGACAAACATCAAGCATAGCCTCTACATTGGGCATGCCTAACTTTGCAAAATTCTCAATACAACGTTGGCGGTCCAAGTCAATCAATACGCCACCAAAATCGATAATAAGGTTTTTAATTCCTTTTTCTTTCATTTTATTTCTGAGTTAAACGTCGGATGAAACGTATCGCCTCACCCACCCATAATACCAGTGAAGTGGAAGCAATAATAATCACCCAAGTGACTAAATCAAGCGGCACAGTACGGAATACGGCACCACCGAACTGTACTATAAGGAACTGTCCTACTAAAATAGCAAGTACTATCAGTTCCATACCGTACGATTTGGAAATCCCTTTGAAAGCGGAGTCTGTAGTACCAAACACACGTGCATTGAAAAGGTTCCAGAATTGCAGCATCACGAAAAATGTGAAGAATATGGTCAAACGTTCCGGTGTCATACCGCCCTCGGCATGATTAAACCAGTACAACATTCCCATTAGTATAATCAGGAAAGCACCACCTACACCTAAAATATAGGAGCGCATGGCTTTCGAAATAATAAAGTCACTGCTACTGCGCGGTTTCTCTTGCATAACACTCTCGCTGGGCGGAATAGAAGCCAGAGCCAAAGCAGCAAAAGTATCCATAATAAGATTTACCCACAACATTTGAGTTACAGTCAGCGGTAATTCCGTACCTATCAACGAACCAAGCAAAACGATAAGCAAAGCCACAAAATTGATAGTCAACTGGAAGACAATGAAGCGCTGGATATTCTTGTATAGCGAGCGTCCCCACATCACGGCAGTACCGATACTATTGAAGGAATCGTCAAGCAAGGTTATGTCACTGGCTTCCTTGGCCACAGACGTTCCCGTACCCATAGAAAGACCTACCTGTGCATGATTCAGTGCAGGAGCATCATTCGTACCGTCTCCCGTTACGGCTACCACTGCACCTTTTTGTTGTAACAACTGCACCAGACGTTGCTTGTCTGTAGGACGCGCACGCGACATTATTTTCAGATCCATCACACGGTCGAGTGCTTCTTCATCCGTCAGTTCAGCAAAAGCAGCCCCTGTTATCCGGTTGCGTTCCGTATCTTCCGATTTCCACAAACCAATCTGACGTGCTATTTCCGTAGCCGTACCCGGTGTATCTCCCGTAACAATCTTGATATCGATACCGGCCGACTGACATTTCAAGACTGCCGCAGGCACATCCTGACGGATAGGATCACTGATAGCAACCACACCCAGGAATGACAAATCATGATCGGCAACCAATTCCACACAATCCCTTGTATCCGTATCTTCCACGATCTTGAAAGCAAAACCAAGAGTACGCATCGCCATATTCTGATAACCCAGCAATTGTTTTTCTACCGTAAAGCGGTACTCTACTGCATCTACCCGTTTGCCGTCCAGAATAACGTCCTTACATTTGCCTAAAACAATTTCAGGAGCACCTTTCACGTACAATACCTTCTTACCCATCAAAGGAGACTTCACCAAAGTCGCCATGAATTTACGTTCGGTAGAGAAAGTCAACTGATCCACAACCGGAGCATTCTCACGTAATTCCAGATAATCCCGATTCCTGCTATTCAACCATAAAAGCAAGGCTACCTCTGTCGGGTTTCCGACTCCTTTCGGTTTTTCACCTTCGGCTATCTCTTCCAGAAAAGCAGTAGAATTGGTACTGATACCTTCTATCACCAGTTTGCTGATATCATCTTCACCGACTTCTCCACCATTTTTCAAACCATAGAAGCTCGGTTCATAAACTTGCATCAGATTCTGAGTCAATGTACCCGTCTTATCCGTACAAATCACTGTAATTGCTCCCATCGTCTCGCAAGCATGCATTTTGCGAACCAGATTATTGGTAGAAAGCATACGGCGCATATTCAATGCCAGACTGAGCGTCACACTCATCGGCAACCCTTCGGGCACTGCAACCACAATCAAGGTTACTGCCATCATAAAGTATTGCAGGGTAGCTTTCAATGCCGGAAGCCAGTCTGCAAAAGTGTGGAAGGTTGAAAAAGGATATACCAGTATTACATCTTTAATAAAGAAAATGGCAAATGCCAGTCCAGCCACCGAGAAGCCGATCTTACCAATCAGATTGGCAAGTTTGGTAAGCTGTATGTTCAGGGGAGTAGGTTCCGTACTCTGTTCCGTACTTTGTCGGGCCACTTTTCCGATTTCCGTATCATCGCCCACACTGAGCACTCGCATTGTCCCATGACCGTCCACAACGGTAGTACCACGCAGCACACGATTGGAAGCATACGTAGCTTCTTCATCAAAATCCGCTTCTACAGTTGTTTTATTTATAACGGGTTCACCGGTCAGATTTGATTCATTCACCTGCAAAGATATGGCTTCCAGCAGTTCACCGTCAGCCGGTATTTCTTCTCCTGTTTCCAGGACAATAATATCTCCTACCACCACATCTTTCCGAGGAATTTCCTGCACACGACCATTACGGATAACTTTCACCAAAGTTTCCTCATTTACTGCATTCAGCAGATCAAATTTTTTATTGGCGTCATATTCAAAGAAGAAACCGATTCCCGTAGCCAGCAATATAGCGGCAATAATACCGATTGTCTCGGCATATTCATTCTCTACGATCGAGATGATCAAAGAAAATAGTGCAGCCACTAAAAGCACCCTGACAACAGGATCCTCAAACTTTTCAAGATATAACTTCCACAGGGAGGGACGCTTGGGGGGCGTTAACAGATTGACTCCGTACTTTTCGCGGCTTTTTCTTACTTCGTCGTCAGTAAGTCCGCCATGATAAAAATCATCCTTCATTGCAGTCATGCAAATTGTTAGCTTTAATTAAGAGCCGCAAAAATACAATATTAATTTGGGATAGCGAATGTTATTAAATCTTTTTATAAGTTAGTCTTGCCATCAATCTCCGTGCCTTGTTCCTTAATCTGGCGTCCATTAATCGGGAGGGTAAACCAGAATGTAGATCCCTTACCGTATTCAGACTCCACACCAATCTTTCCACCCAACTTACGAATTATCATTTCGCAGATAGCCAGCCCCAGACCGGTACCTTTCTTATTCTGTTCTACCCGGACAAAGCGTTCAAAAATATGATTTACCTTATCTTCCGGGATACCACTTCCGGTATCTTTCACATAAAAATAAAGACCTTCAGCACAACGATTATAGCCAAAAGTAATGCTACCCTCATCTGTAAACTTCACAGCATTGGTCATAAAATTGGAAACCACTTGTTGCAAACGATTTCTATCGGTATACATAACACATTCATCGGGAGGTGTTTGCCTGATAATCTGAATAACGGCAGATTTATCTTCCAGTCTCATACGGAACAATTGTTCTATATCAAACATCAACTGATTGACATCTACCTCCGAGAATGTAAATTCCAATGTACCTGCCTCTATTTTTGAAAGGTCAAGAATATCAGCAATCAACTGCTGCAACAACTCGTTGTTAGAATGCACTATTTCCAGAAATTGCGCCTTCTCCTCTTCCGTACTGGCAGAAGCCAGCAATTCGGAGAAACCGACAATGGCATTCAACGGTGTACGTATCTCATGGCTCATATTGGCAAGAAAAGCTGATCTGCACTTTCCGCTTTTTCACGGGCTCTGTTCAATCCCGCTTCCGCTTTCTTCAGTCGGGTAATATCATGTACAGTAATTACCATACCCTCCTTATCGTCTATTTCCATGTATTCACCGGAAACATACGTATCACATTCGGCTACTTCGCCCCTCCTATCCCGTATATCGAGTATAGCTTCTAAATCCGTGAAGCTACTTTTAGCACGAAATGTTTCCTCAATCTTCTTTCGGATAGGACAACTGCCGCAAAGTTCATGTGTTCCACAACCGCCTTCGGCAGACAATGCATTGTTACAACGCAATAAATCTCCCACACGAGCCAATCTGCCTTCCGGCTTACGGGCTTTGGTGATATCATAGTAATTCGTCCGGGTTACTACAAAATCCCTATCTATCAAAAGAATAAAAGCATGGACATTTTGCATAATAGAACGAAACAGTTCTTCGGAACCGCGTAATGCTTTCCTGGCATTTCCTGCTTTAAGCAGCAGGCGTCTACTTCTACCAAGTTCAAATACATATAATAACAGTACTCCTACAAGCACCGCCATACCGACCAGAATTAGTATCGTCATAAAGAGTTCATTTACAATAAATACGAAACAAATATATCTCTTTCAAAGCAAAACCGGAAACAAAAAGGCGGGATTTATTGTTATTTATACAGAAAACCTAAAAAATAGTTTTATGGACAAGTACATTTGCACCGTTTGTGACTACGTTTACGACCCTGAGCTGGGCGATCCGGAAAATGGCATTGAGCCGGGAACATCGTTTGAAGATCTTCCTGAAGATTGGGTTTGCCCGCTATGCGGAGTTGGAAAAGAAGAATTTGAGAAAGCGTCCTAGGACGCTTTCTTTTCTTTTACATCACTACTTGCCTCTACTACATTCACCACATAATCACCCAATTTCTCACATTCGGCGATAATGTCCATATAATAAACGCCCATCTGATAATCATATTCCTTGTTATTCACATCCAGAATATTCTGATTCTTCAGCTGATTGCGATAGTTATTAATTTCATTCTCAATATTGAATGACTTATTCACGTCAATACTTTGGTGGTCGGAACGCTCCACTACGACAATCATCTGTGCCAACGCATCATCCGTCAGTTTCATCATAAAGTGAATATGGTCATATTGCTTTTCCGTGAAGTCCTGATTAGTCTGACGCTTGCGATTGATAGTACGCGCAAGATTATAACAGCTATCACCTATACTCTCAATTTCAGTTACTTCACGAAGCATTGCGCGAATCTGAAGCTTACTCTCCGAACTCAAACGCCCGTCAGACACCTGGTTCAGATAATTGGCTATCTCCAACTCCATATTATCACTGATATTCTCATATTTTTCGATACGGCTGAACAGCTTATTATAATCATCGTCCTTATCCGTATGCAACAAGTCCTGTACCATATTAAACATACGGTGAGTACGTTCCGCAAACAGATGAATTTCCTTGCGTGCCTGCAAAATGGAAAGCTCCGCTGTAGAAAGCATGCCACCGGAAATGAAGCGGAGACGATATTCCTCATCAGCTTCTTTCTGCGGAATGATGGCACAAACCGTACGCTCTATCAGTTTTACAAACCAGATCAGCAGCAATACATTGCAGATATTAAAGCAAGTATGGAAAGCCGATAACTTAAATGAAACAGCTACGGCAGGATCTTTCGTTCCCATCACGTTTTCCACAAACCAAGATACGGCACTCGTAAACGGAGTGAAAAGGCAAAGTACCCAGATAACGCCGAAGACATTGAACACCAAATGAGCCAATGCAGCCCTCCTCGCCTGCGTATTACCGGTCAATGCGGCAAGATTAGCAGTAATGGTGGTACCGATATTCTCTCCCAATACCAATGCAGCCCCCAATTCAAAGCTAATCCATCCATTAGCACACATGATAAGCGTAATTGCCATCGTTGCCGCCGATGCCTGCACAATCATAGTCAGGATAGTACCGATAAACACAAACAACAGAATAGAAATATATCCCATATCGGTATAGCTTTGCACAAAGGCCAACATTTCCGGATTTGCTTTCAAATCCGGCGCATTGGATTGCAGCATGGAAAGTCCCATAAATAGGAAAGAGAAACCGAAAATAAATTCACCGATAGACTTACGATGACTTTTTTGAGAAAAGAGAAGAGGAATGCCGAAGGCCAGTAGAGGAAGTGCGAAAGCGGCTATATCAACTTTGAAACCTAACGCCGAAATAATCCATGCTGTAACGGTAGTACCGATATTGGCTCCCATTATTACGCCGATGGATTGGGATAAAGTTAACAGTCCAGCGTTTACAAAACTCACTACCATAACGGTAGTTGCGGAAGAGGATTGAATCAGTGCTGTGACCAGCACACCCGTCAGTACACCGGTTACCCGGTTGGTAGTCATTGCCGTTAGAATTTTCCGGAGCCTGTCACCGGCAAACTTTTGAAGTCCTTCACTCATTATCTTCATTCCGTACAGGAATAATGCCAGCGAGCCAAGCAGCTTTAAAAAATCATAAAAAGAATATTCCATCTTTAATTAATTAGAAGGTTTTATGCCACATCTGTTATTATATCTATATTTAACGTATTAATCACCTAAAAAGGAGACGTCATGAAACACATGTTACAAATTTGTTGCAAAAATAATAATATTTCTAAAGAATTCCCCATCGGGAGTTCACTTTTGGATATTTATTACGGTTTTAATCTTAATTTCCCCTATCAGGTTGTCAGTGCAAAAGTTAATAATCGATCCGAAGGGCTGAACTTCCGGGTATACAATAATAAAGATGTAGAATTCCTCGATATACGTGACTCTTCCGGTTTGCGGACGTATGTGCGCAGTCTTTGCTTTGTACTGTACAAAGCTGTCAACGAATTGTTTCCGGACGGCAAACTATTTGTAGAACACCCTGTATCCAAAGGCTACTTCTGCAACTTGCGCATTGGGCGCACAATTACGCTGGAAGATGTATCCGCCATTAAAAAGCGCATGCAGGAAATCATAGACAAAAACATCACATACCGCCGCACGGAATGTCACACAACTGAAGCTGTGCGCATCTTTAATGAACGGGGGATGACAGACAAAGTAAAGTTGCTGGAAACTTCCGGCTCTATCTATACCTATTATTATTCATTAGAAGATACGATTGATTATTATTATGGTAATCTACTGCCCAGCACCGGCTTTATCTGGCTGTTCGACATTGTGAAATATTACGATGGGCTGTTGCTTCGCATTCCCAACAGGCAAAATCCTAATGTATTGGAAGAGGTCGTCAAGCAGGAAAAAATGCTGGATGTATTTAAGGAACATCTGCGTTGGAATTATATCATGGGATTAAGCAATGTCGGTGACTTTAACCTCGCCTGTGAAGAAGGACATGCCACTGATTTAATCAACGTAGCAGAAGCACTGCAAGAAAAAAAGATAGCTCAGATTGCCGATGATATCTATAATCGGGGCGAAAATGGCAACCGCGTAAAACTGGTACTTATCTCCGGCCCGTCCTCTTCAGGTAAGACCACCTTCAGCAAGCGTCTTTCCGTACAACTTATGACAAATGGTCTTCGCCCATACCCCATCGCCCTGGACAATTATTTTGTGAACCGCGAAGACACTCCGAGAGACGCTAACGGAGATTATGACTACGAATCGTTGTATGCACTCGATCTCAAAAAGTTCGAGGAAGACCTGAAAGCTTTGTTACGAGGCAAAGAAATTGATCTACCGAGTTTCAACTTCTCTACCGGACAACGGGAATACAAAGGGGACAAGTTACGGATTGACGAACATACCATCCTCATTCTGGAAGGTATTCATGCATTGAACCCGGAACTCACTCCGCAGATACCGGCAGAAAACAAATATAAGATCTATGTATCTGCCCTGACTACCATTTCTCTGGACGACCACAACTGGATACCCACAACGGATAACCGCCTGTTGCGCCGTATCATCCGCGACTTCAACTATCGGGGATATTCGGCACGCGAAACCATCTCCCGCTGGCCCAGCGTGCGTGCCGGAGAAGACAAATGGATCTTCCCTTACCAGGAGAACGCCGATGTGATGTTCAACTCCGCACTACTGTTTGAATTTGCCGTATTGCGTTGCCACGCAGAACCGATACTGACCAGCGTCCCACGCAATTGTCCGGAGTATGCCGAAGCATACCGGTTGCTGAAATTCATCAAATACTTTACTCCGGTACAAGATAAGGAAATCCCGCCAACATCACTTCTGCGTGAGTTCCTGGGAGGGAGCAGTTTCAAATACTAATCCTTGCCATCTGTCCTACCCGAG
>ENA-OPIQ01000432-OPIQ01000432.1-human-gut-metagenome-genome-assembly--contig:-NODE-432-length-11364-cov-1.139181_pt1 | contig 11364 bp, 15 predicted proteins | sample MGYA00241397_ERZ501640 | MGnify/ENA primary metagenome ERZ501640 (study PRJEB25962, sample SAMEA2042294) | human gut metagenome | biome: human gut; feature: human-associated habitat; material: faeces...
CCGAACCGCGAGGGAACGGCAACTGCTCTTAGCACTAAAGAGTCGGGGAGCGAGGCTGGGCGGTATGGTTAGCACAAGCGAACTGTTATAAGCGTCGTAATGTACGAACAAGCCAAAGTTGCTGAGAGGCTTGAACCAAAAGGTAACGCAGTCGGATAACCCTTTGTATTGTGGGATTACACGGACAAAGCACTGCCGGCGCAACGGACAGAACCTAACCCGCTCATTTGTTACTTACACGAAACTTGGTAAACCCGTATCTCTCCTGCCTTCGGGCAGGTAAGCCGACCGCAAGGAAAGCCGAATGAGGTGCGGGTATGGGAACGCAGAAAAAGCGAATGCCGTCCTGTAACGGGGCGGATAGGAGTTTCAACGTCACTCCGCCGCGAAAGCGGGCAGACTTCTGCGAGGTGACTCTTTACAAGAAACTATGTAGAACTTTCTAAAAGAAGGAATGCAAATGAACGAGATTAATTTATCGTGTGCGCCTGCTGACCGTAGGCAGTGGAACAACTGGACCGACATTGATTGGGTCAGATGCGAAGCTGCGGTTCAGAAGCTGCAAGGACGTATTGTAAAGGCTCAGAAAGAGGGTCGTCCGGGCAAGGTAAAAGCCCTGCAATGGACATTGACCCACTCGTTTTACGCCAAAGCGTTGGCGGTCAAACGAGTTACCTCTAACAAAGGTAAGAACACGGTGGGAGTGGATAAAGTTCTCTGGACTACTCCCAACGCAAAAATGGGTGCTGTTATGATGCGGTGGAGAGAGTTGGGAATAGAAATCCCGTACAATCGCACGAGCGGCAACATCAAGACCTACTGCCCTCAATGTAGGGACAGCCGCCACAACAAACGGGATAAAAGCCTATCGGTGGACTTGGCGACAGGTGTATTCAACTGCCACTACTGCGGGTGGGCAGGCTGCGCCGTCGAAAAAGAGCAGCGGTGGGACAAACCGTTTTACAACCCTCGCCCGCTGGCTCGACAGAAGCCCGAATACAAAAAACCCAAACAGACAGGCAATACTGCTATGAGCAGCAAGGCCATTGCTTGGTTTGCAGGGCGGGGTATCAGCAAAAAGACGCTCGAACAAATGCGGGTTACGGAGGGTATGGAATGGATGCCACAGAAAAACGGTCAGGCCAACACAATCCAATTCAACTACTACCGCAGGGGCGAATTGGTAAACACGAAGTTCCGCACGGGCGACAAGTGTTTCAAAATGGTATCGGGGGCAGAATTGCTGCCATACAATATCGACGCTATCAAAGGGCAAAAAGAGTGTATCATAACGGAGGGCGAAATGGATGCCCTTTCGTTCATTGAGTGTGGCCGTACCGACGTTGTAAGCGTTCCGAACGGGGCAAATGCCAACCTCTCTTACCTGGACGATTATATCGAGGAGTATTTCGACGACAAAGATACGATTTTCATCGCATCGGACACCGACACCAAAGGCGTTATCTTACGGGACGAGTTGTTACGGCGTTTCGGAGCTGACCGCTGTCGCATTCTCGAATATGGGGAGGGATGCAAGGACGCCAACGAGCATTTGATGAAGTTCGGACGGGATAGCCTGCTGAAATGCCTCGACGATGCGCCGGAGGTAAAGGTAGAGGGTATTTTTACGGTTTCGGACTTTGAGCAATCGCTGGACGCCATTTTTGAACACGGCTTGCAAAAGGGCGTAACAATCGGGCACGACAATTTCGACCGGTTGTGTTCATTCGAGACCAAACGCCTCTGCATCGTAACAGGTATTCCGGGCAGCGGTAAATCGGAGTTCATCGACGAAATTGCCGAACGGCTCAATATGCGGTACGGGTGGAGATTCGCATATTTCAGCCCCGAAAACGCCCCGCTCGCCTATCACGCATCCAAGTTGATAGAGAAGTTTACCGGCAAGAAATTCAGCAAGGAAACGCTTAAATTCGGGGAATATCGGCTGGTAAAAGAACACCTCGAAGATAACTTTTACTTCATCAGCCCAGCAGATAATTTCCGAGTAGATACAATCCTCGAAAAAGCCAAATTCCTCGTCCGGCGGCGGGGCATTAAAGCCCTCGTAATTGACCCATACAACCGATTGGAGAGCCAACAGGGAAACCGGAATGAAACGCAGTACATCAGCGAACTGCTCGACAAGCTGACGAATTTCGCTCAAATCAATGACATCCTCATAATTCTGATGGCGCACCCGACCAAGCAGCCGAAGAACAAAGACGGAGTAATTGAAGCCCCGACGCTGTATGACATCAGCGGCTCGGCCAACTTCTACAACAAAGCAGATTTCGGCATCGTGGTTCACCGGAACCGCCTTGAAAATACGGTCGAGGTTCACGTTCAGAAAGTCAAGTTCCGACACCTCGGAGAGTGCGGGACTTGCCTATTCAAGTACAACATCAACAACGGGCGGTACACACCGTTCGACGGCGCAAGTTTCGACGCTATTGCATGGGACAATACCAACCACCTGCAACAACACCAACAAGAGCTGTTGGAGGAGGCATACCGCAGCAGCGTGTTTGATTTCCGAGACGACGATATGCCGGACGACGATTGCCCATTCTAACAATATGGAAGCGAATATAATATATAACATTGACTGCCTTACGGGGTTACGCAATCTGCCCGACGATAGCATAGATTGTTGTGTTACCTCCCCGCCGTATTTCAACCTGCGGGATTATGGAGTGAGCGGTCAGATCGGGTTAGAGGATACGCCTGAACAATACATTCAAAAGCTGGTCGGCGTATTCCACGAGGTAAGGCGGGTATTAGCCCCTGCGGGAACATTATGGGTAAATATCGGGGATTGCTATGCTGGCAGCGGAAAAGGGGCAGCAAACTATCCCGACAATGCCATGAAATACAAACAGGGGACAAATCGAGGGACTGTCGGGCGTTCGGCCATAGTCAAGAAATTCGATGGCTACAAGAGCAAAGACCTCATCGGCATACCTTGGATGCTGGCCTTTGCGTTACGGGCGGACGGCTGGTTTCTGCGGCAGGATATTATTTGGGCAAAGCCTAACCCCATGCCGGAAAGTATGAAAGACCGGTGTACGAAATCCCATGAATATATCTTCTTGCTCACCAAATCCCCGAAATATTACTTCGACTGTGAGGCTATCCATGAAAAAGCCGTAACAAGCGGCACAATCCCGACAAATGCACCTCGCTACGGCGGTAACAAATACACGGCTACCCCCGAAAAGTTTTACCGGACAAAAAGCGGCAACGCATATATCGACAGGGAATTTCGGAACAAAAGAGACGTATGGACAATCCCGACACAACCCCTGCAAGAAGCGCATTTTGCGACGTTCCCCGAAAAATTGGTGGCTGACTGCATTTTGGCCGGATGCCCTGAAAATGGAATCGTCCTCGACCCATTTATGGGTTCCGGAACGACGGGCATAGTCGCCCGAAAATTCAACCGCAAATACATCGGGTTCGAGTTGAATCCCGAATACATACAAATCGCCGACAAACGACTGAAAAAAGAACTCGGATTATTCATTTAACCTCAATAACAGTATGAAAACGTATGTAATTACACTTTCAAAGCGGTTCCCAACCGGACATAATCGGGCTGGCGAGCCAACACATTTTTGGGAAAAATTCATTAAAGGCCGAGATAACTACTCGTGCATTTACCGAGATTTTTGGGAAACTACGATTCCAAAAATCCACACGATACGTGCGAACTACCCACTTTGGAAGAAACGTATCGCCGAGGTTGAACGGGGTGAGGCTTGCCTATCAATCCGGCAATGGACGGGTAAACCTTATCGCAGCAAACAGGTTGAAATTGCCCGGCTGACAAAGGAGGACGGCGTGGGAATCCAACGGCTGGAATTTGTGAACGGCAAACTCGGGCTGCCTCGTATCGGAATTGTGTATCAGCGAAAAAACGAAATTGCTCTGAACGACGGTTTATCGTTCGAGGATTGGGAGAATTGGTTCAAAAACTACGACCTCGCACAGCCTATGGCAATCATCCACTTCACCAAATTCCGCTACTGATATGAACACACAAAAAATGATTGAATGGATAGGCACTCACAATGTCGGCATTTCATCGAGAACAATGTGGTGCGGATTGATGGGTGTTGGTTCCGGTTCGGCTGGAAGATTCGACATACCTCACGATGCCGACGACTTCTCACGCTGCTATGACCTCGTAACATTTGCAGAGGTTTCACCGGCTTATGACCTGCCCCGCATTTGTGAAATTTTTCCTTGGTACAAGCCCATTATAGACAGTTGGGAAACGCTCGTTGAGTTGTATGAAAAGCAGGATTACAAGGGCGTATATCATTTGCTGTCGAGCAAGCATGCCGAGGTTATGCGCTTACAAGGATACGAGAAAAAACAGAGCGGAATTTGGATAAAAAAACAATAGACTATGGCAACGACAAAAGAACATATAATTCAGTACTGCAAAGACCACAATTTCAAACTCCGAGAGGAAGATTTCGACGGCTCTATTCATCAGTACAGCAAATATCTATCGAAAACCATACTCCTGTTTATCGGCGTATCTGACACCATGTTGAATGTCGGAATAATAGTTCTCGATACGCAGCAACAAGTTTACAAAAAAGATACGACACTTCCCCTCACGCTCATTGAGCCGAGCTATTGGCGGCTCCATTTGAGTACAATGGTTCACGACGTTGTGGCGGCTGTTTTCGACGAAATGACCGGACTCGGTTTTAACCCTAAAAAATGACGCCCATGAAACTGCTCTATATCGACTTATTCTGCGGGGCGGGCGGAACCTCTACTGGCGTTGAGAACGCTCGGTACGAAGGCCGGCAATGTGCAAAGGTCATCGGATGCGTAAACCATGACGCCAACGCCATAGCCTCACACGCCGCCAACCACCCCGACGCTATGCACTTCACGGAGGATATTCGGACGCTGGAACTCTCCCCGTTGATAGCCCATATTGCCAAAATGCGGAAACTCTATCCCGACGCATTCGTTGTATTATGGGCGAGCCTCGAATGTACGAATTTCAGCAAGGCCAAAGGTGGGCAGCCCCGTGATGCCGACAGCCGGACGCTGGCCGAACACCTGTTCCGCTATATCGAGGCTATCAATCCCGACTACATTCAGATTGAGAACGTCGAGGAGTTTATGAGCTGGGGCGACCTCGACGAAAACGGCAAACCGATAAGCAAGGACGCAGGGCGATTGTACCAACAATGGGTGGCGAACGTCTGCGGGTATGGTTACCGGTTTGTTCATCGCATACTCAACTCTGCCGACTATGGGGCGTACACCTCCCGTCGCCGGTTCTTCGGCATCTTCGCAAAAGGGAGCCTCCCGATTGTGTTTCCCGAACCGACGCACAGCAAAGAGGGAGCGGCTGGGCTGTTCGGCCGATTACACCGCTGGAAACCCGTGCGGGAGGTGTTGGACTTTTCGGACGAGGGAGAAAGCATCTTCGGACGCAAAAAACCGCTCGTCGATGCGACGCTGGAACGGATATATGCGGGACTGATAAAGTTCGTTGCGGGCGGCAAGGAGGCATTCATGGTAAAATGGAACAGCATGAGCCGAGCAGGTAAATACCATGCTCCGGGCATTGACGAGCCGTGTCCGACTGTTGCAACGCAAAGTCGGCTCGGCGTGGCACAGGTGAGTTTCCTTTCCAAGTATTATGGCGGTAGTCCGGAGGGCAAGAGTGTATCGGTAGAGGAACCGGCAGGAGCAATAACCACAAGAGACCACCACTCGTTCATCACGGCCTACTATGGCAACGGGCACAACCACAGCATCGACGAACCCGCTCCGACACTGACGACGAAAGACCGGCTCGCATTTGTTGATATGCAGTACGGGAACGGGACACCCTGCGACATCGAAACACCCGCTCCGACCGTTACCACCAACCCCAAACACCAACTCGTTACCTGCAAACCGTGGATAATGAACACGAGTTTCAAAAACACAGGGAGCAGCATCGACGAACCGGCACAGACAGTAACGGCAAACCGGAAATGGCACTACCTGATGAACCCGCAATTCCAATCCGCAGGAGGTTCAGTCGATAGCCCATGTTTTACGCTCATCGCTCGTATGGATAAAATGCCTCCGTACCTCATTCAGACAGAACAGGGCGAAATGGCTATCGTTATCGAACCGGACGACAGCCCCGCAATGGTAAAAATCAAACAATTTATGGCATTGTACGGCATTATCGACATCAAAATGCGAATGCTCCGCATACCGGAATTGAAACGGATTATGGGTTTCCCCTCCGACTATGTTCTCGTCGGGACACAGGCCGACCAAAAGAAATTCATCGGTAACGCCGTGGAAGTCAATATGGCACGGGTTCTCTGCGAGGCTCTTTGCGCTCGACTGATTGAGGAGGACATCAAGCCGATTCGGGCGGCTGCATAGCCAAAACGAAACGCAAATAAAAAAAACGCACTATAAATCATCGAATTATGAAAGTGAAAGAAATCATCAAGTATCTGCACAACTACCAAAAGTGGCGGCGAGGGGCTGACATCCCGATGCCCAACCCCAAAGAATTGGGGATAGCTATTGACGGGGCTATTCGTGAACTGCGAAACTTCCAACGGCTGAAAATCAAACTCGACAAGAAAAGCCCCAAATGAAATGCCACTACATATACACCGAAAACGGCGAAAAGGTGCTTATCCCATACTGTTGGCCGGTAGTTCTTTCGGGGGATATGTCGCAATGCACCTGCCGCACTGAAAAGACCTTTGCGGCTTTCGAGCGGGAACGGTACAATGAAACCGTCAAGGCTCTGCGGGCGGAAATAAAGGATTTGGAACACGAAAACGCCTATCTCAATAGGATAATCAAAAAACTCACAAAACAAAAACGTAAAAAATGAAAACAATGACGAAAGAGCAGCTTGCGGAGCTGCTGAACGGTAATGAGTACCGTGATGAAATGACAAAGGAACAGGAACAGGCTGCCAAGCAAAACAATCTGCTGGTGCTGTTCGGTGCATCGGATGACCTGCTCGAAATGCGAGGGGCTATCCGTGATGAAGTCGGAGCCTATGACGGCGGAGAGTATGCGCTGGCATTGGACGGCGAACTGTATGCCGACGGCGAGGAAGAAAACACCTACCACAAGGCCATAGGCAACGAGGTTCTTCCCATTTCGGACGAGTGCGACAACGACGACAATCCCCGCCTCATTCGAGCCGAGTGGTGTCCCGACGACCAACCGGCTTTGAGTTGGCGTATATCCTCCAATATTCCCTACGCCTCGTTCACAATCAAGGAGGACGGAGAACCTTACTGCGAGGGTATAATTATCGACATCGACGACATAATCCCCAACAACAAATAATACAACAATTATGGGAAACTTTGGAATTAAAATCGACCTCCTGAAACTGAAAAACAGTTTCGTAACCAACCTCAAAGGCAAGGCTGCCACGAAACGCTGCTTGGTTATCCCTATCGACGACAGCGGAGTTTACCTCGGCGAGAAAGGGGTGTATCTGAACCTCACAGCCGTTGAAATGCGGGAACAGCGTTACGGCGATACGCACGTCCTCAAACAAAGCCTCGCAAAAGAGGTGTACCAAGCCATGAGCGAAGAGGAACGCATGGCACAGCCCATATTCGGGGCGTTGAAACCTATCGAAAGCCAACAGCGGCAAATGGAAGTAACGCAGACTACCAACGCAGCAGAGGCAGTCGAAGACCCTGACGACCTCCCGTTCTGACATTCGGCGAACAAAAGCACGGCACAATTCGGGGAGCAATCCCCGTTTTGTCGTCTTGCCCGAATTCAGCCCCAAATTCAAACGATATGACAACAGATAAGCAAACACCCGACAAGCCAAAAAGAAAAGCACAGAAGCCGCAGAAACAGCCAAAAATGGATATGTTCACGGCTATATGCAAAAGCGACCTAAAAATAGAGGTCGTCAAAGAATACCTATTCCACCCCACCCGCAAATGGAGGTTCGACTATGCCATACCCGACCATAAAATAGCCCTCGAAGTCGAGGGTGGTGTGTGGACAGGTGGACGTCATACCCGCCCGCAAGGGTTTCTCAGCGACATCGAAAAGTACAATGCCGGAACATTGCTCGGCTGGCGGATATTCAGAGTAACGCCCGACGACTTATGCAGGTTGAAGACGCTGGAATTGATAAAACAGGCTATTTCCGTCTGAAAACTCATTTTTTTGCCCAAAAAGTGATTATAATACAATCATATTGGCTAATTTTGTCGAAACTAACAAATTCAAAGGATGATAAAATTTTCAGAATTCGTATCGCTCGGCCACCCTGATAAGATTGCGGACTATATTTCGCAATATCTCCTCGACCGGTACATCGAACACGACCCGCAAACCCGTTATGCGGTTGAAGTGCAAATCAAGGGCTACCAGGTAACGCTCGGCGGCGAGGTATCAAGTAAGCACCATTTTTCAGCACAGGAGATACGGGATTTTGTCCGTGCATCTGTAAACGAAATCGGGTACACACGAGAATATCAGCAGAAATGGGGTGCTGACAATACCATTTGTGGCGACCTGCTCGACGTGGCTATCTATATCTGCCAACAGAGCAACGACATTGCACAAGGGTTGTCCGGCTGGGGCGACCAAGGCATTTTCTTCGGTTATTGTGAGTACCGTCCCGATACCTGCGGAATGCCTCTCGACCATACCCTCGCCAAAAGATTATGCAAAGACCTGTTCGAGAGTGGCATCGGAGGCCTCGACATCAAAACGCAGGTCATTACCCGCAATGATAAGGTCGAAAAGGTCATCGTTGCAATCCCGCTGCTCGATGACACGAGCAAAAAGACCGTGAAACACTTTGTGCGCTCACGTATCAAAGGCCGGTATCAGCTCATCATCAACGGCACAGGCCGATACGTCAAACACTCGTCTATCGCAGACTGCGGTACAACCGGTCGCAAATTGGCGGTGGATTTCTATGGAGGCAACAGTAAACTCGGCGGCGGTTCCCCTTGGACGAAAGATGCAAGCAAGGCTGACCTCACGCTGAACCTCGCCGCCCGCCGCCTCGCTATCAACTACTCGATGAAATACAAAACGGACGTAACGACCGCCCTCGCCTGCTGCATCGGCAAACAGGCGGTGGATTTCATCGTTCAAGACACGGCGGAAAACACGTTGGCCGAGGGGACAATGGACATCAATCCACAGGAGATATGCAAGGAGTTCAAGTTGAACACCCCGATTTATGCGTCTATGTGCCGCTGGGGGCTGTTCGGCGAATATCAACAAGACAAAGTATGGGAATAGGACTATGAAAACGGAACTCGTAAAACTCTCTCAAATACGGGTGAACGGGGCAAACCCTCGTATCATCAAAGACGACAAGTTTGCCAAGTTGGTAAACTCGATTCTCGATTTTCCGAAGATGCTGGAACTTCGCCCGATTGGTGGACGATACACTCGTTTGCTTGGGCGGAAATATGCGTTACCGGGCATTGACTTTCATAGCCGAGATGCCTATTGACGACCTGAAATCTCGACTGTGCGATATTCGAGGTTTTCAGAAAAAAACCGAAGCCGAGAAAGAGGCTTTGGTTGAACATTGGGAACGTTGGCAGGATAACCCGACCGCTCCCATTATCCGTGCTGCCGACTTATCGGATGAAGAACAAAAGGAGTTTATCATCAAGGACAACGTGGGCTATGGCGAATGGGACTACGATATGCTGGCGAATGATTGGGAGGCAGAAGACCTCGAAGATTGGGGGCTGGACGTATGGCAGTCCGACAACAACGACGGCGGCGACAGTGCAGGCGAAAGCAGCAAACCAGCCAACGGCTCTTTGGCCGACCGCTTCGTTATCCCTCCGTTCTCAATTCTCGACACCCGCAAAGGCTATTGGCAAGCCCGAAAAAAGGTTTGGAGGGAACTTATCGGGGACATGGGCGAAAGCCGCAACGACACGTTAATAACAAGCCCCGAAATCAAGTACAAGGACATCTACCAAAAGACACGGGAGCATCGAGAATCGCTCGGCCTGTCGTTCAAAGAATACCTCGACAAATATGTGCCGGAGGAGGTCAAAGAGCGGGAGGCGGCCAAAGTGCTGTCGGCGGGCGTATCATTGCTCGACCCTGTTATGGCTGAACTCATTTGCCGTTGGTTCGGGTTGGAAAAATGCAAGACGTTCGACTGTTTCGCTGGCGATAGCGTATTCGGATATGTATCGGCCTATCTCGGCAATGAATTTACCGGCATCGAACTCCGGCCGGAACAGGCTCAACTCAACAATGAACGGGTGGAGGGTATGGCCGCCCGCTACATCTGCGATGACGGGCAAAACGTCGGGCAACACATTGAGCCGAACAGTATGGATTTGCTGTTTAGCTGTCCGCCGTACTATGACCTCGAAAAATATTCCGACCTCGAAAACGATGCGTCCAATCAGGGAACATACGAGGAGTTCCTTACGATTCTGACGAACGCTTTCAAATCCGCCCTCGGCTGTCTGAAAGAAAACCGGTTTGCGGTTATTGTTGTCGGAGACGTTCGGGATAAGAAAACTGGCTTCTACTACAATTTCATCGACGATATGAAACGCATCTTCAAAGAAAACGGAGCCGCCCTGTATAACGAACTCATCCTCATTGAGACGGGAGCCAGCACAGCCCTCCGTGCCGCCCGTTATATGGAGAGCCGCAAGGTTGCCAAGATGCACCAAAATATCCTCGTATTCTACAAAGGCAACACAAAGGAAATCAAGAACAACTACAAAAAAATTGAATATGCAAGCGAAGATTTGGAACTTTTCAGAGTGGATAGCGGAGACGAACCCGCAGAAGATTAGGGAACATTTCGATGCGCTGTTACGCAAAGCGGGGTTCAATATCCTCCGCTTTACGGCGCATAATTTCAAACCGCAGGGATATACTGCCCTGTGGCTGCTCTCGGAAAGCCATTTTGCCGTACACACGTTCCCTGAGTATGGCAAGACGTATATCGAGTTGTCGAGTTGCAACCTCGAATATTACCAGCGTTTTTTGGAAATGACAAAGGAGTTGTAAAATGAGCGAGGCACAACAGAGAAAGCGTCGGCAGTTGAAACTATCCCGCCTCGAAATCGTGGCGCAACTCTACAAACGGGGTTACAGCATACGGAAAATCCAGTCCGAGGTAATGAAACGTCTCGGGCTGGAAACCTATTCGACGGCCACCGTGAACAGGGACATCCAAACCCTCCTCAAAGAGTGGCGGGAAAGCCGCTTGGAGAACATGGATTTGGCCTTACAACTCGAATTGGAGCGTATCGACGAAACGTGCAGGGAGTTGTGGGAACAATGGGAAAAGTCGAAAACTGACTACACCAAGACCGCCCG
>ENA-OPIQ01000435-OPIQ01000435.1-human-gut-metagenome-genome-assembly--contig:-NODE-435-length-11354-cov-1.294451_pt1 | contig 11354 bp, 3 predicted proteins | sample MGYA00241397_ERZ501640 | MGnify/ENA primary metagenome ERZ501640 (study PRJEB25962, sample SAMEA2042294) | human gut metagenome | biome: human gut; feature: human-associated habitat; material: faeces...
CCAGCCAATATCATAAATGTCAAATTGGCCTATAATAATTCATTTTTAATAGCATATACGAATAATGGGCAATTTTTTCATTATAATGAACTGTTTGATCGGTTTGATTTATTTCTGGATCTCAGGGTTTCATTAAATAATACTTATTTAAGTGTGGGCAAAGTCGTTATTGATGATGAACAGACTCTCTGGGTTCCTACGTCTGGAGGATTATGCAAATATAAAAATGGGATATTTACCAAAATAGGCGAGACACCGGTTCGAACACAGTGCATAGCGTCTTATGATCAAACACATCTGCTTGTAGCCAATCAGGATAGCATTAGACTATTAAATACGAATACGTTGAAACAAAAAAGTATATGTGGAATAGAAGATATGTTTCAGATAAATACTCTTTTTTATGATCATAAAAGAGAGATTGTATGGATAGGAACTTCCACTGATGGTCTTTTCTATCTGGACATGAAAAAGAAAACGTTATTGCCATTTTCTAATTTCCCAAAGCAACCTATCGCAGTGATAACGGAAAGTTCGGATTCAACACTGTTAGTCGGAATCGATGGGCAGGGAGTATGGGAATTGGATAAGGATAAAAAAACGGTTCTGAATATTTTGAAAGAAGATATTGATAATCCTTTCTCTCTTCGTGGGGACGGGGTTTATGACATCTTTTGCGACGGTCAGCAGAGGGTGTGGGTCACTACCTATACTGGTGGGCTTTCTTTCTTCGACTGGAAATCTCCCTTAATTAATCAAATTACCCATCAGGTTAATAATCCGAATTCTTTAGGGAATGATAATGTAAACAAGATATTGGAAGATAGCAAAGGGGATATCTGGTTTGCTACAAATAATGGGATAAGCAGGTGGAGAGTCGCCACTAATGAATGGGATACTTATTATCAGAATAAACAGGAACAGGCACAGGTTTTTCTGGCTTTATGTGAAGATGACGAAGGAAATATCTGGGCAGGTTCGTTCTCATCCGGGTTTTATGTTTTAGATCGGAATACCGGAAAAGAATTGGTTCATTATCCGCGGAATACATCGGATTTGAAATCTGACGGTAAATTCATAATGAATATATATAAGGACAGTGAGGGTGATATCTGGATTGGAGGTATCCAAGATGTAATATGTTATTTAACAAAAGAAAAGCGTTTTCATACGTATGGTGCACAGCCCATGCGTACGTTTATGGAGTTTTCTCCGGGAAAAATGCTGTTGGCCTGTACTTATTCTGTGCTTTTGCTAGACAAAGAAACAGGGAAAATCACTTTCTTACCGGAATGTCTTGCACAGGATATTTTAGTAATGGGAGATGATATTTGGGTGGCTACTTCCGGAGACGGATTGCTGCACCATAACTACACGACTCGTGAAACTCATAAAATAACAGTGGAATCCGGATTGCCATCTAACTATGTGAATAGTGTCATGTATGATAATGGATATTTATGGTTAGGAACGGAAAATGGATTGTGCCGCTATAATCCTGCCGACAGCACGGTGCATGCTTATTATTCTACTTTAGCTCTCTCCAGTGCTTCATTCAATGTGAATGCCAGCTGCAAATTACGTAATGGCGAATTGATGTGGGGTACAAATAATGGGGCGGTAATGTTTAACCCCGATAAATTATATCATACCCAGCTCAACGGGGAGATTTATTTCCAGAATATCACTATTTCCGGCAGTTCTATCAGAGAAAATCAGGATTTGTTGCGTGGAATTCCGGTGAATAAGCAAACAGATATTTCATTCAAATATGATCAGAATACTTTGACGCTTGAGGTATTGCCTATTGGCGTTTCTTCCAAAGAAATAAAATTTTCATGGAAAATGGAAGGGCTTGATACAGAATGGTCACATCCTTCCAATCAGCAGATAATCACTTATACCAATATTCCTAATGGGAATTTCCGGCTTAAAGTAAGAATGTACAATAATTCACTTTCTCAGATAGTTGATGAACGTACATTGGACATACACGTTATTCCGCTTTACTGGCAGACGTGGTGGTTCCGTCTGGTGGTATTCGTTATTATAATGAGCATTACATTCTTTGTGCTTAAATTCTATATAAACCGTTTGAAACAGCGTCATGCTGAAGATAAAATCCGTTTTTTCACAAATACGGCTCATGATCTTCGTACATCGATAACGTTGATAAACGCGCCTATTCAGGAATTGAATAAAGAGAAAGAATTATCAGACAAAGGGCATTATTATCTGAATCTTGCTACGGAACAGTCTGAACGTTTATCTAATGTTGCAACCCAACTCCTGGATTTTCAGAAAGTGGATATGGGGAAAGGACAACTGTTTCTGGTAATGGTTGATATTGTTAAATTGGTGTACAGGCGGAAAACAATGTTCAAGTCTACGGCGGGAAAAAAGAATGTTATATTGGAGTTTGTCTCTAACAGGGAATCTTATATGTCAGCTGTCGATGAATTGAAAATAGAGAAAGTGGTTGATAACTTGATATCTAATGCGATAAAGTATTCTCATACGAATGGTAGGGTGGAACTTACATTGAATTGTAATGAGTACTATTGGAGCTTGGAGGTAAGAGATTATGGATTGGGTATCTCGGATAATGCTCAGAAGAAGCTGTTCAAAGAGTTTTATAGAGGAGATAATAAGGTTAATTCACGCATGGTAGGTTCCGGGATAGGCCTGTTGTTGGTGAAGAATTACGTTTTAATGCATGAGGGAAAAGTCTCACTTGAAAGTAAGGAGAATGAAGGTTCTTTATTCAAAATAAACATCCCTTATAAAGAAGTGGTTGAGGTTGCACCTGCTGAACATGAAGAGCCGGGGAATATCACATCTGCTGATGGTCCGTCTGATCAATCGGAATATAAAAAGGAAGATGATAAGTCCGAAAAGAAGAAATCTATATTAATCGTAGATGATAATAAAGATTTGCGGAACTTCCTGAAGTGTTCTTTTGAAAATCAATATAACATCTTAGAGGCTGGCAATGGCAATGAAGCATGGGAATTACTTCAAAAGGAATCTCCAGAATTGATTATTTCGGATGTGATGATGCCTGATATGGATGGCTTTGAGTTATGTAAATTGATCAAATCTACTTTTGAAACTTCGCATATTCCGGTGATTCTGCTAACTTCACTTTGTGATAAAAGTGACCAGTTGGAAGGTTTAGGCTTGGGAGCAGAGGATTATATCACGAAACCTTTCGATATATCACTTTTGGAGCAACGAATAAAGTCTCTTATGCGGAACCGGGAGATCGTCAGAGAGAAAGCTTTGAAATTGATAAAGTCGGATAATGATGAGCAACAGGTTATTTTGAACAATGAGCTTAACGATCATTTTGTGAAAAAAGCAGTGGAAGTGATTCATAATAATATGCAAAATCTAGATTTTGATAAGGAAAGCTTTGCTATGGAAATGCATGTGAGCGGTTCGTTATTGTATAAAAAAATAAAAGCACTGACAGGTCAATCACCTATTGACTTTATTAAATCCATTCGTTTAAACCGGGCTTTGGAATTACTCCAATCTCATAAGTACACTATCACGGAAGTTAGCGAACTTTGTGGTTATTCCAGTATCAGTTACTTTAGTACGGTGTTTAAAAAGTACTTTGGCAAGTCTCCTACAGAGGTCTAATTTACTTCTTTTTCCTGTTTTTTATCGTTTGTAGCATAGATTATCTAATATCTAAAATTATATATCTAATATCTAAAAGTGTATTGGGTACATTTCTGTAGCTTTGTGCATCGATGTACGGAATGTATGTCGATGGAGTTATTGTTATGTTAAATCTAATCAAGTTAATCTTATGAAATGTATGTATGATGATGACGGTTAAGCCAGCTATTTATGTAAAGACTGCAAAATTAGAGATAACCGTAGCGATACATATCACTTTCGGTAATCTGTAATGAATTTCATGTGGCTTTGACATTTAAAGGGGGGCTGGTGCCAATGGCTACTATTATTAATGAAAAACATAGAACCCCATTACTTATATATTATGAAGAACAACAAGCTTTATTTTGTTTTTCTTTTCTTAAGTATTTTGTTCGCAAGTTGCAATGGCGAAGAAGTAATTGAGAAATGGCCTGAAATAGGCAACTATTATGATTCGAGTAAGCCTATTGAGTTAAAATCCATGTCACCCGACTGGGGAAGAATCAACGACTCTTTTATTATCAAAGGAAACTTTCCGGTTGACACGACCGGAAAAGTCAAAGTTTTCTTTGCCGACAAGGAAGCGGTTATAGTAAACAACAACGGAAATGAATTGTATGGGCTTATCCCCAAGCAGTTTCCCGGCTATAACGAGATAACATTGGAAGTGGATGGCAAAAGGTATACATCTGATAATGTGAAGTTTAAGTACTATCAGACTCAATCTGTGAAAACAATATTGGGAAAATTTGGTGAAAATACCTGGACATCGTCAAATGATTGTAAAATAGATGAATTCCGAATGGATGATTCTTCAGGAATTGTAGCTGTTGCAGGACAAAAGAGTGATAATTTCATTTTCTATGCAGGAGTATGGGGCGATCGTACTTATTTTGTGTCATTAGAGGATAATATGGTGATGCGTCTGACTTCTATTGGTTTTATGGGTTCTGTTGCAGTTGATAATTCAAGAGAAAAAGTGAGCATCATGCCTCGTGATGGAGGTGAGTTATACACAGCCACCCGTGGGGATGGATGGACTATAAACTCTCTTGGTCTCAAAATACCTTCTTCAAACAGTTGCGTGGGGGTATTGACTTATGCCGAGGATGACCGCTATGTGTATGCAATGTCCGATGATGGTCTTTATGAAGTGGATTTGACAGATAAAAGTTATACAAAATTAGTTACTCCATCAGATTACCCGGCTTTTAATGGAGTGAATCTCGGTCAGTGGGAACATTATCTGACTTACAGTAAATATGATAAGTGCTTTTTTGCCTCTTATCCTGAGAATAATGGCATTCTGAAGATATGGAAAGATACTTCGGGTGCATGGCAAGTGGAACGCTATGCCGGCTTCCAACCGGGATGGTTGAATACAACTTTTGGGGATCGATTGACGGATGCCGTATTGAAACAACCTTGCGGAATGGCGGGGGATAGTTACGGTGAACTCTATGTATGTTGCAAAGCGAGCCATTGCATTGTGAAAATCAAAGGAAGGCTTGTTTCTTTGGTAGCGGGAGTTCCCGATCGGTCAGGAAGACTAAACGGATTCCCTACGGATGCAATGTTTGATAATCCAGTGGATATTGCTTTGGATTCGGAGGAGAACTTCTTCATTTGTGAACGATCTTCAAATGCAATCCGGAAAATGACAATTGAATAAAAGTAGAAATCATATAAAATGAATCAAGATGAAGATTAAACATATATTACTGTTTCTCATGGCATGGGTAAGTTCTATGAATTTGGCCTATGCGCAACAGACTGTGGTAGCTTCGGGTTCGGTTATGGACGAGAAAGGCGAGCTCTTAATCGGAGTATCGATTTCTGTAAAGGAAGTTCCTTCTATGGGTGCTATTACGGATATTGACGGTCGTTTCAAGATAGGGGGTATCAAAGTTGGGCATACGTTGGTCATATCCTATGTGGGGTATGATCCTCAGGAGATAAAGATGAACAAGAGCAACGAGCGCATGCGCGTAGTGTTGAAGGAGAGTTCGAATGTAATGGATGAGGTTGTGATTACGGCATCGGGTAAGGTACAGAAGAAAATTAATGTGACAGGTGCCATTACCGGAGTTGAGGTAGCTACGCTGAAACCTCCTGCCACTTCCATAAGCAACATGTTGGGCGGACGCGTTCCGGGCATCATTTCCGTTACACGTAGTGGAGAGCCGGGTAAGGATTTCTCCGAGTTCTGGGTGCGTGGTATCAGTACCTTTGGTGCCGGACAGGGAGCTTTGGTGTTGATTGACGGTGTCGAGGGCAACTTGAATACGCTCGATCCCGAAGACATTGAGAGTTTCTCTATCTTGAAGGATGCCTCTTCTACGGCGGTTTACGGTGTACGTGGTGCCAACGGTGTGGTATTGGTAAGTACCAAGAAGGGTAAAGCCGGAAAACTGAATTTGCAGGTAAAGGCAAATGCCGGTATCTCTTATTCTCCTCGAATGCCCAAATATGTACGTGCTGCGGAATATGCGGCACTCGCCAACGAAGCTGCCGTGACACGTGGACGTATTCCTGTCTATTCCGATGTGGATGTGGATTTGTTCAGGAACCACATGGACCCTGATTTTCATCCGGATGTGGATTGGAGGGATGTTATCTTGAGAGATTATACCTGGAACCAGCAATACTTCCTGAGTGCGTCGGGAGGTGGTGAAGTAGCTCGCTATTACATCAGTGCCGGTTTTACGACAAAAGATGCCATCTTTAAACAAGATAAAGGGGTAAACAAATACAATACGAACGTAAACTACAACAAGTTCAATTTCCGTGCTAATGTGGATGTGAATGTCACTTCCACCACTACGCTTTCGCTGAATGAAGAGACTGTGATTGTTACTCAGAATTATCCGGGATATGGAAACGACAGTAAGGTATTGTGGCAGGCACAATCCAATCTGACTCCGGTGACAGTACCGTTGATGTACACCACAGGGCAGGCACCTGGATATGGCACTGATAAATCGAATATTAGTCCGTATGTATTGTTGAATATGACGGGTTATCGCAAGTTCTATTCCAATGATAATAAAATCACGATGCAGCTCAATCAGGATTTGAAGATGATAACTCCCGGACTGAGTATTGCAGGATTGGTCAACATTAATTCGATAGGTGCGAGAACCCAAGTTCGCGAAAAAATGCCGGCCATTTATTATGCTCATGGTTATAAACGTGATGGAACACTCGATTTGGAGAAAATATCTGATGCAGTGGAGCCCTATTATACAAATTGGAATGACACTGAGCGTAGAATTTATTGGGATTTCCGACTGAATTACGACCAGACATTTAATAAGGTACATAAGGTGGGTGCCTTGGTGAAGGCCGAATGGAGCGATTATGAAGCATCGAAATATAATCAATTGCTGACTGCTATCCCTAAACGTTATAATAGTTACTCAAGCCGTTTCTCTTATTCGTATGATGATACTTATATGGCCGAATTTAATATGGGTTACACCGGTTCGGAGGCTTTTGAGAAAGGTAAGAAATTTGGTTGGTTCCCTGCTGTTTCTATAGGTTGGGCTCCCACGCAATATCGCTTCTGGCGTAATAAGGACAATTTTATCAATTATTTCAAAATCAGGGCTTCGTATGGTATAGTAGGTAACGACCGCCTCACTTGGGACGACTCGGTACGTTTTCCCTATCTTACTTTGATTGGTTACACAGGTTCCGGCAGTTGGAATAACGGTTCCGGCTTGACCGAAACGCAAGTGGGTTCCAGCAACCTGCGCTGGGAAAAGGCCAAGAAAGCTGACATCGGTATTGATGCACGTTTCTTCCACGAACGTTTTGAGATGACAGTCGATTTCTTCCAGGATATACGTTCCGGTATTTATCAGCAACGCCAGAGTGTACCGGAAGAGATGGGACTTCCGTCATTGCCTTGGGCCAATGTGGGTGAAATGAAGAGCTGGGGTATGGATGGACATATCTCATATACGCAGCCTTTGGGTGACAATGACAAATACCTGATTGTACGTGCCAACTACACACAGTCCATGAACAAAATCACCAATTTCGAGGAAGACCTTAAGAAATACGATTACCAATCAGCCGTAGGATATCAAAGTGGAGTTAACCGAGGCTTGATAGCTTTGGGCTTGTTTAAAGACCAGGCAGATATAGATAATAGTCCTCGTCAGGATTTTGGCAATTACTTGCCGGGTGACATCAAGTATAAGGATGTCAATGGCGATGGCATTGTCAATTGGGATGATATTGTACCTTTGAAGTATTCTTATGTGCCTCAGATACAGTATGGATTTGCCACAGAGTTTAACTGGAAGAACTTCAATGTAAGTGTCCTATTCGAGGGAGTAAGCCGCGTGACCTATTTTAAAGGTGGAAATATGTATCAGCCATTCTCGGGTAGTACAGCCGGTAATGTGATTACAGATTTTGCCAACCCGGCAAACCGATGGATTTCACGTGAGATCTCAGGCAACCCTGCCACCGAGAATCCGAACGCCAAGTACCCTCGTCTTTATTATGGAGGTAGCAGTAATAATAGTCAATCATCTTCTTTTTGGTTGTCTGATGGTAGTTACTTGCGTTTGAAGAATGTGCAAGTCTCTTATACACTCAAGAACCAATTCCTGAAAAAGTTTGGTCTCCAGAAAGCAGTAATTAGTATGATTGGAGACAATTTGGCAGTTTGGTCTAAAGAGAAGATGCTGGATCCTGCACAAGCGGGAGATAATGGAACAGTCTATCCTGTCCAGCGAGTGTATACTTTACAGCTTAATCTTTCATTCTAATATAACCTGACAATTATGATAAAATTTGGAAATTATAAAAGAGAATTCGGTTTTCTCGGCAGAATAGCCGCAATAACCGTTATTTTGGTCTCAAGCATTATGTTCGGTTCGTGCGAAAAATACTTGGATATTGACAAATATGTGTATGATCAGACCACGCTGGACTCCATTTTCCTTTCCCGCTCCAGAACGGAAGAGTATATCAATGGAGCGGCTGCTCTTCTTCCCGATGAATCAATCCTTATGAATGGTTGGGGAGCGGCTTCTACATTGCCCAGTGGATTGGGCTCAGATGAAGCAATCGTTCCGTTTGTAACGAATGGAAATGCTATACTTTATGATGAAGTGAAAGAAACGAACTCATGGTTTAATCCGTGGCCCGAGTGCTATAAAGGAATCCGTAAGGCCAACATCGTATTGGAGAATATATCCAAAAACCAGGAGCTTACCGAGATGGAAATGCGTGATTTCAAGGGAAGGGCTTATTTTCTGCGGGCTTACTTCTATTTCTATTTGGTAAGATTGTACGGGCCTGTGGTTGTGCTTCCCGACCGTCCTTTCGATACGGACGAAGATGTAGCGTCAGTTTCATTCGAGCGTTCCACTTACGATGAGTGTGTAGAGAAAATCTGTGCCGACTTTGAAGAAGCAGCTAAATTGCTGCCTGCAAGTCGTATAGATGCATTGCAGTATATACCTACCAAGGGTGCTGCTTTGGCGTTCAAGGCTCGTATGCAGCTCTATGCTGCCAGCCCCCTTTTCAATGGTAACAGTTACTATTCCGATTGGAAAGACTCAGAGGGGAGGAATTTCATTGCCCAGACGGAAGACAAGGTTAAGTGGGGAAAAGCTGCCGCCACGTTCAAGCGGATTATTGATATGAATAAGTATGCCATTCATACTGTATCCAAAATAGTGAATGAAAAGGGTACAGGCACATTGCCTCTTCCCGAGACGGTATCTGATGCCGACTTCCCTGATGGAGCCGGAGGTATAGACCCCTATAAGTCATACAAGACGCTGTTTGATGGTACTTACCAGCCTGAGTTGGTTAAAGAATACATCTATTTTTCAAAAAATAATGGAAACTATATTCTTGTGACACCTTCCAAATTGGGGGGAATATCTTCATTTAGTGTTACTTTAGATATGATTGATGAATACCGGATGGCTGACGGTAGACCGTTTAGTGAAGCTACTCAGGCGGAAAAATCATGGCAGGCAGTGGGACAAGATAAAACATTCTCGTCAGATTATCTTCTTTCCGGAAACAGAGCTCATCGTGATGATGGTCGCGAACCGCGTTTTTATGCGGCTATTGGTTTCAATGCTTGTATCTGGCCTACAACTTCCCACCGTGACGGTTTGTCAGCAGGTACCAGAAACTATGTTACCGACTATTACTACGGAGGTAGTGCATCTGATATGAATAATAATGATAACAGAACCAGGACCGGATATACCTGCCGGAAATATGTGCATCAGGATGATTGTATCTTTTGGAATGGAGTGGTAAAAGCGAAGACTTATCCGATATTCCGCTATGCCGAAGTATTGTTGGGGTATGTAGAAGCGATGAACGAAATGGAAGGTTCGTATACGGACGAAGATGGGCAGGTGACGGTTACTCGTGATGTGGATCAAATGGTGAAATATTTCAATCAGATTCGTTATCGTGCCGGTCAACCGGGAATCACAACTGCCGATGCAGCCGACCAAAGCAGGATGCGTGAACTAATTAAGCATGAAAGGTTGATTGAGTTTGCTTTCGAAAGTCATCGTTATTGGGATTTGCGCCGTTGGAAAGATGCCTATGACGCTTACAACAAACCCATCAGAGGATTGGATGTAAGTGCTCGCGAATCACAACGCGAACAGTTCTATACAGAAAGAATCTGGAATACAGAAAAAACCATGAAACGTATGTTTTCCAACAAGATGTATCTGTGGCCGCTTGACAGAAATGTGCTGAGAAAGAACGGTAAGTTGGTACAGAACCCAGGATGGAATTAAAATGAAAACAATAAAAGCTGATAATATGAAGAGAATAGCATTTTTTTCGATAACCTTGCTGTTGGCATGTATGGCGGGTTGCGACAATAAAATACCTATGGAAGAGAATTTATGGCCCGAAACGGTTTATCTGGTTGGGGCAAAAGATAAGATTATAAATAGAGATCTGAATATAGGTTATGAAAAAGATACCATATATGCATCGGTTGCCATCAGCGGTTCGCTGCCTACCAAGGAAGATATAACTGTTACTGTTGAAGAATTTCCTTCTGGTATTGAAAGTTATAACCAGAAAGAACTTGGTTCGGATGATATAAAGTATCGTACGTTGACAAATGGTATCTATAGTTTTCCGCAAGAAAATGTAGTTGTGAAAAAGGGTGAAGCCTATGGCACGTATCCTGTTCACATTGACCCATCCACTTTGCATATAGATTCGCTCTATATGATGGCGTTTAAACTTAGTGGAACATCTCGTTTTGAACTGGCTAAAGAAGATACAGTGGTGCTAATCCGTCTGAATCTGATGAATGACTATTCAGGGCTTTATTATATGGACGGTGTGATTAAGCCTGCTGATAATCCGAAAGATTCCGTTATCTATAAGTCGCCTCGCACGTTGCAAGCTGTAGTCGATGGTAACACTGTACGTATGTATCATCAAAAGAATGAATGGTCGAAAGGTGCTACAGACTACAGACCCGATTATTGCTTTAATATCACCGTAAATCCGGATAATTCAGTAACCTTAACGTCTTGGGATAAGTTTAACCTTGTCAGTGGTGGCGGTAAGTATTACCCCGAAATGGAAGTGTACGATTTGTGGTATACTTTCAGAGAGGATGGTATGTTGAAGAAAACGCGTGGATTTGTGTATAAAGAGCG
>ENA-OPIQ01000460-OPIQ01000460.1-human-gut-metagenome-genome-assembly--contig:-NODE-460-length-10974-cov-1.237842_pt1 | contig 10974 bp, 5 predicted proteins | sample MGYA00241397_ERZ501640 | MGnify/ENA primary metagenome ERZ501640 (study PRJEB25962, sample SAMEA2042294) | human gut metagenome | biome: human gut; feature: human-associated habitat; material: faeces...
CACCCCAAAAGTTAGACACAACCTCATGTTTTAGAACAGAATGTCGTCTGCGTTGAGATGAATAAGTAGTGCATAGAGTGGTTGTTTATAGACATTCATTGTCCTATTTTTGATTTTCATGCTTTTTCCATAGAGACCCACTCGTGTTATGTTATTATTAAAGGGTTCTGCAAGATCATATATGAAAGGAAGTACTTTCTTGTCTTAGTCTTGATTATTAATGCTGTAATTCTGGATTAGCATCAATAGCAGCCTGTGGAATACGCAATGTATAGCGTGCATCGTCTTTCTCTAAAATATACGTTTTACCATCGATAACTTTTTCGATGCGTGGGCGGGTAGTGCGTCGTAAATCAAACCAACGATGACCTTCGAAAGCGAGTTCACGGGCACGCTCATTCAGAATCTCTTGTATCAAGGCTTCTTTATTCATTGCGTTGACCGCAGTTGCTTTAGCTGCGTAAGCTTCTGGGGTATAGCGTTTCTGCATTAGCTCCAGCAGTCGGATGCGTGCCAGGGACAGTTTGTCCGATTGTGCTGCTGCTTCTGCCGAGTTCAGATACATTTCACCTACACGGAAAGAACAACGGAAATCATCTTTTCCACTCTTCTGGCTGAAACGGTAGCCGTTCTTGTCAGTCGGTTTGAAGTAGGCATCCAGTCGCAAATCTCCTTCTCCGTATGAAGACGCTAAAGCTTCGGACAGAACCGCTGCCTGAGTGTAGTTGGAGCTCATGCCGCGTTCCAAGGCTGTAATATTCTCTACAGATTGGTAGTTGTTTGGCAGAATGAACGCTTCGTCATTGAAATCTTCCAGTGTATTCTTTTCTGTAAGAACAGCTTCGGCGGCTTTATACGCATTCTCCCATTGCCCCATATACAAATATACACGGGCGCGCAGAGCTTTTACAGATAGGGTTGTGAAACGATAAGAAAACTTCTGTTCCCAAGATTCCTTATTAATCAGTTTTTCAGCTTCATTGATATCCGAAAGTACAGCCTCGTAAATCTGTGCAACGGTATTTTTCTTCAGAATTTCGTTGATATCGCTGTTCAGCTTCAGTGGCACTGCTTTCGTTTCTAATGCTCCCGGACGGGTATAAGGCTGTCCGTAGAGATTTACCAACAGGAAATGCATGTATGCACGGAGCAGATAACATTCACCGATCAATTGGTCGATGTCCTCTTCGCTTCCTTCATTGATTGAGTTTCGCTCTTCTATGGTATAGTTTGCGGTGAACATGATGCTATAGAAATTCTTCCATTCAAAGGAAGTAGTCTGTCCCGGAGCACTGAAGTCATCCCAACATTCTATTTTACCATAACGGTCCTGTTCCCAACTATCATCTTTTACATACAGTTCATCAGAACGGAAGCAGGCGAGTCCTCTGGCATCGGGAACGTTTTTATATGCTGTGGCAATCAGCGCTCTGTACTCAGCTAAGGTCTGGGGGATCACTTTTCCCGTAGGCTGGATATCCAACATATCGCAAGCAGTCAGCAATACTACACTGCTCATCAATAACATGATATATATCTTTCTCATTGTTGTTACTCTCTATAAAATTAAAAAATCAAGTTCAGGCTTAAGGTCACAGACTTGGGAGCCGGTGTTGCATAAGCATTGGACATGGTTTCCGGATCGAGATAGTTTTTGTAGCTTGAGCCGAATACCAATAAGTTGCGTCCCTCTATGGCAACTGTGGCGGAAGTCATTCCCAACGTGCGGCTGCAGTTAGTAGGCAATGTATAGCCCAACCGGATATTTTGTAGTCTCACATAGTTCAGGTCTCTGATCCAAATATCCAGGTTACGGTATATTTCATTCTGATTTGAATACCACATATATTCGTCCAGACGTTCGTTCTGACTCAGCAGAACCGGGAAGATCGTTTCCGTATTTTCCGGAGTCCAACGATTCAGGATATCACGGTTCGTGTTACGTCCTTTGTCGAAATCAACGATAGAGTAGGTGGGTTGACTGCGTACCTTTCCACCGAAGTCGAAGCTGAAGTTGACACCCAGTTCAAAAGCCTTGTAGGTGAAAGTATTATTGAAACCGCCTGTATAAGGGCAGTCAGCAGTACCAACATATGTGTAAAGTTCACGACGCTCGCGGGCTGTCAGGTCGGTTGCTCCGAATCCCCATTCCTGAAGTTTAAAGAATTCCATGGCCGATACGGCTTTTCCGTCTTTGTCCTGGAACATCGGATAACCTTCTTCATCCAGTCCGGCTGTTTTCAGGGCAAACAAGGCTCCCGCGGGATATCCTTCACGACCCGGTTCTAAGGCATCTTCACGCAGTGCTTCTTTCAGTACCTTATTGTTATTGTATGCGAAGTTGAAGTTAGTGGTCCACATAAAATTCTTGGTGTGGACATTGCGTGTGCTGAGAGCGACTTCGACACCTTGATTTCGCATGCTGGCCCAGTTGACGGTCAACATTTCGAAACCTGTTTCCAGCGGTAACATCTGGGTTCCGATCAAATCTACACCTTTTCTGTAGTAGTAGTCCACGCTCAGGTTGATAGCCTGATTCAATACAGCAAAATCAAATCCTGCATTTACGGAATGTGTTTTCTCCCAGCGCAGCTTTTTGTTCGGTGCACCGGAAACGTCAATCATATCTTCTGAACCTCCCGGCAGGATATTTTCAATTCTGTAATTTCCCAAAAGGAAAGGAGAGGTGTTCTTGTCAATGTTTCCCTGCAAACCGTATGATGCACGGACTACCAGGTTGTCTATCCATTTGGCACTTGCCATAAAAGGTTCTTGGGAAATGCGCCACAAACCACTGACTGAATATAATGGCAGATAACGGTACTTCTTGTCTACACCGAAAAGGTCGGAACCATCGAAACGGATACTTCCTCCCAATCTATAGCGGTTCAGTAAAGAATAGGACAGGGTTGAGAAAGCGGACACGTATGCATTCTCCACATGAGCCTTCTCATGCAATTTGAATGCCTGACTTTCTTCCGGGAAGATGATCGGTTTTGTTGTCAGCGTCTTCCGGTCAAATCCATAACCGGCACTGTATAGCTTTTCTTCCCATGTCTTCCGGATTTCCGTTCCTACCATTGCTTCGAACTCATGGATGTCGTTATAGGTATCGCGATATTCTCCCATCGCTTTCCAAGTGAGTTGGGACAATGAATTTTCATTGGCCTTGTGAAATCCTCCGGCGGGTAGGTAAGTTACGCCATTGCTGCGATGGTTCTTCTTTTCTTTACGCATGGCAAGATTCTTCATCGGCAATCTTCTCGATGGATGTTTTATCAAGTTGTAAACCGAGCTGGGTGGTAAACTTGAACCGGTCGTCAAAACGTAACTCTGCATCAAAAATAGATGAGAGACCATTGATAGTGGTTTCGTTGGTAGTGTTTTTTAGTTCTTCAAAAGGGTTGAATCCAAAGTCCATATCCACATCATTCTCCACGTCAATGTCGTAGTTGTAATTACCGTGTTCGTTGTATGGCGTGAAGTAAGGGTTAGCCAGGCGAGAATAGAATATCGGATTGGTTAAACCATCCGAATCCGGCAGATAACTTGAATTCTTACGGCGGTTGGCAAACATAGAAGCACCTACTTTCAGAATGCTGTTCACTTTATAACTGGTCTTCATCACTAAGTTCAGACGTTCGGCAGATACATTCGGAACGTTACCATTCTCTTTCATATATCCGAAAGAAGTATAGTAAGTTGCCTTTTCACTACCACCGGAAAGAGACAGGTTATACTCTTGTGTGAATGCGTCGCGGAAAAGGATATCACTCCAGTCTGTGTTTGTTGCCTTCAGTTTCTTTATTGCACTTTGAGCGCTGGATGACAAGGCGTTCCACCCTCCGTCTTTGAAATTGTTGAGTTCTCCCAACCCGGAGATAATGCGGTATACCTCGCCTTTGGTTTCCCTGTATGGATAACCGGATGCCAGTAAGTCAAGTTCCAGACCTACCTTCTCTTCTGAGTTCAACAGGTTCAAACGGTCTATATTCAACTTCGGAGAATAGGTCAGTTTAGTGGAGAAGTTGATAACCGGTTTGCCCACTTTACCTTTCTTGGTAGTAATGATAACAACACCATTAGCACCGCGAGAACCATAGATTGCTGTTGCAGAGGCATCTTTTAATACGTCAATTGATTCGATGTCATTGGGATTGAGAGCACCCATACCAGAAGTCTCACTGGGAAACCCGTCGATGACGTATAGTGGTGCAGTGCTTTGTGTCAGAGAACCAGCGCCACGGATAACAATATTGAAATTATCCCCCAAACCACCATCAGTAGAAGTCACATTTACACCGGCAATACGACCACCTAATGATTCTGCGACATTGGTAACCGGTACCTTCGTTAAATCTTTCATGTTGGCTTTACCGATTGAACCTGTTAAGTCACGGCGCTTTACATCTCCATAACCAACAGCGACTACTACTACTTCATCTAATGCCTGAGCATCTTCTGCCATTGTTATATTGAAGTTTTTTTGATTACCAACTTTAATTTCTTGAGTTTTGTATCCTACAAAAGATAGTAATAGGATATCAGAGGGTTTTACGTTATTTAATTTGAAACTACCGTCGATACCAGTGATTGTTCCGTTGGTAGTTCCTTTCACAACGACGCTGACTCCGGGAAGTTCTCCCATAGCATCAATAACTTTACCAGTAATTTGACTTCCAGTCTGTGCCTGTACGCCTAATACGCAGCAAAGAAAAGTTGCCAATAGCATTAAGGTTACTTTCTGTTTCATAAATATTAAATTAATTAGTTTTTAAAAAAGGTTGTTCTTTCTCGTTAAACGACTCGAATCACAACGCAAATGTATGTGATTGAATAGAAGTCGACTTTAGTTAATAGTTCGCAAAAAGTACGAATTTGTACATTCTTGATAAAGAAACCCTGTTCTGTACGATTCCTTACTTTGTACCCTGGTTCTTCCCGGCCTTTACCTGTTCCAGTAGTGTTGAAAGCTCTTTTACCATCTCCGGATGTGCTGCTGCAACGTTATCTTTCTCCGACGGATCTATGGAAATATTGTACAGTTGAGGTTTGGGATCATTCCCTAACTCCATTTTAGTCCAATGTTCGACAGCGGGTTTATCACTTGGCTCGATGTACTTCCATGTTCCTTGAATAATCGATAAAGTATTGTTCAAATTCTGCTGTACTACATAGTCGCATCCGGTATTATCTTTCCCTAAGAAAGTGGCTAATTGATCACGGCTGTCAGGCGCAACGGTTGCGGGTGTAAGCGGGTGATTCAACAACGCAGCCAAAGAAGCATATACATCAATCATAGAGAATAAAGCTTGCGGTTTACAAGGCTGAATACCGGCAGGCCAACGTACAATGAATGGAATACGTGTTCCGGCTTCATAGGCACTGTACTTTCCACCACGGTATTGTTTCATAGGAGTGTGACCGTTCAGTAGTTCAAGAGCCTGATCTTGATAGCCGTCGTCAATGACAGGGCCGTTATCGCTACAGAATACAAAGATGGTGTTATCCGCAAGGTTCAGACTGTCCAGAGTGTTCATAATCTCGCCCACAGTCCAGTCCAGTTGCAGGATTACATCACCACGGGTTCCCATACCGCTCTTTCCGGCGAAACGGGCGTGGGGGACGCGTGGAACATGTACATCTTGCGTACCCATGTACATAAAGAAAGGTTCGTCTTTATGCTTGATAATAAAATCTTTTGCTTTACCTGTGATGACATCTGCAATGTCCTCATCCACCCAAAGAGCAGATTTACCACCGGTCATCCAACCGATACGGGGAATACCATTTACAATCGTATTGTTATGTCCCTGACTGGGTTTCAGTTTTACAAGTTCCGGATTCTCTAATCCGGTAGGCCAGTCACCCACTTTGTGGTTATAGTTGACGGTAATGGGATCGTTAGGATCCAAACCTACTACATGTCCGTTCTCAACGAATACACAAGGTACACGGTCAACTGTGGCGGGAATGATGTATTCGTAATCAAATCCTATATCTTGAGTATTAGGCTTTATCAGATGATTGAAGTCCGTACCACCTTTGGGGCCGAGTCCTAGATGCCATTTTCCTACGGCGCCGGTAGCATAGCCTTCTGCCTTGAACATATCAGCCATGGTGACACAGGCTGTGTCGATAATCAGCTCAGAGTTACCCGGAGCGATTCCCGTGTTTTCCTGCCTCCAAGGATACATACCTGTCAACAGACCGAAGCGGGAAGGAGTACTGGTAGAGGAAGTAGCATAGGCATTGGTAAACTGTACACCTTGTCCGGCAAGACGGTCGATATTAGGAGTACTTATCTTGGTAGCGCCATAGCAACTCAAATCGCCGATACCCAAATCGTCGGCAATTAAGTATATCACATTAGGTTTCTGACGGGTGTTGTCAGTGGTTTCCTTTTTCGATGGATTTCCACATCCAGCTATCAGGGCTGCGCCCGGGAGGAGAGACCATAAAGGTGAAAAATGTTTCATAGCTCTTTGACTTTAGATTGTTATTTCTGAGGTCAAAGGTAATGGCTTTCGGGAAATTCTGTGTATAGTAGAGTACAAGTGAAGGGGAAAAACGTACAAAACACGTATCGAGTGTATGTTTGGTACTTTGCCGGCCTCTGCCCGGTTAGTGGGCAAGGGGCGGTTCTTCTTCGTTCTTTTCATCGGAGTCCATATTTTCTCCTTTACGGTATGCCAGCGGACTGATCTGGTATACGTCCTTGAAACACTTTGAGAAGTAGCGTGAAGAACTGAAACCTATTTTGTCCGATATCTCGGTAATGTTTAGTTCCGGGTTGTTCCGCAACATCAAGGCGCCTTTTTTCAGGCGGATGGTCAGGATGAAGTCATTCGGTGTTTGTCCGGTGATGGCTTTCAGTTTAGTGAACAGGTTGGTACGTGCCATAGCCATTTCGCGGGCGAAGATATTGACATTAAATTCCGTATTATCCAGATTCTTTTCGATGATGCTGATGGCGCGGTCCAGGATTTCCTTATCTATCGGGTTGGTGGCAAGCATCTGTGCATAAGCTTGTGGTTGTTTACTGAACTTTTCTTGGAGGAGAATGCGTGAATTTACCAGGTTGTTACAACGCGAAATCAACAGATTCGTGTTGAATGGTTTGGTGATGTAATCGTCCGCACCGATATGCAGTCCTTCAATGTTTTGTTCTACGGCAGTCCGTGCGGTAAGCAGTACTACCGGTATGTGGCAAGTATTGAAATCATTTTTAATCTGTTTGCAGAGCTCGGTACCGGACATTTTGGGCATAACGACGTCGCTTACCACAATATTCGGCATTTCCTTCTGTATCAGCTCCAGACCTTCTTCACCGTCTGCGGCTGTCAGCACCTGATAGAATGGGCGGAAGATGTTTGCCAACATCTCACAAATGGAAGCATTGTCTTCCACGATAACCATCTTGACATCGGGCATGCGCTTAATCGGGGCATTTTCTTCCAATTCAGCTTTGAGTGAAGCATCTATTTCAGAAATTTGCGGTTGTTCTATTTGTTGTACGTCTTCGCTCTTTTTGCTGATTTCCTCAGTATTGAAATGGGCGTTGCCCAGGTGAAGGCGGACGATGAAACTGCTGCCCTTGCCCAGTTCGCTTTCTACCTTGATGGTACCGTGGTGCAGTTCGACGATGCCTTTCGTCAGGGCCAGACCGATGCCGGTGCCTACACCGGTGGTGAGACTGTCCATCTGCTCTGTCTGATAGAAACGGTCGAATATCTTATCTACTTCTTTGGCATCGATACCGCTACCAGTATCAGTCACGCGAATTACGGCTTCATTGCCTTCGGTGGTGATGCTGAGTGTGATGGTATCTTCGGCTTGGGTATGCTTGATGGCATTGGATAGCAGGTTATTGACTACCTTCTGCATTTGCTTCTGGTCATACCATACTTCAAGACTTTCACAGTCTTTCTCAAAATTGAAATTGATCTGTTTGCTGCTTGCATATTCCATGAAGATGAGGTAATTCTCATAAAGGAAATGCACTATGTTGTGCGGACTGACTTTTACCTTCATGTGTCCTTGTTCCTGTTTGCGGAAGTCTAGGAGTTCGGTGATCAGTTCGCGCAGTTGGATGCTGTTTTGGTAAATGCTCAGTATCTTATTATAAATGGTGGGTGTGAAGTTTTGCAATTGCATCAGAGTTTCCACCTGCGATACGATGAGTGTAAGCGGCGTGCGGAACTCGTGTGAGATGTTGGTGAAGAAGCGTAGTTTCGATTGGTTCAGCGCTTCCACGTCTTGTATATGCTTCTGTTCGTACTTCAACGATTCACGCAGCTTAATTCTCGATTTGTATGTCTTCACCAGATACCACAAAAGGATACCGGTCACTATCAGATAAATAAGATAGGCGAGCGGAGTCTTATAATAAGGTGGCAGTACATGAATCGTAAGATGCACCTGCGGACAGATGGACTCTTCTTTTCCTTTAGGTTTAATCAGCAGATTATATGTTCCGGCATTCAGGTTCGTGTAGGTGATGATAGGTTGGCCGCGCGTGCTGTTCCAGTCTTCGGAGAAGCCTTCCAGTTTGTAAATGATTTCATTCTTATTGGCTGCCACGTAGTTGGAGGTGGCAAATTCGATGCTGAACATGGTTTGGTTAGCATTTAGGGTGATTTCCTGTGTATGGCATAGGGATTGCGTCAAAATGCCCGTTTCATCGCTCACTTTTACTTCGGCGCCGTTTACGATGAGGCGGGAAAGGATGATCTTGTAAGGCTTCGGGGTGAAATTAAGTTCCAGTTCATTGAATGAGAGCATACCTTGCGTACCGCCAAGGAAGATTTCTCCGTCGCGTGTCACACAAAGGGCGTTTTCATTGACAGCTGTCAGCGGGAAACCATTCTCCACGCTGTAGTTCTGAAACTTTTCCACTTTCTGATCGAAGATGGAGAAGCCCTGATTGGTAATCAGTATCAGTTTACCGCTGACGGGAGATTCTTGTGTATCGTAAATGCAATCACTGACAAGTCCGTTCTTGCCCTTGTCGAAGTTTTCGAAATCGTTGGTAGCGGGACGATACAGGTCGAGGCCACTTCCCGAAGTAGAGAACCACAAGTTACCCTTACTGTCCTGCATGATGTTGTTCACATTATTGTTGCTGAGGCTGTGTGCCTGGGTTCCGTCGTGACGGTAGTTGGTCAACTTGTTCGTATCGAAGCGGTAGGAGAAGATACCTTCGCCTGTGGCGGCAATCCAGAGCGTACCGTCATTATCTACCTCTACATCTGCAACCATAGTTATCTTACGCCCTTCTTTGCTATCTTTAAAGAGCTGTTGACATTTTCCAGTCTGAGGATTGAACAGGCATACACCGTTTTGGGTAGCGACAATCAATTGGTCCTGATAGGGGGCAATGTCACGAACGATATTGGACGGAAGAGTTTCCAGATTTCCTTCTTCCATAAGATAATGCGTGAATGCGCCTGTGCGGATATCCAGTTTGTTCAGTCCGCCAAGGTGGGTTCCTATCCAGATGATTTCCTTTGCGGGATCATAATAAAGGGCTTTCACGTTACTGTGGGAGATGCTGTTGCGTCCCTGTCCGGCAAGATACCACTTGAACTCACGTGTACGGCGGTTGTAGAAGTTCAGTCCGCCTCCTTCCGTGCCAATCCACAGATTTCCGTTCTTATCTTCAATGGTGCGTCCGACTACGGGGCTGCTTAATCCTTCTTTTTCATGGATGGAAGCTTTGTATCGGGTATAGATCTCATATTCGGGGTTGAAGTAATTGACACCGCCGAAGTAAGTACCCAGCCATAAAGTACCTTGATTATCTTTTACGATGCACCAGATGGACGAGTGTGTAAGTCCTTCATTCTGCATCTCGTTGGAGGTATGGTTTTGGAAAAGTCCTGTCGTTTTATTGTACCGGTTCAGACCGTTGAAGGTTCCTATCCAGATATTGCCAAGATTATCCTCACAGCAGGATCTGACAAAATCGGAAGATATGCTATGCGGGTTCTTCGGGTCGTTTCGCAGGTTCTCGATATTTCCGTCTGTTTTCACTCGGAAGAGTCCCTTTTCCCAGCTTCCGATCCACAGTTCGCCTGCATTGTCCTGGTAAATACTGGTGATATTTCCTTTCTCGATGGGGTGGGTTAGCAGGTGTTCGTCTATTTTCAGATTGAACACACCTTCGCTGGTGGTTCCTATCCACATGTGTCCTTTGTCTTCGAACATGCAGGATATTTCGATGTTTTCTCCTGCCATCTGGTAGTAAAGATCAAAGTTATCGGTTTGCTCATTATAGCGGTATATTTCATTCTTTTTCCCGATGAAAAGGCCGTTTTTATAATATATGCTATTGATGTTTCCTTGCAGGAGGGTGGTGAAGCGTTGGGTAGTCAGATCGAACTGGGCAACACCTTCGGTACAGAGCAGGTAGATTTTTCCGTTCTGGTCGCCTGCCATGCGGAGCACGGTGTTACAGAAAAGGCTGTAGGGATCGTTTTTGTTCAGTTTGTAAGTCTGTATATCGTTTCCATTGTAACGGTTCAAACCTTCGCGCGTACCAATCCATAAGATACCATTTTCATCAATATACAAACTGTTGACACTAAACTGGGATAGGCCGTCGTCGGTGGTTAGATGATTGAAAGTGATATTCTGGCTGTGTACGTTTGCCGTAACTATGCTTACTAAAACAAGAAACAGCGTTCTGATAAACTTTTGCACTTTTCCTCCGGTATTTTAAGGTTTCAAACACAAATATAAGGCGTTTTGCTCAAAAGGGGGATGTTTATTGGCTGTTTTTTATGGTTATGTCTGTCGAAATGTATATTTTTGGGCGTTTGTCGGACGAATTTTGACTTTTGCTTTCATTCGGAAGGTGTATATTTGCATACCAATTTTAAATCTATTATAAAATATCATGAATAGCCTCCAATCCATTGTATCCCATTTCAATACGAAGGGTACAGTTAACGAAATCCAGCCTTTGGGCAG
>ENA-OPIQ01000466-OPIQ01000466.1-human-gut-metagenome-genome-assembly--contig:-NODE-466-length-10844-cov-1.710909_pt1 | contig 10844 bp, 4 predicted proteins | sample MGYA00241397_ERZ501640 | MGnify/ENA primary metagenome ERZ501640 (study PRJEB25962, sample SAMEA2042294) | human gut metagenome | biome: human gut; feature: human-associated habitat; material: faeces...
CATCGAGGTATTTCCGACAAACTGTAGCGCGAACAGGCGAGATTATCACTACATCCCACTAAAGCAGGGGGTATTTTTCTCAAAAAAGTGATGATTGGAGCTGTGCGGGCGTTCATTTCTGACGCGCGCGAGTCTGATACAATTTGTTCGTTATTGTTTGAATTGACGTGAGCGTGGAACAGCGAGGACTCATCGTGATTAAAGCGGAGCGACAGGATAAGGTTCGGCAGCTGCTCGAGGAACAGGGAACGGTCTCGGTCAAGGAGATTTCGGATGCGTTAGGTGTCTCGGATATGACGATCCGCCGTGACCTTGAGGAGCTTGCGAGCCTGGGCGAGATCGAGCGCGGGCAGCTTGCCCCAGAGGGGTTTCTGGACGGGATCAGCACCATGCTGAAAGATCTGGTGGGAACTTATCAGGTCATCAAGGGAACCGAGTACCTGTTCACTCCGCCCCGTGAGGTGGTGGGCAAATGCCCTCGCTGCGGCGGTGAAGTTGCAGAACTGCAAAAAGGCTTCTTCTGTCAGAACAAAGATTGCAAATTTGCAATCTGGAAAAACAACAAATGGTGGGCTGCCAAGAAAAAACAGCCGACCAAGGCTGTGGTGTCTGCACTGCTGAAAGATGGCCGTGTCCGTGTGACGGGCCTATATTCGGAGAAAACCGGAAAGACCTACGATGCCACTGTGGTTTTGGAGGACGATGGACAGTACGCCAACTTCAAGCTGGAATTTGACCAGCGGAAAGGAGGCAGCCGATGAAGCTCTCTTTAGCAGAACGGGAAACCATTCTCCTCTATAACCAGGCAGAACCAATGGCTGAGGTCTACACCCATGATCCCCGTCTGATGGAGAAGCTGGAACTGCTGGCAAAAAAGCACCCCGACCAGATCACCCGAAAGGACGCCCATAACTTTACCGTCCCCAAGCGGTGTGTATCAGTCCGGGAGCCATACAGCGCCGAGCGCCGCAAAGCTGCCAGTGAGCGAGCAAAAGCTGCCGGATACCAGCCTCCTGTGAGAAAGTCCAGCAGTTAAAGGCACATGGCAGAGAATGTATTTGAAGCAGTCAAGCAGTCGGTCAGCACCAGAGATGCGGCAGCGTTTTATGGGATCGAGGTCAAACGAAATGGTATGGCCTGCTGTCCCTTTCACGATGATAAGAACCCCAGCATGAAGGTAGACCAGCGGTTCCACTGCTTTGGCTGCGGTGCAGATGGGGATGTGATCGACTTTACCGCAAAGCTCTTTGACCTCTCCCCAAAAGAAGCGGCGGAGAAACTGGCACAGGACTTTGGCCTGATCTATGACAGTCAGGCCCCGCCCCGCAGGAGATATGTCCGGCAAAAAACCGAGGCACAGAAGTTTCGGGAGGATCGACAGCGCTGTTACCGCGTACTGTCCGATTACTACTATCTGCTGAAAAAATGGGAAGCCGACCGTTCTCCCAGGACACCGGAGGAAGAACCGCACCCCCGCTTTGTGGAAGCAATCCATAAGAAAATCTATGTGGAGTACCTGCTGGATCTTTTTCTTTATGAAAGTGAAGAAGAACAAAAGGCATGGATTGCAGAACACACAGCAGAAATCACACACTTGGAAAGGAGATTGAAAATCATGGCTGAGAACAAACCCACCAACCGAGAACGGCTAAGGGAAATCACAGATGGCATCGAGCAGGGCATCAAAGAACTGTTTGAGAGTGAAAAGTATATGCGCTATCTGTCCGTCATGTCCCGCTTCCACCGCTATTCGGTAAACAACACCATGCTCATCTATATGCAGAAGCCGGACGCCACTTTGGTAGCCGGATACAATAAGTGGAAAGACCAGTTTGAGCGTCATGTAAAAAAGGGCGAGCATGGCATTACCATCATCGCCCCCACACCGTACAAGAAGAAAATCGAGGAGCAGAAACTGGACCCGGATACCAAGGCTCCGATTCTGGATAAAGACGGAAAGATCATCACAGAGGAAAAAGAAATCGAGATCCCCATGTTTCGCCCGGTCAAGGTCTTTGATGTGAGCCAGACCGACGGGAAACCTTTGCCGGAGCTTGCTTCCTCCCTTTCCGGCAATGTGCCAAATTATGAGGCATTCATGGAGGCCCTGCGCCGCAGCGCACCGGTGCCGATTACTTTTGAAGCAATGGCCGCCGATACGGACGGCTATTTTTCTGCCGATCATCAGAAAATCGCCATTCGTCAGGGCATGAGCGAGGTGCAGACGGTTTCGGCCACGGTCCATGAAATTGCCCACAGTAAGCTCCACAATCAGAAAAAGATTCAGATTGCCAATGACGAGCAATATCAGGAGATCGAGCTGTTTGATAAACCCGGTCTGTTCTCCAATGGGCGGATTGTCCGTGATAATCTGCCGGAGGGCGTTTATTGCTATGACCTGCGCGGTTCTGACTACGACCCCGGAGAGCAGGTATGTGTAGAAGAACGAGTGGTTGTAAACCATGCAGGTTCCGTTCTGCTGACAGAGCCGTTGGAGCTGGCGGAAGATGGACGCCTGATGCTGACCGAGGAAGAAGGGCTGAATTTTGTTGGCGGCTTTTCTACCCTCGCCCAGTTTTTGCAAGAACAGAGGAAAGACCGCCACACGGAGGAAGTGGAGGCTGAAAGCATCTCCTATGCAGTCTGCAAGTATTTTGGCATCGAGACCGGAGAAAACAGCTTCGGCTATATTGCAAGCTGGAGTCAGGGCAAGGAACTGAAAGAGCTGAGAGCCAGTTTGGAGACCATCAACAAGACCTCCGGCACTTTGATTTCTGACATTGAGCGCCACTATAAGGAAATCTGCAAAGAGCGCGGAATCGACCCTCATGCAAAGGTAGAGCCGGAACCCGCCCCGATAGAGCAGCCAGAAGATGCCGCTAAGGTATCTGATAGACAGCAGACCGGCGATCTGACCTACTATGTAGCAGAGTGCATGGAATTTCCAAACCTCGGAGAATACCACGATAACCTGTCTTTGGAGGAAGCAATCCGCATTTATCAGGAGATTCCGGCAGAACGAATGAACGGGATCAAGGGCATTGGTTTTGAGCTGAAAGACGGAAGCGACTATGAAGGACCTTTTCCGATTTTGACCGGCCAGACCATTGACCTGGACACCATCCAGGCAATCGACTATTACCGTGACAATCCGTTGGTACAGAAAGCGGTAAAGGAACTGGCTGCGGCAATGCCGGAAATGGAAGTGCTGGGGGCGGACGCCAACCAGCAGGAGGCTTTGTTTCTGATTGACGATGCCACCTATCTTCATATCCAGCCCTGTGACAGCGGATGGGACTACACCCTTTACGATGCTGCGTCCATGAAAGAGATGGATGGCGGTCAGCTGGATATGCCGGAACTTTCCCGCATGAAGGCAGTTCTCCAGATTTGTGATGACAACGATTTGGGCAGAGACTCGGTAAAATACGCACCGTTGTCCATGATTGAGACCTTGCAGGAAGCTGCCTACCAGCAGATGCAGGCAGAGGTCAGTCAGATGGCTGCTTCTTCCCAGCTGCCGGAGGCACAGGAGCAGGCGCTGGATGAATACCCAACGCCCGATGAGCAGGTCTCCACACCGGATATGCAGAAATACGGTTACTCTTATGACGGGATGCTCCCTGTTACAAGAGAACGGGCGCTGGAACTGGATGCCGCCGGTTTGACTGTCTATGTGCTGCATGAGGACAATACGGAGAGCATGGTGTTTGACCCACAGGAGATCATGGAGCATGGCGGTCTTTTCGGCGTGGACCGTGAGGAATGGGAGAAAAGCCCTCAGTTCCACGAAAAGGTCATGGAGCGTCAGGAACATCAGCAGGAACGGGAACAGGCATTTCTTGCTCAGAACAGAGATTGCTTTGCCATCTATCAGGTAAGTCGTGACGATCCGCAGAATGTGCGCTTTATGAATCTGGATTGGTTAAAGTCCCATGACATTTCCATAGACCGCAGCAATTATGACCTCATTTACACAGCTCCGCTAAGTGCGTCTGGCACGGTGCCGGAGCAGTTGGAAAAACTCTATCAGCAATTCAATCTGGAAAAGCCCGTGGACTTTCACAGTCCCTCCATGAGTGTCAGCGACATCGTTGCGATCAAGCAGGATGGTAAGGTATCCTGTCATTACTGTGACAGTGTTGGTTTTACCCAGATCCCCGGATTCCTGCCGGAAAATCCGCTGAAAAATGCGGAGATGGACGTGGAGGACGATTACGGCATGATCGACGGTATCATCAACAATGGCGCAAAAGAGCCTACGGTGGCAGAGCTGGAACAGCAGGCCCGCAGCGGTCAGCCCATTTCCCTGATGGATCTGGCTGCCGCTGCCCATCGGGAGGAACGGGAAAAGAAAAAGTCCGTCATGGAGCAGCTGAAAAGCCAGCCCAAGGCAGAACACAAAAAGACAGCACCCAAAAAGAGTGCGGAAAGGGAGATTTGATATGGGAAACTTTACTTTTGAGGAAATGAACCTGATGTGCATTTACAATACCGGCAGCCGCACCGGGCTGATTGACAGTCTGCGTGAGATGCGCGGCGAGCTTTCGCCGGAGGAAACGGAGCTGAGAGAGTTGACCGACAGCGCCCTTACGAAGCTCTGTGCGATGACCGATGAGAAGTTTGCCGAACTGGAGCTGTACCCGGATTTTGACCAGTAAACAACATAACCGCAGGGATGGGGTGGCGATCTGTCACCCCACCTTTTTACCCCAAAACTGAAAGGAGGACAGAACACTATGCCAACCAAAGCTGAACTATATGCACAGATGGCGGACAAGGTGGCAACGCAGCTCACGGGGAGCTGGCAGGAATGGGCAGGGTTTCTCACCACTGCTTCCCGCCTTTACAAGTACCCGTTCCATGAGCAGCTGATGATCTACGCCCAGCGACCGGACGCCACCGCCTGTGCGGAGTACGATTTGTGGAATGAAAAGATGGGCCGGTATGTAAGGCGCGGTTCCAAAGGGATCGCTCTGGTGGACGATTCCGGGGACAGACCTCGCCTGCGTTATGTCTTTGACATTTCCGATACCGGAACCCGTGAACATTCCCGAACTCCCTGGCTGTGGCAGTTGGAGGAGCGCCATCTGGATTCTGTGCAGGCCATGCTGGAGCGCACCTATGATGTTTCCGGTGATGACCTTGCCGGACAGCTCACCGAGGTAGCCGGAAAACTGGCTGAGGAATACTGGACGGAGCATCAGCAGGACTTCTTCTATATCGTTGACGGTTCCTTTTTGGAGGAATATGATGAGTATAACATCGGAGTGCAGTTCAAGGCAGCCGCCACCGTCAGCATCACTTACGCTTTGATGTCCCGCTGCGGACTGGAGCCGGAACGCTACTTCGACCACGAAGATTTCATGGCGATCTTTGATTTCAACACCCCGTCCACCATCGGGGCGCTGGGAACAGCGGTCAGCCAGATCAACCAGCAGGTGCTGCGGCAGATCGGCGTTACCGTCCGAAATGCAGAGCGCGAAGCCAACCAAGAAAGGAGCAAACAAGATGAACAATCCCATGACCTATATCCAGAACGGAGACTATCTGATTCCCGACCTGAAGCTGAGCCAGCAGCCGGAGAAACCCCTGGGCAAGTACGGCAGGATGAGGAAAACCTACCTGAAGGAACATCGTCCCATCCTCTACAACCAGATGTTGCTGAGCGAGAAGCTGTACCCGCACCTTCTGGAGATCGACGAGACCGCCCAGAGCAGACTGGAGCAGATGATGCCCCAGCTGGCGAAGGAAGCGGGAGCCACCGAGGAACTGAAAGCCAGCGATCCCATGAAGTGGGTGGGGCTGATGAACACCTGCAAAGCTCAGGCCGAGGAAATCCTGATGGCGGAGCTTATCAACAGCTGACCCTAAACCTGTTCCTCTCCGAAGCGGAACAGATCCAATCCATAGATGAAGCAGAGAATGTAGCGCATACATCCTCTGCTTTTTCTTTTGCCCAAAATGACATCGACCATGTGCTGCGTTTGGGCGGCAATACAGACCGTCAAAGGGAGCGTGTGGTTGCAGCCTTTGAAAAGCAGAAAACCACCGCTGAGATTACCGAGATACTGAAAACGCTGTACCACGGCGGCAATGGCCTTGGCAGTGTGAGCGCATGGTATGCCGAGGATGGTATCCATCTTTCCCATGGGAAGTCTGTCCGTTATGACAGGTCTGCCCAGGTCATTTCCTGGGAGAGCGCCGCAGAGCGTATCGGGGAGCTTTTGGAAAGTGGTCAGTTTGCCTCCAATGTGGAGCTTGCAGAAGCGGCAGGCTATGAACGCTCCCTCCTTGCAGAAAAGCTCTGGTATCTGTATCACGATCTCAGTGAGGGTGCCAGAGAAGCCGGATATTTGTCCTGCCTGTCAGAGATCAAAGGCAATGGTTTCCCGGAGGAGACCCGCCGCCTGACGGAGCAGCTGAGTGACCCGGCTTTCCGCCAGACCCTCAAGGAAGAATACGCTGCCTTCTGGACTGCCTATCAGCAGGACCGTGACCTGTTGCGTTTTCACTATCATAGACCGAGGAAGATCTGGGAGAACCTGAAGGACCTTGACCTGCCCCGCAGGACCTTTTCTTCAGAGCTTTCCAAAGTGCCAACCGTCCAGCACTTTATTACCGAGGATGAGATCGACGCCGCCATGACCGGCGGAAGCAGTTTCGCCGGAGGAAAAGGCCGTATCTATGCGTTCTTCATGGCAAACCATACGGATAAGGAGAAAGTGAGATTCCTTAAAGACGAGTATGGCATTGGCGGACGCTCTCATGCCCTGTCCGGCGCAACACACAGCGGCGAAGATCACGATGGGAAAGGACTGCACTATAAAAAGCAGGACTGCCCGGATGTTCACTTGAACTGGGAAAAGGTTGCCAAGCGCATTACCTCACTTGTCCAGAAAGGCCGCTATCTTACCGAACAGGAACAGGCGCAGTATGACAAGATCCAGGCTGAAAAGGATCTGGCAGAAGAAGATGCCATTCATGCCCGGCAGCCGGAGATAGAGGAAGAAACGCCAAAGCCTACCCTTCGGGAGCAGTTTGAGCAGTATAAGCCTGTGGTGACTGCCGCCATTTCCGAGGATGCCGCATACCGCAATGCCTGCGGGCATTCTGACCGTGAAAATGCTGTCATCGAGGGTAATGCCGCTGTGCGCCGTGCGGTCCTTGGTTCTAAGGATATGGAGCTGATCCGCCTTTATTCGGATGTGCCGGAGTTCCGCCAACGTTTGCACCGGGAAGTGATCGACGAAACCTATCCAAAGCTCCATGAGCTTCTGCGCCCTCTTTCTCAGGAAGATATTGATACTGCCCTTTGTGCATGGAACGGCAATATCGAGAGTAAACACGCTGTTGTCCGCTATATGAAAGACCATGCAAGAGAGAAGGATACCGCTGCATGGCTGGCTCAGGAATACGGCGGCAGTAACAGCAACAGCCTGTTCGTTGTCCGTGCCGGCAGCCCGGAGGAAACGCAGCTGCCCTGGCCGAAGGTACAGCGCAGGCTTGCCCAGCTTATTCAGGAGGACCGGTTCTATACCGAAGAAGAACAGGACCGTTTTGACGACATCGACCCAATCGCCATCCGGGAAGCTCTGGAAGAAAGAGGAATCATCAACGGACAGGTGACAGACCCGGAAAAACTGGACAATGATCCGTTTATCCAACAGGTGATGTCAGATGCAGAGCAGATCGCAGATGCCGAGACAGAGCAGACTTCCGAAGTTTCCATTTCCGATGAGGAATATGATGCAGTTCGCCGCCCGACTCCGCAAAGAACCTCCTATGACCCTGCCGCCCCAGTCTATGCCGTGGGCGATAGCGTGTATATCGAGGATGACGCCTATCAGATCACCGAGCTGCGGGAGGACACCGTACAGCTTCTGCCCACCGGGATGGTATATCCCATCTACCGGGCAGAGCGCAAAGAACAGTTCGAGCAGCTGCTTCGGGCAGACCGCCGCAATGCTTACTATACCGAGTTTCTTCCCATTGACCCGGACAAGGCAGATCAGGACTTGCGGGATGTATTGGCCCATGGACTGATGGATGAAGCGGATAAAAAGCAGATTTCCACGCTGCTGCAATCCGGCAGGAGCAACAGCGAGATCGCCTACTGGCTGAGCAGAGCCTATTCCGGTGAGATCGAGACACTGAATCTGGAGACCGGCGATATTGCCGATTACCGTACCACGGCACAGGGCATGGAGCTGGAAGTCATGGATGCAGAGGAAAAGCGTCTGGCTGTGCTGTATTTCCGCTGGGATGAGGTTGCGCCTTTGCTGCGCGGGATGTATGCCCGTCAGCTGGATGGCTTTGGACAGGAACAGCCCCAACCGTCTGCCGAATCCCCAGCCTTTCATTCCGAGACCGTGGCCGTCTATCCGGGCGATAAGAACAATCTGCCTTATGATGTGGTGGTGGAACGACTGCATATCGAGGAGCCGGAGCCACCAGCCCCTGTGACTGAGCCGGAGAAAACCTTTGAGGAAGTGTTGGATGAACACCCGGTTTCCATTCAGGTCAATGGCCAGTGGCAGACCTTCCCCAATGCCAAAGCTGCCGAGGAAGCCTCCTATGAGGAATACAAGGCTAACCTGCGCCGCAATGCACAGAACTTCCGCATTACCGATGAGCATTTGGGCGAAGGCGGTCCAAAAGCCAAGTTCCAGGCAAATGTTAATGCCATTCGTTTGCTGAAAGAGCTGGAAGCTGCCGGACAGCAGGCAAGCCCCGAACAGCAGGAGGTTCTTTCTCGATATGTGGGCTGGGGCGGTCTCTCTGATGCGTTTGACCCGGAGAAACCGGCATGGGCTTTAGAGTATGCCCAGCTGAAAGAGCTGCTGACCCCGGAGGAATATGCCGCCGCCAGAAGCTCCACCCTCAACGCCCATTACACCAGCCCTACGGTCATTCAGGCCATCTATGAAGCGGTGGGCCGTATGGGATTTGAGACCGGAAATATTCTGGAGCCATCTATGGGTGTGGGCAACTTCTTCGGTATGCTGCCGGAGGAAATGCGAAACAGCCGTCTGTACGGCGTGGAGCTGGACCCTGTTTCCGGGCGCATCGCAAAGCAGCTCTATCCCAAGGCGGACATCACAGTAGGCGGCTTTGAGACCACTGACAGGCGGGACTTCTTTGACCTTGCCATCGGCAATGTGCCTTTTGGTCAGTATCAGGTCAATGACAAAGCCTACAACAAGCTGAATTTCAGCATCCACAACTACTTTTTCGCCAAAGCATTGGATCAGGTGCGTCCCGGCGGCGTGGTAGCTTTTGTGAGCTCCCGCTATACCATGGACGCCAAGGATTCCACCGTGCGCCGCTATCTTGCCCAGCGTGCCGAGCTGCTGGGAGCTATCCGTCTGCCTAATGACGCGTTCAAAAAGAATGCCGGTGCCGAGGTTGTATCGGACATCATCTTTCTCCAAAAGCGGGACCGTCCGCTGGACATCGTGCCGGAATGGACTCAGACCGGACAAACGGAGGATGGGTTTGCCATCAACCGGTATTTTATCGACCACCCGGAAATGGTGCTGGGCAGACAGGAGCCGGTAAGCACTGCTCATGGTATGGACTACACCGTGAACCCTATCGAGGGACTGGAGCTTTCCGACCAGCTGCATGATGCTGTGAAGTACATTCATGGCACTTATCAGGAGGCAGAGCTGCCGGAGCTGGGCGAAGGCGAAGCCATTGACACCTCCATTCCTGCCGACCCAAATGTGAAGAACTATTCCTATGCCATTGTAGACGGGCAGGTGTACTACCGGGAAAACAGCCGCATGGTGCGCCCTGACCTCAACGCCACCGCCGAAGCCCGTGTAAAAGGTCTTGTGGGACTGCGTGATTGTGTGCAGGAACTGATCGACCTTCAGATGGATGCAGCGGTTCCAGACAGCACCATTACCCAAAAACAGGCGGAACTGAACCGGCTCTATGATAGCTTTTCTGCCAGATACGGTCTCATCAACGACCGTGCAAACCGGCTGGCCTATGCAGATGATTCTTCCTATTACCTGCTCTGTGCGCTGGAAGTTATCGACGAGGACGGAAAGCTGGAGCGCAAGGCGGATATGTTCCACAAGCGCACCATCAAGCAGCAGCGCAGCGTAGATTCTGTGGATACCTCCAGCGAAGCCCTTGCTGTCTGCATCGGAGAAAAAGCCTGCGTCGATCTCGACTTTATGGCCTCCCTCATGGGCGGCAGCGAGAAAATCCCGCAGATCGTTGAGGATTTGAAGGGTGTCATTTACAAGGAACCCAACAGTGGCCCGTTTGACTTGGAGGACGGCGGCGAGCATTGGGCGAAGGGCTGGCAGACGGCGGACGAATATCTCTCCGGCAACGTCCGGCAGAAGCTGCGGGAGGCGGAGCAGGCGGGGCAGGACAGCCCCGGCTATCTGCCCAACGTGGAAGCGCTGCGACAGGCGCAGCCCAGGGATCTGGACGCAAGCGAAATCGAGGTGCGGCTGGGCGCAACGTGGATCGACCCCTCGTATATCCGGGAGTTCATGTGGGAGACCTTCGAGACACCCTTCTACCAGCAGCGCATGATCGACGTGAATTATTCCGCCTTCACCGCCGAGTGGAACATCAGGAACAAGAACGCGGTCAGTTACAGCAATATTGCCGCATATATGACCTACGGCACGGAGCGCGCAAACGCCTATAAGATTCTTGAAGATACCCTGAACCTGCGCGACGTGCGCATCTACGATACCAAGCACGACGCGGACGGCAGGGAGCGGCGCGTCCTCAACAGCAAGGAAACCACCCTCGCCCAGCAGAAGCAGCAGGCCATCAAGGATGCGTTCCGGGACTGGATATGGCGCGACCCC